>Ga0163217_1075645_pt1 | contig 17938 bp, 19 predicted proteins | sample SynspAceP_FD_185933 | JGI IMG/M metagenome (GOLD analysis project Ga0163217, IMG submission 185933) | Saline lake microbial communities from Ace Lake in Antarctica - Synechococcus sp. Ace-P (PacBio error correction) | ecosystem: Environmental > Aquatic > Non-marine Saline and Alkaline > Saline ...
TGCCATCGACTGATGTTCCGAGATTCAATTCGTGCTGGATCTATTCCTAAGAATAATACGCAGAAATTTTCTTCTAGTCCGACCAGGCACTTTTTGCCATGGCTTTGCAGCTACTGTATATTATCGGAAAACAATGACGCTTTGCATCGTATTGCTATCCGAGATGATAGGTCTAGAGGTTCTCTGTCAAGTAGCTATTAGAGGCACCGGAAATCAACCTTATCGACTGTAATGAACAAACGATATCAAGTTTCTTGTCAACCCTATAGTGAAAACGGAGTATTAAGTAGTAATCATAATGAATAAAGCCGATTTTACAGCGTGTGCTTTTTCTTTTGTCTAAAACATCTTACAATGTTATCTTCTAAATTATTGCTGAGGGATGCTGAGTAATAAGTAATGAACAACAGCGTAGTTGTAACATGAGCATAGCGGAGGAGGCATTTCTCACAGTAATGGAGCCGTGATGGCCCGCTTCAAAAACAGACCGAACCGTGTAGTTGTTCGTAATCCGCTCAACTGATGAAATATGGCAGAAATATATATTATATTAGACTTCCATATAGGGCTGATTCGCCACGTCTTGCCAATAAATTTCAAAGGAAGTTCTCCAATTCATGAAAAGTTCCAGATATTTTAATGCTGTTTTCTATATGAGCGCATTATCTTCTGGATGCGGATTATAACTAATGCGCGCAGCTGCTCCGAGCCTTTTCGAAATTCGGTGAGAGCATCCGTGTATAATTCAATCGGCCAGCGAGCTAGCAGCTATGAAATCTTATCTATAACCCACGATCAGTTGAAGGCGATCCTGTTGCACTGTCATGGCGCGAGATAGCCTGGCAGCGGAGTAAGTGCTAGTAAATCTGAAATCTACGAGTCATTTCAAATTCTGGAGGTTTCTTGTTTGCTTCGAGAAAAACTGGAGAGTACTTTGCCAAGGAAATGCGCCCCGCGGGAGGAGTGTATATTTTGGGCTAAATTACGACTCACATAATTGTTATAAAAGGTGGATCAGACGTTCTATGAATATGTTGCCACAGAAAATACAGCTTAAGCTTTAGCCGATGAGTGGCTATCCAATTTACCATACACTTTGCGCACCCGGCAAGAGCAGCCACCGTTTTCCGCAGTCATATGATTCACTAGCGGTGGGCAGCCATCGTGAACGCCACTGGTTTCAATTCGGCCTTCGAAGATAGCAAAGATGAGACTGATCATTTCATCCTCTCGAAAAGATCCCTTTCTAACCTTGCCTCCTCCATCCTTCTTCTTGTGCGGCATAGAAATACCGATCATGGTCCTTTGTGCAAGCGATACTCAACTAATGGAAATCTTCCAGATCTCTATGATCCCCTATCTGAAAAAATACTTGCATCCATCGGGCTGCATCTAGAAGCATTCGACGCATAGACGAAAACGGCTTAATACGATTATTGAGTTGTGGAAACTCGCAATTCTCAATTGCTCCGAATCTTGGAAAACGTAAATACACTCAAACGTGTTAGATATGGATTTATTGGACACAGGAAATGGTACCTTTTTTATCCAGTGCCTGGAAGGTTGTATCCAGATCAATATACTCAGTGTAGCCAAGGTTTCTTTGTGGTCCGGCTATTCGGGAAAACTGACTGATTTACAGTCTTGAGGTGCCCTAGCAGCAGCAGATTGCGAATCAGAGGAAAGTATTGACTAATACTTGTGCGGAATGGAAATGTACGAAAGACCTGTAGTCTTCGGGCATAACAATAGGGCCAAGCCCTCTTTTCCAGGAGAGTCGAGGCCCCAATAAGGGCTGAACCGCATGTTTGCCTTTGAAAAAGCTTATCCCGTGCGATAAAGAAAATAGGCAGAAACAGTTTCTCCTCATAGTGACTACAAATGGCATCTTTGCATGCCACTTGGGCATGAATGGATTGTACGAATTTCTGGATATTTATTGCAAGCCATCCCTGTTTTCTTCGAGAAGCTGTCCTCAAGGCTACAAAGATCGGCAAGCAATTAATGGGAAACACAAACCAATTAGCTCGGGGCCTATTATCGCGCAAACTGACAAGTATTTAATCTTGGAAGATTGAGCCACAGTTTCTCACCCTCCGCCAAGTATTCTTCATATGTGGATTCACATTCAGGATCCGGCCAAAGCCCATCTTAATTCAACAGACCAAGCAGGCAAGTTTTTCGCGACTATGCGCGAAATCACTAATCTTGACCGATGTAAGATTTATTGAGGATATCCCGTTACGAAAAGGGAAGTGTTGGATTACTACTACCGTCGGGCGATCACTCTTGGTGCTCAGGGGAATAATTCTGGCCAGCAGCTTGAGTGTGATGTGCAGAATGATCGCCCACGGCCAACCATTGTGACGCGATCTAGCAATGTTGGAGTCTTTTCTGACCCCATTAAAGATCTTCTAGTCCGTGGTGGCCATACTGTCTTTCACATTTCAGAGCACAAAGTAAGGAGCAAAGGGCCATCGTTCTTTCCAATCGTGGGATGTCCGAGGTATTTTTTTAGCTCTTTTAACTTGGGCATGGCGTATTGGTTCTGCTGAATAAAGTTTCAATAGAGGCATTCATTCTGTATTTCTGCCGTATGGTGCATGGAACAATGGAACTGCCCTGTCGTGTCCGAATTGCCTTGATATAACCTTAATTCTGGCTGCTGGTCATTTTTTCATTCTTCATAGCATATGCCCGATCGTCATTACTGAGAGCACTGCGCCGAAATCTTCAATTTGCAAACTACTTGCGTAGCTACCTGGCATTTACTATCGCCCTCCTATTCGCACCAATTTCAGCCTTGCCGCCTGTTGCAGCGAATTTCCTCTTAATGGCATTGAGAAGCCGAAGAGCTGTTGCAATGTTTGGGGCAAATACGGGGCAGAAACGAAGTATTATAGCGAGAATGATAATTGAAGCCTGGCATGTTTGAAAAGGCACTATTTTCCAGAAGTTCTGGGATCTTCCTGTTAGGAAACTGCCAGCAAAACTCTCTCAACACCCAATAATTGCCTGTCTAAATCCAGTGCTGGTGGCAAGCAAGTATCCTTTAAACATTTCAAGCAATTCTGGCCTGTCCATCTCAAATTGCTATCGAGCTGGGGCGTCAACGGAAAAGCGTATCCAACAATATACTACTCCAAAAAGAATAAGCCTAACTACCTCTATCTGTCGATGACCTGATTGCTGAAGGTGGCCGAATCACCGCAGTAAATTTGACTTTTCTGGTTATCGATGCACAGGGCTGAATTCTTAATTTCCCTTTCAGGGCGCTAAAAGGGCTTCTCTCTTCCGGATGCTCTAAAAGGCGCCATGATCGAAAACTGCAAGGCAGAGCCTTGTGTATGACTCGATTTAGGTAGCAAACTCCGCAACCTCAGGAGTCGTTTCGGCCGCGTGCTTGACAGCTGCAGATGGCATGAACCACACGCTCGGTCCCATTTGCAGGGCCAGATTGAACGCGCCGATTGAAGCGTATCTGAAAGGCGCCCCAAGTAGCGATAGCGGTACTCTTCGAAAGCGAAGGGCATGGAAGCTGCCGCTGAAGCGGGGCGGTGGTTTCAAGAATATTGCTGCAGCACCACACGGTGTTAATCCCACACCGGGAAATGTACCATAGGCTACAACCGGTAGATTCGGGTGGCACTAGAGACGTTATCCGACAACCATCGTTTCCACACGACGCGGGACAACGACGCGCGACTCGGATGGAGCACTATGCAACTGGCGCACTGACGTGTCCTTGGCATGAAACGAGACGTTTTCCGCCGAGAGAGCCAAGGCAGAGCCACGGGAGGATCCAGCGTTTGCACAGGGATAGAGATATTCCGCCGGGGCAATGGATTCTCAGAAGGTGAGACTCCTTATTGGGCGCTGGCGCCCACAGATAGCCTATATAGCTGCTGGCGAAAAAGAGATACGGCTGGGGCACCGGGACATTTTGCGCAAAGTTTTGGAGTGGCCTACCGGAGAGGTGGTGCAGCGGCAATCTTGACCATCGGAGACGACACATGGAGAACATGCGAGCGGAGAGCTAAAGCGGGACGAGAGCCCGGGCACGCGGCGCGTGCTCTGTGGTTCGATGCGCGAATACCAATCTAGACCACTTCTTTGAACCAACCACATGGGCGGAGGTTGTACTACTGCGCACACTCAACGTAGCGCCACGGAAGTGAGCCCTCAATATGGACACAGCACTCTACGCTGCACAGCGTCTGCGAGCCGCCTTTTCACGAGTCACCTTGAGGAACATGAGGCGCGCCATCGCGACGCGTTCTCTTTTAACAATTTGGCCTGCGACGTGGATCTGGTGTGCATCCAGGAGATCACGGATGCTAGTGAGGGCTGACGAACATGGTTGATACCGCGCGCTGTCCGGATTATGTTCGACACGCCGCACGAGTGAGCCGTCCCTGCGAAGAAGGCTCCAGGTGAGGTCCTGACACTGTGCGCGTGACGGGATCGGAGCGCTTTAGCCGCGCGAGGTTGGCTCAGCGGACGACAAGGCAAGGAACGCAGGGTGGCTATCATAGCGCCTCCCTGTAGGGTACACCGATGCATTTCTGGCCTGTCCCCTACACCAGAGACTGGGTCACGTGGCGTTCGCGAACCCCATGGTCCGCCTCGCAAGCTGATGAAAACCCGCAAGATCGGCGCCCCATGAAATCTGGAAGAAGGGGCGCTGGCCTGCTCATTGTGATAGAGGCGCCAGCAGCGTCACCGAAGCATACCATGGCAATGATGCCACTTAGCGCGCTATTGCTCCGCTGCGCTAGAGCACCCACACTTATGCACAGATGAGCCCCGTCAGCGTGCCTTGGCCCTCCGACAAACGACGAGGTCAGAGAATGCACGGATACAGACACAGCCGCGGTGGCACCACTGTGTTCCAGCAAGGGCCGAGTACTTGTGCGAGCACACTCTCTATGTCTGCGTGCGCGAAGGTTCTGCTATGCACGTAGACGCGGTCAAAGTCACAAACACACTCGAGTGGGATAACCGACAGAGAGCTTCCAGGCAGGCGCTGACAACCTCGAACGCATAGCTCCAGAATTCATAGCCATGGCAGTGACGAACTGGTAATAGACGGGGCTCGGCGTCGAACCTGTCGGAACTGCACGAGTACCACACCGAGGCGTCTACAGTTCGATCCACGCGACCAGACGAGGAGAATCGCATGCCCTCGGCTGCGAGCTTGCTTGAGTCCGATAATTGTGCATAAAGTTATAGGCGACCCACTGAATTAACGTGAGCGGGAGAACATAATACCAGTTGAGAACCTTCACTACACTCTGCTTGGAGCTGAGGTCACACGGCCCTTGTATCTTTGTCAAGCTGTTTTCAATATGAAATGGATGCTCGGACCACGCCACTATGATACTACTCATCGGGTGAAATAATTGGCCAATGAGACCAGCAATCTCTGCACTTGCCTGCTTCAGGATGATCAATGCTAAAAAAATTTGGGTTACCGCCACCAACGTCTCCTGCAGGAAAGAATCAACGGAATTTGCGTCACTGCGCGGTCTATTTACCACAACACGCAGACTCGTGTTCTGGTGCGGCTAAGGGGCGTGATCAGTTGTCTGGCATATTTATTGTATCTTATCTGTTGCACTGCCGCACGGAGCGACGAGTGTATAAAAAGGTACATCCAAAGACATTAGCTTGACTTGGAGTGCTGATATAGTAATACAATCATAGTTACTACTCGGAATGCATCTACCCGGCTGCGCGGTGTGATACAGTGGCCCTGTTAGTGCAGAGCGCATGTCTTGTGGACGCCATGGCTGGGGCAGTCTGAGAATGTGGGGATGAGCACATAATCCCGCAAAAAAAGTGTGATAGAGCTGGGCGAGCCAACCCGGGGCGCAAACTTGGCTCTGTAGTCCAAGTCAACTCCGGGTATGAGTCGTTGATTCGGGAGTCGGAGAAACACATGAACGTCGCTTTACACACTGAAACGCGTTGAAACTGCATGCGAGAGACTAGGGACTGCCATGTGCCGGTCCTAGGGCTACTTGGGAAGCTATGGACACCCTGAGTGCCTATACCGGCGCAGGTAGTTGCGGGAAGCCCCGATGGCGCGACTGCAGGCGAAGCGTGACACGGTATGGATGACCGGGGCGACCCTCGAACGCACCCCTCTGTCATGGCGCATAGTGCGAGTCCTGTGCTATACCTCCAGCACACGCGCTCGCTCACGCCGCCGACCTTATCCGTATGTGCGGCCACTCCTTGAGACGCGTGACTGAGACGAGCGAGACGCGGCACACTCTGAGGAGGGACTGTCGCTTACACGGACTGCATGGCCGAGGAATATTAGATGAGCTTCCGTGAGCATCCCGCGCTTCGTGGCACTCTCGGAGCGAGGAGAGGGAGGTGGTGCCCTCGTGCGTGGCTAGTTGGGCGGCTTGGTCCTGCGGCGGTAGATCGTGCAGGGTGACTGCCTGGAAAAGCTGACGCTTGCATCGGTGAAAGGCATGGAGCGCTGGGTGGGTAGCCAACTGAAGGTGAGGTCCAATGGCCGACCCAAGCCTTGAAAGCACTTGGCAGTGTGCTGGACAAAGGCTGAAGCGCCGGTACCGGAATGAACAGTGGCGTTGAGATGGCCCATTCTGGCAACCGCTTATCGACTCTGGCGGCCTCACACTGACGAGGTTTAATCAGTTCTGCCGACTGCGCCGGTGGCGCAAACGTGTTTTGCAATCAAAGGTTCCAGCCGCCAGGCCGCCCGGTGATTGTCGCAAGCGGCCCTCAAAGGTAGACGTGACCTGGAGAGGCACGATTCTTCAAGGAAGGGGTGGAGCTGTGGTTCATCGACGACACCGCCAAGCGACTGGAATCTACTACAACGCTTAAAATCAACCTCGTTGAATGGCTCCAGCGCGCGATTCACTTTAGCCAAAGACCTGGGCTGAGACATTCTACAAGCAAATTGGTGGCGGAACGCCGGGTTTGCCCGGTACGTGAAAGGGGCACAAGCGGATCGGACTGGATCCAAAGGGCAAGGGAGGAGCGTAACGAAGGCCTGGACCTGTTGGGTGTATTTGCCCTGGCAATAGGCGCACTACCTGGGCCTTGACCGCTACAACCGAAAAGACTGGGAGACCTGCGCAATGCGGCTCTGCCAGACCAGCTTTGGTTTTGAGCATGCGGGCCGAAGCCCAGCCCCCGCAGCCGGTTGATGATGACGCGGCAAAGCAGAGGAGTTGCCCGCAAAAGGCGGTACCAGTAGCGGTGAAAGCCCTTGGCGGCACCCAAGCCTAAACCACAACCCAGCCCCGCCGCCAACTCCATGCGGAGAGGGTTTTGGGCCGCAGCGGCTACCTGAGCCAGGCGGTAACCATGGCATTTGTAACAAGCGAATCTAGACCGCATATTGAGCGTGCATCGCCACGCGGTGAAACGGTCAGTCGCTATTCGGACGGTCCGCTCAAGTGGTAATACCGAAACATTGAAAAGACCTGTTGAAAGCGGTCGCACGAGATAGCCAAGGCGCCTTCTCCGAGGCCAACGTTTCCCACGAGCGCCGGTCTTAACCGCTTTTCACAAGGGCAAGGGTATCGCGTAATGAACCGAGGAAGACCCAGCCCGCAGGCTGAAAGCCAACAACAGCGCAAAATATGAAGGGCTGGGCAAGGTCCGGCGCGCCTCAAGGTTGGGAACGCGCCATAACGGCTCGATCAGTAACCCCTGTCTATTTCACACATACGCACGTCCTGCGGGCAAAATCCGTGCCAGAGCGGCAGAGCGCAACGATGGGTACGCGCTGAGCATTAAATTTGAAAAGCGCGTAAAGCATCTTGATCGGTACCCGCAATTTGCCGCGGCCCGCAGCATTGATGACCCAGGACCTGCGTTCAGCCATGAACCTGCCTCTGGGAGACTGGGTGGATGAAGCAGACGCCGAATGGCCGCACACCGACACTACGGCCAAGCAAGCGCTGGTAAGCGGATGGTTGAGCGCGACGGGGAAGTGCCTTCGCGCGGATGCGGCCCCGCAGGCCAGAGGACGGCCTTGCAAGTGCCGCTGCAAGTGCAATTGCTTGGCAGCAGACTTTGGGTGCCGTGGACAAGAACCGAACGTGCCCGCAACGGCAACCAAAGATCAAGGCCGGGGTGTAGTTCAATGGATTCGGCAGCCGCGTAGCGTAACTGGATGTAACCGGCAACAATCCTGGCCCTCATTCAACGTAATGGGCACGGTCAACCAGCTGGTGCGGGTTACCGGCCAGTGAAGTGCTGCACACTCTTTTGAGGTTGATAGAGCCCGGCCAGGTGCGCGGCGTACCCGCTGGCAGCGGTGCTTTAACGCTTGCGCTCGCTGGACAACCTACGACGACGCAGTGTTTGTTCCGCCAGGAGTGGCGGAACCCTGTTTTGCTGGCCTTCATCCAAAAAGACAGCGCCGGAACGGGCCTGCAGATCTGGACCACTACAACTGGGCGGGCCGTTCGAGCGTGACCGCTCTGGGACTCCGATGATCGGCCTTGAGCCGGGCACCATGAATGAGCCTGTACGACGGCGAAGAAAGGTGCATTCTCGACCGCCGCCCGGATGCAGGCAAGCACTTACAAGGACTTCATGCGGAGCAGCTACAAGCGCCCTGAGGGGGCAGGCATTCCTTACGGGCTGCTGAACTGGCGACATGACCGGGTTGATGATCGCCTGCTGCGCGTGCTGATCCAACGAATTCCGCCGCCGGATCGAGCAGCCTGCCATTTGGCGGTGTTGTGCACAGCATTTTGGCGCCCAGTTTTTCGCCGCCGCCCTGGGATGGATTATGGCGTATCTTGAGTGGCGCTTCTGGTGTTGCCTGATTACGTGCGGCGCCGGCGTGAATACTTGCGCACCCGCTGGATCCCGCAGGGGGCAATGCCTACATGCACGCCCGGTACAGGACGTAACAAGGCAAAGCTGCTGAAGATTGGCGCGGGCTGGCCAGCCGCAGCGGAAGCATGCACTGCGCACCGCTAAATGACGCTTGAAGTAATAGATAAAAGAAAAACGCCCAGGACAAACGAACCGCGCCAAAGCGCCTTGGCCTGGGAATACAAAAGCCTCCCACGCTGCCGTCGACTGACGAAAGCGCACCACCTGGCAACGAGGATCAGCAGAAAATGAAAAATCGGCATGTGTTGCATGGCACTTTGCGGCACTTGCCGCATTGCCATTCCGCGTGTTCAACAAAATGCCTCGCCTGAGTTGATGAAAGCATTGGTTACCGCATGACACAATGCGGAGGAAACCCGGCAAAACCCATGGAAGTGCTGGTATAGGGGACGATCGTGCAACTGGGGCATCATCCAGCCCGCAACAGTTTTTCTCTTTCGTGATCTGGCTGCGTTGATGATGGTGTGCGACAGATTACGTGGGGCTTCAACAGCAAAACGGCGGCGACATCAGCGAATGGCCTTTGCCATGCACAACGCTTTGAATCGGCTTGGTGAGCGCTGTGTCGACCGGAATCGACGGGGTTTGCGCTCAGTGCTGCGAGGCATTGCCGTGACTGGCTGCCACAATAGGTTGGATGGCGGACAATGCCAAATGTCATGAATGCACAACCCCTGGACCTGGACAAGCGGTGACAGTGATGTGTTTTCGCAAGATGGCGGATGTGCTTTGACCAGTTTTGGTGACCGGCATTATTGCCAGGTTTCAAACACCGCCACGATCACCTGTCCAGCGACGAAAGAGCTCAAGCGGATGAATCAACGCGGAGACATGGCTAACAGCCGGAAGAGGCCAAAGCGATCGGGTTGGTTGATGAATCCTCTCAGGCGCGGTGCTCGCGTCATAAGCCACGGAGATACGCGCATCAATGAAGCCGTACCGCAACATTCAGGAAATGCCGTCAAAGCCAACTGGATGCAGAGCCGGACCCAGAGGCGCCAGAAAACCCAATCCAGCGCCGGGCCGCCTGCCCAGGATGACCCCCGGAGGAAGATCAGGAGCCAGAGCAGATTTGCAGCACAACTCGCGATCGAGCTGATTGCCGCCCTGCACCAAGGAAGGCCAATCGCAATTTTGCCCAACACAATCATCAAAAAGCCCAAGCGGCTTGAAGGAGCCAGCCGATGTGCAGCGCGGAATTTAACCCCGCCAAGAACATCCGCGACCTGTGTGCTGCGGCGCGCATTCCCTGAGAAGGCAGAAGGTTTCATCAGCAATGGCCCCTGACGGAAGATCAGTCACGCGCCCGGCTGTTTTTGACGCGCTGGCCGCCTCAGGCTTTGGGGAGATCGACAACAAGGCCTAACCGGACAACGACCGGCCCCCAGCGGCCACCACCGCGCGCAGTAACCCTGGCGAATTTTACGCCAAACGTATAAAACAACGCAGCGAAAGGAGCAGCGTAATGCAAATTAAAAACAGAAGGCGTTCCATGCCGGTGAGTTCCTCCTTTCGGAGGCCCCCTGGCACACTGCGCGCAAGGCCGCGATGAAGGCGTGCTGGCACCCAACAGCGGTTGACCTGCCCGCCGGCCATGATCCTTGGCGTTATTACGGCTTGATTCCCCACCTACCCCTTACGAATCCGGCGAAGGCGTAAAAAAAAAAAAACGGCACCCGAGACCGCAGCGGCCGTGCTCCTTCAAACCCCAAGCCAGCGAGCGATGAAAGCACAGCTGGCCCACACTGTAGTGCGTGACGCTAGGTGGTTGATACCCGGCCTCAACCCGCCTGGACGAAACCTCTGAAAGCCGGCATTGGCTTGGTGCAGGGAATCGTGGTGCGCGAAGGCACACCTTAAACCTAACCCTCACCCGCAACCCATTTCAAAGCCCTGCCTAGCAGGGCTTTTGCATTTCAGGAGCATACACATGGCTGATATTAAATACTTTGAGGATAGGGCCGTTCAGCGTGCCAACCTCGTTTGCTAACACATCAACGAAGAGCAGCGCGTGCCGGGCCGTATTGCCGAGCTGGGGCTGTTTGAAGAAGATGGGTAGCCCTGACTACACCGTCGAGATCGAGAAAGACGGCGACACCCTGCAACTGGTGCCAGCAGGCTGATGCGTGGCGCACCTGGGCTTGGTTGTGAACTGGGCCCCAAGCGCAGCTTGGATCCCTTTTCACTGCACCATCCACCTTGGCCGCAGACGTTTACCATCCTGGCAGATTCCATTCCAAGGCATCCGCAGCCTATGGCAGCCGCACTGAAGCTGCAGGCCGTGCAGGATGTGGTCAACGCTCGTTTGATGAAGGCCTCGGCGCGGGTTGGACGCTACGCATGAGCATCAGCAGCATTGCGCTAATCAAGGGCATTAATCGTTGACGCTGTGCACCCTCTGAGCTTCTCTGAAACCTTTTGATCGGTTCGGTATCTCGCAAGCAGACGCTTGCCATGGAGTTCGGCCACCGCAAGACCTCAGCGTCCCCAAGTCTGCGACAGCCCTGGAACAATGCAGGAAGAGCGCTGGGCAATACCAACTGTCAACGGTGCTCGCGGCTATGTGCGGTCGCACCTTCTGGACGCGCTCATCAGCGATGACTCTGTGCGTTGAAACCTACCTGGCCACTGAAGCTTCAGCAGCCCTGCGTGGCGATCGCGACAGGCGTTCGAGTTCGGCGGCATTACCTGGGAACGCTATCGCGGCCATGTGAATGGCCAGCGCTTTGTTGCCGACGGTGAAGCTTACCTGGTGCTTGAAGGTGTGCCAGAGCTGTTCATGTCTTGTTGTTCCGCCCCCGCGAACTAACATGAAGACCGTCAACACGCTGGGGTGCCTTACTCGGCAAGCTGGAGCGTTGCCCGTTCGAACAAGGGCGTTGCCAAGGCGAAGCGCAGAGCACCCGCTTGGCACATGCTGCACCCGGCCGCGCAGCCGATCATTCAAAACTACGTTTAAAGGCCAGACCAATGACAGCCACTTTGGACGACGCCTTTGCCGAGGCCGGATGACATCCTGTTGACACCTTCGCGAGAAGGAACTCCGCAGTAACTACCCCACCCCGGCTCGGCCATGGCCCAGCCGTTGAAGGTGTGCTGGCAGCCGTAACTGCGATGGTAGGCGCGGGTGGCTTTGTTTCCATGTGTGCAAAACTGCGTGGCGCTACGCAAGGGTGCCAGATCCCTGCAACCGCAGCGCAAGCCGTGGCTGGTAATGGACTGCAAGCGGTAACGGTGGCTGGAAAGAGCCGCTGCCTGGATGAACGCGCTTGAATCACCCGTTACTCACTCAACCCCTTTGGAATAACATGGCAAGACCAACCTGCAGAGCGAGGGCCGCAGGCGCTCAATGGCTCGCCCTGGGTAACCATCACTCCTGAGAAAACTAACAGCACGCGTGCGGTACCAATGTGCAGAGCGCTGGTTAACGAGGTGATCCAGGCAAGAGAACGTCGCTTACCCGCTGGTGTAGTGCAGTCGCGCTAAAGACCAGGACCCCCAAGCATGGCGCAGACGGCATCCGCAAACACTGCGGCTTCAACATCATCGCGCGGTGAAAGCGGGCTGGATGATTTACGAAGACGCGCTGACGATCTGGAGCTGGACTTGATCGAGTGCCTGATGCCACTGGAAGGCCGTGCGTGGAATGGTTGCCCAAGGCAATTCAAAGCTGGTGAATGGCGCCGCAACAGCAGGTCCACCCTGGTGAGGGCTTGAATGCCGCACCGTATTATTCCCGTTTATCTGCACCTGTTCGTGCAGGGCCCACCCTGGATTGATTGAGGTACACCGCATGACCGTCAAATCTGCAAAGCGGCTGACAAAGCCAAAGGCCCAGAGCGCAAGGAATCACGCTCAAAGCCCAACCATACCCACCGTGGCAAAAGAGTTGAAGCCTGGTGACAAAAATAGAACTTGACTTTCCAGCCAGGCCCTGTTTTCCTGCGTGAGAAAATGTTGGTTGCCGCTACCACCAGTGCTTGCTCCGATCAGGCCGCGGCGCAGTGAAAGAGGGCTAAGCCATGCCCATGGGTTAAAAGAAACAGCGGTTTATCGGCGCACGCTCAAGATCCGGCCGCTGGCAGTGGTTTTGCCATTTGAGCCTATGGGCCGCTCAAGTTTTCCGTGCAGCAAAGCGCAGCGAGAACCCAATCAAGCTCCGTATGAAAGATGCTAGCAACCCCGTGGGTGGCACCTATGACAAGCTGGAAAGAGTCACGCAGATGGGCATTGCCATCAAACACTGCCGGAGATCTTCAGCCGTAAACTTGGCTCTTCAGCTTTATGGCACGGTTTAGAACCGTGCCTAGCGAGCACGATCACGGAAAGAGGAGCGCATAGTCAAAGTGGGTGGAACTTCAATCTGAGCAGAATGCCGCTCACGCATTGACCAGCATCGTCGACGAGGCCCACTGGGCTGGATTGAGTAACGCTTGGGACAATTGACTGGCTTAATCACTGGTGCTGCTTGAAGTGTTTGGCTGGTGGTGATCTGGCGAACTGCTTATTGAAGCGGCGCCTGATGGCGAGGCCCTGTTAAGGTTCTCGTTTGATTTACACCTCTGCTGATTACGAGAGATCGAAGCGCTGACCGGACTTCGGGCGTGGGAATGGAGCTCTTGTTTGAAGGCGCCAATGCTTGGTAGGCACCAAGGCAAGATCAATGCTCACTACTGGACGTCCGCTTTGGCCTGCAGCGAGTATGGACTTCATCAACGTTGAAGACTTCATGGTCCCCAGCCAAGTGACGGCTGAGGTGCTGTTAATACCTCGGGCCGAGGCCAAAGGCCGCAGTGCATTCAATGAAGATCAACAAGCAGAAGAAGTGCCGCTTGGCGGCGTGAACGTTTATGAAAGTGCTTGGGCTATCCTCCCTGAATTTGGATGGTCCCAGGGAGGATGGGTTATGGAATGTCCAGCGTGGGTGGTAATGTTCCGAAGGAAAGGCGAAGGCGATGGTGGTGAGCTGCCCTGATTGTCATGTCTTTTAATCACAAGGTGCTTTGCAGCGTCAAGCTCAGGAGCCTTGGAGTCAATAACAGAAAAGCAGCGTTGAGCGCAAATGCTCCAAAAAAACAGGTTGCTATGCTGCCGCTACCGAAGGTTGGAAACGCAGTGGTTGGTATTCAAGCGCAGAGATATCCTTGGCTTGGTGTTCGTGATTTTTATGGTTCAGTGCTCAAGCGGAGGGCGTTCCTCTTCTTCTAATCAGGCCAGGCCGGCCGATTCGCTGAGATGCGAGAGATTAAGATGCATCGGGTTTTGCGCGGATAATGTGAATGCAAGGCTGAAAGACAGCGATTCTGCTCAGTTCCGGAACCAGTTCATCGGCAGGAAGGCACGCGTGGCGGCCGAGTTAACGCGAAATTCTTTCGGGTGGTTATACCGTTATAAGCGATTTTTTGTTGCTTCCGGTGGTGGGTTGGCGTGCTGGAAGACGATATGGCGCCCGGACAAATTTGAAGAAACTGGCGACAGTTATGCCGCTAACAGATTAATTTAATAAAGCCCCCCTCACGCGGGTTTGTCCTTGCTAATTGGTATAGCAAGGGATGCTGACTACCTTGCGCTCCTGAAAGTGAACTGTTTGGCTGGCGCTGAGGCAGTGATACATTTCTTTCCATACGTCCAGGTGAGGAAAGTAATTGCGGATTTTAATATTGGGACTAGTTCATTTTTTTTAGCTTCTGGTGCTGCCAGCGCCTCAATCTGTGCATCGGTGCGTGGACGCTTCAGGATAAGTCACAACTTTTTACCAAGCCGGCTGAGGTAACGGTGCTTCAAAGCCGATCAAGGTGTTACGACGCAACGTCAATATCGCCCTATGGCGGTTTCGTCCGTGGTGCCTTAAATGGTCGCGTGCCTGATAACCCCGCCGATGGAGCCGCCCAAAAAAGGAAAAATATGCAACAGGTTCGGCCATAGATTTTGTGAAGTGCGCTGGTTCCTCTAAAGTGTGTCAGAGTGGCTGCACACGAGGATAAGCAACCGCGTTACTTGCACGATTTGAAGCTTACCCAGAATGTTGCTACCCGGCAGTCAAGGGGGCAGCCTTGTGCAGAGCTCCTGGTCAGGGGCATAGAGAGCATTCTCGTTAGTAGATGCGCTCTATGTATGGAGCCCCTGACCAGGTTTCAGCCTCGAGTAATGGCTAATCTTAGCACCACCTGGGTACAGCACGGACACGCTTCCAATGCGAAGCGTAAGCTACGACGAAAATCAATGCGTATCTGAGGTTTTTGCTACCGTCAAAAATTATCGCAGGGAGCCAGAAGGCGTCAGGCCAGGCACCCGGGCAACACAGTGCCGCCGCTGAAATATTCTGTAATTCAAACTATAAACCGCTCCGGCGGGTTTTTTTATTGCTGGAGAAAAAGTATGGCCGGTAAATGGGCGAAGAGGTGTTGTTGGCGAAGATGGGCGAGCGCGAGTGATTTTGGCCGGGGACCTGACCGGTGGAGGCCATGCGCGGCTTTGCTGGCCCGGGCGCCGGAGACGGACCTGGTGAGGCATGGCGCTGTATGAGGATGTGCAACTGGGTGACCTGCCTGCCTTCAACGATCTGTCGGGCTTGAAGGTGGGCGAGGCCTCACCCTGCGAGCTGGTAGGTGATGGAAGGCTCAGGGAGGCTAACCCGCAATTTTTCGCGATGCTGGTCAGGGTCAACAAAGCGCCTCGGCCAGCTTTTAGCGAGCCCTGGATACTCTGATTTTGCCCAACTTACGACGAATGGGCCACCCAGCGGGTGCCTGGATTACCCCGTGGTTCGTTGTTTTTGCGTGGTTGAAGCCGACAAGTGAGGGTGTGATGACTGATGTAAGCTGCGCCTGCACGGCATATAATCGACGAAGCCCAACGCGGGACGTGCGCACGTTTCAGCAAGACTACAAGGAAATGGTGGGCGCGGTAGAGAAGCCGCTGCGCCGGGTGACTGCCTCCGGCGATCTGGAAACCAGCCATGGAGAAGCACGCAGAAGAAAAATGCGCGAGGTGCGCGACAGGGTGGCGGGAGCTGGGTATCCGAGCTGGCGAAACACCGCGGCGCCGTCACAGCGATGCAGCAAGGCTAAACGCAGCGCGGTTAATGAGCTGAAAGGCTTGAGCGGTCCGAAGTAAACGCTTTACCAAATTCAGATTGCGCGGCGGCGCTCAGAGTTTGCAAGCGGCCGGCATTGGATACCAGAACCTGGCCACCGAGCAGTCGCGCCTGGCTGATGATGCTCAAACCCGTGCAGCTGGGTGCGGGCCGGCGCTGATGCGGCGCTGGGCGCTGCCGGCAAGAATTCTGGCGTGGGCCGGCAATTGGAGGCCACCAGTTGCAGTTGGGGTGGGCTGCGCGAGCAAGTACCGGCTGCTTACCCGCGACGGGAACCTGTCCTGCCAAAGGAACGGGCTGGAGGCGGGAACCACAATACCGGCGCAGGGTGTGGGTGAAACGCTGGAACGCCTTGCGCCTCCCAAGCGGTGGAAAGGCGGCCGCCGCCAAAACGCCAGCCAGGCCGAACGTGAAGCCCGCTGGGCGCCACGGCGCAGGCGGGCCCATGAAGCGGCCCGCATGGGTATTCGCCGGCTGGCCGGCTGAGCCAGCGTTGGCAAGCGGGGTGCAGCCCCGTCCAGGCCAGGGCCTGGGAGGCAAGCGGCGGCAATGATTTTGGCGTGAACCGGGTACCGGGCCTTGCAGGCCTGGAGGATTTGGTGCAGGGTGCGCAACCCAGTTTGAAGCTGCTGCGGCCCGCAAGCGGGCGGGCTTGACAATCGCGGGAAGCTGGCCCCTGGCGCAGCGGCGCTATGACGCCAGCGGTGCGGGTGAAAAACCGCAGGCCCTGCCGGAAATGAACGCGCGCAACGCCCGGGCATGGCTGGCCTGGGCGGCATGCTGGGTGTTTTTTTTGGGGGCCGGTTGGCGGTGGCTATGCGGCGCCTGGCGCGGGCGTGCCGGGGTGTAATCGAACATATCCGGGACGGGTGGGGTAAGAAATGACCGACCGCCATTCGGATTGCGACCCGGCTCGCCAGGCAAAATTTTGAGAAGGCGGTATGGAGCGCTTGAGGCGATCAGTGCCGCACCTATACCAGCAATGGCGACCCAATGCGGAGCTGTTCATCCAGTCGCTGTCGCCGGCTGCGGTGAGCGCGGTTTTGGCGGAGGGCCACAGAAACGCTGCAGTTTATCGGAGCCATCGGCCTTGGCCTGGTGCCCAGCGCCAGAAGCAAGGGGCAGCGCGGCCGAGGCGTTTAATCAACCAGCTTAAGTGGTGCGCTGCAAACCGGGTGAGCTGCGGGTGATGCCATTCAACTCCATGCTGCGGGGTAACCCCGCATCTGGCGGATGCGTTGGCCACCGGGCTGGGCAAAGACCCGTGAGCAACTGGCGAAAAATGGCCCGTGACGGGCAACTGACCACGGATGTGGTGGGTGCCTGCGCTGATGCAGCCCAGAACGATACCCTGGGCCCCGCGGTTGATGGCATGGCGTAACCGTTGAAGGGACGCCCCATGACCCCCGCCCTAACAATCCTGCAAAGGCGATTGGGCGAATCGAATGTGTCGCCTTTGGTGCAGGCCATTGAAGGGACCTGCGCGAGGTGATGCAGCGGGACCGCGGCCGTGATGGAAGGCTGACCAACCTGGCGTCCACTGGCTGGGGTGAGCATTGGCAGGGTATTGGCGTGCAGAGCGGTGGGTGAAGTGGGCGCGACCTGGCTGGCCGCTTGGCTTTGGGCTTGCGGACAAGGCGCGCCGGACTGACCGGCGAGCTGGAGGAAATTGGCCGGCAGATCAAGGGATTCTGGACGGAGCATTGCGGTACCGGCATGAACCACCGACGCTGCCGGGTTTATTCATTGGCCGTGACCACTGGTGCAGATGCGCGGAGGCCCTGGTGGCGCCGGTCGCAAACCTGATGTTCCAGAACAAGGAAGAGGAAGTACAATCGACGCGACCGGCTAACGGGGCGTACCGGTCTATCGTAAGTAGCCTTGGACGCCTGGCGCAAGGAACAGCTACAAGCTGAAAAAGCTGGCACAGCGAAGCAGAAGCGG
>Ga0163217_1058053_pt1 | contig 17930 bp, 23 predicted proteins | sample SynspAceP_FD_185933 | JGI IMG/M metagenome (GOLD analysis project Ga0163217, IMG submission 185933) | Saline lake microbial communities from Ace Lake in Antarctica - Synechococcus sp. Ace-P (PacBio error correction) | ecosystem: Environmental > Aquatic > Non-marine Saline and Alkaline > Saline ...
AAAAGAGAAGAAGATTGAAACCGACCAAAGTTTTTTTTTTTTTTTTTGCCCCCCCGGGGCCCCCCCCCCGCCCCCCTGGGGGCTTTTAAAACCCCCCAAAAAAAAAATGGGCCCCCCCCCGCCCCTTGGCACAGACTTCTACCCCAGCAAAAGCAAAAAAAGTCCCCCCGGAACCAGATTGAAGTGCCGGTGTACAGCTGGCCCCCCGCGTGCCGAACGCGAGCCAAACTGGCAAGCCTGAATGATTCCTGGCCCCACCGCCCTGGAAATGATGGGCGCTTCGTGCCCCCTCAATCCAGGTGTCCGAGTTTCGACACCCCCGCGCAGGGCTTTTGAAGCCTTGCGGCATGCCGAAGGTCGGCTTGCTGTCGAGGTAACGGCCGATATCGAACGCCACCCAGACCAAACGCCGGGGTGGTGCTGCCACGCTTGCGATGCGCGCCTTTGCCAGAAAGCTGGCACCCTTCAATTACAATGTGCGTAACAGCTTCGAGGGGCGTTCGCCGACCAGCGGTGAAACCCTGGCCGACCATGCCACCGGCCCGATTATCGAATTGGCTGCTGCATGTAACGGCCGTGCGGTTTTTGGTATTTTCCGTCGTGGAGCAACGCCAGTTATCGTGAGGCGGTGAAATTCCGCTGCAAATTTGGTGGCGCTGCTGGGCACTGGGTCATGGCGAACCACCCAATTTCTGTCCCCTGTTCGGCCTGTTGGCCTCTCGGGCATGTGGTCAACAACCTCGAATCTTCTGTCAGCTCTATCAGCAAGCAACGCAAGCGGGCCGGCATTACGAGGCTGAACGGAGGGCCGTAGTTCAACCTTGCTCGCGTAACTACTGCGCTCATTGACGACCATCGCGCCTGCTGCCGCTGCTGTTCGAAACCTCCCTGCAGGCCCAGTTCCTATCCCCATGGCCACCTCCATCCCTCGCCTGGTCCCTCGACACTACGGTATGCCTGTGATACCGGCGCGATGCGGTAACTGTGAAGTTTCAAGGAAAGAAAGCGCCAGCACCCAGCAAGCAGGCTAACCTGCGCGCAGAAAAACCCGCCAGTGCCGGGTTTCTGACCATCAGATCTACAAGATAACGACAGAATCCAGGGCTGTTTGACGCTTTCCATGGTTTCGTCACAGGCGCCACTGCAGCTCCGATATGGTCAGTCAGCCAAGGCATGGATCATGGTGTTGTTGGTCTTGGCCAACTTGCCCAAACGCGCACAATACTGCTCGGCAAAACCCGCAGGCCAACCGCATCCTTGCCAACCTTCGGTATGATCGCTCTGCCACGCGCGCAGCCTTGCTGCTCGCCTTCGCAACAACTGAATCTCGCGAGCACGGCCTTCAGCTTCCGTTTGATCTGACCCCGCTGTTTTTCGGCTTCCGGAACAGTTGAATGTTTCCTGCTTCATACCTCCGGACACGTTGATCTGCCTCCCGCCACCTTCCGACTGCCCAACGGCGCGACGTTCCGCTCGGCGCGCATCGGCTTTCCAGAGCCACGAGAATGGTCCGCCGGCAGTTCGATATCGCAATCTTCGTAACGCAGCCAACCTTCACGCCCCAGGGCTTGGCAGCTTCGTCCAACGCCAAAACAACCATGGTGTTGATGTTCAACGCTCTTCAAAATCTTGTCCAATCAATCTGCCCACCACCGAACGCAGGGTGTCCTGCGCCAACTGCAATGGCGCATAACGGTAGTCGTTGATCCCGTGCTGGCCATGTGCACCTCACCACCGAAGATGAGCACACCGTCGACCACGCCACCTGAAATGTTGTCCTTGGTCACAACACGCCTGGGCTGGGCGACGTCGAATGGCTTCCTTTTTCAGCTGTGCCCTTGTAGAAACCCGAATCAACGAAGGCACCACAAGTGAAAAACCGGCCTCCAGTGTCCTTGGCATATTTACCACAGCCGCTCGACAATAACGCCGACCGCTGCGGACAATACGCGCGGTCCTTGCCACGCGAATGACCACCAATACCAGAAACGGCCAAACGAAATCATGGTTGCAATATCCATGTACTGCCCGTTATATAGCATAGAAAACTGAAAAGCGCTCAAGGATCTGCCTGACTGACCCTTGAGTACGAGGCCGTTATGAGCCGTCACCCAGCATGCTCACCTGCCATCAGAGCGCTGAATCTGCCATCCCACTCGCGCCGTTAAGCAAAGTACATCACCTCACGCCCGTCGACGAAATCGTCGATGACCTGAACCCGCGCGCCTAAAAGCCAGCGTCGTCCCAGACCTTTGCTGACCGATCCACCCTCGTGCCTTTTACACAGCGCTGACCCACTGCCGTGCCGCAGACCAAAGAGCGCGACCAAGACTGACGGGCCGCAAAACACAACCAAACCTGGGCGCTGCCGATTCGATCACACCCATGAGCGTGACAAGACCGACCACCAGCGCGCCAAAAAGCCGAGAAAAGGCTCTAATCACCGGCCACGAAAAACTCGGATTGCCAGTAACAACAGAGCCCGAACAGCAACCAAAAAGGCAAGCCGTAAAATGAGCTTCCACCATAGTCTGAATTGCCTCGTTAATGGTGCTGCAAGGAACGACCTTAACAGATGACGCCCCTTTTAGTTCGCTGGCCACAGCATGTAAAGTCGCTTACGCCTGATTTCCTCTCAATAAAATAGTGATACCAGCCACAACCTATCAAGAATATGAACTAGCCGTCATCGGATTATGCGTGAATCATGGCCAGCCAAAGCTCCACGACCAAAATGGTCACAAATATAGCCAATCCAGTTTCTACTGCGGATCTCTCCCTTATGCCCCTTTAGTTCCCGCAACCCCCTGTCTATGCTGTTTTGCGTATTCTATAAGAATGTCGCCGCACACAACAAAAAAATGCCCAAGACACAAACGACACTTCTTCATGCGAATCAAAACACAGGCTCGCCCTGGCTACTCGGCTGGCCGCTAAGTGGTGGCTGTCTGTGGCCAGGCCCCATGCCATACACTCAACCCAATACCCCATACGTACTGCCCACGGCATGCCGCTTCGACAATATCCGGGGCATCAACTACTGTACGGTATTCCCTCCAACCTGCGAAGTGCGCGTCCCAGCGTCTATTGTCACGTCGTCAGCCAATTGGATAACCTCCGAGAAACGGTGGCGAACGAGCTCTCAAACAAGTGCAGAACATGTCGCCATCAGCGCAAGCCAAGTCAATCTGAATCGGGCAACGAGCCACGGCGGGCCAACCATTCGCTATGTGCCCGCCGTCCGGCCGACTGAATTGCTCGGTCCACCAGCGTTGTGCAACCGCACAGGGCCGAAAACCGCAGACTTTTCCGTAACGTGCACCAGCTCGGCCGGTGAGTCGGTTATTGCGGGGATCGCAACGTCCTCGCGGGCCTAATCAACTTCCTCTCCGAGCAATAACCACCACGCCACAAAACGCCCGGGCGCTCTTGCCTTCGTTGACCGGTAAGGTTGCAGCGCAAAGTTCAACGCGCGCTCCCACAGGGTTGCCAACCACCGCCTGTGGCAAGCGGAGCCGCCAGCGTCCAACGGTGTGCGCTACTACCCTGGAGTGGTACCAGCCCGCTGCCAAACGTGCTTGATGTGTCCCGACTGCTGCTCGGCGCCATCGCCATCCCATTCGCTTCGAAGCCAATATGGCCTGGTCGGCCGTTGCAGCTCGCGCCTGGGCAACCGTGATTCGTGACAATACCGGCAATGAAACCACCTGGATGAGTCAATCAGTGTTCGGCCTGACCAGTATTTTCGAAACCATCCGGTACGATCTACCGCCACAATGCAAACCGGCTGAAAAACGCCGGTCTGTAAGGCAGCAGGCCTGCCCCTGAAGGGCCGGCCTGTATCACCTATTGCGTGATATCGCCCGGATGGAATTTGAATGAAGCAACTGATCTACCTACCCTTTGCCGCCGGGCAACTGGATGTCGCTGGCAATTGCCGACACCCGAAACGCCGGTGATAGCCAGCGCTCACTGCCCGAGCGCCCCCGAGCAACCCGCTCCCGGCATTCGAGAACATCCCCTGACGACCGCCCGGCTTGGGCCGTCTTTCCCCTACTGACGGCATGCTTCGCTGCGTGATACCGAGTGATGCAACTCTTGAAAGCGATGCCAGGGCAACCTGGTCATCAGCGACCAACTGCGCTATCTTTTGATTACTTTTCTTTACTGCAGTGCGAGGTCAGCTCGACGAAGCCGCCGAGCGCATTCGCCTACCGTGGCCAGCCCAGCTTCAAAGAGCCGGCCCTGGTCCAGTCATTTGACGTATTGCAGAAGCTATCAATGACTAACAAACAGCCTGTGAGCGGAGCAGCACACTTCCCGTTGTGGCTGAAATCGGCGGATCTGCGCCAAGAGAGAAGGACGAAGGTCAGCGGCTTGCGAGCACAGCTATTCAGCCCGAAGCCATGCCGCATTCTTCGCGTCCGAGGAGATTTACAACCACTTCACGCTTGATGCGCCTGCGATCCTGCAGGATCCACGCTGAGTGATGACGACAAGGCATGAATCGAACAAACGCGGCAGAGCTTTGCGCGAAGACTACAGGACCTGCTGACCCCCAGATACATCAAGAGCTGACCGTGCAGACCGAGCAGCTTCTGGAGCAGGGCGCCGACCCAAGCGAAGTCCGCGAAGTTGCGCCTCTCGCTGGGGCCCGAACCACGGCCGGCTGGAAGACCCTGGACCTCGGAACGCGCCCAATGGCAACACGTATGATGAATTCCTCCCGAGTCGCGACAACCAACTTGAGTTACCAGGGGCTGGCGAGGAGACCGGCAGCCGCCATTGAGGAAAATTGCTGGAGACCGTTTCAAACGATAACGAACCGTTCGGGTCGCCAGCTGCTGGATATGGAGGCCGATAGCCCGAACCATGATAAAAGCCCTATTGGACTCCGCGCTCTCGACCGCTTGACTTGGCAAAATTGCTGCCGCCACCTTTGCCAAACCCGCCGCAGAGATCACCCCTTCCGACAATCTAGCAATGGGAATAGCCGCGACTCTCGCGGGCCTACCCGGTACAGCCTGGAGCAACGCAACAGCGAAAACGTACTGCGCGCCCCAATGTTCAAGGGCGCCCTCTGCGTTGTAATCTGAGCAAAAGGTGAATCTGCACAGACACCGATTCTGCAATGGTCTTGGCGGTACAGAACACCTTTGAGTATCGATGAGAACCACAAGGGCCGGCTGATTATCCCGTCAGCTATATGTGGTCAAGGATGGCGGGCCTCTGCCCTGGCGCACAAACCATGAACTTATGTATGGTCGAGCAACCCACAGGCCTGGAGCTGATTGGCCGAACGCCTACACACCAAAGCGCAGCACATGTTGCGCTAACGCACGGCCCCCAGAGCGCGCCGGGACTTGGTTGGCGGAAAAACGCAAATGTGATGGAAACTTCAAAAAACCTACCAGGCAATGGAACTAGACAGCATTGATGCATCGCCAAACAATGGAACCCGACTGCGACATATAGTCAACAGCCGGTCACTGGCTGATGGCAGCAATCAGTTGGCACGGCCCGAAAGCGATTACCCATCCGCTTGCCCGCCTAGCCGTCATTTTTTTCATCCAACGTCGTTGAGCAGGATGTACTGACCTGTCGCGGTACGCTCCAACGCTTTTACCGGCAATGACTCCCACATCTCGTAGCGTATACCGTTCCTGCCAGACGCGTACTGCCTGCCGGCGCGCCTGTTTGAATCTGCCGGGCAATTTCACCGGCCATTGCAGAAGCCGCGACCACCCCGAGTAGCCAGCGGCTCCACGCGACCTGCCCGCAGACTTTGCCGCGCAAGGTGAAAATGGCCTCATTCAGCTCAGGGCCCACAACTGGCGAACTCATCAACAACGCCAGCACTACTGCAAAAAAATCGACTATTCATGCGCATGTCCTTTCCCCTAGAACAGGCCGCTGATTCACGAAGAGTTCATACCAGTTGCTTGTCGACCACTGATATAAGATCTCGGCGGATCTTCACATCAGATGATATTGATCGTTCATTGGGGCCGCCACTGCACGGTTTGCGTCAAAGCCGCCACACAGGCAAGGACGGCCCATCAGCGTTACCGTATCAGACGCCTCAGCATAGTAACACTCCTGATCATGTGCCCCGGTGCAGGCGTTGTGCAATACACCCCCTGCACCGCCTTCTTGGAAATCTCGCGACCTGCCCACTGAGTTTTGCAGCTGGCCATTAAAGCCGTAGGTTTTCTCAACCGATATCAGTAATGGCCTGCCACCGTTCCCAGTGCCGGATTACGGCCTGCAATTGCAGACCCAGGACCAACAAGCCGTCCTGATCATAGCCCACATCCGATGACAAATAACACTGTAATGAAAAATCATCCAATGCACAGCGACCTGGCGCATGCCGATATGGTAACGCGCCAGATCTTCCAGTTTTCCGGCGAATAGCGCAAGAAACCGCCAGCCTCACGGGCCTGCATGCTGGCCCCGCATCAACAATTACATCTCTCTAAGGCTGACCGAAGACGCCCCACCAGCCGTGCCCGCGCCGCAATCCTTCTGCGGATAGACCTTCGACAGACGGGCCGTTCCACCCCCTCCAGCTCTACAACCAGGCTTATGCCGGGGTCGGGCGACGCCAAGGTAGTGGGCACTAATTGACCCTGCCGCCGACATGCCGCAATTTGCGCAGCCCTGATCAGTCAGTCCTGCCGCCGCGGGCGCCGAAGCGCAGCGTTAAGCGGACCATCGAAGCTTAGTGCGCCAAAGCGCAATCCCCGGATCCACCGCATGCCAGCCGCAAGCTGGGGCAGATCACCTGGAGCGTTCGCCCTTGAGCTGATGTCGCCGTGGTTGTCCAGCCCCTCGAAGGTCACGATAAAAAACCCTTTACCTACCCCGAACAGCGTCAGTTTTGCCCCTTGCAAGCTGCCAGGCAAGACTGGGGCCTGGTGGCTTGCACTTGCGTCACCCCGCTTAACTGAAGTCAGCAGCGCAGGCCAGTCGGCCAGGGTCGCCGCCAAAGGTTAGCCGCACGCAGAAAGGACTTCCTGCAAGGCCACATCCCGCTCGCCAGGGCCCCCCTCAGGCCAGGCGAAACTGCACATCCATCCCACCCCTGCCGCCGCACAGAGCCCTGGCCAACCAATACGTCCAGCGGCAATAAATCCACGTTGAACCACGAGGCCCAAGCCCTGCGATTTAGCAGTGCGTGCTGAGACTGCCCGCACTCAACTTCAGCCCCGCCTTTGCTATCCTTGCTGTAACATCGCTAAAGGCAGGCCTCAGCTTCAGCCCAGACAGGTCCAGGTTGCCGCAGTCGATCAATACCCGCTTTCAGGGCGCAATGGCCGAGGCCTGCCACCCTCGCGCACCTTGTCCCAAGTGTACTACCACTCCTGAGCGTTGGCGTGCCCGCGCTGGGCAAGCCCAGCTTGACGCCCCGCCAAGGCGCAGGCCATCAGCGCCGGGCTATCGGTCTCGCCGCCTCAGCATCAATTCTGCCAAACTCGCTTGCCATTGCGGCCGGAACTCAATACCAAGCCCTCCCAACTACGCCTAACATCCACCGGCCGCTTGGCTGGCAAGTTAACGCGCAAGCATCGCCGCAGCCCCAAATCCCACAGCTATCTTTCAGGGTCAAGCTGCAAGTGTTAACCGCTCAGGCGGAAGGCGCCGGCAAACGCGGTCACGCCTTCAGGGCGGTTATCTATCTCCAAGGCGCGCAAGAGCCCCGGCGCAGTTGCCAGCCGCCCCTCATCGCCGCTCTCAATCCAGCTGGGCCTGACCCTGGCAACTCGCCAATCTCAGGCCATACCCAGTGCCGCAAATGGAGCTCCGCATTCAGGTGTACCTGCCGCTCACAGTCAACCCATTCTCCGCTGCTCGCTGCGCCAAGCCCAGTCCATGCTGCATGCAAGTCCGGTGGCAAATTGTGTAAAGGGATAACCCGCTGGCCCAGCCAAGGCCGCGCGTAAGCCAGCAACCAAATCGCCGCGCGAATCCAGCAGTCAATGCCCCTCCAAAGTGCACTTCCCCTGTCTCCGACCAAACGCGCCTTTAGGCTTTGCAACAGGCGCTCGATAGCTGCAGTTGTGCCGCAGATCAAAGAGCATCAACATTGGCCGCTAGCTGTACATCCAGTCAAGCAAACTCCTGAATCGGCGCGCCAAACGCCAGTTCGGGCGAGATATGAATCGGCCGACAGTCTGTTCAGTGCAGTTGGCCCCTGCGCCGTGCAGCGCAAGTCGGCAGGGCAACTGCAGCGCAAGCCGATCGCCTGCACGCGGTCTGGCAAACTGTTTCGAACTCCGAAGCCCCAGCCAGCGGACCGGTAATACAGCATCCACTGCTTCCGGTCGCCTTCGGGCTGGCTGCCATTCCAGCTGCACTCCTGCCCTCAATCGCCGCCAACGCCAAGCGTGACTCGCCCGCCCATTGCAAAACTGCAAACAATCAGCCGCGAGCTGAAAGTCCATTCAGCCCGTGGGAAATCACGGTAACACCGGACAGCTGCGCACGGTGCAAAACCGTGCGGTTAAACCGCAAGCCTGCCAGTCGAGTTGCTCAACACGCGGCCGCGCTTGTACTGCGCTGGCAAAACCAGAACGCCCGGCCTACGCCCCAGTAAACAGCAATGAGCGCAAATCAACACTACCTAAGCTTAACGCCTGCGCATGCCGTGCCTCGTGCGAATGTTTTTTGCCAGATAGCATGTAAGACAGTGCCCACAGATGCGGATCTACTCCAGTAGCACAGTAACTGAGCCGCTCCCTAAATCGGCACCCGCCGCTGACTACAGCGCCTCCCTCAGCGGCAAAACTCATCAGGAGAAGCTAATGGATTGGTAATCTTGAGGTACTCAGAAATAGCCACTTTTCACTGGCCCGCCGACGGCGCAATGAAATACGTTTTTTTACCTGTCAATTATTGATCACGGTGCTGTCCGATTGAGCGACGGCATGATCGCCTGTAAATAGCATAGAGGCGGGCCGGGCGTTCTAAGCGCATTAACACCCTTGCGGTTGCGATCCCCAGCCTCGCAGTCCACCGTCCGCCCGGCTGCACGCATATCGGCGCTTCCGGCTGGTGCTAACTGATTGCCTTTCATCCCCTTGATTGGGGGCACTGATCCTGCCGCTGATTTTCACGGGTGCTCGAAATAGCAAGCCCGCAGCAACCAGTACGGCCCCGAACCAAGGGCATGGATGCGAAACCCTGGTCGGTAAAACCGCCACTTGACGAAGACGCCGCATGCGCCAAAAGAATCCGCTAGCCGCTCCCTTTACGTCGCGCGCGCGCTGGACCTTTACTGGCCCTCTCGGCCTGTGCTCGCAGCGCTGCCAGGCATGCAACCGCTGCCAGCGGGCTGTCGAAGCAACCGGCCCGGTTGCGCGAGCAACAGGCGTGCGCTCTAACTGATCAAACCTTTACCAGGACCACAACGAATCAGTGAACAGGAGGTAATTCGACGAGGTATTGCGTCTGATTGCCGGCTCAGCAACTGATCGTCGTCGATATGTTTCTGTTCAAAGCCGATTTTTGCGGGCGAAGACAGCACTCGCTGCGCTGTCCACTGGAGCTGACGAAGCGCTGCTGCAAGTCGCGCAGTCAAGCAATCCACAGATGCCCATAGTGCTGGATGTACCGATCCTTCACACCCGTACGGCGGTGTGGCAGAACGACCCATTTCTGGAGCAATTGAAAGGCGGCGGCGTCGACGTGGTCATGACCGACCTAAGCCAGTTGCCCGCCTCCAACAACCTCGGCGTGGCGGGTATTTACAGTCTGTGCTGCATTATTTTGGCCAACAGCGTCGACGGTGGTTGGGCACCCATCCGGTTGGTGACGGCAAAGGGTCACCTTTGCGCAGCTAATCTCACTTGCTGAATTCCGCGCGCAACCAACGCAAGACGCTGATTGTTGATAGAGGGCGACCAGCTGGGCCGGCCTGGTCACCTCAGGCCACCGCATGACGCCAGCAGCCGACAACAGTAACAACGCGCTGCGTTTCGCGGCCAGCCGCGCTGATCTGCTGGCCAGTGAAATCGCTGTATGCAGTTTTCTGCGAGCTGGATACCTCAACCTGGCCCAGCGCCCCGCCAGCGCCCGCAACCCGCCAAACGACGGGCCCAGACTGCAGGTACTCACCGAAGGCGCGATTCGCGATGCCCTACTGAAAACTGGTCGATAGCGCACAAGACCGGCGACCCACCTGGATCTGAGTCCTTCTATTTTTCCCATCGCCCGCTGATTGAAGCACTGATTCGGCGCCAGCAGCGAAAGGCGTGCAGCTGAGAGTTATTGAGGAATCCAAATCGCGACCGCCTTGGCCGGAAAAGAATGGTGTGCCCTAAACCGACAGGTCGCCTGGACCTGCACAAGGGAGGTATCGGATGTGCGCTGTGTGCCACTCAGGCGAACAATGCCACCGAAGTGGCTGCCGTCCTGGATCGTGTCGACGGAACCAGTGGAACTGATCCAACCGTCAGCCAACTTTATCACCCGCCCAATCTCGACAACCTGAATCGGAGACCAGCATAAGAGTGCTTGGCGCCAGCTGAACAGGAGATTCATGCAGGCAGCCTCGTCAGCAGTTCGACCTCGCACTGAGCAATCCTGACGGGGAGCAACAAGCATGCCCTATGAAGCGACTTGGCGACAAATTCCGCGCTGGCGCTATGCGCTCCTATCGCTTTATGGAAGTGGAGCGCATATCGACTTTCTAGGCGCCCGTTAACCGAACAGCTGGACGCGTTAAGCGTCCAGCTGGCGAAACAGGCAGCGATGAAAACCATACCCGCCTGAAACTCTCTATCACCGGCCGACAGCGGCACCAGAGATCCGGATCACGGTTGCCGTACTGACCGCACGACAGCAAGATCAGCCCCTTGTCGCGGGCCAAGCGAACAACCTTTGCTGCCAACTCGGCACAAGCCGACCTCGGCGGTAAACAGCTCGCAGGCCACCCATCGCGCCAGGCCCCGCGCACATCACCGATGCCTTGTCCTGCACAGCAATATCGCGCAACCCGCCCATGATCCACTCGCCCAGTTAACGCTGCCGCGCTAAGAGATTCCTCCTCGAAACCTCGATCACCGCCAGTGGCACAGCGCAGCCAGCGGGTTGCCTGGCATAGTGCCACCCAGCCCACCAGGGGCAATAAGCAACCACAACTCGGCGCGGCCGCAAAACCGCCGCGACCGGAAGCCACCGGCAATCGATTGGCAAAGTTTGTCAGGTCGGGCGCTAACGCCCATCTGTTCCATGCGAAAGAAAGTACCGGTTTCCGCCCTGCGCCGCTCTGCAACTCGTCGCCACCAATACAAGGCCATTGCAAGATCACAAAGCTCACGCAGCTTTTTCATGAACTGCGGGCTGGCGACATAAAACCCACCCGGCCTGAACGCGGCTCAATCACGATCGCGCGAACAATCCCGCGCTCGGCGTCGTTCAATTTGAAAAACGCTCGATACTGGCAATAGCATCATCCCCGTCACTGACCCGTGCAACGGCAGGGAACTGCGCGCGATACACGCCGCCCCGGCATCAGCCCCATACTGATGAGTTAGGGCGCGACTTGCCGTTCATGACAGTCATCATGGTGCGGCGCGTGGAGCCGCCGTAAGGCAATCACACCCGGCACGCCCCGTGGGCCCGGGCGATCTTCACCCGCGCGTTTCCAAGGCCTCTGAGCCGGGGTAACCACAAGCGTGTCTTCTCTGAAGTCGCCCGGCACCAGCTGTTTGAGTTTCACACAGCGCCAACATAGGCTCCGTAGGCCAGCACCTGAAGCAGGTATGGTGAACTGCTGCCATCTGCCGCTTACTGCGTCCATGCACCTTCGTGCCGGGCCCGGTATAAGCAACCTGCGATCCCACGCACAAAAATCGATATATTGGCGAACCCTCTACAATCCCCACAGCGTCGCGTTCTCGGCACGCTGAACGAATATCGGGTGGATCTGGCTGACGCCGCCGCACCGCATCAGCCCCGCCGCCCTGCATCAAAGGATTCATTGGTCTGCTCATGGTGGACTTCCAATCATGCTGACTGAAACCAGGGCTCAGATACCACCGCGAGGCACAGGTTATTTGATTCATTCAGAACGTAATTCAATCGATGCCGTGCCTGAACCCTCGCGGCCAAGCCCCGCGCTTCAAATTGCCACCGAAGGCGCGACCTCCTCGTTCGAGATCAACCGTTATTGATGCCGACCATGCCGTACTCCAGCGCTTCGGCCAAACGCGAAAAGCGCGGCTCAGATCGCAGCATGAAAAAAGGCCGCCAGCCGAATTCGATATCGTTAGCTTGGCGAATCACATCGTCCTCATCGCTGAAGCGGAACAGCGCGCTCAACCGCCCAAAAGGTTTCTTCGCGGGGCTGACCAAACATGCTGCTGGTCTATGTCGGCCAACACAGTGGCTCGAAGAAAACCCCGCCGAGCTCATGCGCTTACCGCCGAATCAGGAACCTTCGCACCCATTGTCGGTGGCATCCTTCAGGTGCTGTTTGTACCTTGTCACCGCCGCAGCTTTGATCAGCGGGCGTAGTCACCTCTTGGCCATTGCGCCGTCACCGCCACTTTCAGCTTCTTCACCGCCTCGACCAGCTTGGCGGCAAAGGCATCAATAGACGGCGTCCTGCACATATATCCCGATTGCGCACACGCAGGTTTGTCCGGCTTGCGGTACTTGGAAATCATCGCGCCTTCGAACGCTGCAATCCAGATCCGCATCGTCAAAAACGATAAAGGGCGCGTTGCCGCCACTCCAGCGAGAGCTTCTTCAGCGTTGGTGCATCATTGCTCCAACAATTTGATCCGACAACCCGTGGGCCCGTAAAAGGAGAGGTTTGCGCACGATGGGGTTGCGCACCAGTTCGACCTACCGCGATAGCGTTATCGGCGTCCAGCCAGTGACCAGCACTCACAACCCACGCCGGCAAGCGCCTGCTCGGCAGAGCTACTAGCGCGAAGCGCAAGAAAAAGCGTCTGCGGTGCCGCTTGAGCACCATGCACAACCTCGGCGAGTGCCGGAAGCGCTTTGGCGGGTAATCATTGGCGGCGGGAAAAATTCCAATGGCGTAATGGCTGCGGTCAACGCGACCGGCTCTCTGCACGATAATCCCTTTGTTCGCGGCTGGGTGACCGGGGAGGTTTCGCCATAGACCCGCTTTGCCCTTTCGGCAAACCACTCGATAAAGGAGGCCGCGTGGCGACCCTCACACCACGAGCCTCTGCCTAGTGGCTTGCCCTGCTCGCGGCATGATGCTGCGAGATCTCCTGTGCAGCATCATCCAGGTTCAAACATTGCGCAGCACGGCAGTGCGCTCCTTGCCGTGCCGCTGCGCCAGGGCCGTTTGCGCGGCGCGGGCCGCCTCCAAATAGCGCGCTTGGTTTCGGCAGCGCCCATATTCGGCACGCTGCCCAAGACGCTCGCATGCTGGATGAATTATCTCGTACGCCGCCGCAAATCGGCCTCGCACCACTGAACCAGCGATAAAGTCTTGTTGCCGAAACAGATCCGGGGCCTGCGAATTTCCATGTAAATCCTCACGGGTCGTCGTAATGCTGCACGCGAGGCTAATGGATTAACAACAAAGATGTTTGATATTCAAACAATCATGCTAAGGCCCGGAAGGAATCCAGCAAGAGCCCGGAATCAATAAATACTCGAAATCGAAATAGGGGAGAAATCTATGCGCTTGGTAGGGGCAGACCCGCAAACGACGCGCATTCCTCGCAGCGTATGACGCTCCTGAGCTCGCAGGCGATCAATGCCTGCCCAGATCGCAGGCTAGCAGACTCACTTCAAAAAGTTCGGCGGGGCCATGCCTGATCCGCCTCTAGCAATCCGGCCACCCGTGCAGACTGCAAGCATCATCCAACCTCTCCATCCGGCAACTTCCAAAACGCTCGGAAACTCGGCGCAAGCAGCGGCAGGTTCGGCCTGGGATGGCCGCGCAACACCCTTGGCGGGTCAACGCCAGATGGAACCTTAGTTTATGCGTGCTGCTGCGAATGCGCGCTGCAGTAGCCTCGCGATTTTTCTCCAGACATCAATAATGTACTCAGGTCGCCTGCACACTGAACTTTTTTGCCAGATTTGCGCTAGGGTGCCTTCGCCATGCCTGAAGCTGTCATGATCAAAACAGCGATCGGCGTCAGCCCACTGTTCGGCCCAGCCCGCTTTGCAGTAGTTCCGTGGCGCGCTGCAGACGGCGTAGCGCAAATATAAACGTGCATCAGTACATGTTTCAGCTCCCGGCAACACACTCTTTCTAGAGGCGCATTTGGCCATAAAGTCTAAAAATATACAGTAGTAACTAGATTTCGCATCGCCGGCTTTAGAAGAGCTGAAACCACCCGCAAAACCATGCTACCAAGTTTCTCGCCATCATTACAACAAATTATTTTAATTCAAAAAGTTTGGATCTTTGCCAAGTAGATTCCGCTTGCTCTATCTGCGCAACACCTGGCGCTACGCCTTGGACAAGTCTGTGCAAAAGCTGTGCTGTTGGCTCTAGAGCAGTACCTCAGACCGCTGCGCCATTTCTTTGCACAGACCTGCGCAACCACTTGCGCACATAAAAGGTGATCAAGCGCACACTCACAAATGGCCTGTATAAATGAAAATCAGAAAGGCTTTGATTTATAGGTTTTTGAAGATGGCACAGCCTTGTAAACCATAGAGCTCCCGACTACCGAGTCCATCCACCAGCAAGGAGAGCTCTAATGCCAACACCCCCGCGTATAAGTCAATCGAAAGGTACCGAAGCAAGGTCTGATCACCGCAGGCAACCTTTAACCGAAAATCCCCGTCGGCAACATTTTCCTCAGAAAGATGGCCATGAAAGACCAGATCCGGTTCAAGCCTTTTATCACCAGGTCATCATCCCCGCGGAATCCGCAGTCCGTCAGCCCACGGCTCAACGCGTGCACAACCGCTGAGATCACCAAAAGTGTTCGACAAGTCTTCCCCGCTGAATTTTAAACCCCTGACCTCCGGTGAAGCGCTTGAGCAGCTGTCGGTCTGGAGTGGTTCCGCATTGCCTCTTCCACCGGCCACCCGGAAGCACTATCTGTCACCATCGAACTGCCAGGACGCGATCATCGTCGACGTCACAGTCGCACAGGTGCCGAACTGACAGGAATCCTGCCCAATGCCCACTTCAAAGCACCGACCTGGAAGACGTGTACTTCACCTATCGCAAGACGTCTGACCCACGAAGTCTCTGGCACTTCCGGTTCGGACGACCTGGCGCACACCAATTTCGCGTATCGGGAATAATGCTACACCATCAAGCGGCTTGTACGGCTGATGGTTTCATGCGTTGCGCACTCCCCCAGCCCATCTCTCTGTGCTTACGCCAAGCCCGTTATCCCGGCTAACCCTGAGAACATCGGATGTTCGCCGCCGCCAACCCAGGCCCACTTCACCCTCGATAATTCCCGGCCTCAGCCACGAACTTCAAGTCCTGTCCTTCGAGGCGTCGAGCACATCAGCCAGCCTACCACTTTTCATCTGGAACGGTCAGCGAACGCCCGACCTGGATATCGACAGCCCTGCACAGCAACGCGCCTTCTTCAGCTTCGCAGAGCTGGCAAAAGCATACACGGCTTGATCCCAACCGCGTCGCCCAGGGCGATGCCGCAAAGCGTCTGAACGCGCTACCAATATCGATCTGTGCCCCAACTTTTCTATCTGGCCACCGCACCAACCAGCGCATTTTTCCAGCAACCTCACAGGCCGCAGATCATCGCCCCGGTATTGAACGACCAAAGGCAAATCCAGGCGCACCTACCGCTTCCAGCTCAATAGCGAGTAGCCCCAACGGATCTAACTGCCAGCCCATACGCGACGAAAACCCGATCTGCAACTTTATCAGTCGCCTGTGCGAAGAAGAAGGCATTCACTAACACTTCCGAACAGCACCGATAACCATCTCCTGGTCTTCGCGAACGCCAGACACAGCTCCCAACTTTGAATAAACCTACCCGCTTACACTCAGGCAGCGAGCCTGGTCGCTAGACGAACCAGTCATTAAAACGTTCGCCATGCGCGCGAAACCCGCCCCCAGCCGCGTCACCCGTCGCGACTACGACTTCGAAAAAAACCGCATCTGTTGATGGAAGCGCGCACGAAAGCCGAACAGCCAGCGGAAGGTGATCAACCCCGCCAGTACCTGCTGCCCGATCTGGAAGACTACATTACACCCGGCCTGTTCAAACGAGCGCGCCCGCGCAAATACCTGCCAAACGCACACTGAACGCCCACCGCAGCGACTATCGCCTGCCCGAAGGCAAGAGGATGTACCCAAACCTGAATCGCGGCCCACTTCTGACCTTGTCCGAACATCCCAGAACCGACTGAACGATCTGTGGTTGATCACCCAGCCTGCACCACGAAGCAGACAACCGCAAGTGGCTGAAGAGTCGGTCACCAGCGACGTCCAAAGCATCCAGAAGACGGATTCAACCCAGGGCTACCGCAACCATTCACCGCCACACGCCGGGAATGTTGCCCCTTGCGCCCGGCAATTACAAGCAACCCGAAACCCAAGTCCTCGGCAGCCAAACCGCCGTGGTCACGCGGCCCGGAAGGCGAAAAGAAATCCACTGCGACCAATACGGTCGCATCAAGGTGCAGTTTCCACTGGATCGCGAAGGCCAGGCAACGACCAGACTACTGTTGGCTGAGAGTCTCCTCCATTGGCCGCAACACAGTACGGCGGGCATCGCCAATCCCCCCCGTATAGGCAGGAATGTACTGATCACTCCTCGAAGGCGACCCGATCAACGCTGGTCCACCGGTGCCTGTACCGTCTACAAAGACCATCCGGTGCCATAGTGAGCTACCCGCACACAAAACCGCGCAGCGTATTCAAAAAACCTGATCACGGCTTCCGGTGGCGGCCGGCGATTGGCTATAACGAACTGCGCATCGAAAGACAAGAAAAAGGCGAAAGAACAGATCTACCTGCACGCCCAGCGCGACTGGGACGAAAAAAATCGAGAACGACCCAAAGATCGCGTCGGCCATGAGCGTCATGATCGAGTCCGAAGCAAACAGCTACTCGGAAATCCATACCGAGAGAGCCATCCGAACACCACCACGGCGAGCGCAAACCGAGATCAAGGCCCAATCGAACCACCTGACCGTCGGCACAGTCAGCCACATCAAGCTGGGCACCGGCAGTTCATTGAACGGGTAACGAGATCCACACTACGCCCGGCAGCAAAGTGGTTATCGACGCGGGCTGGAGCGTGACGCTAAGGGGTGTTCCTTTCCTAAAGCTGATCCAGTGCGTGACGCTGATTGGCCTGGATCAAGATCACTCCCGAGGTAGTCCGCGGCAGAGGCGCGAGTATCGGGCATCGCCCCCGGCTGCCGGAGCGGCGGACAGAGTGATAAGCGCGGGTGCCACAACCACGCCAGTACTGGCCAACGCGCATCAATTGCACGTCAGGCGCGATCAATTGGCGCCAGCCGCTTCCGATATGCGATCCTGCCGTGAAGGGAAATGTCCCGAGATTGAACAATAAGCCAATCAACCCACAGGATGGATGGCTGAAACAACAAGACTGCCGGACGCGAACTCTTTCTGACTATGATCCTTGGCAGAACCTGATTCTGATCCCCATTTCTTTGTCTGGATTTGATGCAGGACTATACCAACCTGTTACCCGGTACAGATTTTGACGACCTTAAAGACATAGGCCCCCTGGCTGATAAGATACCCAGTCTCCAAATCATAGCATCAGCTTCCTATGATACCCCAGAGCAAAACTGGTGGCTGGCCAAGCCGCTGACAAGCTGACTAAGCGCTATGTACGCTCAACGGCGTAAGCGCATCTGATTACCGAAGCTGAAGAGAAAAGCCGGAACCGCTTTCAGGACAAACCGGTTATTGCCCACCAAACTGCCAACTCATGCCAAACAGCGACCCTGTTGATGGG
>Ga0163217_1035571_pt1 | contig 17929 bp, 27 predicted proteins | sample SynspAceP_FD_185933 | JGI IMG/M metagenome (GOLD analysis project Ga0163217, IMG submission 185933) | Saline lake microbial communities from Ace Lake in Antarctica - Synechococcus sp. Ace-P (PacBio error correction) | ecosystem: Environmental > Aquatic > Non-marine Saline and Alkaline > Saline ...
TCAGGAAAAAAGAACGAAAAAAAAATTTTATAAAAAATCGGGGGGCCGCCGCCTGCCATCCTCAGAAAGGCTGCTTTTTTATCCGCTCGGCCTTTTTTTGGGTTTTCTGGTTTGGGGTTCCTGCTGCCCCGCCCATGGGGCCCGCTGGCGCCGCGGTCAAGCTGTCCGCGCGGCCAATGGGCCGCTTTTTAGGTGTTGCGGGGGGCGGGTTTTGCACCGCCGATGGGGTGATCTTGGGGTGGTTCCTACGCGATGACCGCATCTCTTAATCGCCGAGGTAAACAGCGATTTGAAACTATCTCGCGCCCATTTATGTTTACCGCGTCGGGGCCGCGCCTGTTTTTTGGGCGAAACGCTTTGCGCTGCGGCGGATTATTGCGGGTTTGTTGCCTTTCGGTTGGTCGGGGCGCGATCATCCCTGCGGCCGGGGTTTTTTTCGGGAAACTGACTGGTTGGGCATTTTCGCTATGCTGAATCGCGGCCGGTGGTGTTTTTGGCGGGGCATATTTTGCTGGCCAAAGTGGCTCGCGACGAGGTGCGCCCTCGGTTGTTCGTGGCGATGAATGTCCGCTGTTTGTGCCGCTGTTTCTGGCCCCCTTTGCGACTGGCATCTTGCGATTACCCCACTGGCGAGGAAGACTCGGAATTTCTTGCGCCTGTCCGCCTGCTTTGCAACCGCCAGGTCACTACACGATGAAACGCTCGCCTTCTTTTGCCTGGCTGCACCCCTGCGGCCTGACCCAGCCCGTTGACCTTCCTGCAGCTGGTATGGGCGAACGGCACTTGGGGCGATCGCTTTTTGCCGAAACCCCATTGATATCTTGGGTCCGTTCTTGGCGGGTGCCGTGAATCCTCGCTCTGTAACCTTTATCACTTGGCGCGAAGCGATGCTTGAAACGCCAGATCACACCCGCCCGCAACCGGCGACGAAATTCTAGCGGCACCGGCTGCTGGATGTTGACTAAATCGGGGGTTGTCCATCCCTGAGGTTTATTGACTTGCACAGTCAATAACCGTAAGTTTTGATAGCCCAGACGCTATCAAACCACTAAGGATTCTTTATGCCCAAAAGTCGAATGGAGCCTATTCGCCGCGCGCAATTGGTTCAAAGCGCAACGATTGCCGAAATCGGTGCCGCACAGTCCCCTTTGGATGTTGGACGGTTGGCCAGATCGCCGGCGCGCGCTGGTATGTCATCGGCGCTGGCGCACCACTACTTTTGGCGGAAGGATCAGATTTTCTGGCAGCCATGCGCCTATATCCCCTGTTCGGAATACAGGCCAGAGGTCGCGGCGCGAAACTCCGGCTGACCAAATCCCCTCTCGGGCGCGCCGAAGCCATCATCCGCGCGAGCTTTTGAGGAAAAGGCTATTTTCGATCCGTTTCCACGTCAGCGCCTGGAATGACGCTCTATGCCTCGTCGGCGCACCAATACTTGAAACCTATGCCTGCTGGTGGTGGGTATCAAGCGGCGCTTTGCGGTCGAACCCTGAAGCTATGCGCTGGGCGCCCGATCTCGGACGATCCGTCCGGGGATGCGACACGCTGGCGCCGCCTTTGATTGATGGGCTGTACCTACGGGACCGCACTGTCGCGATGATGGAAATGCGGCGCACCGCCAGTGACCGTGCCTTATCCGTCTGCATATGCTTGTGGGGACCGCGGTATGACCCAGCCCAATATGCCTGATCTATGGTTTTGCCAGTTGAAGCGGTACGCTGTTTTCCCGACGGTCCCGCGACTGGCTGCACGCGCCGAACTCCAAGAAACTGGCCGCGCGTCGACGCGGTTCAAGACGCTTATAACGCCAGCCGCTGTGCGCACCGGGAACGGGCGGCATTTATTCGGGGCGAACTGGCTTCGGCCACGGGTGTTATGACAAACGCAGCAGAATTCCGTCGAGCGACCGGACCTAATGCGCACCACCTGCGCCGCGCAGGCTATCAGACCTGCCCTGTCGGGCAAGATGGCATGTCGTTGGCCCGACCAGCTTGCACGGGCTTCGAAGAACGGCCTTGACCACCGATTCTACCCCGCGCTTTGGCTGAACGCCGGATTACCGCAAACCCGGCGAGCGCATCGACTGTGGTTAAATCACAACAGTGGGTCCGTCACGGGTGCGGGCGTGGGCTGAAACCAGCAACCAGATGAATATGACGACGCGTTGCCTATGAGGGCGACGGCGCAAGATTTACGACCTGTCCGCGGTCTTGAATCGCGCCCGCTGTGCTTGACCGCGCTTCGGCCACCCGCAATGATCCTTATGTGGCGCCCAAGAAATCTGGGGATCTCTACCACGATTGTTGACCACTGCTGGCGCCGAGGTGCCCGATCTGGGTAAGACAATCCGGACACCCATTCCAAACGCATCTTTGATGGCGTAACGACTGGCGGCAGCTTTTGACATCCTGAGCGGGACATCAACGTCGCGTCAGGCCCTATTCCGCCAACATAAGCTATCTCCGACGTACAAGATGGGGAAATTCTGCAAACGCTAGAGACACGCGGCAGGAGGCGATTTATCGTCTTTTGCTCGGACCACGGCGATATGTTGGGCGAGGGCGGGTTGTGGTTCCAAAATGAGCTTTTTCGAAGGGTCGTCCCGGTGCCAATGATGATCGCCCGCGCGCAGATGGAGCCCCGTCCTGCAGACAACCGGCGTTAGCAACAATACGTGTCTGTCCGACGGTTCGTGATCTGGCCCGGCGTGTCGATGGACGAAACTGATGGAGTGGACCACGGGGCAATCTTTGGCTGCCATGGGCAGGGGATTGAACGCACCGAACCGTCGCCATGGAAACGCGGCAGCAGGCGTCTTTACCGGGCGCCGAGGTCGTCGCCTTGCGCTATGGCAAATGCGAAGTTCACCGTGCGCCCTTGATCCTTGACCAGTTGTTCGATCTGGACGCTGATCGCATGATTGACCCAACCTTGCCGAGGGAACCCGCCATCTCAGGGACGCGGGCTGACCCTGTCGGCCAAGGCTGATGCCCGCTGGGATCTGCTGCCTTTGACGCTGATGTGCGCGAAAAGTCAGGCCCGCCGCTGGATCGTCTTACGAGGCGCTGCGCAAGGGGCGGATATTTATCCTTTGGGACCACCAGCCGCTGCGCAAAGCGTCAGAGCAATACATGCGCAACACATGGAATTGACGGTGCTCGAAGAACACAAACGTTTTCCGCGCGGCGAATGCCACAACCGCAAGGGGTGCGGGCACCTAAAAATAATAAATGCCCCCCAATACGGAGGGACAACATATGTTAACAACCATGCATTTTCGTTCGGGGTCATCATGGCCTTGGGCTAACCGTTTTTGTACGATCACGCAAGTGGTGAACTGCCGCTGACCGGTGTGGACGCCGGTTGCCGCTATTCACCTCTTAATAGCGAATCTTTTCACCTCGGGTCTGGAATGTGGGGCTGATTCATGTTTCCCACTGGCCTTTGACCTATCCGCTTTATGCGGATACGGGCGCGAGCCTGCCTTGCGTTCACGCATCCGCTGGCGCTCGAATTCGGTTTGGGGCTTTCTGATCTGGGCCTTCTATTTCCTGACGACCTTTTATTTCTGCGCGATGAACCGGGGGTGAAGTTCTTTGAAATTCCCGCGATTCAAGCTGCCTGAACAACATCGTCATGCCATCACTACCTGTCTTCACGGGTTAGCATTGTTCCTGATCTATATGCCCTATTACAATCGGCCGAGGTTCGGCGCGGAGAGACGATCCTGCCGGTCTTCTACCTGATCCTGCCTTCCTCGTGATCCTGGATTGCGGCATTCAGTTCGAGGACCTCAAGTTCGTGCGCGTGCTTTCTGTAGCTGCGACGCTCGCCTGTTTTCTGGCGCTGATTTGCTTACATGTGGCTGAACGCCGGCATGGGACTGGGCGAATTTCGCTCTCAACCGCAAGCAATCTGGGCGGCTATTTTAACAAACATCCACAGTTCGTCATCCCGTTGACCGGATTTACAACGAATTAACTACTGTTCTGGTGGTTCGCATGGTCGATCATGATCGGACGTTCGTTAAGCCGTTTTGTCGGCGGGCTGAAACGTGGCAGCTGCTGGATTCCTTGCTGGTGTTCCCGTCGATCCCGCTGGGGCTTGTGGTTCTCGGTGCTGTATTATTAACACCTGAATGGCATCGGCAAACCGACAGGCTTTCCCGAACTGGCTATGACAATCGTGGGCATCGTGTTCGTGATCAACTCCTTCGACACGTTTGATCCGCTCATTTACAACCGATAACACTGAACTTCACGACAGAACGCCTTTGGCACGGTGTTTCTTACGTCCTTTGCAACGCCATCGGCCTGTTCGTGCTGACCGTTGCTGTTTCGCAAAGCCAGTGGCCTGCAATCCAGTGGGTCGGGCCACGTAATAGGCATCTACTGCTGGCGCTTGCTATATGTTCTTTGTCAAACGCCGCACCTGCACGGGCTGGATGGCAACCCAATGTGGTGCCGAAATAAACCTTAAACCTATCAGGCCCCGCCGTACGGGGCGGGGCCCAACCGAAAAGAGAGACTATGAACGCAACCAAAGCAAGCCATTCAAATCAACGGCGAATACGTCGAAGATACCAATGGGCACCGTCGAGGTGATTCTATCCGGCACCGGCGAAGTGAATTCGCGACCGTCTAAGCCGCAGCCTGAATCGTGGACAAGGCCATCCGGCGCAGCAAAGCGCAGCGGGCTTGGGCCGGCGATGACCGGTACCCGAACGGGGCCCGCATCCTGGCCGTGCAGCCGACAATTATGCGCGAACGCAACCACGATCTGCCGATCCTCGAAACCTATGACACGGGCAAACCTATCAGGAACCTCTGTCGCGGATGCCACCAGTGGCGCGGACGCGCTTGAATATTTCCGGCGTGGGGGCGGGCTGGCCGCTCGCTTGAACGGGCGAGCATATCCAGCTGGGGAAGACTGGGTCTATACCCGCGCGAACCTTGGGGGTCTGTGTCGGCATCGGCGCGTACTATCCGACGCAATGCTTGCTGGAAAGGCGCACCGGCGCTTGGCCTGTGTCAAATTCGAATCATCTTCAAACCGTCCGAGACGATCGCGCTTGTTGTGCGCATGAAAGTCGGGAATTCTGGTCGGAGGCAGGCTGCCCGGGTCTGTAACAACGTTTGTGCAGTGCATGGGGACGTGGGCGCTCCCTTGTGACCGACCCGCGCGTCCGACAAAGGTATCGCTGACGCGGCTCTGTGCGACAGGCCGCAGGTCTAATGCCGCCGCCGCCGAAGGCATCAAGCACGTCACGATGGAACTTAGGCGGCAAGTCCCGATGATCGTGGTTTCGAAGACGCCGATATCCGAAAACGCCCATCAGCGGCGCGATTTCCTGGTAACTTCACAAGCTCAGTCAAATCTGCCTCGAACGGCACCCGCGTCTTTGTGCACCGCGAATCAGGAAGCTTTTTCTCAAGCGGTTTGGCTGAACGTCTCGACACCGCGGTGATTGGCGACCGATGAACCCCAACCACACAGCCTTTGGCCGATGGTATCAAAGCGCCAGTGGAGATCGCGCTAAGCTATGTCGAAAAGGGCAAGGCCGAAGGCGCGCGTCTGGGTCTTTTGGTGGCTTTCGGGATTGACCGTGAAGGGTTCTACATGCAAAGCCCACCGTCTTTGCCGATGTGACGACGACAATGTCCTAATCGGCGTGAGAAATCTTGGGCGGTCATGTCCGTTCTGGATTTCGAACACCGAGGAAGAGGTCATGGCCCGCGCCAATGGCGCGCGAATCGGGTCCTGGCCGCCGGTGTGTTTCACCAAAGACCTGTCCGCGCGCACCGGGTCGCGGCGGGGTCGAAGAGGCCCTGGCTATATCACATCCTATAACGATGAGCCGGTCCCGAAGCGCCGTTTTGGCGGCATGAAAACTCCGGTGTGGGGCGCTGAAAACTCAAAGGCGGCGATTGATCACTTATAGCCAGATGAAAACCGTCTCGTGCCGCATGGGCGAATATGGAAGCGCCTTTCTAAGGCGCAGGGAAAAATTGTTTCGAGAGGTGCCTGGGAATCCCCCTCTGATCCTCAAAGCACCTTCGTCACTGTTGGGATGCAGTCATGAAGCGCATCAAGGACAAGCCGCGCCAGACGGCGCGGCTAAGGGCCTCCTTGACCCGCCCGAAGACATACGGAAGAACAGGCGATAAGATGGAAGCTGAATTTATTATCGTAGGGCGGGCAGCGCGGGCTGCGCGATGGCGTAATACGTTTGGCGACGGCGGGGCGCAAGGTTCTGGTCATCGAACACGGCGCAGTGTGCCGGAGCCGTTCATCAGATGCCTGCGGCGCTGTTCCTACCCGAATGAAACATGAAAAACTATGATTGGGGCTTCAGTCAGAGCCAGAGCCGCATCTGGAATTAACTCGCCGTCTGGCGACCCCGCGCGGCAATGTGATTGTGGATTCATCCTCGAATCAACGCATGGTGGTAATGTGCGCGGTCATGCGATGGACTATATGATCACTTGGCGCGACAGGGTGCCGATGGCTGGGGCTATGCCGATTGTGCTGCCCCTACTTCAAACGTATGGAAGCTGGCCACGATGGTGGGCCACGGGGGGCGACCCCGAGTGCGCGCAACCGACGTGCCCGCTGCATGTAGCCCGTGGCCCGCGTGAAAACCGTTGTTCGAGCCTTTGGTCGAGCGGGCAAGCAAGCGGGCTTGAGCAACCGACGACTATAACGGCGAAAAGCAAGAAGGCTTTGGCCCGATGGAGCAGACGGTCTGGAAGGCGCCGCTTGGTCCCCGCGCCCACTGCCCTATCTGCGGCCGCGCAAAAGACGGTAATGTGACTGGTCCGTGCTTGGCGCAAGCGGATCGTGATCGGACGGAAAGTCGGTGCTGTCGGCGGTCGAAGTGCTGCGCAAGTGGCAAAACCGAAATTCCTGCGTGCCAGCGGTGAGGTTATTCATCGCGCGTCATCCATCAACTCTCCCTAAACTGCTGATGCTGTCCGGGCAATCGCCTGCTGCACATCTGGCAGAGCAGCGGTGCATCGGACGTGGTCGCCGACCGCGCGGGCGTCGGGAAAACCTGCAGACCACTTGAAGTTTTTCTGTATATCCAGATGGCCGCCAGCCAGCCGATCACGTTGTAGCAAGCACTGGAACGTCTTCTCGAAGGCTTGTCATATCGGGGCGCAAAGTGGCTTGTTTTACGAAACCGCATGGGCGGCGTCGAACCAGTTTTGAAAGTGCGGCGTTCGTCCGGTCCAAAGCGGGGATCAAATACCCGGATATCCAGTATCACTTCTGCCATTGCCGTGCCGCTATGACGGGCAGCGCTGCGGCTGAGGGCACCGGTTTCAAGGCCATGTCGGCCGATGCGATCCACTTCGCGCGGGTCCGGCTCACGCCTGGCGTCCGGCGACCCAGCCGACGCGCCCAAGATTTTTTTTCAACTAACATGTCACACGGAAAAGATTTGGGAGGAGTTCCGCAATTGCATTTCGCCTCAACGCCGCGAGATCTTTGCGCAGGACGCGTTCAAACCCTTCGTCAAACACGGTATCCAGCCCGGGGACTGACCTGCAAAGCGATGACGAACTTGATGCCTTTATCCGCGAACAATTGCCGAACAAGTCGCCATCACCCTGCGGCAACCTGCCGCAATGGGCCGGTCGTAAACCGCAGGGGTCGTCGATCCTCACGTGGCCGCGGTGTATGGCGTTAGAGGGGCTGCGCGTCGCCGACAGTTTCGATCTTTCAGCGGATCACCAACAGGCACCTCAATGCGCCGTCATCATGGTCGCGAGAAAATCTCGGACCATGTTGCTGGGCTTTGACCCATTTGGCAGCATCAAATGACGCCTCCATTGGAATTCACCGATTGGGAAACCTCGCAGCGCTAAGGCAGGCGGCTATTGGGTGACAGGGACGACTGACACGGTGGTGCATGAAAATTAAACCCTCTCTTAATATCTCCGGTTTGATTAGGGCGCGAAACGTCCAATCAGCCGATAATGAAATTAATACTTAAAACACTCTTATCGCGGCTTTTGGTGGTCGAACCGTGCAGCCGTCTGCGCGGTCGAACCGCGTATCACGTGTGATCAGGGTGTTGAACGGCGATACAATCGCCCTTGCAAAACCCGCATCCGTCTGTTCGGTATCGATGCCGTCGAGGGGGATCAAACCCTGCCCGGTCAGCGGTTTGATGGTCACCGTGTTGAACTGCGGCGCTTGGGTGTCGTCCTTGGTCCGCAGAGCTATGACGGGCAACGCGCTGATTGTGTGCGAGGTCGATACCGACGCTATGGTCGGACCGTGGCAACGCTTGCAAAGCGGCTCGGCAGGATATGGGGGCAGGCTCTTGGTCGCGGAGGGTTGGCGTTTTCCTATGGCGCCGCTACAGCCGCGATTACGTCCAGACCGAAGCGGGCTTGCCAAAACAGGCGCGGAACGCGGGTTACACGCTAATCGAAACGCAGCGCCCTGATTGTCCTTTCGCACGGCGGTCGAAACACAGCGACAAAGACCGCCGCGTCAGCGGGTCCGGGTGGCTTGCGAGATCAAAAGGCACGTCAGCAGCAAGGCACGGGATTTCCATACGCGGGCGCAGCGCGATTATGACGCACCGTGGGATCCGCACGATAAGGGCGAACATTGGTTCTGCACCGCCGCGCAACGCAGTGCCGCAGGATGGCGGGCCGCACGGGCGATAGACATTACTCTACCTGATTAGGGCAGCACGTCGCGCAGGTTCGGATCGACGACCAACTGACGTCAGCGGCGGCACAGACCGTTGATGGAATGCTTTGCGCTCGCAGAATGGGCAAGGAATACCGATCCGGTTTCAAACGCCGAGGCGCGTGCTTGTATCCATTCCGTCGGCCATAGACCAGCGCGGGCGCGTGGCGGGACCTCGCATCCCAGCGAAATCGCAATAGCGCCGGACCGGTGCGCCAAACCGCCGTCCGGTTTCGATATGTCGCGCCGCGCAACGAGATTAGCGACCGCTCCGGCGTCCTCGGCCCAGCTGGCGCAGAAAACGGGCCGGGGCGTTTTCGAAGCGCTGTGCCATTTCCATAGGGGACAAGCTCCGCCGAAACGGGCGAATTGCAGCGCGTGGCGGAATGGGTTTGCGCTGGAATCGTGCGGCTTGATCCAACGCGCACAAAGAAGAACGGAATGCCTTTGATCCGGGGCGTTGGCAGCGTCCGAGCCGGTGCGCGTACCTGTTTCGATCGCGGCCCGAATTGCTCGCAAGGACCTCAGGTCATTGAGACAGCTTTGAGCGTGTCCAGAAAGCGGCCATATGGGCATCAATGCGGCCCCGGCAAAATAGTTCGCCAAACCCATTTTTCGCGATGTCCACGGGCAGAGGGCTGTTGAAGCGGGCGAAATCCAGTGTCGCTTCAAGCAGGTCGTTCTGCGCACACAGCGCGACTTGCAACAGCATCTGGAACGTTTGCGTTGCCTGCGAGGCCGCGGGCAGAGATGCAGCACGGCCGCTTGGCCGGATCATTAGCGGCGCAGGTCGCGTCCGTTCTCGTCGAACGCGACTGTGGATCCCGGCGGGCGGAATAGGGCGGCTTTGGTGGTGTCGCGCAGGCTTTGGGCCGCTGCCGGTAATCGCGGGCGGAAATAATTCGGGCGGCGCGGTCCACGCATCAATTGTAGTTGTCGCAATAATGGAAGAAATTGGCACCTCTTCCATGGGCTTGGGGACGGGCGGGCATCCTCGCGGCCCATGCCTTCGTCAAGAATAGGCAGACGTTCTCGCGTCTGTCGATGCTTTGATGCGCTTGATGAACCGCCCCGCGCCAGCCCCGGCCGCTTTGACAAGCCGCAAGCTGCACATCCGCCAACGGCAGCACATCACTTCGACACCGGGTCCGACAGCAAATTCGCGCATGTCAACTTGACCAGCCCGTGCCGCTGTCCGCCGCTCGAACAGTTTTCGGTTCACGTCCATCCAAACTCCGACGCCAGCGCCAACACGCAGTGGTGGCTGACCGGACCGGTTATTATTTCTCCATCTGGTTCAAGTACGGGAGAGACACGCCCAAGCCGGCGCGGCGAATTCCTTCTGGGTGTGGGCCAGTTTGAGTGCGCAGCTCCGCGTAGTTTTGCGCAGCGGTAAAGTTTTTGATCGCCATCGGGGAGGGGCCTTTTGCAAGTTTGGCTGTTTGCAAACCGTATCCTTTGGCACTTGCCGCGGCAAAGGCTTTTGTCAACCGATGCAAGGCGCCGTTCGCGGGCGGAATCACGACCAGTATCGACGCCACGCTGCGACGCTGTGGCCAGATGATCCACAGCAGCCGGGGTAGGCGCCTGTTTTCTGTCTTCGCTTCAGCAGGGCACCCGGCCAGAATGCTCAGTCCTTGCACGCCGTCCGATCAGCTCGCCCGCCAAGCCCCGAATGCCGTGCCCCAGATGAGGAGCACAGACAAAGGCCCCGCGTCGCGTTGGGGATGCAAGCCGTTGCCAAGCCCGACCAGCGTCATTCCATCCCAAGAACGACAGCGGCGAGCCATAAGCCCAGGCAAGAAGATGCACATAAGAGACAGAGCCACCGACTTGCATTGGCCAGAACAGCCCACAGCACCAGCGTGTTCACACGACGACCGTTGCTTTGCGGCCCCGTGATGAAATTGCCAAGGAAGTAGCCCACGGCGGGCGCACAGAAATAAAGACCAAGCTCTGCCGGTTTCCATGCCAAAGACCCACCTGCCCGACAAAGGGCGCACCGCCACAGATAAGCAGAACGCGCCTGAGCAAAGACAGGCTGGGCCATCGATACCCCCAGACCCGGCGGAAGAGCGAGCAGTTCAGGGTATTCCGGCAAATTGTTGGGGCCAAGTGTTGCGCCGATCGACATGGGTTTTCGCCAGATCGAACCATGTAATCGCCAGCAACCAGTCCGCCGATCCAGAACATTGCCCGAAGGTTGCCTGCCAGCAAACGACTGTTCCAGCAACCCGCCCACAGCGGGAGAGTCAAATAGGCACACAGCGGCATGCCCCATCGTCGGAATAGCCAATCATCGACGCGGTTTGTCTTGGGCGAACATGTCGCGCAACCACCGCACGGCTCAAGCACCATTGATACGGCCACGAGCCTGAAAACGCAGCGGAACGCGAGAACACGGCCGTCGTGGCGCGTAGATGCCCCGACCGTCCGCGAACATGTATATCGCAAGCCCCCACAGCAGCACATTACGCCGCCCAGATTTGGTCGAAACGGCCCGATAATAACCGCATACCGCGTGCACACAAGGTAAACGGACTGACAGCCTGCATGACGGAAATAAAATCTGTGTCGAAATATTTCAGCCATAGCGGGAAGGCTTGGCAGGAACATGTTTCATCGCCAGCAGCGCCATTCCCCGACAAAAGGATTCAACGTTCGGAAATATGCGGGGGGGGAGGTTTTAATCCGAAAGCGGAGACGGGGTTATCTTGGTCATTTAACACATGAGTATGCCTGCGGTTGAACCTTGTCTATCCCAGAACCATAACGGTAACCGAACAAATTTGCAAGTTTTCAATTAGCATAAAATACTAATGTAAATAATTTTGCAAATTTGGCAAAAATGAGCTTTGTTCAACACGCGCCCGGCGTTAGCCATATGGGAAATCTATAGAGGTTGCGTGATGAAAAAGATATTCTGGAACAGCTTGAAACCGCCGCGATGAATGGCTCGAATTGGCGGAGGGCAAAAGCGCATGCGCGGCAGCACGCCCGTGGCAAGCTGACGCCCGCGAGCGGTCGACCTAATTGCTTGATGAAGGGTCGTTTCGAAGAATTTCGAATCATGTTTTCGTCCACACCGATTGCACCGTTTCGGGATGGAGAGCAAAACCGCAGGCGACCGGCGTTGTCACAGGCTGGGGCACCAATCAATGGTCGTCTGTTCTATGTGTTCAGTCAGGATTCACGTTTTTCGGCGGCCTCGAACTGTCGCAGACCCACGCGCAGAAGATTTGCAAAATTCAGCGGAACATGGCGATCCAGAATGGTGCGCCGGTTATCGGTATTTTAACGATTCCGGTGTGGCGCGTATCTCAGGAGGCGTCGACAGCCTGCCGGTTATGCGAGTGGTTTCAGCGCAATATCGATGCCTTTCGGGCGTTGATCCCGCAGATCAGCGTGATCATCAGGGGCCCTTGCGCGGCGGGGCGGTCCTATTCGCTGCGATGACCGATTGTTTATCTCATGGTCAAAAGATAGCCTCTTTACATGTTTGTGACGGCTGACGTGTGAAACCGTGACCCAACGAACGGTCACCGCAGAAGAACTGGGGCGGCGCGTCCACGCACACGCGCAAATCTCTGTCGGGATGGCGCGTTTGAAATGACGTCGAGCGCTGGCGAAGTTCCGTCGTCTGGTCGATTTCTGCCCGCGAAATAACCGTGAAAAACCACCCGTCCGCCCTTTCTTTGATGAACTGAACCGGATCGAGGCGTCGCCTGGATACATTGGTACCGAGCACGCCAACACGCCTAAACGACATGAAAGAGCTGATCCACAAGCTTTGGTTTCTTTGACGAGCTGATTTCTACGAGATTCAAGAAGATTACGCCAAGAACATCCTAACCGGATTTTATCCGCATCGAAGGGCGCACTGTGGGCGTCGGTTGCGAACCAGCCGATGGTGCTGGCGGGGTGTCCTGGATATCGACAGCTTCGCGCAAGGCCGCCGCGGTTTGTGCGGGGTTCTTGTGATGCTTTCCCCGAAAAAAAAAAAAATTTTTTTCCCGAAAAACATCGCTCACGCTGGTCGACGTGCCCGGCTTCCTGCCGGTACCGCGCAAGATACGGTGGTGTGATCAAACACGGTATGGGCGCAAAACTGTTGTTCGTTATGGGTGAAGCACGGTGCCGATGGTGACAGTTAATCACCCGCAAGCCTTATGGCGGTGCCTATGAACGTGATGGCCGGTCAAGCACCTGCGGTCCTGACTTAACTAATGCGTGGCCCACAGCCGAGATTGCCGTGATGGGGGCCAAGGGCGCGGACAGAGATCATCCACGTGCCGATCTGAATGATCCGAAAAGATCGCCCCGCCACCAGCGTTACGCGGAGCGTTTTGCGACACCGTTTGTTTTGCGGCAGAACGCGGCTTTATTCGACGAAGGTGATCCAGCCCCGCATGACCCGCAAGCGGATTGCCCGCGCCTTTGCCCTGCTGCGCAACAAGAAAAGCCGCGTGCTTGGAAAGAAGCAACAACAACATTCCCGCTTTAACGTCGGTACAATTCGCACCCTTTGTGGTGTCCGCGCAGGGACACAGGGGCAGGAGACCCCTTTCGGTGACAGTTCGCCCGCCCTTTGTCACCAGTTGCATGCGGACCGCCCCCATCGGGCCGTCTGCGTTGACGTGGTTTTGCTGCATCGGTATTGCTTGCAGCGACATCCGCGGGTGCGTCGCGGCAACGAGGTCGAATGCCGTAGGGGCAAAGCCTGGAACTGCCAGAGTTCTGGTTGATAGGTGGAGACCGAAACCATGGCTGCGCTTTCCGTTTTCGTCGCAACCATATATCGCGCGTGATATCAGGCACTGTGGATTTGCCGCAGGTAGGGGCCGATATGACTATCTGTGCGAGCAAGCTGGCCATTCCTATATGGCGCAACACGGCGCTGACGGAGGGTCATTGGTGATCTCTTTGGCTGATCGCGTCATGCGAGAATTCGGGTGGGTCCAGACCCCCGGAGGCCACACAGTTTTTTCGAGGCGTTTCGCCTGAGCAAACGACACTGTATCTGGAGGGCCTTTGAATGGCACCCACAACATCTTTGCGAGCGCTGCGGTACCAGCGACCGAAACTGCGACTTTGGCGTCCATTTGGGGCGGATTGGAAACCAACCGTATCCAACGCTTTTGAACTGCGATAATGGTCGCGGCCGGGGAATACCGATGTATTTGCCACTTTAAAACGGGGTATGATTGGGCATGAGGAATGTGCCAGGCCCTTTAAACAGTGACGGAGACTTAGATGTCAAGGAGCAATCACAAATGCTGGCCGCATTCGCCTTAATCGCAGCCGTTTTCGGCATGCGCACCCAAGCAGCAAGAGAATATGTGTGGTCGCACCCGAGCCCATCTCGGTTGAGCCCGTTGGTACCAGGCAAGTACCAAGTAGACTTGCTGGGGGCAGGCGTCTGCGCCTGTCTTCCATTCCTCTGCGGCATTTAACGCGGGGGGGGGGGGGGTTTCACCGCGCATTTCCCTGCAGTCTGGGGGGCATCATGCTGAAGCATCGCGGGTTCCGGGGCGGTATGCCCGGTTAGACTTATCCCAATTCGTCCATTCGGTCGCGCCAACACCGCCGCGGGATCACCCCGTTTGACCCCGCCGCGAACGTGCGGTCTGATCGCAAGGCGGCGGACCGTCGCGTTTGAACCGCCCTTTATGCGCGCGCTCTGGAAGCCTTTGGCGACGCAGCCGTTCGAAGGGGCAATCTTGATGCCGGCGTTGTCGTGGCTATTTTTTGACGGAAGTGGTGCGGTAAGACGATCCGTTTGATTCCCTGCGACTACGAGGCGATGCTGGTCATCAACGAAGTCGCTGGCCGCGTCGGTCCTTTTTCCTGACGTCGTTCGGGGAATTAATGATGGCGCGTTGCCCGCCTCATTCCGGCTTGTTTTTCGCTATGCGCTTTGCGTATTCGCAAGAGTATGGCCCAGTTTTTGACGGGGGCGCGTGCTTTTTCCCGACCGGCTGTGGACCTCTACAAAATCGTGCGTTAAGCAGTATCATCGCGAATAACGCACGTTCAATAAAAGGGTTTAATATCCCCATTGTCCATCAAAACAGATTCTTCTCGTCCGTTACTGCGTCCGCTGGCCTTGCAGCTTGTGGCGATACACTGGGGAGCAAGGCGCTTGGCGGTGGGTGTCGTGGGCGCTGGTGCCGTCAGCGGGTCCAACAGGCGGTAGCCTTGCACAAGGTGCAGCCATCGGTTGCCGGCGCAAACGTACTGGCCTGCCAGTCCGGCGCGGTAAACGCTGCCAATAATCTGATCATCTCCGGCGGCTCTAACGCGCCGCGGTAAGCTGTATTGCTCATAGATTTTGCCTCGCTCAGCCTCGTGCTGAATGCGGGGTTTTTTCCGTTCACTCAAGACCAAAAGGGGACAGTCGGATGTTCATAAGATCCTGAATCCGCCAACCGCGGCGAAATTTGCTGCCGTGTTTTATCAAGCACCGCCAAGAACGATGGGCATTGAAACCGTTGCTGTCTATTCAGACGCGGATGCGCAAGGCGTTTGCACGTCGGAGATGGCGGACGAGGGCGCATCCACATCGGCCCTCCCTGCCCGGCACCCAGTTCCTATATCGTATCGACAGATCATGGAGGCGGTAAAGAAATCGGGCGGCTCACGGTGTGCATCGGGCTATGGCTTTTTGGTCGAGAAACTCCAGTTTGCCGAAGCGCTTTGCCCGCTGCGGGCGTCGCCTTGTCCGGCCGCCTGTCGGCGCGATCGAGAAGATGGGCGACCAAGATCAACGTCCAAGAAAATCGCCCAAGAGGCCGGCGTTTCACCGTGCCCGGTTACAATGGGCTTGATTCGCTGACGCTGACGAAGCCGTCAAAATCTCGAACGAGGTTCCGGCTTTATCCGTGATGCTTCAAGGCGCCTGCGGGCCGGCGGCGGCAAGGGCATGCGTAATCGCTTGGAATGACGAAGAAGCCCGCCGAGGGGTTCCATCGTCAAGAACGAGCGGCCAACAGCTTTGGCGACGACCGTTCTTCATCGAGAAATTCGTGACCCGCGCGGCCACATCGAATTCAGGTCTGTGCGACAGCACGGCAAACGGCATCTAATCTGGGCGAAACGTGAATGTTCGATCCAGCGCCGCACCAGAAGGTCGTCGAAGAGGCCCCGTCGCCTTTCTTGGAACGAAGCGAACACGCAAAGCCATGGGCGAGCAATCCGTTGCATTGGGCGGGCAGCCGTGGGTTATACTCTGCGGTACGGTCGAATTCTCGTGGACGGCGTACAAGAAATTTTCTTCTTCCTCGAGATGAAACATCACGTCTTTCGGTGGAACACCCCGTGACCGACTGATCACGGGCGTTGATACTGGTTGAACAGATGATCCAGCATCGCCAATGCGAAAAGCTGACGCATTACCCCAAGACCGAACGTCAAGCTCGACCGGTTTTGGGCCATTGAAAACCGCTGTATGCGAAGATCCTAATCGCGGCTTTTTGCCTCGATCGGGCGTCTGACGCGCTACCGTCTCCGATGGACAAATCGCGGCAAGCCCCCTGCTTGAACGAATAAATGGCAGGGCGACGCGCCAGCGGGCGAAATGGCCGTGGCAACGATACCGGCGTCTAATAGGGCGGCGAGATTTTCGATGTATTCGATCCGATGATTCGCCCAGCTGTGCATGGGCAGCAACCCGCGCCCGAGGGATTGAACGGATGCGGCGTGGCGCTGGACAGCTTCGAGTCGAAGGCATCGTTTTGACACAATCTGCCTTCTGTCCGCCGTGAATGGATATCCGTTTTTTGTCGAAGGCAATATGGGACACCGCTTTATCGAAGAGCAGTATCCGGATGGGTTTGACGGGGTAGACTGCCGAAGCAGACCTGCGTCGCATTGCGGCCGCCACAGCAGCCAATGCACCGCGTCGGCGAAATTCGCCGACGGATGCGCGCGTGTCAGGGGCCGTATGGAATAACCACGAAGCGCAAGGGTCCGGCACCCGCATGGAATGTTTGCCGGTGCAGGCCACTCGTTTTGACGTGGATATTGCAGGCGGACCCCAAGGGTGCTAACCGTCCCTTTGACGGACGGCAATAGCTCCGGGTGCGGGCGATTGGACGCTCCGGGCGACCAGCTTGGCAGAATGGACCGTCGATGACACCCCGGGTGTTCAAGGGTCGGAAAGATATCTCGGCGGGTTCGCGTGCGGGCGCGTGCGCGGATATGAAAAGTGCATGTGCGAGCCCCGTCAGGCAAACTCGCGCGTCTGAATGCCCGAAAAGCTGCCGCCGACCGTCCCAAGCTGCTGCTTTGCCCTGATTGCCGGGTCTGGTGTAAAGATCGACGTTCGAGGTAGGCGTGAAAGTCCAAGAAGGCCCGAACCTGTGCACCATTGAGGCGATGAAGATGGAAAACATCTGCGCGCCCTAGAAAGGGCAAAGTGCAAGAGTCAACGCCGCAGCGGGCGGACAAGCCTTTGCTGTGGACGAATGTCATCATCGAGTTTGAATAAACACCATGTCAGCCGTTTGCGATCATGGGACATCGATACGGCGCTGCGGGGATTCCTGCGCAGCACCGCCGAATATCGTTGCGGCTGGCGTACCTTCTTTTCATCCAAAGAGTTTGCCTGCCGTTCCTTTGCGTCGCGATTTCGCGCTGCCGGATGGTCCCATTTTGGGTCGATGCTGCGGGTAATTTTCGCGCACGTCCCAGGGCGGGGCTTACGCAACTTGATGTCGCCGTCTTTGCGCCCAAGCACCAGCATGAACCGCGCGGCCGCAATCTGCAGCCGTAAACGGGCTACGTGAGGCGGGGTCTGTGTCGGTCATACGATGACATCTCGGCTAAACCAAGTCCTAGGGCTGCTCGCGCAAAAGCTCATCTGGGCCTGTATGCGGGGTCGTCTCACTGTCCTGAAGACCAGCCCGGCCTTTTTTCCAGTGGAATCACTTAATTTTCCATATCGCGGGCTAAGAAAAGTCGGAACCTGTGGTTCAGAGACCGTTTCCGCCCCGCCGAGACGCACAATCCTGCATAAAACAAGCGGCTATCACTTGGATTTCATCGTTTCTCCTGTCCGTACAGATATAGCTTTGCGCGGAACGCGATTTGCGATGCACACCCGACATCTGCGCATATTAAGCACTCTGCAACAGGTTTGCAGCAATGACTGTGGCTCACACACCTCGGTGGGGCCTTTTTGGGCCTGACCTTCCTTTCAAGGATTGGGCAAGCAGATTAT
>Ga0163217_1001539_pt1 | contig 17926 bp, 26 predicted proteins | sample SynspAceP_FD_185933 | JGI IMG/M metagenome (GOLD analysis project Ga0163217, IMG submission 185933) | Saline lake microbial communities from Ace Lake in Antarctica - Synechococcus sp. Ace-P (PacBio error correction) | ecosystem: Environmental > Aquatic > Non-marine Saline and Alkaline > Saline ...
GCGTAAGATGGTTGCAACGTCTGTTTTTCCACGGGTCAGTCCCTTTCGCGACCTCGGTCGATTTGAAACGGGCCGTTTGGTGCTGCCAGCCCAAGCTGCGCAACAAAAATTTGGAATCTCGCAAACGAAAGCAATTCTTTATCGCCGCCGTGTGATAACCTTTCCGCAGATCCTGGAAAGCCCGAAACCTAAACGAGAACGAGAAAAAGGCCCTGTCGAAGGGGATGGCTGGGACAGTTCCAGAAGACTTTTGATACCCGAATGGCCTTCTTGGACGGCACGCCCGGAAGGCTGATCGATATGAGCGGACGCAACGACAGCCCTTCCGACCCAATAACTCCGGTTCTGCTTGCGGCCCCTTGCTGGCGGCGGTGGCAACCTGTGTCGGGCGTTGGCTGATGGCCAACTTTTGGCGCATGTTGGAGGGGGGGGGGGCTATACCGCGGGCTGCCTGGATGCGGTGCTGCGTATGTGGTGGGCGGGTTTGACCGCGACCCCTTTTGGCGTTCGAGTGGCGGCAGGCCTGGGCCGGTGACTATGCGATAAAATCGTCCATGCAGCGCGGCGTGTTTTCCCAAGATGGAGGACTGACGATGGCGCCATGGCGCATCTGACGGGCATCTGTGCCACTAAGAGACCCGCCATGTCGGCGTTGTCCTCTGAATGCAGCTGGATCTGCAGAGCGGGGTGTTTTTCGTTCAACTTGCGGCGCGACGGCTTGAGGCCTGCCCGTCGAGATCCACTGGAGACGCCAGGACGGCGGCGCCCGTCGCCCGTGCGCGGATAGGTCGGCTCAAATGAGGCCCGAAGAAGAGATGATTCAGCTACGCTACAATAGTCCTCTTCACTCAGATCGGCGAAGACGCGCGAGCTCTCACTCGACTCGAGATTCGCCAAAGCCATTGTGCGCTAGAGCTCCGAGGAAGTGTCTCCTGTATCACGAGTACAACGCATAGCTGGCGGGTCTGGTAGAGGCAGGCTGTTGCGTTGGCCGTCGCGGTTCGAAAGCCCGGTTCGCAGTACCCATCCAATCAAACGTGAAAGCAGAGCCCCGGTCGACCGCAGTTTTTCAGGCGCTGCAGCATGCTGTGAATAACGAATATGGCGAGCTTTTTTCAACGGGGTATTGATGGCGTCGGAACGCGCGATTAAACTGTGTCCCGGCGCGGCTCCAGCTGGCTTGTTGTGCGCTGACCTTAGATTGGGCGGGTCCGAAGATCGCATGGTCAAACGCTTTTTGACCGCCCGCGGCCGGGGCAGGGGGGAATATGTCGAGACCGGTTTTGCGCCCGAAATCGGACGCCGGCGCGCCACAGTTTTAAAATCCTCAGCGCAACAGCGCATGCGAGCTCGACGTTCGCAAGGAGACTTGAATGAAGAGAACAAGAGACCGGTCGGCCAGCTTGCGCGTTGCAGTACGCACAGAATGCGCCTGCGGCAGCATCGACGCATGGTGCGCTTTGGCATGCCTATGGGGTTAGGGGATTAACCGTATGAGAACCGTGCTTTACATCCTGACCGGCACCTTATTCGGTGGATCGGCCGCGCGTTGCCTACCGCGAGAAAAAATCGGGCTAACGGCGACCGAAGCAGCAAGCCCTGAAGCGACGGCCGATTGACCTGCGCTAATGAAATTTCGCGGAAGTGCTCTGATCTTTATACGCCGGACGTTGTCTTCCGGTGGCTCAAGGCGGAGTGGGCCTACAGAACGCGCCCCGACCGTCTGCGCGATCGGCAGAGCTGAACTTTGACCGTCTCAACCTGTTTGCCAGCTGCATCCCGACCAGTTTCGGCTCCATCGATCAGGTCAGCTATCCGCCCTTGCCCCGAAACTGCCCCCTAATTCGAGATCACCGACGGGCGTTGGATGTAATCGCTCCGATAGGTAGGCAGCGGGGATTAAGTGAAGCGGTGGCGCAGGCCGGGCGCCGTAGCGCCGCTGGCCCCGTATTCTTGAGCCCGCAAAAGCGTGAAAACCCCGATGCGTATCGAACGCGAGAACAAGCGCATTCGTCACGAGCAGATGCGCGACGCGTCAGGCAGCAGGGCAGAAGGGCGTTTGGTTGGTTCTGGGTGTAATCTTTCCTTTTGCGCCTTCGCTGTCGTTGGCGCGCGCATGGGCGTTCATGGCCACCACAGACCCGACGAGCCCGCGCGGCGGGCTCCCGCCGCGGTATCGGAGTGATCTCTGCCACCGGCGCAGCGCGATATTGTGGATCGTAAACGCGCAAGGAGCCTGCTGGCGACAACTTTTGAGACACAACGCGCCTTTATGCGCAACCGCACCATATGATTGACCCGCGCGGTGCCGTGAAAAAGCTGATGGGCGTGTTCCCGGGACCTGAACGAAGAACGCCTGATGCGTGGAACTTTACAGCAAGCGTAAGTTCTTGTGGATCAAGAGAAAATCAGCCCCGAGCAAAATGCAAGTGGCGGGTTACATGATGAGCGGCCGAGACACCGGGCCTGTTGCTCTTGCCACACCCGCGTGACATGCGCCTTTATCCCCAACGGGGCAACTGACTGCGGCACATCACTGGGCGGGGCCAGCTATGGCGTGAGGGGCGTTGAACGCACGCCCGCGGAGGTGAGGCGGCGCTTGCCCAGGTGCTGAGAATACTTTGACGATTATCTGGCGTGATCCCTGCCAATGGACAAGGCCACCGCTCGAGCTGTCGCTGGACATGACGCTGTAGCACCACGTGCTGCTCCGAAGGAGCGCGTATTCCCTCTATGGCGGCATGAAGCTGATGAACGCCAAAGGGGCGGACCTCTATTACTGAATGGAGCCGTCCATACAGGGCGAGGTCATCAGCGCCGTTTCTTTGCGTCCTTTGACCCCAACGATTCGTCCCCTGCGGCGGTAAGGGCGCACAATGCGTCAGACAGCCAGTATCATCCGGTCCGTTCAGGTGTGGATACGAGCTGGGTTCGGAAAAGATCTTCAAGATTTTTCACCTGCAGCCGGTCCAGGGCAATCGGATCTTGGCATCGTCACGGCGGACATGTTAGATCCGAGCACGGTCCGGCCCCGGAGTGAAGGTCGGTGGCTTCCGCATTGGCAATCTCCACGGGAAAGGAACTACGTGCAAGCAAGTCCGTGACCGGTATATCGTTCATACTTACGCGGCAACCGCTGGGACCGGGGTGGGCGGGGCTCGCAGCTCGAGATCGGAGCAGAGCGCGCGGAGCCAAGAGTTTGCCCCTCAAGTACCCCCCGGTTTTGGTCCTGAGCCTTGGTTTCTTTGAGCCGACCGGGTTCGAATCGTCGAGCCTCTGTGGTAAGCCTTTGCTGCCGCAGCATGCTGGACAGAACTGAGCGCACCCGTGACTGTGTCCTATGGCCACGCTGTCTCTAGCCCGATGCATTTGGCGGCAGGCTCCCATCGGAAATGGCGGTCATAAGGTCACGGCCAACGCTGCGCAAAAATGCCGCCCTGTGGTGGCCCCCCGTATGTCGAGAGAGTCAGCGGCATCGTGCCATGCCTGGCGCGCCGTTTGGTAAACCCCGAAGCGGACAGCCGACGCTTCCGCGCAATGTGCCCGGCTTACCAGATGCGGCAAGACAGGGACGGCCGACAAGCCCGGCCCCGCGGCCGGATACCTTGTGGATAACGGGTTCCTCGGAACTTGTTGCTAGCATTTCCGCCCCATGATCCGAAAATATGTGCTGATCGTCTACGCTGGACGAACCGGTTGGAAACCTCGGCGATAAACCGCGCCGCCCGCCGGTGGGACAGCCGTGCCCGTCCGCCCGGCAGAGATGGTCCGTCGCGTCGCACCCTTGTTGGGGCTCGACCTACTGTTGAACCGGAAACAGCCTCGCTTGTATAACGCTGTCCCCAGCAGCAACTAATATAAAAGAGGCGTCCATGGGCATACAGGCCGTCCCGTTATTCCTCCCTTGGTCCCTGGACCGCAAAAGGGCGGGGGCAACCCGCCCGCTCCACAGGCGTCGCCGTTGACAGCGTCAGGTCCAGCCCGGCACCTTGTTTGCCGCCATGCCCCGGCAAGCAAGGTACATGGGGCCGAATTCCATCCAATATGCCGCTGCGCAGGGCGCGGTGGCCGTGCTGACCGACGGCCGGCAGGGGCGGCGGCTGGCGCTGACGGCGTTGGCGCAGGCAAAAGGTGGCCGTTGTCCGTCACTGATGCCACCCGCGAAGGCGAGCCGTTCGGCCGCCCGCGCGTGGCCGCTGGACTCATGGTCTAGTGTCGCGATAATTGCCACAGCCAGGAGGTTTAATGATCGCCGTCACGGGAACCAATGGGAAAACCTCTGTCAGCACCTTTGTCCGGTCAAACTCTGGCATCGGAAAGTGTGGAGGAGCTCTCTGGCTGCGTGACCCTTGCACCGACCCGGGCGTAGAGGGCGCAGGGCAGCGCGTTCTCGGCCCATACCGACACCGCACACGGCTCGAACCGAGTATAACCACTCACCGCATTTGGCAGAGGCCGCGCCAACGGCAGAAAATCAACCACCGCCCCGGTGCGCGGAGATGTGAGGCCTCGAGTTCAGCGGGCTCGACCTAGGGCGCAGGCTGGACGGTGTCGAACGCTTCAGAAGGCGCCGCGTAGCGGCTTTGGCAGGGCGCGAGAATTTCACACACAAGAGGCCTACGCTCGACCTATCACGAGACTTTCGACGACCTATTCCCTCGACCGCCAGGCCGGTTCCTCGTTCTTGCGCGCGGGCGTGCTTGCCACGTGGAAGACGGTTAACCGCCGTGTGACCCAATATCGACGATGCCAAGGGAGGCGTCGGATATGAGCTGTCTCAGCAGGGTCTCGGTGGATGGAGTATCTTATCACGGTTGTGGCGCTGTACGGTGGTCGTTTGAACTCTGTCCGGGTCAGCGTTTGTCACGTTCCACTGGGGCAAGACTCTTGTCGTTTTTTAGCTATCGTGTCAAGTACTTATCATGAAACGGCTGTAAGCCTCATTTGGTCGCTTTCTGGTCCGACAACGTCCCTTGTCTTGCTAGCGGGGTTGGTATTTTCGCTTGTTCGGCTGTGGCAACTTTCCTTGCGCATTTTTTGTGTTTGTATACTGTTGCCAACTATTCTCTGCACCCGGACCGTAGTGTTCGGGTGCATTGCGTAGCTCGGTGGCACCGCCGCACCAGGGACATAGTGTCGAGGCGGTATTTGTCGCGGATCTATGGCGGCTCAGCAGTCCGATTCTACTCTCCATGACGCCACTTCTGCCACAGTCGAGAGATCCCTATGTCAGCGTCGGACTCCGAGGCACGTACTAGTTGACGGAGGTCGTCGGGTCGTCGATCGTGGGGCGCGCGCGGGACCTTGCTCGCGAGGGGTGCGGGGGACATAGCGTAGCTGAATGGGACAAGCCGCTGCGGTTCCCCATTCAGATATGGTGTTTTTGTGACCGATGACAATCCGCCGCTCCGAAGATCCCGCAGCATCTCCTCATGCCGTGAATGGCAAGGCGCCTCCCGCGGTGAAGTCGCGGGCGACCGGTCGCCGAGGGCACACGCCACTGGTAATCGCCGCGGGCCATCGACGCGCAGATTGCGCAAAGGCTGACGCAGCTGCTTGATCCGCGGGCAAGGGGACATGAAACCGGACATAACCATGGGGACGTGTGCTCACCTCTTTGATGATTGTGGAACAAGCCAGTGGTCCCGCTGTCCCGACGGCGCTGGATGGGAGACTGGCAATGAGCTTTATGGACAGCAAAGAAGGCTGGAAACGCGCCACAGGTGGCCGCCCAAGTCCGGCGCATGGTCTTGCGACGTGCGTGTCGATTGATACCCGCACCCTCGCGCCAGGCGATCTGTTTGTCGCGCTGAAGGATGTGCACGCGAAACGGGCACGAACTTTGTCGTCATGGTGGCGCTGGACAAAGGTCGGCAGGGGCTGCATTGTTACGCATGTGCCCCGCGGCGTCCGCCCGAAGAGTGGCCCGTTGGCTTGGTCATGCGGTGCCCGACGTATGTGGCTCAAGGCACTGGAGGCCGCTTGGCGTAGCCGCGCGTGCGAGCGCTCTTTCCACGCCAGGCTCAGAGGTCGCTCGCCGTGTGGACGGCACGCGTGGCAACTACCCCTCGGGCTCGAGGGAACGATGCCTGCGTCCGCGATCTTTTGCGGAGTCAGGGCGGTGCGCATGCCTCTGTCGACAGCTTATAACAACCACTGGGCCGTGCCGCTGACGCTTCGCGCGATGCCTGCCGATAACGAATACCGCCGTGATCGAAGATCGGCATGAAACCACTCCCTGGAGAAATCTCTCCGCTGGCCCGCAAATGGCGCAGCCTGACGTTGCCATGATCACGCACCGTCGCCGGCCCGTCCACTAGAGGGTTTGCGACATGTCGCCGAGATTGCCGTGGAAAAAGCCGCGGTGTTTGACGGGCCTGCAGCCCGGGTGGCGTTGCCCGGTGATCAACGCCGATATCCGAACATGCCCGCGATCCTGATGGCCAAGGCCGTGGATCGTCGCCTGCGCGAGGTCGAATTCGGCGAACATGGCTTATCAGTACAAACTGGCTGGATGTGCAGGTGCAAGGCGATCGCCAACTGTGGTGCGTGCCGACGCGGACGGCACACCCTGCTGTTCAAGATCGGCACACCGGGACGGCATTTTGACGATTGACGCTTTGGGCTGCTTTGGCGCCTCCGCGCAGGCCCGATGGGGCTGATCTGGCGCCTTGCTGCCAGGGTCGGCTGGGACGTTGGACCGCCGTATAAAGGCCGCGGCGTGCGCGAAGTGGAATCCAACTGGATATTGTGGACCACCCATCTGACGCTGAAACCTCATCGACGATAGCCTATAAACCGAACCCCACCTCGAATGGCCGCGGCTCTCGAGTGCTGCCGCTTGCCGAACGTGAACCCATGAACATCGGGCGGGGTCAGCGGGCAGGCGTATTGCCTATCTGGGCGACATGAAAGAACTCGGCCCCGACGAAGATCGGCGCTGCATGCCGGTTTGGCGCATCTGGAGGCGACTAAAACACTGGATGTGGTTCAATTGCCGTCGGTCCGCTGTGAAAGTCCTTGTATGATCTGCTGCCCCGCGGCATCAACGCGGGGATGGGTCGAAACCGCAAGCCGAGCTGTTGCCGGGGCTGTCGGGGCATCTGGACTGTGGCGATGTTGGTGGCTCGCCAAAAGGGTCCTTGTTCCACATGAAACTAGGTCTGATGTTGACGCGATCCGCAAAAATATGGGCTCACGGTCCCGAATGAACGACGGGGCTGAGCCCAACTAGAATTTTTGAGTTAGGACGCGTACGATGCTCTATTGGTTGACCCTCCTGTCCGATGGCGGCGATTTCTTTAACCTTTTTCCGCTACACATCACCTTCCGTGCCGGTGGGGCTTTCTGACAGCGCTGATTTCGGCTTTTCTGGTTTGGAAAACCGCTTGATCGCGGTGCTGCGGCAACGGCAGGGCAAAGGCAGCCCGATCCGCTGATGACGGCCCAGAAGGGCAATTTCGTCAAGGCGGGCACGCCGACTCATGGGCGGATTGCTGATTGTCGGGGCGCATTGCTGACCTCGACGCTGCTTTTGGGCGCGGCTGACAACCGTTCGTCCTGGATGGTGCCTGCCTGGTCACAATTGGCTTTGCCGCGATCGGTTTTGCGGATGAGTTACGGCCAAGGTCAGCCAAGCAGACGACCGCAGGTGTTTCGAGCCGGATGCGCCTGTTGGCTGGGCTTTATCATGCGCGGGGCAGTGCGGCCTAATTGGGCGCGCAGTTCCACCCCGAAGAACTGCGAATCAGCTGGCCCTTCCCGCTAATTCAAAAAAACGCTGAATTCAACCTTGGTTATCTTTTCGTGCCCTTCTCGATCATCGTGATCGTAGGCGCGGCGAAATGCCGGTGAACCTGACGGAGGGCTTGACGGGGTTGGCGATCATGCCGGTGATGATTGCAGCCGGTTGCGCTTGGCGTGATCGCCTATGCCGTGGGGCCGCGTCGATTCAACGATAACTGGACGTGCACTATGTGCCGGGCACAGGCCGGAAAGATATTGGTGTTCACCGCCGGAATCCTTTGGCGGTGGTCTGGGTTCTTGTGGTAGCAACGCTCCGCCCGCTGCTGTCTTTATGGGCGGACACCGGATCATTGGCCCCTTGGCGGCGCTTTGGGGGCCATCGCGTCGCCACGAAAACACGACTGGTAACTGGCCAATTGTCGGTTTGGTCTGTTAGGTGGTCGAGCCCTGTCGGTGATCATTTCAAGTGCTGTATCCTTAAACGCACGGGCAAACGTGTGTTCCTGAATGGCACCGATCTCCATCACCACTACGAGAAAAAGGGCTGGCCGAGCCGCAATCGTCAATCCGCTTTTGGATCATTTCGTTGATCCCTGGCGATGATCGGTCTGGCGACGCTCAAGGTTCGCTAAGCCGGCTTAATCGGGAATTGATGAAAACAGGAAGGCGCGCTGCAGGATGTGGCGCGTTTTGCTTGGGGGAAAGTGGGGCCAGCCCCCTGCGGCCCTTGGCCGCTTCCCGGAGTTTATTTGGCAAAATGAAGCGGGGCGGGGTTTGAAGATCGACCAAGCCATTGTCGCGGCGAGCCGGCCATGGCTTGGGTGCCTTTTTCGAATTGCCATAGCGGTTGAGGCCCGGGCGACCAGACCGCGATGGCTGGCGCGGCCGGGGACAATGGCAAAGGATGCCGCCGCCCACGCCGGACTTCGAGCGGAAGCCCCACTCGGTAGGCCAAAGTCGCCCGACCCGTCATCAGTGCCCACAGGTCAGCATTCAGCGCGTTCAGCCCGCCCGGATGGCGTGGCGGCAGGATCATGCGCGGACAGCTTTCGTCGGTTTCAACAGGAAACGTCCGGCATCGCCAGTTGCCAGCGCTGCATATCGATAGCGCAGTGGTGGAAATAGGTGCCGAGCGGTCTTTTCAGGTGGGATTGTTTCAGATTGCCACAGGACGCCAGAAAATGCGCCACGCAAAAGTTGCGGTGGCCGTAGCAGTTTCGGATGCCGCCGACTTTTTCATTGATGTGGATGTTATCCGTCCGCTCGCGGCTGCGCGCACGAACTGCAGGAATCTCGGCAGAGTTTCCGCGCGGGTTTTCGCGCCCCGTCAGCACTTTCGTCTGTGGTGGACAATTCGCGCCAAGCCGTTTTTGATGAAGGGATTGCGGGGGCGGCCCTTTCCGCCTTCGAGCTGCAACGATAGAGTTGAACGCCCCGTCCCCGAGGGTTTTCGCGCCCGGTTTTTCCACAATTGGGTCGCGGGATCTGCCAAGGGGGCGATGGCGAGGGTGAAAAAAATCTTGGTGATGGAATTGCACAGAGAACGGTCGTAATCCACGTCACCGCGGTAAATACTTCGCGCATCCGCGTGGGTCACGACGATCGCAAAATTGCGCGGATGCGAACAGAGGCCAGCTGCGGGATATAGGCTGCCACATCACCCCAGTCACCGTGCGCCGCATGTCCAGCGTTGAGCTGGCTAAATCTCTGGCAGATGGGGCATTAAGGCTCCGAACGTTCAGGGTCATCGCTACAGGAGAGCAGGCCATGGATACCAGTTCAAGGTTTGACCGGCGCAAAGGTCGCCATTCTGGGGCTTCGGGCGGTCGGGCTTGTCTGCGCCGCGCGCGCTGGCGGCAGGGGGCGGGTGGCGGTCTTGTTGGACGATAACCCCGCAGCGCGGGGCGCGGCCGCCAGGCAAGAAGGTTCGATTGCGTTGATCTTGGCCAATCGGGTTTGCCTTGACGAATATCGCGCGTTGATGCGTCTCGCCGCGGTATCCGGCATCTGTACCGCGCCCATCCCGGTCCATCGTGGCCGCACAAAGAGGCCGCGTCGCGGTCGACAACGATTCGGCTGTTTTTTTCAAAAAGGCTTTGCGACGTTTTTGCTTGGGACAACCTTTGACAGTTGTGCCAAGATCAATCGCGCTCAACGCGGATCGAACGGAAAAATCACCACATCGGCGTTGGTGATCAATTCCTTAAGCGCATGCAGGGCGACGACCCAGTTGGCTGTAACATCGGACGCGGCGTGCTGGGCATACGAGCCCGCTATTGATGGCGAGGTCGTGGTGTTGGAATTGTCGAGCTACCAGACCGATTGCTGGCGCGCAACCTGAACCCCTGGATGTCGGCTGTGGTTCACGGAACCTTAGCCCGGATCAATCGGACCGGCACGCCGGTAGGGCGGCTATTTCGCGCACACGCCGGTCTGTTTGCCGAAGGGGGGCGCGGATCGCGCCGTCATCGGTGTGGACGAACCCGAAGGGCGTTTTCTGGGCGGGCAGCTGAGCGAAGGGGCCGCCGACGACAGGGTGGAATCCGCCGTATTCGGGTTGATCGCAACTCACCGGGCTTGGCTGGCAGGTCTTTTGCGCGCAAGGGGGTTCTTGTCGGAATAATCGCAATGGCAAACAAGTGGCGTCGATCGATCTGCGCGGTGTAAAACCGGAACTGCCCGGAGCGCATAACCATCAATAAACGCGTGCGCCGCCTATGCCGCCTGCCGCAACGCTGGGGTCGCGGCCCAAGATTATCGAAGCGGCGTTCCATTCGTTGGCGGCCTGCCCAATCGCAGCCAGACCCGTGGGCGAGGCGGGTGGTTGTTCGGCTTTGTCAACGCAGCAAGGCCACCAATGTGGACAGACGCGTCAAAAGGCGCTGGCGGCGTCCAGAATATCCGTTGGATTTTGCGGTGGCTGGAGAAAGAGGGGGGGCTTGGCAGCTTTGTCAGAGCCCATTGAGACCGTCCGCAAAGCTATGTCATCGGGCGCGAAGGCCGGCGCAAATTCGCCAGGCTGGCGTAGAGGCAGAGGTCTGCGGCAGCGATGGAGGTCGCAGTCGCGCGCGCTATATATCGAAGGAGGCCAGAGGCGGGCGTCCGTTTTGGCTGCCCCGGCGGCGGCGAGCTTTTGATCAATACGACAGTTTCGAACGACGCGAGAGGACTTTGTCGCGCAGGTGCAAAAGCATCTAGCGGAACGGGTAGCAGCGCCTTTGAGGGGAGGCGGGGGGGGGGGGGCTGCCGGCCGTTCATCGCAAGTGTTTATGCCCGATCTGAAATCCTAGCAAAAACCCGATGGTGGCACGCTTGCAATATGCGTGCTCCACGCTACGAAGGCACCTACCATGCAGGAATGCTTGGGCCTGGATCAGTTAACGCTTTCCTGGGCGCATGGTTAAACTTGTTCTCTTTCATAAAAGCCGACGTCGATCTACGAGGACGAGCCGGGACGTCGTCTACGAATTTCCACGCGCTATCGTAAGGCGGTTGAGGAGGCTGTTTTCGCGACTGGGTCGTATATTTTCGAGCCGGTTCAAGTCCTGGGCCGCGCGGCTACTTCGCTGTGGCCACAGATCGAACAGGTGATCGCAAAGCCGGGCGTAGACGGGCGGTTCCTCGCGCTGATTGAGTCCAGGAGCTTCCTTCCCTTCGACCGCGAAGTAGCCGCGCTTTTGAAATGGCGGCCACTAGAGACGTTCCCCCATGGCACAGCGGATGGCTCGCCGAAAAGAGGGGGTGCCGCACAGCTGGCCCGTGAGGCGTCTCCGAGGCAGACTTTGCGCATATCATTAACCTCGGTAAACCGCAGGACCTAGGAGCGGATCGAGGCGACGCGCTACGATCGCAGTTGGCTGAGCTGGCGAGGGACCGAAGCCCTTTGAGCGACCCGTATTGGAGCGGCTGACGCCGCCGGCCTTATCGGGATGTTGCGTTCCGGCGGAAAGTGCGCGCTGCCTATGGCTACCGTGTGCGATGTCGGGCTTGAATGTTAAACGCATGGTGGGCGGGCCGTACCGGAGTGCAGGCGGCGCAATTCGGCCTGTTGAGAGCGCAAGGAAGCGACCTCGGTGCGCAACGGGCTCGCAGCTGTGGGACAATTTGCCACTGGATGTTTGACCGGGGTCTGAAATCTCGGTCGCTGCGAACTGCGAGACGATCTTGTGTCGCATAACAAAGGTTCCTGGGGATGTCGTCGGCGACTCCTGGCCACCGGACGGCCAAGCTGGTAAGGCCGGAAGAACCCGCGAAACCGCGCCTCACGCGAAACCTGCGTTGGCATCGAGAGAAACGTGTTGGCCGTAGCCTCCCATAGGGCGCGATGCCGTGGAGGCGATTAGCCCTGAGGTGCTGGCAATAGTGGAGTCTCAGGCAAGTATTGAATCCGCCAACGCAAGAGAACGCAGAAATTACTGCGCCCGTTGCTGGCATCAAGATGGCGAGTTGGTCAGGTTAAGGCTGGTAGCTGTTGGCGAGAATCGGAAGGCGCAGAGCGCAATAAGAAGCGATTTTCCCGTGCAATTTTCTACGTTTTTTTTTTCTCAAGCAGTTCCCGGAAAAAGAGTAGCCACAATCACGCGGGGGAAAATAAATAATCCGGTCAGGAATCGTTTAGGATTTCAGCGCCAGCCCTTCGCCTTGAACTCAGGGGCATGCTGCTTTCGTTTCGACATCTTCGATCCCTCGTGGTGAGATCAGCAAGACAGCAAAATCCAAGCTTTAGGGGTCATTGTCCAGTTTTCGGGACTACCCCAAACATTAATGTTCAGCCAAGGCTCAGAAGAATCCTCCGGAGCGCTTCTGCGCTGGAGGTCGTTTGGCGGACTTTCCTGGTCGTGCGCTGCGGACGCCATAGATTTCTGCTGCGTTTTGGGGAAAGACCTTTGGGGGGGGGAGGGATAAGGCCTCAACTTGCCCATATGTCTACCAATCGGTAAAACCACATCTACGTCTAGACCCGTAGCGCGCTATCGCTGAAATGGCATGGTATTAAGCTCGATCAGCAGGAGACAGGCCCCGATCGCAACAGCGCACATCATGAACGGGCACGAACGCAGAAACTCGAGTTCAGATGTCGGACAGAAAGCGGAAACGCGTTTCAGGGAAAATGGCGTTGCGATGCGGTGCTCTTTTCCGAATTGATTGTATCTCAAGGGCATTGCAGGTCGATGCCCTTGGGGCTTGAAGTGCTGACGCAACTTTTTCAAGGACAGTACCGCCCTACTTCTAGAACACACCCTGAATACGGCAGGTTAGGGCAACGTTTGATCGCTCCGCCTCCATCTGCGTTTCGGCCTTTCGGACGAACATGTTCGGACCGCATCCCAGGTGGGAATCGGTTGGTAGATATCGAGACCGTAATTGCCTCCCCACGCTTGCTTGATCCGCTGGCCCCAGAAATTTGCCGCGTTTTCACCCAAGACGGGGTAGGCACGGGTACCCCCCAGCTTTGAATAACATCAGCTCGGACCCCCCGCTTGAACCTGAAAATTGGTTCACTCTCGTCCTACGTGTCCTTGCGGAAAAACGAGAACCGATCGGACCCAGCGGCAAGTGGCTTCACGACTTTGGTTGAGCATAGCCTTTAAGTGCCTTGGAGCCTGCTCTCGACCGATCGATGACGATCATGGTGATTTTACGGAGATACCAGCCGATTATCGGAATTCGCAGGCAGTTCCTGTTTAGCGACAATTGCGAGTCAGGGAAAAGAACAGAGCCCGCGAGCGTTTCCCAGTGGATTTCGTGATTGCAGATAATGAGACAGGGTTCAGCCGGAATCAGTGTCGCGAAACCTTTCTCGACGTACGCCAGCCCGACGATATGCTCAGCCCGAACAAAACCCCGCGCCCCAAAGACGGTGTTGCAGCCCTGATTTGCTTTTCGCGGCGACGCCAAGCAGCCAAAGGCCGCACTCCCAAGGAGAATAAGGTGGTGCCCTAAGCCGGCGAAAAAATCCTCGAACAGAAGTGGATTTTATTTTGATCGTGTCATGTGAAGATTTCGTCATTATATGAAGGGGTGGAAGAGGTCAAGTCACACTGCGAATCAATTGGTAGATTGAACCCCAATTGCAAACGAGAAAAGGGACTAAAAGTGAGACAACGCGCATGTCGGAGTGTCTCTGCCGGAAGTAACTAAGGCCTCATGACGATCAATGCCGCAAACAGCATCAATCGGATTGTCCACTGGTCGATGCTTGGCTACCGAAATGCTGCGCGATGCCCCGAACGTCAGCAAATGCGAAAATCGCTGGCGCGCGTCAAGTACTGCCGGCAAGATCGGTTATGGGCCGGTCTCGACATTGCAACCGTTGCTGCCCTTGCAAAGTCGCCACGTGCCACCGCAAAAATCAAGGTGGGCTCGAAGCGGAAGGTGCGCTTCTAGCTTCGACACGTTCGACCATTTAACCGCTGGACAGGGGCCTGCCCCGCAGCCTTTGGCTGCTCCCGGGATTTAAGGCCATTGAACGGTTATTTTCGCGTTGCGATATGGGCGGCGACGCCATCGCCGAGGACGCATGCCCACTGGAAGTTAATAAGGCCGCTAGCCACCGGTACATCCACGGCCTCGCCGATAAAATAGAGCCCGTGCGGGCCTTGGGTCTCCATCGTTTTGGAGGACACGCGTCGGTGGTCGATCCGCGCCAAGGGTGACTTCGGCTGTCCGGTAGCCTTCGTGCGCCGAAGGGGTCATCGTCCCAGTTCGACAGCGCGTGATCACGCGGTGAGCTTTGCGTCCGACAATGCGGCGAGGTGCCCGCCCAGTGTCCAATGATGCCCGCAAGATGATCGACCAGCCGCGCGGCAGATGGTGGGGCGCAGTTTCGGTCCGTGAGGTTGCGGCGGCCCATAGCTTTGGCCGTTGCGCGGCAGCTTTGCCAACAGATCGTTTGTCAGGCAGCAGATTTACCGTGATCGGTGGCCTTCAGGTCCAGTAGCTGAAGGCCTTGAGGATCGCAGGGGACCCGGAAAGGCACGGTGGGTAAAAAAGCAAGGCTTCGTCAAAGGCGGGGCCTTGGGCGGTCACACGCGCAGGGCGTTGCCTGTGCCGGAAATCGGGGCGAAAGCGTGCGTCGTGAAAGTTTAAAGGGAACCAGCCTGCGCGGGTGTCGGTGACGGGGATGGCCCCATCCTGCGCCGCGATCTCGTTGGCGACAGCCCGGTCGCGCCCCATCTTGGGAATGGATTTCCGCCTGAAGCAACGACAAGATTGGCGGTGCGGTGATCGGCGTTGTGCGGTCCGGGCGTGGTGCAAGTCAAGCTGTAACCGCATCCGTCGCGGCGATATCGGGTCAGGGGGTGCTGAGCCCGCGAAATCCAACACCAGCTTTTTTGCATCAAATCCGCGCAGCCATGGCGACGATCTCTTTGGCGGAGGTTGGTCCGCAGAACAGCTGTCCGAGGGTTTTCCCTCCGTGCCCACGCGATGCCCATGGCGCGTCCGACCAGTTCGATGAAATCCCCTGGGTATAGCGGGCAAGAGCTGAATTTGGGAATGGGGATTGGCGGCAGATGAAGGCTTGAGGGCGTGCAGTGCATGTTGGTAAAGTTAGCAGTCGCCGCCGCCCGAGAATGCGGATTTCTCGCCCCGGTGCTTTGGCATGGTCCACGACCAACACCGATTCGCCCGCGTGGGCCGAGCACATCTGCCTGCGGCCCCTGCCGCTAAAAATTACCAGTAATCATATTTGCATGGTCCCGCCTTTTGCTGAGCGGGGCAGGTCGGTCAAGTGATTGTGAGCGGGGTGGCAATCACGCGATGAGGATTAACCTCGCGATAACGAAGCAAATTATAGGAAGAGACCCGAATGAACGTACTAGACGCCAGGCAACGCATTTCCGAACTGACCGTCGCCGAAGCTGCAGGGCGGGATGCTGAACCCTTGGCACGCCGCGGGTGAATTTGACTGGAGTTGGTGGTTGTTACCGCCGGGCTGGCCAACTGCCCGATTTGCAAAAACCTAATCTGAGACGCCTGGATCTGGGGTTGGTCGCGGATTTAATAGGCGGGGTAAGACCGTCGTGGCCGTGTCGGGCGACCCGCAAAGACAAAAGCGCGCGAGATGGCGCAAGAGCAAGACCTGTCCCTGACTGTTGGGCTATGATTTTGAGGCATCGCGCCAGATGCAGGATCTGGGGCTGTATAATTTCTGACCCACGCAGCTCCGGCAAGAAACTGACCAACCCTTCGCCGAGCGGGTGTCTTGTCGTCAAAACGCCGAGGGGAAAGCATCCAGATTGTCGACTCGTCGAACGCCGCCCTTCGCGAGGCCCGATCGCAGAGGGCTGCTGAAAGGTATGCAAAAGTTCGTCTGCCGTGACAACGACTATCCGAATCCGCGGCACACACGCGGGCGCATAGGCAAAGCTTTGCGCGGGCTGGTTAAAACAGATAGCCCGCGTGACCTTTCGCGCTACACTGCAAATGTTAGGAGGCCCCGAAAAAGGGGCGGAACGAAGGCAGTGTAAGGCAGGTCCCATGATACAGAAAATGGTCTATGGTGCGGTGTTCCCGTCGGAATGGCGAAACCGATTTCTTCGCAAAAATGGTGGCGTACGATCGACAAAATGGGCGATGTCCTTTGCATCCTTCCTGTTGTTTTGCCGTGGGCATGTTGCCTAGGGCTGGCCGCGTCGACCGCCCTTAGGGGCCCGCGAAAAAACGAGGTTTGACGTCGTTACCATTATGTACAGGTCGGAGGCCGTCTATTGGTGTACTGGCTGGGTGATTCGCGATGGTGCTGACGTCAATGATGAACACCGATTTATGGTCCGTCGCTTGGCGATCGTCGGCTTTCTTCTTCTTTTCCTCTTGTCGCGCTGGCCCTGCTGCGTTTCTTCTGGAACGGATTTTCGGCAGGGTGCTGTGCGCTGGTTTATTCGATGGGTTTTGCGTCCTTCCAGGCCAATCAGAATTCCTCAGCCCGGCCTTTTGGTGGTCGTAGCGGCGTGGATGATGGCGGCGTTCCGCCTTGAGATCAACGGCCCCCCGGGCAAAGACGTGTCCTTTGCCTTGTGTATTTCTATTTGTGTTGATGCTGGCGCTAACAGCCCGACTTTGGGCAGGCGTGTTGGTGCTGTTCGGCTGGGGCGTGATGTAATTTTGTGGCAGGTGCCCCTTTGTGCTGCTAGGGTCGGTATCGGCCGGCCTCGGTCGTACTGGCGGGCACTTTTGGCCTATTCCAATTCAGAAAGAACCACTTTGGCCCGCCGGATTGACGCGCCTTCTTGGTCGCCCGATATCGACCCGCGCACGCAGCTTGGCTATGCCACTGAATTCGCGATCCGCGAAGGCGTTTGTTTCGGTGTTGGTGTGGGCGAGGGGCAGGTGAAAATGGTTCCGCTGCCGATGCGCATCCGAATTTTTATCAATTCCGGTTTGCGGTCCGAAGATACGGGCTGTCCTCGTGGATGTGCGTTAAAATCCGGCTTTATGCCGTTGATCGTTTGTGCGGTCGCTGCTGCTGCGTCCCTGGTGCGCGAGAGGGATCCCTTCGTGCCGTCTGGCGGGCAACCGGTTTGCGTGTAATGTTCGGCGGTGCAGGCGATGATCAAATATGGGCGTTTGCCGTGCGGCTGCTGCCGGCCAAAGGGCAATGACATTGCCGTTTGTCCAGCCTATGGCGGGCTCGTCGGTGATTGCGTCGGGTAATGCCGTGGGCATGTTGCCTGGCATTTACACGGTCGCGGCCGCAAGGGGCAGATTTCTTGACCCTGCTTGGACGAGGTCGCGCCCGATGAGCGCCCCGCTGCTGGTGATCGCGCGGGCGGCACGGGCGGGCATATGTTCCCGCGCAGAGCGCTGGCCGAAGTCATGCTGCCCGCGCCTGGCGGGTAAAGCCTGTCGACGGACGCGCGCCGGTGCGCGCTACACAAGCGGCTTTCCGACGCGGTCGAGATCCAGCCAGGTCAGCAGCGCAACTTTCGCAGCGCGGTGGGCTCATGGCGAAGCGATGGCGCCGTTTCCGAATTATGGGCGGTGTGATTGGCGGCCGTCTTTGGGATGCTGGCGCGATAAACCGATGTGGTTGTTCGGCTTTGGCGGCTATCCGTCGATCCCGCGGCTGGCGCGGCATGGGTGCTGCGAAACCACGCATGATCCATGACAAAACGGCGTCTTTGGGGCCGCGTCAATTAATCTGTTTCGCGCAAACGCGGTCGATGCGGTGGCGTGCGGA
>Ga0163217_1009293_pt1 | contig 17926 bp, 25 predicted proteins | sample SynspAceP_FD_185933 | JGI IMG/M metagenome (GOLD analysis project Ga0163217, IMG submission 185933) | Saline lake microbial communities from Ace Lake in Antarctica - Synechococcus sp. Ace-P (PacBio error correction) | ecosystem: Environmental > Aquatic > Non-marine Saline and Alkaline > Saline ...
GAGAATTAAGAGAGATGCGTCGTATCCAGCAAAGTGCGATCCACAACGGGTTTTAGCGGCGCGACGGCCTCGTTCATGTCCCCGCGATGATCGCGTTTCGCGGAAGATCAGACAGGACGACTTTTAGCGTTCACGTCCCTCCCCAATAACCGTGCAATTCCTTATTAGCGCCGCGCGCCCGCAACTTTCTTGAAATATATTAGCATCGACGAACAACTTTCCACATTCGGCGGTCGGGCAGATCACCGGGTACAATATCGGCGCCCCAATCCACACAACCGGCCCCCTTAGCTGCGAAATTTCGCTGAATATCGGCCAGAAGCTGCGGCGCGGACGCGGCGGATGAAATAACTGACCTTTGAACGCCGCAGACCCCAATGCCGCCGCTTTTTTAAAAAACGGATCATCAAGGGTTGAAGGCATCAATTGATGATGCAAATTTTTGCGCGGTTTTCCCGCGTCATCGACTGATCCGCACTCGCGGCCCAAGCCACTCGCGCGCCACGGCCCGGTTAAGAAGCTTTCCCCGTAATCCAAATGCGCGACGCCATAATGCGTCGCCAAGCGTTTTGGGAGAGCGTTCGCCTTGCCTGACCGAACAAATGTTCCCCCGTCGACAGCGTGATAAGTGGCGTTTTGGTCACGGCAGTCTTTGTCATGAGGGCTCTAAGAAAGGCTTGGCCCGCTATCAAGGACCAACCGCAAGACTATCGGGATCACGCGGATCGGCGCGTCCTGTACAAACCTATGTCCCCCGTCCCCTGTCCAACCGAAAATTGACCAATACCCAGCGTCGTGTCTCGAGCAAAAGCCCCGATAATCGTCTTTCGGGAAATATATGACGCCATAGATTTCTAAGAATGCTGAGCTGTGTCGGGGCTTATTATTGCTGTGTGTTCGACGGATAACACTTCTCTCGGCTAGTCCATGAGATGTGAATGCGTGGCGCCGTGGTAGCTCTGCGCGACATCATGTCCCACTCGACACATTCCAGCAACGGGCTTGCTGACGGATGTTGATGATCTTCGATCTCCATCCCGGCGACCGTCCGCAAGAGACCAGGGGAATCCATCTTCAAGACGATGGTCGGCGTCATGGATGAGAGCGGGTCGTTTGCGCGGCTCGATCTCGTTGGCCTTCGGCCCCTCTGATCAAACCTTTGTAGCCATTCGGTCGGAAACTGCCCGGTTTTTTGGATCGAAAAATCGTTCCGTTTTTATTTCATTTATTGAGCTCGGTAAACTCCGCCCCAATCTGACCGAATAGCGGATCGCCATAAAGAAAAATTCTAGCTGTAGGTAACAGACATTCGGCGCGTCCCGCTTTGTCGATAACGGAATAGATGAGTCCGTATCCATGCTCTCGGCAGGGATTCGGAGCGGGCAATAATATCGGTTGATCGCTGCGTCCGCCGCTAGTGTTCTATGTTGTCTCTTGCGCAGCGTCGTCTTGCTATATATGATCGGCGCGCACGTCATGTTTGCCATTCTGGCACAATTTCTTGCATATAGTCTGGATTCGCCCAGATAAACATCTTCCGGTCAGCATAGGCGCGCCGCATCACTTCGATCATTTGTGCCAAATAGGCCGCCGAATTATGGCGTCTGGCGGACAGCTCATAGCCTTCGTAGAATGTCATCATCTGAACATGTGAACACCGCCTGACGATGGTGGCGGCATGGCGGCAATCGGTGTAAACCCTCATAATGTCCCCCGGTGACATGTTCGCGTTCAACAACTATCTGATAGTTGGCTAAGTCTTCATGCGTGAATGAGCCATTTCCTTGGGCCAATTTCAGCCTACATATCTATATCCGCGCTCTAACCGCCGTAAAAACCCTCGCCGCCCAATTTTGACGATCCTGGCCGCAGCGTTTTCCGCCAGATCGGACTGGCACCATTTTATCGCAAATTGATAGCCGCCAAATAATCGAGAGAACTCTCATCCGCATTGAGCTGTCAGCAACTCGCTTAAGGACAGAGTCAATAGCGCGGGTTGTCACGTTTTTCGACCGCGCTCCGCCAATCGGATCGCCGGACCCATCACCTGACGAACAGGTCATCGTGCCATAAAGTTTGTCGAGCGCGTGGAGCAAGCCGGCGACTTGAGCCCGTGCACTATTCCAGATGAGTTTGCGCGGAGTAATTGAGCTTTTGTCATTATCGACTTCACCATTCCGCGCCAGATACATGTCTTCGGGTCGCTGGGCGGCGGGTGGCCATTTTCCATTCACGAAAATCAATGGCAGTCATTTCACCTCTGGCTGAGTCAGCATCATGATAGCCACCACCGCCAAGATTGCCAGCCTGAGGTGGGTGAATCTCGCTAGCGCAATATACCCAACGCCACGGCCGCGTCTCGACGCTGCATTGCCTTGCCTTGCGCCTGCATAATTTGTCAGCCCCAACTGAGCGGGCAACCGCTTAACTGTCGCTGACCATAACTCGCGCGATAATTTGGGCTTGATGGATCGTCCCCAGCCTGATAAAATGCGCTTTTGCGCGCCGGGTTTGGGCCATCAGCGGCAAACTAGTCCGTTGGAATGAGAAGGCAGGCCCTGCGAAGAAATAAGGTGTTTCATCGGCTAACTGTAACCGGCATCTTGCCAAACCAAAATAGAAAATCAAATGAAACGATGTCAAACTGAAGTATAAGAACTTCAACAGAGGAGTTATGCAATGACGACCTGACACGGAGAAACGCAATGTTAGCGCCTCTGCCCCGCCACAAAAACTGTATTTGAGCGCTTGCTCAATCCATAACCTCTACCAAAACAATCTTCTGGAACGTGAATATGGGTTGGATTGCCAATTGCTCAGTCGCGGTGCTTTGCGCTTTGGCACCTGCGATCCAACTCCAAAGCTCTGACTTGTCCCGTGTCTTATCTCGACTATTATTAAGGCAATGACTGGGTATCCTCGTCGCGGAGTACGACATAAAACTATGTCGTGCAAGCGTAAGAAGGTCCCATGTTTCGATGGGATCGCCCGTATCTGCGATTGTCGATTTGCCGACCCAGAATGAAGATGGGCCATGCGTCGTTCCATTGTCCTGCTGTTGGATATTTTCTGTGATCGATTTTCTGCCGGGTCTGGATGCCCGGATGTGGGTTTCGATCAAAGCCAGTATGACGGCTTATCTCGAGCGCGGTACTTTACCGATGAATGGCGATGCGCTATCAGGGCCGGATCGACAGTTGGGATGTGGTCAATCGAGATCCATCGATCCCGAGACCGACTGCCCGCGCGAGACTCTTTTCACGCAACAATTCGGCCCAGATGTCGTCGACTGGGCTTTTTCACAAGGCTCGGTCACCATGCGCGGTATCTCGCAGCTTGGTATATAATCGACTAATATTGATTTGGGAGCCGGGAAAATGAAAAAATATTTCATCGCATTCCGGGCAATAATTGAAAATTGCTCGAAGCTTCCGCGCGCGCGATGTGCTCGTATTGATGCCATTTCGGTATTCGAGCCATCTTCGGCATCATGTGACTGGTGACGTGTGGAGGCTTCCCGGACCCTCAAACGCGCGTTGAATGGCGCAATTTTGTCCGACGACAAATTGTCGCAGGGAATTACGAGCTGATCCTGTCGGAATTCGACGTTAATGACAACACGGATCACAGCCGACATTTGCCAAACGGGATGCTCCAAGTTCGCAGCCCCTATGGCGGTGCTTTCTCTGGATATGATTGTCTGGTATCTTAAGAGGTCCCAGCGATGTGCTCGTCTTGGGGTAATTGGCCGATCCATTATTTCTTGGCTGCAAACATGGTGGTTCGCGAGAGGCTGGTATTCCGAAAGCGTGCATCGCTTAGATGAAAGATCCTTGAACCCGAAGCCGCCCTCTATCACTGCCGTTTGTCCCTTGACAATTTGCTTTTCGCAATGCGCCAGTCCGCCCAGATGGCCTTACCCGTTAGCCTTCTGTAGATGGCAAATCCGCTAAAACGAGCAGTATCGGCGACGGCCTGGTCATAGTCCGCCGTCCCTTTGGCCCAGAAACTTCTAATATCCAATCCGTTTCGGTCATATCCCCGCCGCGAATAACTTTTGCCGGATGACATTGCGTAGTTACATCGCCGTGCCGGGGTTGGTGGTCGTCTGTGGGCATTCCGTCAATCTGGAACATTACAAATCGCAATCAAGCGCCTTTGCGCAGATTGCCAATCAGCTCGCCCTCGCTGCGCGTGCAATGTGAAACTAGGTCCCAGTTCAGCTTGAAACGAAAGATGATCCGACCGTGCGGTGACAATCTCAACCGCGTCTGATGAGCCATAGATTATAAATGACTCGGGATTGGTCGTATATTGATTGAACCGGCTCAAATCGCAGCAAACACTTTGGCGTCTTCAATAGATTTGGCGCAGCCGATGCCATATGAATCGGTAATAGCTATGGTCTGTCAGCTTGTGAATGTCCTCTCTAACATTTTGATGCCCGACAGAGTCACAATGTCGGTCGAGAGCTGAATGCGCGCGCTCGACTCGCCCGTCTGCAAAATTGTCGAGATAAATGCGTCGCGCAAAATATCTTACCGTGTTCCCACTTTTTTTTTTTTTTTTTTTTTTTTTTTTTTTTTTATCCGGCGCGTCGCCCAAGCGATCTGCGCAATAGATGAGCCCCGCGTCGGACGCCACCTTGGCGAGCCGTTTTCAGCTTTTCGGTTCCTCTTATCATTGAGAAACCATGAATTCGACTATATTGTGCTGAAAACCAGGACCGCTGCCGCCCGCTATCGAAGCGTTGCTGGACGGACGATCCTGTGAACCAACTTTCCCGTATTCAAGGCATAAGCCGACAGATCCGCTTCAGTCGGTCTACTCGTTGCGATGCTCTGTCGACACTGTCCCTGCAAGCCGTTCGCAGCTCCAGCGCCGGCAATATATTCAGAGCGCGGCGATCAATCATCTAAAACGTGCAATCTCATGGCCGGGCGGGAGCGTCATACCGCCCATCTGCTGAATTCATATGGTCTCTGCCGCGGCTTGATGCTGAGTTTGACCGTTTGGTCGGTTTTCGTTTTCCTGGTAAGGCGGCGATGATCAGGTCTTCGAGCATCTTCTTTATCTTCCGCTTTCCGCCCCAGCAAGGACGTGATCAAGGTTGAGCCGCTTCCCATGTTGCTGCTTGTGCCATTTCCGACCAGGGTCCACAGTGACAAGTTCCGCCGCCTGAGCGACCGGTCGCCTCTGTGTCAGCGACTTGAGCTTGCGGCGCTCCATTTTGGCCTGCATCTCTTTGGCCTGTTTCATCAGGCCCATCAAATTGGTCTCTTTCATGATTTTATCTTCCGGCCCTTTCAAAAGTAAGTCTTGAAATCTGCTGCGATTACATTTGGGAGTAGCCGTGTCTCTCGTGAATCTTTCAAGTGCAGTTTGGCATTTTTTCAGCAGCGGTATTGATCGAAATGCGGGTGGGCGCGGTTCTTTCTCCGCCCTGTCCGTCTTGCCGTGCGGCGTTGATCTGGCGAGCGGCGGTTCAACCGCTTTTTTAGCGGACAGTGGCTTTACCAGCCACGGTTTGCCAGTTCTAGTTTTCTTTTGCAGCGAGCGCACCATGCGATCCGAGCATCGGCCGTTGTGACGCGGCTCGGTGATATGCCTTCGGCGGTACCGTCCGCGAAACTGACAACACTCACATAGCGTTCGTGAAATCGGAATCGAAAGATCGCGATCATCGACGCTGTTCGACTATATGTCTGCGAAGCTCTTCTAAGCTGGTAGCGTCGGGCGCGGTCGGGCGTGATTGGTTTTGGCGCGGTCATGGCGGCTGAATTGGGACGCTGTTGAGCCTGACCGATCTCTCGATCTGTGGCGCGGCGTTCGATGGTGTTGCTGAGGCTTTCGGCTTGTCTATCGGGCGTCAGTTTGCGGCAATACCCCTCAACCGCCTTCGCTTTGCAGTTTTTCTGTTCTTCTTCATCACTATGAATGATCTGCGCGCAAGTTCAGGGCGGCGGGTTCATTTGCCCGGCCAGCGCCAGTTTAAGCAGCGCCCATTTCCGCAGCCGGCCAAAGCGGGCCCGGCGCTTGCGATACTTCAACCGTTTGTAGCGCTCATCAAATCTGCCACGCGCGAGTCAGTTGGTCCCGTCGAAAATTGCCTCGCCGGACCTTTTTGCGCAACCCGAGTGATTCTGATCCGGGCAAAAATCGAAACGCCTTGCGTCTTTCCCCCAATGTCTCTGTGCGCGCGACACTCGTGGCAAAATGTCGAGCAGAATCACCATCACATCTTTACCTCTTGGCGCGCGCCGTCATCATATTGTGCCCGCATCGCGGTCAGAGAGTGCTTTTGGGTCGTCGCCGCCATTCGCATGTTCATTACAGATCGATCAGTGCGGATTCGTTCTGTCGGCCAGACCCAGCATAGACCGAACCTGCTCTGCCGTCTTTCATCGCCGGACAAACACTTTTTTTTTGACGATGGTCATTGTTCGAGCAGTGATAGGTTTCCGTCGCGCACGGGATCTTCCTTCAGCCAGCTGCGCGCCGATAGAGCGAAGCCTGTCATCCGAAAACATCGCGAACCTCTTTCTTCGCCGCGGATGGCTTTTTCAGATGTTCGTGATGAGAATATCCGCTTCGACGCCGGCGTAAATCGAACCGCTTGCAGCGCGACAGTCACTGTGAATCTGTCACTTTGCGAATTTCTTTGGTCCGTCGGCGAAAGATAATTTTTTTTGGCGTGTCGTGGCGGCTCTTCCAGCGTTTTTAGCAGCGAATTAAACGCCCTCCTGCCTGATGCAATTTGTTGAACCTCCGTCATATAATGTTATTAACCTTTGTAGCGTGCGTCAGCGGGTGGCGTAGCGACCTCCGTCGAGCAGTTTCTGCGCGCCTCTATATTATCAACGCCAGTTTACGCGAACGTTTCTCCGCATACCATTTCCAGCAAACATCATATGCCGTTCGACGACCAATATATCGCCTAAATGCGTCCCGGTGTCGCCAAATCGACGTACGGTGTGAAATAAAAAAATTCGGAAAATCCCCGGTTGGTTGGGTCCGTTCGTAGTTGAGCGCCGCGCGTTACATGCAATGCGCGTCGGTGTTGTTTTGCTCAATCCCGCGCATTTCATTTCCTAGCCGTCTCAGCATGAAAGCATGAGCGCCGGCCCGTCTTGAAAGGCGTTGCTCAGCGTCGTCACCATCTGCATCCTGCCCGATTTTCATGTCCTCGAGGTGGCCGGGCGGTATTTGCGGGCGAGATAACTGATAGGTCTGATTGCTGGAACTGTCGGCCATGACCCCAACCTATATGCAGGCGCACCATGCTTGCTATAATATACCACCCGTTGAAATGGTTTGCGCACAGGCGCAGTTGCGATTCCTTTGCAGAGACGGATTTAATGAGGCAAAAGCCGACACGAAAAATCAATTTGTCGAAAAAACCATAGCCATTTAAGTTTTTCGGGGTGGTTAGTTCTTTTCCCGTAAGTTACGAAAGTTTGATTGGACGCAAATGGAAATCATTATTATTATAAGGCAAATCGGAATGTGTATAAGCTTGCGATTAGTCTATACCTACAAAACTAAAGGTCTATATTGCAGGGCTTAAGAAAGACCTTCAACAGAATTGAGCAGCTTGGCAGTCCTGTGGCCACAATAAAATTGGTCTCTTTCCACCTTCCTTGTCAGTCATAACATCAGATCGATCTGGAAATCTCTTTTCTATATCCATTTGAGGAATTATAGCCTTGCTACTTTCAGCGCTTCGATGTTGCGGGTAGATCAATGATGTACATCAAGATCTGAACTAAGCTTTGCAGCTGTAGCGACGTATGAATTTCCGAAAATATAGAAGAACCAACGTTGATTTCTACCCTCGCGCCACTGTCGAATCTGAGACCACTGTGCTGAAAGCGGTCCCGAATGTTCTATGGTAGTGGGATAGTGAAGGCCATGAGACGGCGAGCGACAGCTTTAGCTTTGCCAGAATACGTTAATACCTTAGTGAGGCTGCCGTCCTCAAGCGCCTCCACAGTTGGTTCTAAACCGTTTGGATTGTTATCGAAAAAGCACGAAAAGGCATAGTCATCGTAGCAGTTTGCCTGTACCTTCATCTGCCGTCAAATCGTAGTCTTTTTGACGGAGCGCCACACGTAAGGTCCGGTCCCGTTAGCTCGCTCTGACCTCTAAAATACCTATCCTAAGTCGGTTCCAATCGCTTGAGGGTATTTTCCGTGGTTTGCGAAGCATATTCCGTAGCCATCGGTACTCCTTTGGCTGCAAGTGATAGTTGCTTCATTCACGTGCCGCAACTTCACTAGATTCGCCCATACTTCCCCACCTAGCCAAGATGTTTCTGGCATATCGATTAGCAGTCCCATTTCCAAACCTCTCTGCTTTGGGTATATTCTATTACGACTCGTTGATATCCTCATTTAAGATACTTCTAAGACAATAGCCCTATGTATCCCGCTTCTCGTGAAGAATGAGACTAAGACGCTGGTTTTTTCATTTATCTGAAGTGAAATGTCCTACAGGGGGAACAGGCGTCGCGGCGGCGACGTTGTCGAAGTTTGAAAAGGCACCTGCAACCAATAGCGAGATGAGTCCCATTCCTTAAACGGCCATAGGTTTTCCACATTTTGTTTGGGAAACGCGCGGCAACGGCTACGCCCTCCAATATTGTTTTTGTTTCGATTAGTCGTCGACATGCTGCTTAAGCAGCCAGGCGTATTTGTGATCTTCTATTGTTAAGAAGTTTTGAGTTGCAGCTCTAATATTCTGTATAGGAATGCCGCGCGCTTATTTGGAATGAATGAAGGCCCGCATCTTTCCGTATCAGACACGGGCCACTTTCTCTGCTTCTGGATTGTCTTGGTAGTCCTTGTTCGTGCCCCCACGAAGGTGGATCATTCTGGTTCTCCGCCAAAGGAACGGCTCGATAAGTTTCCGAACTTCTACTCTCGTACCGACCGATGGCTCGCCGAACAGAGTTTCAAGTTGCTTCTCGAGTGTGCCCTCTTTTCCAATCGAAGATCATCTTCGCTGGAAAGTGCTCTAGGTGCTTTGTTGACCATGGTAATGGCAGTTCGGACATTTAAGACCCATGAATTAAAATTTTAGCAATAGCGGGGCCCTCGTCTTCTGCGGAAGAAACGAGCGTTCGTCTCGTGGACCTCCGATTTGCCGCTATCCCACGTGGCAATTTCTTCTCTGATGGTTACGTTCATTAATCACTCATTGTGGAAAGCCGGAAAGAATTTATATTACAACGTCCGGTCTCTGGCAAAAATCCTCTCGGACGCCAGCAAATATCCGTCGCTTCGTTGATGCGAAGTAGATATGCCCGCTCCTGTTGAAACGCAATGCCATAATTGTCTCCCCCGCAGTAGAGGCACCACTCTTCAACCTCTCTGACTATGACACATCTATAGAATGGCAATTACAATTTTCTGGCTAAAACATAACTTGGAAAATCTACAATGCAACGTGAGTTCATATGGACTATATTACGCAAATTGGGCGACAACGTGCATCTCGATTTTATAATTTGTGCAGAAATGTGAAACTAAAAGTCTTTGCGAGCATGAGTCCATCGCAGAGCTTCGTTTTGCGGAAAGACCTGCCACCGATACAATTCCGTGTGGGCGTAAGTTTGGCGAGTTGCTGCTGTCTAAGCTCGGAACTCAAGTCCCATGGCCACTGGCCCGCGTAAACAATCGGCCCGAAAAACCCGCGTAACACCGGCCCGAAAGCCGTTGAATGATGGCGTGTGGAGAAACGGTGAAGGTGGAAAGACCCGGGATCGAACCCGCGAGCCTGATCGTTACCGGCTGCTTCGTTCCCGACCTGACCGGGTTGGCGAAAAGCCACGTTCCGGGCCGATCTCCCGAGGCTGCATATGCAAAACCCCCATCAACCGCTGACAGACCGGGCCGTGCACAAAAAGCTCGCTGCGTCGAGGCGCGCAGCGAGCTCAAATTCAATCGTGGGGTAACTCTAAACTTACGAATGAATGAGAGTGACCAGAGGTCTCCGTACCACAAGATTGGCGGTTCGAGGTATTCACATCGAGATAGGTATATTCGGCGCGGATACCGTTCAATACCCGGACCGAAATTGAAACCTGCCACCAACGCGCGGCAATCCGTCAATGTCTCGCTGATGCTAATATGCACAGAGCCTCGACTCGCCGAAATAATAGCCTGCGCGACCGATAACTCGAACTGTTCTGACACTGGTAAGCGCCCTCAACAAAACGCGGACAGATAGTAATCGACTGCCAGCTTCAGCTTGAACACCAACCAATGGTTTCTTCTTGATCGACAATGCCAAAGCCGCCTTGGGTTTCAACACCAAGAAGTCGTTAAATATAGCCCAGTTTTTCCGGATAGGATTATAGCTATCAAACTCGACAGCATCGACGCCCCGACCCGACATATGAGGCTTGACATCTGGCCATAGCCGATCCGCCCGACTGGCGATGGCGGCTGCGGCTGCGTAATTTTTGCGATCTTCATGAGAATGCCTCCGTAAAATTCTGTGCGGGGGTGCAAACTGCGCCTTCAACTGAGAAAGTTTATCATCGTTCCAACACCTCACCTGACATTACAAAAAACAGTGTGGTCTCAGCGCAACAGTTTTTGTTATCATTACATTAATTCCGGTGTAAACTTGCCATAACGCCGCCCTTGGAAAGGGTAGGGCCGCTGAATGAACGACACTTTTTATGCCCGACTGCCCCCATTCCTTTTCGGGATCGCGGTTGATTTTGCCGAAATGGGAGCGAAGTGAGGGCTCGCTCGCCCTTTTACAGACCCACCCAAAGCCGCGTTGTTTCTGATGCATAAAGGGTCAGGTCGGTCAGACGGACCGCAGCTTCTCGCGCTGCGCGAATGGCGGTCGGCGCCTACCGCTTTAACGATCCGGGTCTGATCTTCCCTTCGGTCTGGAAAAATGAACGGCGATCCGGTCTTTGCGCGTCCAACTAAAGGATGACAAGCCTACTCCGCCAGAGGCTTTTTGAATCGATTTGCGTAATGCAGGGGCACCAGCTGCGGCCGGATGAACCTCTGCTGTCGCTGGTCGCGCCGATCCATCTTGACTGGCACCCGAACGCATCCCTTCTGCGCCCATGCGGACAAGGCGACCCATCGAGTTGAGGGCGGCCGCAAAGCGGGTCTGTGGTGCCTGTGAAGACGGAGCATTTCCGCAGGCGCGTCAATCCGTCGTGATCTTCTTGATAGAGCACGAAGACTTCTGTCTTAACTTCGATCGCGGACCGAAAAGCTGGCCCGCCCGCTATTACTCAGCCCTAGCAAGCGGCTTTGTGTCACCCGGAGAGAACGCTAGAGGAAGCGGGGCGACGCGCGAAGGCATGGAAAGAGGTCGGCGCCCACGCTTTAGCCAGCACCGTATTTATTCTGCCAGCCTTGGCCGTTCCCATCGCAACTCATGGTCGGGTCTGTCTCAGTCAGCGCAGCGGGATAAGACGATCAATGTCGATAAGAAATCGAGCTTGGAAGAATGCGCGCTGGTTTTTCCGTGCGGAGTCGAGAAGCGTGTTTGAAGGCACAGGTCAGGCCTTCATGCGGCCGAGCAAACCACAATTGCCCACCAATTACTCAAGCGTGGCTGTCTTAACCAATAGCGGCGAGCCCCTACTCATTGAGTAGCTCTGCCAAAGATCAATCGGCCTCTGTGATAATTCCTCGCGTAGCGCGTCCAGCGCTTCTTCACACCCGCTTTGGATAATTCAGATAAAGCTTACCGTCATCGGACATGCCAATTGCTCAGCCTTGCCGGGGGGCCCAGCCTTTTCTTTGCCACAGCCCATGCACAATAGCCGCCAATGCGGCTCAAAGCGGTCGGGTTATGAGAAATAGTCGAGATTGGCCTGCGGGTATCGAAACCGCCAAGTCGCGCTTATAACGGGTTCCGCATAGTCGGCCGACCTTTAACCGGTTTGCCGGCGTGAAAGCTGAAACGTCATAGCCGTCCACGGCACATTATTACGCCAAGAGGTATAAATTTCTGGTTTTTTGCAAGCGCTTGACGCCTGGCACAAACGCTGTTGTGACGGCCAGAAAGCCGCAATCATAAGGTAGGTTTCATCCAACCTATGTGGCCGATCATCATGAACTCTCACAAGCCCCATGCCATCAACAGTTTCGAGCGCACGGATCAGGCGGGATAGGTGCCGAGATGACGCACATCTTCCGAGAAAAAGTCCGAGCTCTTCCAGAGCGTGACGCACGCATCGCTCTCGAGGATGTCTCATACATCGACATAGAATTGCGCCGACCGTAAAACACCGCCGGCCGAATCATATAGCTTTCAAGCTTGGTCAGGTTCAGCCCGTTGGATGCGAACCCCTCCGAGCGCCTTGTAGGAGAGCTCGCACCAGATCGGGTCCGAAACACATAGGACGCACGACCGGGCCTGAGTCCACGTCTCGGCCGGATATTTCCGCTGGCATTCGCGAGAACAATGAGCGGGTCGTATTCCGACGCCTGAGGTCTCAAATATCTCGGCCAGAAATATTCTAGCCCGTAGACGTCAGCCGCGGACCCGACTCGCGACGGCAGCAACAAGTCCTTTGTGCCACGTTCACCAACTTTCGCGGCCGCCTGCGGCGGTTAAATCAAACATCCGCAATCGGATTGGATACGAGAGCTGAGAGGCGTTCGCGCACTTGCGCCCAATGCCATCGGATGGGACCCGGCAGTTCAATTCCTTTCAGAGTCGATCCCGGCACACCGAGCAATTGGTGGTGAAGTCGGTTGGTAGCGTTCTTGAATGATGAAACCAACCCCACCCTCTGGTAGTAGGTGTATAATATCAACTGACCCGCCCTTGCGACCGGTGTTTTCCGACGGAATTCATCGCCCGATGAGCTCGCCATCACGGACACGCGCAAAGGCTTGCGCAAAGGACTGGCAACGCCCACGGCTCTAGCTGGGGAAATGTTCTTGGCAGGCTAGGTGGGAGTAAGCCCCTACCGCTTCTCCCTGAATAGACAATACTTCGCTCATGTTTCCTGATTCCGGCTAATCTCTTAAGCAATAGAAATAGAGCGGTTGTGTCCCTGCGCGCAGGTCCTTTTCCAATTGCAGACGCAAGCTAATCCTTATTAGATCGCTCATATCGATGCTCACCTGTCGTGGGCTTTAAATACGTGTTTTACAGACGATAAGACGCCGACCCACATGGATCCGGCTTGTCAATAACAAAATCTTCGCTGCTATTCTTGCATCAGCGCTCGTCTTCATGGGAATCCGCAACCTGCCGGAAATCCTGATGCATCAATGACTGCCCGAAGTCCCTGCCTATATTGTGGGGGCGAGTTGGAGAGCACGGGCGCTGAAGAAGAGATTGAGCTGCCGTTCCCGAAGCCGGAGTGGGTAGCCGCCATGGATGCCGAACGCGGTGCAAAGAGTCTTTAAGAATTGTACCTCTTGTCAACAATGCCGAAAGAAGGTGGCGCCAATGGAAGCAGGGCGACCACTCTGGAATGTCGTTGGCGCGACCAAAGGCGTACACCCCGGGTTTTCGCCTATTTCCGCGCTTATGTCGGATACGGGAACCAGTTGGGACCTATGAGGCGCTTATAGGCTTTCTGGCTAAGCCGACAGCCTATCTTCCAGGCAGCGCAAAGATGAACTTCGTCGATCCGCAAGAAAGCGACCGCGGCGCTGTCATCGAATTTCTGCGCCTCGCGTCTAGCAATTCCAGAGCCAGCAGCCTGAATCCGCCCACCGGCCTTATCGACTGACGCAGAAGCCGAAGGCGCTCCTGATATACCAAGAGGTTCGCGCAGAGCGTTGATCCAACGAACTGATCCATCAGAAGGATGATGGGAATAAGTCGCTGATGACAGCCGGTTCAGGAATCTCGGTCCGAAAGCGTCCGACATGCTGAAGTCATGACCCCGGAAGAAATCGACGCGGTCGACTCAAAGTCTTTTTGACAGCGCGCAAACTTAGCCCCTGGTGCGCTCTATTCGCTTGAGCGCAGGCCCCAGACTTTCTTCCACGACGGCCATGTGTGTGGCATTGGCGGTGAAGCAGACGTGTCTTCGTGGCCAATATCCCGACATGTCCCGGCCAAAATAACAGGTCGCCAATCTGACCCCGGCGCTGAGACAGCCTCTCCGAGGCGAACCTCTTGCATATCCGCATCCCGGGGGTGCGTCTATATCGCACACGGCAAGCTCAATCTGCACCAGAGCCCGAACAGTCCACCCCGCGCGCCGGGGCCACCGCATTGCGCCCCAATATAGGGGTTTGCCCGAGAAAGCGACGCGCACGGCAACGAAGTCTGTCTCTGGATAGTACATTGGTCGCAGAGCAGGCGGCTGAGATAGGCCCCCGGCTCCGATCTGGCAATAGCCCTTCGTCTCACTCATCACCGTCACTCGCGCGCCAATGGGAGCGACATGACGATGTTTGACTTCAGGTGCAGCCGCGGCCCAGAAACCGGGGCGCTAATCGCGCTCACGAAATGCGTGGAGCGTGAAACCTGCACCTCCCCCAGTGGCGCTTTAGATGGACCCAACCCACAATAGCCCGACCGGCGACTGCCCGCGAACGCAAGGGCGAGCGCGCCCAAGACGCCCATCGTCCCTGTCCACATGAACATCGAATTCCTGTCCCTGTCACGAGCTCTGTCTGCTGCGCGGCACGGGTGTTTTGGGTTGCGATAAAAGCGGCGTGTAAGCGTCACAACGCGCCCGGTCTGGGCGATCCGAGGACCGGTTTCCTTTAGGGAGGCTCAGACGGGAGTCGCGAGCCATAATCTCGTTAGCGACGCGCTGTGCGGCTCGGATTGAGACTATCGGGCCAGTTCGCGCTGGATGATATTGGCAAGGCGCGAAGATAGTTGATGCCTTCGGGTGTGCGACGCCAGCACAAATGCGATCGGCGATCGCGGCGGATCGTCGGCGCGAAAGAATATACTCGAGGATTTCAACCGTCGATCGCGCGGGGAAATAACCGCTTAGTGACATTAAAGGCGCGCGGCGAAAGAGACCGAACCGTATGCGGACCCTTCTTCCCAGATAGACACAACATCAGAACAGCCGTCTGATCGCGCGGACAGATCCGGCATATCGCCACGAACAGAGGACAACCGTAACATCTTTCCAAAGCGCAACGCCAAAGTCGAAGATAGGTCCGTGACGCCCGGATCGGGGCGCGGTCCTTCGCGCGTGTCGCAGGCTGAGCGGTCGGTGTTGAAGCGACGAAAGATCAGCATCCTCGGCAAAGGGAGTCTGAAACAGGGGTCACCTTCGCCGACTTAACACCCTCCCAAGGCCATCTGAATCACTTTGCCATGTAGGGACTCGCAGAGCGGGATTCAACTGGTCAAGTACAAGCCGGGCTTGCATCCCATCGAATGCAGCCAAGTGTTCAAAAGCCTGCCACTTTTTTAAGACATTCTGTCTACTTGCTGGCGTGTTTCCCGCTTACCCCGCATATGACGCGTCAGTTTCGCAGCCTTCAGTTTGAGGGACAATGACAAGTGATCGCCCCATTCTAGAACGGGCTGACGCGGTTCGGCTAAATCGGTCGCCGTAATGATCGGTAATTGGCTACGCCTCAACCATGGCGGTTTGTGCCCTCATTCGAAGGAATGGCTACACACATTCGGTCTATGTCCGAGCTTGGTTTGGCATTCAGGTCTTGTTCTTTTTATCCGCTGGCTTCTGGCGTGGCGAAGTCTGGCTCAGGGGCCCCGGGGGGGGGGGAAATTTCCGGGGGGGGGGGGGGCCCCCCCTTTTTTAAAAAAAAACTTTTCCCTTACGGTCCCGCAGCCAAGCTAACTTTTTGCCGTGGGTTGCGCTCTATCACATTGAATCGTCGTCGCCATCCTCTATCGGCGCTCTGCAATCATGATGCGCCCGCCGTGCAGGGACGGGGCAACTTGGCCTATATTTATTAAAACGGTCCTTTTGAATCGACCGGGCCGGTCCTATGCCAGGTGCCCTCGATAACGCCTTCTATGCTGTCTGCTGAAAGGCACGATCCTTGGACCGCTTAAAGGTGGGGCAATGGGTGGCCTATTTCGGTTACTGGATCTGTTTCACGGATAGACTGCGCACCGCGCCGGGGCTCGGCGCCTTATTCACGATCACGCTTCTGGACACCTCAGTGTCAGCTGGTGGACCTTGAAAACAGGATCAACTTGGTTTGAGCCGATCATACCCGGACTACGGGTGGGTTATCGCCTTCTTTGCTCGGCGCGCTCGTTTTTACAGTGCACGGAACAGTCTGCCCGTCTCGCGGACGCTCTTGTTTGGCGATTGACAGCCGTTACCCCTTCGGACTGCGCGGTATTTCCACTATTAATGTCCTACCTTGGACACATCTGATTGAAGGTGTTCGCCACTATAGGGTTTTGCGGGCTGGCCATGACTATTCTTGCACAGCGGTCTCAAAGCCGCTCGTAACTGCCGAATATCAACCCTGACCCCGCCTATTCTCGGTTATTTGGGCCGTCACACAACGCTGCTGGCGCTAAACCCGAAACATCACTGTCCCCAACACGTGGTTTGTGGCCAGTCTGTTTCGTCAACTGTCGCGTTAGCCTTGATCTTTGCGCGGGTGTCCCGCAGACCTACTGCGCTGGCCCGTCCATCGGCGTGTTCAGCCGCCTGAAACGCGAGCCAAGAAAACAGCCCGCGGACGGCATACATGTCCCGCGCACGGTTGGGTGAAGCCGGACGCGATGTGGGGTTACCAAACCATAAACATCAAAATATGCATCCCAAGTCGCCTCGAAGACCGTTCAAGAACAAAGCCGCCGTAACCGCTCCGGCGGAATGACCCGCCAATTTTTCAATATCCGCATCGGTGAGCTCAGCAGGCGTTGTAGGCTGTGCCAGAGCAGGCATCGGCCAGACCGGATCAAGGCTCGCCGACGCATAATCGCGCAACCGATTCATGCAAGATTGCGGAACGAATTGGTGAAGAAAGGCGCAGTTGCCGGTCCTAGGCGCGACATCGCGCCGCGCCTGTCAAGGTCGAAAGTCGATCATCAAGACGGATCGCTTTTCTGTCGCCTTGGCGAGAGCACGCGCCCAACACTAACCGTCCCCTCCAGCATCCGTATTGTCGATCTCAACCGTCAGTCCGGCCGCGCGACTGTAAAATAATCACGCGGGTCGGTAAGCCCCTGCGCTGATTCGCGTTTTCGCAATCGCGAACGAGACAAGTGGAGACGGATTCGGCAAAACGGGCTGCCATAATCATCGACGCTAGCGCACCAGCGCGTGCGCCGCGGCCGCCTCATGTCTTGTTTTTCATTCAGTCGCGCCCAAGACGCGCCTTGATGTTCAATCCGCACCGTATCGAAAGTGATCCTTGGCCCGATGATCGCGAGACGGGATGGGGACGGATCACCCCAATTCCAGTTTCAACTAGACGCGGGCGGCTCAAATGGGCCGCCCGTCCGACCGCGTGGATCTCGGATAATTCTGCTCGAGCAGATCATGCCAAACCACAGCCGTGAAGGTTTGCTGTGATGGATTTTCCTGCCAAGATCGAGCACAGCCTTGGTGCAGAAGCATCCGACCCAGATCACCGGCGGTCTGTTGATCACATCACGCGCCAGCGCCGGCAAGCATCGACCGCCCTGCTGACCTGGCCGCTCGATATCGTCGCTCAGGACCAAAATCTGGCGTCTCAGGCGTTCTCTTTGAGTATTCGTGAACCGATATGTGCCCATGCCCCAGCCACTCGGGCCAATTCGCTCTGGACCATTCGGCGGCATTCCCGCGAGTTGATAAAACCCACCATTGAGCGAGGCGGCAAGCTGCCCAACGCATTCTCACGATAAATCGACGTCCACAGCACCACACCCGAGGCAGAACGCTTCGCTATCGCGCCATCTTCAAGCCGGGTAGCTTTGATGACCTGTCCCGCCCTCGCCCGAAAATCCGTTCGCATCGGCAAAAGCGGACCTGCTG
>Ga0163217_1119368_pt1 | contig 17924 bp, 11 predicted proteins | sample SynspAceP_FD_185933 | JGI IMG/M metagenome (GOLD analysis project Ga0163217, IMG submission 185933) | Saline lake microbial communities from Ace Lake in Antarctica - Synechococcus sp. Ace-P (PacBio error correction) | ecosystem: Environmental > Aquatic > Non-marine Saline and Alkaline > Saline ...
ACCACCCCAAAAAAAAAGGAGGAAAGGAGAAAAAAAATTACAATTAAAAAATAGGTTCGGGCGGCTTCTCCGTCCCCATCAAAGATGACCTCGCGTCCCCGCTGGCCCCTCGATTACGATAAGGACGCCTTTCTGGCATCCCCTTTTTGAGGTGAAAAAAACTAAAGTTCCCGTGAATGGTATACTTGGGGGTGCCAATCGGAATAGTTAAGAAGGTAAATTCCCCTTTTTAAATAGAAGCCCCATGGTATTTTTGAAATAATGCCCCGGGCATAGGACCGGATCTTTCGGCTACGACGGTAACCAATCTCCCTTGTGTGTGTCGAACCGCCATAACGCAGAAACCAGACCCGGGTAAAGTTTCGGCTTCTTCTTTCTCACCGGTATAATATTCGGGAAATATAACATGCCTAACCTTCCTTCCGGTAGGCTCCGCCCCCTTGGCTCGGCACGTGTCGCACATTGACAACATTAACAGCTTCCCTCGCCAACTCGACCCCCCCCATCAGATCTTTCCAATGTAAAGCGGGCCTCATACCCGGTTACCGATGTTACAGGTCCAGGATACTCCCAGCGAACATATGGCGCGTTGTATATCAATTCCAGCTCTTTCAAGATGTCTTCCCCCCTATCCTAAGGAGCGGCACCCATCTTTCCATTCGCTGCCCGATCCCGCCTTCCGATACTCCTTGCGGTGGCATCTGCGGTTGGCCATCGCCCGCGATCTTCCATTCGAACCAAATTTTCAAGCGTAGGGGGCTCCAACATAATTCCTCCCCTTGACGCCCGTTTCTGGCCAGTGAAACACTGGGGAAAGAAAGAGCGCCATAAAGCCCAAAAATAGGTTTTGCAAAATGCCTCCCTTAAGACGAAACTGCTTTTCTTAGGCCTTCCTTTTTAAATATATTTTTGCATTTTATTTGTTTAATATGTTTATATAAGTCGTGCCTAAATGCCGTTCTCCTTGGCATCAAAAATGCCTATGTCCCATAATGGCACCCGAACTCTTTTTTCATCGGAAAACGTTTATCCGTCCATTTGCCCCTCTATCAAAACCTAGGACGGCGAATACTATAACGTTAAAGGTTATTCTAATACCCAAGGATTCTGCTCAATACTCCATTGGACTCATTAATGGCTGCCTTGGTATTGGCATCTTTAACTCTGGTTTTGCAGTCGTAGAGCGGCATCAAGTTGGTTCTGATAAACGTTCCCCTCGTATCATATCCGTTTTCCCGCTGGTTCCCTCTGCCCATAATTCAAAGAACCTTTCGTCCATCATTGCTAGCCGAATTCTTCTTGGGATAAGACCGATTGGAAGATCAGCCAATTCAGTCTCTATTTCTACCTCATTTACTAAATCATAAGCTTCACTGTATGGGGCCGCTCTCTTCATTAATTGGCCTCGGCCTTCATTAACCAAAAGCATCGGCATCATCTCAATACATATAATTGGTTAATGCGATAGATTCTCCTGTTGTAAGTTGGATTTCAATAGCATAATTTTCAAAAGGAACAGCTCCGGGACCCTTCAGCCTTACCATCAATACATCTCAATTCTGCAATCAAGCCCATTCGCAAAATGAAATATTTAGTCCGTTTCATGCCGGGCGCAAATTTATCAATACATAGTTCCAAGGCATCGAAACATACCAGCCAAATCGATCTACAAGTGGATTAATAATAAACATCCCGGATTTGTAGAGCCTCTATAATTGGGCGGTAAAGGACACTTCTGCCAGAATTCGTATTTGGATTACGACCTGTGGCTTGATCAATCTATAATTCGAACAGGAATTGCAATATTATTTCGCTATTCCCTCCTAAATGGCTTCCACTTCGAAATTAGTAGGCATAATCATCTACCAAAACCCGATAGCCAAGCCTTGAATTATATCTCCAGCTCAAAACTTTTCACCAATTTTTTTTGATTCGAAGTAAAGCCCGCAAATCAAACCGGAATAAGCTGCTGTAATTCGTAATCTCGACCATAGAATTTTCAGTTTCAAATCGTGCAGGTAATACTGCTGAATGGCTGCTGGTAATCACTTTCAAATCTGGTCCAGCATTGCTTGTTCTGAAAGTCCTACGGATTGTTCGAGTCCGGGTCTAACTGCATTGCTAAATCAAAGAACTGGAACAGGACCAATATAAATCATCAAAGCCAAATGTAAATAAATGGCTCTTAGCCCATATAAACTCTCGTATAATACCTATTTCTTAAGACCTTGCATACCATCTCATCTTAGATATTTGGTCACCTTAACGGCAATCATTGTAACTATCTTTCATTAATGCCGTATATTCCAGCCCCAAGGATCCAAAAATCCTTGCCAATCCAGAATTTACCATTCGGTCTCGTGTTGTATTTGGCGTTTCCTTGACACAATTACGAGCCATAAAAACTGATGGTAAACACAGCTTGGCTAGGGGTACAGGCATATATTCTACCTAGTCCATCATATGAGGAGTTTCACGAATGGGCAACTGCTTCAGAAGCATTCGAGAAAACCATCAGGTGATATCGCAGGTGAACGTTTCCTGCTCAATGCTCACCCCTCACGGAAGAAAAGAAGGGAGCATAACATACAAATGCAATACTCTTTGTTAAATTTTATATAGAACTTTAATCGTTTTCATAATTTGTCTTTTTTTTTTTTGTTTATTATCTTTAAAACCGTAAATATTAATTAAAAAGAACATTTAATCAATTACTATATCCTTGTGATTGATAGGTGTTGTTGATGCCAATTAGGATCACCACCCTTATATCGGAAAAAAAAAAGGATTCTCAACTCTTAACGTTCAATCTAGGCACTGATAAACCTTTTAAGCTTTGATAATAAGGAAGGTGGCAGGGAATATCCAATCGCTAATATTGCCATTCTAACAAAGTTTGCTTTTCCAAAAAGTAATCAGGATCCACCCAAGAAAACCCAGGTATTATCCTTGAAAGCCCAGATGGATTTGACCTTTCTTGATTTATCAACAGGACCAATCTGTTTTGTGCCACTTCACTCAAAATATTAGACCCACTAACAAGTAATTGAGATTCAACACCATAAGATCTAGCGTACACTGAATTGGTTTTTGTTTCTGTAGAAATCATACGCAAAAATATGGACAATCAAATTGTTTATTGGCTTGAAGCAGTTATTTAAACCAAGCTTAATTTTGGGTCATAATCCTACCTAATAAAGAGGATGTCTGCGTTTGAAAATTGTCCTCTGGCGTACCGGTCAACACAATTACTGTCAAAACCATCTAATATCTTCAATGATTATGGTTCCAGGCTAACTATCTGGCATCCAAGCTGGCGCAGCCCCACCTGTGTATAATTCACCCTCGAGGGTGTATCCATAAACAGGTCATTAAAAGGTCTCCAGACAACATAGGCAGCGAAGCGTGTTTATAACTTCAGGAGATCGTTCACACCCAATCACTGGTATAACGGGCTAATGTGATATTGTGTTCCAAACCAAAGCATCTTCCTCATTGGGAATAATGTTCTTTGTATTAAGGGATTTCCCATCCCTGTAGCGGGTTTTTCCTACGTTATCTGGGGGTGGCGACAGAAAATCATACAGGAAGTGGTCGAAAAACTCAATAGGTCCACAATGGTTTTGTTAAAATAATCAATTGTGCCTCGATTCTATAATTTAAATATTTTTAAAATATCCAAACCAAAATTAAAATTCTGATACGGTTTTCCCATGTTAATCATAGTTGGTTCAACTGTTGCCAAAATACACCTACGTTCTCCGTAGTAACCAAATACTAATTAGAATAGAAATTGTCTACTGGAAACCGTGAATAAAATGGAAATGCATTGCACAATGGCGCTATTCCCGTTACTCATATCCCACTCTTGGCTTCACATATTGATCATGGGAATTATCTTCACCTACTGATATAAGAGGCCGAAATTGCGGGAAAGAGACCAAACTTCTTGTTCTCGGCAAAGTTGGAAGATCCATATAACTCGGAGTGAAGCCAGTTACATTAAAGATTATTCCAGCTAAATTGCTGCACGGCCAAAAATAAGGAGGCCATACAAGGCTAGAATTTAGACGAAGTAAATTTTCTAATTTGTCATTCCTGGCACTCAAATATATGGTAACTAAAATCATCTGTTATTAATTTGTCTCTTTCCTGTAAGGCTTCCTTTAAGCGTTTTCCTGATAAGAATAGCCACCAACAAACTTAGCCTTCGCATTTTCTCCAATATCTTTTGAATAGTCCAAAGTTACTTCGAGTGTATTTGAAAAAACCTACTTCTGATTAGCCGAATTGACGCAAGTCCTCAGTTTCTCGCCCATAATAGAAATTATTGGGTAAATAAGGCCCCGTGTAGATTCGGATTCATCATAAGTGACCTAGCCTGAGCAGTGAAACAGGCCAAGAAATTCTCATGAAATATTGCCAAGCTGGCCAACAATCTGGAATTTGTTGGGTTGTCATCTTATTTCAAAAACGACTTGATTTGGTTTCCAGTACGGTCTGGATTTCAGTATATTCCCGCGTCTGCATCTACGAAAGGAATATTGGCAGGGTATCCAAAAGCGCCTCAATAATCCCTGATTCTGCAACGGTCTATATCAGGAGACTTCGCCGCACCGCGCCCTTTGGTTTTGAGAATCGGATTTATTGTAAGAAATATTTTACCCCTATTTTGAGTACGTCCTGAAATGGAATTAATCTAACATTAACTCTAACACCGTATCTTTTAAATCGAACTTTGGACACCACCCTTCTTCCCTGATAGATAATTGGCGGATACATGAGTATGTTGTTTTGCGTTACCCCCCGATAATGGATATAATTGTGACTGCTACAAGTTGCAGGATTGCTAATAGCCTCAAGAGCGTTTTTTGGCCGATTTGGTGCATTTGTTATTTCACTGTCCGTATAGCATAGGGCTATACGCACCGGCACGTAACTTGATCAACAGTGCCATAGGGCGCTAAACCATTTCCACTCAAAATACTATCATATCAATCGATTACGCTCTGTTCATATAAGATCAGAATCAATATAATCATATTCCAGATTGCTTTTTTAAACGAAAGTTTTTTGTTGTAATTGAATAGTTGAAAACCCTACACATCTGTTGAGGCCTTTTTTTTTTGTTGTAATCAAAACAAGACCCCCGCATCCCGCACGTGCACCATATATATGGGCAGTAAGCACTCGATCCTTAACACAGACTGGAATTCATATCATTAGTGTTCAAAATAATTTAATGGTGAATCTTGTTCAGATTGAAGTTATTGTCTTGTGAACTTGTACCTGCTTCTTCGGCAGACTATTAATAGGCACTACCGTCCACTACATATAAAAACACCTGAAGAGGCAAGGAATGGGATTAATCCCTAATCTTCAATCATACCCCTCCGGTTGACCGGTTGTTTGCATTCTGACAAACCAGCTACAACTCTTGTAGCCCTTGGGTAAAGTTTGTGCAGTAGGGTTAATCGATCGCTTTGAACTGTAGTTATGCACTGGGAAACCTCTCTGCTTTCCATTGTTCCATCTCCCACAACCACCACTTCATCGACGGCAAGCGTCTTCTTGCATGCTAACGGAAATGACGACTGTCCGTTTACTGGATTTCATTGGTCTTAAAAGCCGATATAGGAGACCACCAATATAGCGTTATCCTCCAACGCGTTATATGAAAATTTTCCATCAAAAACCGATCTGTACACCGTTTGTGGTTTCTTTTTCAAACAATCGCTGGACAGGCAAGGGTGGTTATGTTTCGTCAGTTATGGTACCCGAAATATATCCTTGAGTTCCTTATTGGCTGGCTCCTCCATTAATGTCATTGGAGATTTTTTCACTTAATAGGATAGCATTATTTTGTCGTTACCTTTGCTCATGTTAAGATTTCCCAGTGCTAAACTTCGCTTTAGTAACATATTGCGTACTTACGCGGCCTTTTGCACTTTGTCTTTAGAAAATCCTTGAATAATTACCTCTTCATAAAAGAATTATATTCAGTCTGCTCCATGATGAGCATCAAAAACCTTCGTCAATGTCAATGATTCATCCTCTGTTATTTTACCTTTAGATTTGAGATACCAAGGTTATTTGGCGTTAAAGCAAAAACAGTGCGCAAAATAAGAAAATGAATTTCTCATAATAATCAATAGTAGCATTTACTAAACAGAATAACCTTGATCAATTAAATTTCCATAATCTTGTGTGTTATTGGTTGATTAAAATTTTAAATATTGATAATAAATACCAAGGGGATAGAGCTATAACTTTTTTGCGGTTAACTTTATATTACTCCTTTTTTTTTATAATTGAATTACTTCATTGGCATATATTTTAATTGGTTTCTTAAAATCTGTTTTTGTTATCTGTGTACTGATAGTAACTGTACATGTTAAAACCTCATATTATTATAATGATCATTTTGTCCTTTATTTCATAATTATTAATGAATTAGAAGATTCATAATTGATAAACATCTCTTCAATTGCTTGTGTTATCACAGTACCATTGGAATTTTGAAGATTCCAATTCTTATTTTCGAAAATTCTATCGACATCAACCATCTAGATATTACTTTCCATAATATTATTATCGGTTTTCCTTTAAAACTGAAAACCCTTTTATCCATGAGATTTCATTTTTACATCAACTATTTCGAACTGATAATATACGTATCTCACAATGTTACATTTGCCTGTTTGATTTGGAACCAATATTTGTTTACCGTCGAAGTATTTATCTGTACTTTGGCCCTCGACCAAGGTTGTTGTAGATGTTCATTCATCTTTATAGGCTTTATGTTGAATTGTGTCCCTAACACCTCAAGTTCCTGGTGCATTTTAACCACCTTGAAATTTTGGCACCCTGGTGTTTGTGATTGGGGAAACACATAACAATAGGCTTCTCCATAAATGAGTTCTACTTTTCGTTTACTTCTAAAATGCACGGGGTACTTCAAATTGGGATTGGATTCAGCCCAAACCTTCTGTTCCATCTGATAAATTTTTATAATAGAATTTGTCCAACCTCTGGGTATATTGAGTACCGTTGTATACTAAGTTTTTTTTGAACTTTGGTCCTCGCGCTTCCATATACATTTGCTCTCCATTGCTGCTTATGCTTTGCGTTTCGAAAGATGACCTTTTTCCAATGCTACACACAGAACATCTTCAAGTGTTAAAGTAGCTTTATCCGTACTGGTCTTATATTACTATTTACAAACTACGCAATAGTATTTAAGATTTTTGGTATCAACAATTCAATCTTTATAATAAAAGCACCGTCAATATTGCAGCAACAACTGCAAGTGCACTAGCGTAATATTTGCTATATTTTTTATAATTGATTTGCTTGGAACACTTTTTTCTTTTTTATAACTCCTTACTATATGATTTTCTTTTTGCACTTTTTTTTTGTCATATCTGCCTATTATCATATTTATAAAAGCAATTGGTCTTGATGGTTTCTAAAACAAAATTTCGTTTTTGGGGAATACAGATTCCAATCTCCACTGCCCTGAATTCAATCATATATCGGCCTCCTTTGTAGAACTTTGATGATTAGATTTTCAATCTTTTTATTCTCGTCTTTCATAGTCTTATCCTTATAAAAGGCTAAAAATTGTTATATCACCATATTATATTGGAAAAAAAAATATAATTTGTTCAGTATTCAAAATCCATTTCCTCCCTATGGAAAAAAATTTTTCCGACCAAAAAATACTTAATCAAACACCTTATAAAAAGGTTAATACAATAGCGTAACCTATCTGGTGAACTCTATTAATGAAAAGTGATGCGGACTATGCAAGAAACTTGGCCGAGACGAATTTAAATCAGAAGACATAGTAAAAATGTTTACTTATGAGAATGTGCAATCATCGTAAAAATTGAATTCTAAATATTCTATTAAATAACTACCTTTTTAATAATCTGTTAGCAATGATTTGTTGATCAATATCGAAAGGATATTGCCATTTCCGCGTTGGAAAAAAGTTCTATTACAGGTTTTGGATACTGTTTTTTGAAGCACATAGATATTATAATACAGAACGCTTTACAACTATGAAGTAATGAAGCAATTAGACAATTGTCCAAAATGTAAGAACTTTTTTATTAAAATAGAAAAGAAGGGCTTACGTTATATTGAAATTGCGGAATTTCAAAACGTTTCGGTTAATACGTAGAAAACAAGATGGGCAAAGCTCTTATGAAAGTTCGTGAAAAATTAAAAGCTAAAATAAAAAACTGTAATTATTTGTATTACTGGTCTTAATTCTAATAAGTCAATTTATAAATTAAATTAAAGGGATAATAATAGTTCGCTAGGGGAAATTCTTCCAGTAAAGGTCTTTGTAATTCCTCGGCGCAATATCTCCCTAGGCCGAGCGTGATGTTTCCTGTTATAATCCCATCTCCAATTTTTCGTGGGCAGCATCTCTTATCTGTGCAGGTCAGAAGGCGGCACCCCAAACACAATTTTTTTCTAAAAATCGAATTAATGTCATTTACAACTTCTCTGATAATATTTCTAATAATCTGACCAGATTTCTAATACTACCGCATCTTCTGCTTTAAACAGTATTTGAAGTATCACCCTGCAATTCCAGAAATACTTCTCCTTCTCTCTACTATGCTTGGCTTCATCAGAATTTTGACAGAAACCCCAGTTCAACAGCCACTGCGGGCAAGTAATAATTGTGTTTCTCTGAGACTGAAAATTGCATAATTTTTACACCTCTTATCTTAAACCCAGCATTATTCCAAATTCAAATAGGATTGCGCTAGCGAAGTTTTCAGATTTTTGATAGAAGTTCTATATTTCTATTATGACTTTGGCTTCTGCAACGTTATACTTCGCTACCCTGCGCTTGCTTCTTTGTTGCTTTGATTACAATGAATTTGAAAAAAAAAATCGGGCTGTTAAGCTCTGGCCAATTTTGGTCCGATGTCCAAGAAATTCAAGTGTCTGTATATCGGTCAAATAGATATCAAGTTTTTTGTTAACATAAGGTGTTATTCAATCTAATAACTTTCCGAAGGCTACTCAAGAAACCACAGTCTTTTTCCTTTATGCCATTTATTAACCTAGATTGCCCCTGAATCCATCCCCGTGTCTGGTCCAAAACTACTATTGCTCTTTAATTTACCTGAGCCAGAGTGGGATTTGCCATAAAGGGTAAATCAATCAAAAGCAGCTTCCAAATACGTTCATAATGCTCGATTTTTAAAGTGGCGTGTTTGCACAATTTTTCATTCGGTTTCCGTTGAATTTCCCTCCAATCTGTTGTAATTTTAAAACGTTTCACTGTTAAAAATTTAAATTCTTCCCCCAAATTCGTTTTTGTCCGATCTTTGGAAATTCCGTAAACGAATGAATTATCAAACCGCCTTTCTACCTATAGCTATTGGAAGGCAAATCACCATAAAATGTACCATTAATGAAAAAACCAATTAAATTAAATTAGCTGCTGTTGCTTTTGGCTACAAAGCACCCAAGCTTTTTGCTCAATTGGGGGCATAGAAGCATCTCCGTCAACGATGTCTCCGATACCCCTCAGAAACCATCTTTCCTATTATCCTAGGGGGTCATCTTCCTTAACTAGGTTTTCTGTCACTGCCGGCATTTCTTTGGGGAAAACGCCGATCTTAAAAAAGGGCATCACCAACAGGGTAACTGGTCTTTGTCCTGATTGGCAGGGGCCGTAGTTGGCATCATTTACCTATCTTAATTGGGAATCGTGGTGTAATGAGAAAATTCGAAGTATAATAGGAATATAGACAAAAGGGCATGAATATTCGGCTTGCCCATATCATTTTTTTGCAACTACAGAATGCTGTCCATAGTGGTTCTTTTGATGGTCATTCATTCTCTCCTTCAGTCTTGCGATGATTATGGTTGTCCTTACATTCAACACATACTTTATATCGCCTTGAATCAAGGATTACGAAACAGTCCCTCTCTTTTAACCCTACAAGGGTGTTTCCTCAAATTATCAGCATAAAAATCATCAAAATCCCTTAATTATGGACAAGTTAATCTTTCGGCAGCATCCATTCCCATTGCGGATATCCAATCCAATATCATCTATGCCAATAATGGTAATTGGGTGCTTTGTTATGAGGGCATTATTTGCCAGAAATTATTCTTTCGAAACGGATTTTGAGGATTATCCATGGCGCCTGGGTTCCAGCATCAAAATCGTTGCCAATTGATGCGTCGTCAATAAACAGGATGTTTTCTGAAGAAAACCTACACCTCTGAAAAAATTGCCCAATACCACCTTTTTGGCCAAAGCTACCCATCGGTACTTCAAATGGAAGGGAGTATATCGACCATCGTTGCTTTCTATATTTTTAATCCTTACACGACAAAAACAATGAACAAACTCCAAATTGTAAACCCGTTTTTTCCTTTTCGAAAAGTTTCCAAAGGAATCCATTTGGAAATGGATGACAGGTAAAAGTTTTATGGCCTCCGTAACGATCCGTTTCCTTTATCAACAATAGTCGCAAGATGACCTTTGTCCCGTTGGCCAAAGAGGAATCCTCTCCAATACACCAATTATTTCAATGGGTTCAATGAGGGTTTCGACACCGGATATTCTTTTGGACAATCTAAAGCATTTCCATCGCCAAACGATTTTGATGTCCTGGCCATCAATATGTGAACTAATGTTTTTGGGGAAAGTGTCCAGAGGCAGTAAACCAATGAGCGGCTTTAACCTCGGATGATTTTGTGTTCCATCAGGGTTTTATAGATGGCATTGGGACTAACACACTGAACGAAACCATATCGTCAATCAGTAATTTATTATCTGGATGATAAACATAAATGGCGCAAGCTATTGGACAAGAAAAATAGAGGAACTGAACAAAAGTTCCAATGTTCGGTTCCCAAACAAGTAACGCTGACCACAAAGTCGCAGCATATTCTGGACAAGATCATGGGGACGACACAGCTTCAAGGATCGTTCGGGGCATCTTAATATCATCTATTGGGACCAGGCAGGAAAAGGAACTTGACAAAATACGGCTCCAAAAATTAGGGACTCGAGTTCAAAGGAACTTATATTTACCTACTATCTAGAGGCGAGAACCGTAAAAACTATTTTCTGAACAGCTAATTTTCTGCTTTCTCCTCCTAATTTTCCGACGAGGACTATATGTTACAGTCTGAACATGGCCCTATGTTCTCAGCATAAACAACAGCACTATAAATCAGATGCCCGGGAATCATTCTCAATGGACCGGGAACATAATATTCCGGTCTTAGTAAAGGACGTCTGGGATGAAAAGAAAAGCGTATCAAAGCCCGGAATTTTGCCCATTTTCGCCCCCGAACAGGCGACGGCAAATCTTTTTCTTGGCCAACAAATATACTCCGTCAATATTTTCGAAAATGGGGTGGCGCCTGTCATTATAGACCTTGAGGTTCCTACAAACAAAATTCGCGAAGCTTTAAATCCGAAAAATATACGTCTGAATATGAAAGCGGGAAGCAACCTAGGCATCAATTCGCCTTTTAACATACGTCAAAAGCAGACTTGACTTCCAGAACGTTTGGATGGATCTATCGGTATTCTATTGAGTTGTTGGCCTCGGACACTTAAAGCAACCAAGACCGCAATCGTACACTACAAAAAAATCTACAGTTTTATTATCAGATGGATTGATGTGAACCATTCCTTGGCAGCTTTTACAGATTCATCGGAAGGAATAAAGGATCATCTTAGCATCAAACTTAAAATTTCAACCTGAATATTTCAACATAAAAGCTTTTTGCCTCCACATCATGGTTCGATATGGTCGGGGATGGACTCTATAGTTCCTGTTCGAGGTCAGTAAGGACGAGACTTTAAAAATGAGGACAAATTCGATTGATGTGTCTTTTGACTGGAGATGAAGTAAGGAACAATAAGGAAATTTTTCGGTGATCGCTGAAGCGATAAAATCCCCAGGCCATCGAACGGACAATCTGAAAAACCGTGCCGAAAAGGGCATCATACTCTTTGACGAATTTGCCAAACAGCTCAATTCCGAAAAGTGTTCTGGAAGTGTGGAATTCCTACTCAATCAAGCGCTAATCCGTAACAGAAACGGGGCAATAGGGGATAATCCTCAGTCCATAAACCATTTGCCCAAAATTCACCCCGCCAGCATATGGAAAATACCGCAGGTCATTCTATGCCTTAAACAAGTGAGAAAAGGATATGAGGAATTAAAAAAACAGGCTAGCCTTCCAGCCATGACCTGAACGCAGTTAAAGAGTCCAATTAGGAACAATCTTAACCGGTCCCCGAAAATAACACGGAAATGTTTCATACAGAATAGGTAGGCGAAAGTAACATTTTAGTTGGAGTAACTCTGAAGTTTTTTTATGCTGCCTACTTAAGCGACGTGCAGAAACGAGGCCATAATGGCCCAATTTATCAAAGACCCGAATTGGAGACGGCTATTCACAATTCAAAGAATTTTATAACACTAAAAAAGAAACATTATGAGAAAGATAAATCAAAACATTGGAAATCGCGGTTGATCTTCACCTTTTAATTGCCTGGCAGCGCTGCTTGGCCAGGGTGTACCAGTTTTTAATGACAACACCAATTTCATCTCTTCATGAATCCTTGTGGAATCCGTAAAACAGACTCGAATTATTAAAAGACGCGTGGAAATTTCTAAAACAACAAAAAGAAAACGTGGATAAGGTCAAATAATGTCATCCAAAACGCTAAAGGCGGTAAGGAACTGGCCCATGCACCAACGTCTGTTCGACATTGTACAGGAACGATTGAGAGAGGATTTTCAACTCCCTTAATATCAACCTAATGAAGTGAACCCGAATCTCGGATTCTTCAATGATATCATAGTAACTCTTATCTGGCATGGATTAATATAGACCAGGTCCTATCCAAGTGATAATCTGAGGATGCCGATGCCGAACGCGCCTGATCCTAAAGGAGAAAGAACTGGCAATCCAAGGAAATGGTAAGCAGAGATCGATCCAGACCCGGCGGTACTGTGAATAATCGCTTAGGGAATATGCAGGAAAGATCCAATAACCGAGAGCCAAATACTTGATGTCCGGTATATTTTTTTAGGTAAAATAGGCTAGAATAAGTGGACACTGTTTTTCAGACCATTTAAAAAACAGTGATTCTCCGTATACACCGATAAACGGGTATGAAGACCCTTGCCGTGTTTTTTTCTGATCAAACATCCTAAAAAATACAATGAAGGGTGTAGGAACAAGAGGCTACACCTGGGGGTTGACCCCTACTGAATTGGTAAGAATTTTGCCGTGGTCCATATTGGTCATTTTTCCACACAGGTACTTGGGGTGTTCGACATCCATTTTGGTGGCCAATCGAGGGCCAATACCGGAGACGGCAACCGGCGCTCCTCCCGCTTCAGATGCGCAGGACGCTGGATATTGAGCCGGAATGTGGGCGCCTTGGATGCCGCCAAAAAAGCCATGGGCCCTATTATATGAAGCTTTGGTTTACCCCTTTGGTTCGGCAGCTAAAGATTTTGGCATTACATCGTCGGGCGTGCTTTGGTTGTTGGACCTCTTTAACTATCCTTGTTTTTGGCGAAACGTTTCTTTCGTTGGGAATTATGCAGGCCTTTTTCCCTTTGATTATAAACTTGGCCCGTTTTGAAAAGTTCGGTCGTTGGCCTACAACTTTTTCAAACATCTCATGCAGGGTCTATATGCTGTACTGCCTTTTTCTTGGTAAATGTCTTTATCAATAACCTGTATACCGAGGTGGATATAAACAACTTTTGGTCGCAGCTTTGTTCGGTACGGATTGGGGCAGTTCCAGTTTTTTGCCCGCTTAATACAATTAGGTTCCTTGGGTTCCAATCGTATTTGCTAAAAGTTCAAATTGTACGTAAGGGCAATCTCCTTACCATTAGGCTTTTTATGGAGCCTAGAAACTATTGAATTAAACATCAAACCGTAGCAGGAACTGATCGATAGTCCAAGGAACAACAAAAAATTAAAATAACTCAGTAAATGAAAACACTTATAAAATATTTAACAAAGTGCTGACCAAAATCGCCTTATCGTGTGGTCATTGTTATTGGCACACGGTTGGACCTGTATCATAGCCATATTATCCGTTATACATGCCAGGAAACGTCAACAATGCTTTTGTGGTCAATACGGATGGAAGTGTTATTCCACTAAAAAATGGTTGTTCAAAAAAAGAAAATCTGGGCGTAGCAGTTCTATCCCATTTTGGAGCTGTTCACAACCTAATTTCTAATAAATATCGATGCCAGCAAATTACAAAGAATCTGGAAAAGGCACTTTGGTTGGGGAACAGCTCCGTGATGCTTTATACAGGCAAAAGAAATCGGATGAGGGTCATATCGGCTACGCAAATATTCCTGGTTCAGACGTATCTAGAGGTCGATTTCGAAATAGTGCTATCCCCACGAACCATATACCTTCCGCACTACGACCCGGTTCGAAAATCACAATAACGGGGAGCCATACGGACACTTACGAATTGGTCACTACAGGAAATTTGATCATGTGGGACGTAATTTCCCTAAGAAACACCATGGACTCCTGATAAACCAACTATTACTTATGAGAAATTTAAAAAAAATTGCAAAATGAAAATTGAAAAGAACAAGATCGTATTTGGCTCGGTAGTACTGATCATCTGTAACTGTTTCTTGTCGGCTAATTCCAACATGGTCATAGGTAATGGGGATAATTTAGAATGAACAATTGGAAAGACCGAGGTACGGAATTGGAATGGCAGCAAACAGCAAGAATATTCCACGCAAACTGGAAGCATTCGGACAATTCCTAAGAAGAAACGTGTAAAAATTGCCGCTAGGTTTACGATGAAAATTTTGGATTCTTCAGGGCGTTTATGATCCAAATTTTAATGGATAAGGAAAACAGCGCCTGGTTGGACAGTATTTACAGTTATGGACGGATCGATTATACTCAAAGCAGGTATCGAAATACGATCCTCAAAACTGAACGACTCATTGAGACTACTGTCACTATCCAGGATAGTATTGATCGGAAGCCCCCAGAGCATATAATCTTCCAGGAACTGGCTTTGGAGCATCAGCTTTCTTTGCTTTCAGATCCGCGAACGATTCCAAATTTCTTTCCCCAATCTCCAGATGTTCATGTTGAAGTTGAATGGCAAATTCAAGTAGTGGAAGGCAAATAGCCGATTGCAGTTGCGTTGCTGCAGGGATAAACTGGGATTAAGGATCCCAAGGAACACTTTGAATCTATGGGGTGGTAAGTTTTTTCGCCCAACCGGACCCTCATCACATATAGAATAATATCGACCACATCCAGTAAAACTGGAAGGCCTTTGACCTAACAGGATGACTTGAGGGTATTTATGTGGAGAACAAGTTTTAGGGGCGAAGTCCGCCAGCGAGGTCGTTGATCGATGTTCAGAACGAATATCAATATTAACCAGGTGTTCCCCAAGTAAGCCGGTAATCAAAAAAAGTATCGCGACGCAATAATAGAAATACAAAAGTGACGGTCGTCAATTAATAACAAACTGATTCTAAAACGCAAGTATTTCAAATAAACTCTTATAAACATGAAAAACCCAATAGCCTTGATAAGTTTTTCTTTGGTTTCGACTTATGCCCAAGCTCAAAAACATTTGTGGAGTTGATATCCCATCTACGCAATGAAATCAAAACAACCGTTTCCATGCTTCTTATCCTATCGCAATTCGCCAAGGAAATTACGGTTCCTCCTCCAATTAGCCTTTAGTTACAACCGGAATAAAGACTTATTTTGGAACTGCTGCATGCCACTCCAGGGGAAGGAAAGCATCTTTTGGTGGTTACCGTGATGGCGAGGTCTATTCGTATTTGCTTAGCGGTATCCCAAAAACTTGAAAAGCTGCAATTAATTTATTGCAGAACTCTGAAAGTATCGGCATGAAAGGACTGGTAGTGCATTTACCGCAACTTAAAAGTAAAACGTCCACCCTAAAGGCATATTGGATACCACAAAAAACATAGAGTACTCCAAAACTATGGCTCCCAACTTCCTCGAAATCCTAGACCCTTGGCACCAAAATAAATATAAAAGAAAAAAAAAAAAAAAAAACGGGGTCTCCATCCGTATGAACCAAAAGCATCTATTACATGCAATGATGTTCTACAATACTTTCTCTGAAATATCTAACACTCCTCAATTGACTTGAGATCACAAACAGCTTTGAGCCTAATATAAAGTAAATGGCAATAAAAGACGAAAGGCCTCCTATCAAGAACTAACCCTCTCCCCTACCAAGTTTTAAAATACCTCTAGTGGTAATTAAAGGCAACCAAAGTCCAATTTGTTTGTGTGTAATGCCCAAATTTTACTTTAGGAGTCCCGTGAAGAATCAATGGTTAAATTGGCATGAGTTTGAATGGACGGATGTTGTGGTAAAAATGGAGATAATAAACCTCTCCATTTGAAAGAGAAAGCATTATCCATTTCTTATTAAACATAAGCAAAAATTAATGATACATTTTGTATTTTGGTTTTAGGGCCGGTGGCTTGAAGCAATAAATCAGGAAAGATGATGCGGCCTGCCATTATACCTTAAAAGGTTGAAATCAAAACGTAAGCATAATTCTATTATGTAAACATATCCTCACGTTTAAGTTTTTAAGAGAATTACTAAAAGGTCATCAAACCTTTTTAATTTACGCTACGAGAAAATTTCCACACAGAAAGAAAATTTATTCTAAACCTTCGAAATTCGTCAAACCTGGCGACAATCACCTTTCGTCTGACTCATAATTTAGTCGTTATGTAAAATTGCCGGCACTGAGGGGGCCAACAACTTATTGCTTGCTCATAAAAATTAAATGGCTGATGGCAATTTATTTTTATACGCAATTTCCCAGCCGCTTGGCCAACGCAAAAAAGCAAATCCATTTAAGATTTTTTAGAATTCGCGTTATTTTTTAAACTTTCCGCGCAGTAAATTTTTCACTACATTTCGTCAGATTGCCGGCAACAGCTCAAAATTTTGAAATAAAAATTTCTGAGCAGCTTGCTACCCTTGTGTTCCAAAAACTTTATTAAAGTCTATTTGACATAATGTAGAGATATGTCTATTATTTCAAATTGTCTATTTGATTGTAGAGATTTAAATACTGCGCCTAACTTTAATCCATACCTTTTGTAAAGAACCTTTATTTCCCATTCGACAGAATATGTTGCATACCAACGTATTTCTTAAAAAAACACAAAATCATCTGTTTTTAAAGGGTTTCAGAAGGAATCAGAATATCAAAGGCTCTTTATCAAGGGATAAAACCTACTAAAGCTACCCACAAGGTTTTCTCGGCAATTTTGATTAAATCAAGTTTTATTATAGATTTGATTTGAACTTTAGAACTTTTCCCGAAGAGCTATTAACAAAAACAAACACCATTGAAAGTAAAAATTATAGAATTTAACCTCTAGGGTCTGATCTGCTGTAGCTACCGTTGGCTAACACTTTCTCAGGGTTATTTTCATAAAGTTCTTCCTTTAAGACAATTCTTGCTGAAGAATCCAATAACTATATTTCTGTTAGCATCGCCATTAAAATCTAATGCAATGTGAACGCATTGCAACCGACAATTATCATCAGTTCCTTCAAAAGAATAACCGCATTACTCGCATAATGAGTGGGAATGAAATATGTATTAGCTAATTCATGATATTCTTTTGAAAAAAAATCTCTCTGTAAATTCTTTTCCGAGCTTCAGAGCCAGAAGCCAGCTGATAAACAAGAAATGCATCTTTTCGGACACGAAAGAACAATCTGCAACGAAAAGACCGTCTTTATGGTATTCATGATTTAGGATTAATAATATTGGTTCTCCCAGCACTACATAATAACTATTTAAAGCCTTCCCGAATTAAAACCA
>Ga0163217_1115469_pt1 | contig 17921 bp, 13 predicted proteins | sample SynspAceP_FD_185933 | JGI IMG/M metagenome (GOLD analysis project Ga0163217, IMG submission 185933) | Saline lake microbial communities from Ace Lake in Antarctica - Synechococcus sp. Ace-P (PacBio error correction) | ecosystem: Environmental > Aquatic > Non-marine Saline and Alkaline > Saline ...
CCGCGCAAAAACAATGAAAACCGCGGAAATCGTCCTAAGCAGCAAAAATTTGCCGAAAAACGCTCGGTGGTTGCGGGCTTCCAAGGCGGTAATCCCCACCTCCGCGGCTGCAGTCATTAACCCGCACATCTCATCATCAGCGATCGTGATACAGCGGCAAAATGTGGGAACCAACCGGGGCCATTTTTTTTTAAGCAGCTTGGATATCGGCCCCCGTTTTAGATGCGGCTGGTTCGGACCGTGCATCGCCCCACCTGGGGTTATTGCAAAACTTTCAGCAAACCAGTCGAAGGCCGTCATTCAAGCGCCGGGCTGGTGAACCCTGGCCCAGTGAGATGCGTGCGCCAATTGTCTGACGCTCAATTTTCAGCCTGCGCCAAACGCTCACCCTTCCCCCAATTCCGATTGGCAACCGCGCTCTGATGGCCGGCACGCCAAAGCCGTGTCTGAGATATATAGAGTATGCAGGCGCTTTCGGGTAACTTCAGTGCGGTAGAAGAATGTTTCGCGTACAACGCATCCTGGCCAATCTTGCTCACGCCCGTGCTTAATTAGATTTGGCCAAGTTCCTACCAGAAGAGCGGCCTGGGTAAAAGAAACAACAATAGCTTTGTGACGTTGTTCGCGGCGCTCCCTTCCCACCTGCTGCCATTTGGGTCCGCCATGTGGGAAGCCATGCGGTGTGCCGGCAAACAGGCCAGCACGGGGGGTAAGGCCTGAAGCCTGCGTGCGAAGCTGCCCCGGTTTTTATGCGATGAGACAGAGTTTTCCCTGATCCCTTTTTTGGCCATAGAATACTCTCCTCAACCTCCTAAATGCTCCCAGCCCTAAAATCTACTTCACGATAAACTCTTTCCATAAAATCTTTATCCAGCTTAAATACTCTTTTCAACTTAGATTATTAGCTCACTCAAGTGCTTCTCTAAACGGTAAATATTACCTGATTCTAAATGTTTTTTAGCTGACTGTATCTCTCGGAGCGTCTACTACCAGCCCTTCTGCAGCTTACCGAGCCCTCAGCCTGCCAAGCTATGACCCATACGCGCGGCAAGCCAGTTGTTCGCAAGCTGCCCTGACTTACTGTAATGTAGCCTGATGAGACTGATGAGAACGTGACTGGCACATGCCATACCGGCATAGGCCGCACGGGTTGATTCGCGCGAAGGGCCTACATTATACCCATATTGCAAACCAATTCAGCGGCCAAGGCCGTTGGAATTAAGCAATCCGCCGTCGTACACGCAAACTCGCGACGCGATTTTCGAACAAGCAATAAAGATAAACCCCCGGCGCATCGCTTCGCGGCGCGGCCTGAATTACCCCAAAGGTGCAAGAGTGTTTCCGGATGGACTGTTCAATATGGCTGACAGCGCGCGAATACCCAGAGCACTGCGGAGTATCAATCAGCAGATAAATAACCAGTTGGCAGGGGATGGCATGTTTATGGCACTGGTCCTGAAAACCACCGTATATCACCCGGCGCCAGATATAGATCGGACACTTACCGGCCCTGGCCTTGGGTAATAAACCGCCGGGTGCTGGAGAACCACACACCAGCAGTTTTCGTCACGCTGTTTTTGTGCGCGGCTGGCGGGTAAAGCCTGCATAGTCCGGGCGATAATTAGCTAGGGCTGTTCGCCAAAAGAGCGCACAAATCAGATGGTCATGGTCACTACGTCACCATGTGCACACAGAGGTGAGTTTGACGTTAAACAGTGGGCGCTTGGCAGTTTGCGGCTCTCCGGTTTGCAACCATGGTCAGGCCGCACCGAACCGTAAACGGCCCGTTACGGCTGTCGTTTACAGTCCAACGGTACTAATCATCTAACCTCGGTGCATGGCGCTCAACCACTGCTCAGAACAAAATCCCTTGAAAATCCCGGGAGCTGCAATTACCAAATTACTTTGATGCGTAATCGCAAGGAAATTCTATTTTTTGGTGCTTTTTCGTCACTCCTCTTACTGTCCGGCTATGGCGTTATGACTTACGGGAGCACCGCAGCAAAAAACAGCTTACCGCGTCCCAGATACGCTTGAAAAAAACCGCCGTCAGGCACATCTCCAGCGCCCAGCACGGGCTGGTTACAGCACCTCGCCTGATACGAAAAACCTGAATGCGGCCCAATTCCTCACCAGCGCTCGACCCCCGGCGCTAACCACGGAGTCAACGGTCTATAACAGATACGATAGATTGCGGGCCAGGGGATGTGACTATGAAACATCTTCAGGCACCTCCAAGCCGGCAAGGTGTTGGCAGCACCACCCCCAAACCCGGTTGGACTCAATCAGCTTCATGGAGCTGGGTTCGCATAATAGGATAAGCCATAGATATCAGCATTTTTCCCTGCACTTCTTGTGAACGAGCGACTAGACATCGCGAGGCGCCACATCCCCAACCGCTAATAAAGGATGTATGAGTATATTGCGAGCCCGGGCATATCCGCTTCTTCGAGATATAGAGACAGAGATATATATATTTCAGCCCGTACACACTGATATAGATTAGCACCAGCTGTTGCGATTTGGCTGGCGAATGTTGTTGATAAGTGAACTGCTTTTCGGCGTAGAGTTGGATAGGTTCTGGGTAACATTGATGGTGGCCTGGGCCAAAAGAGCCAAGTCCCTTGAGCGGTTGAATAGTGGTTGGGTTTTTACGGCCAATCCGGGTGGCGTTCTCGAAATTGGTATTGGTCTGCCAGGAGTTCAGCCTGCTGGTTCATGATGTTCGACGCGCCCTCCGCATGCGGCACAAATTCCGCAAGGCCACCGAGGCGTCGTTACCGGACTGGATCACTAAAACCCACTGTAAAAATCTTCTTCTCTACCGGTTACACTGGTGCTTCCAAGACACAGGTGCGACGGAACCTCCGGTTTGCCAGGCAGTAACGCTGATGGGCACCATGTCGCCCATGGCAATACGGCCCCTCATCCAGTTGCCGGTCAAACTAAAATGTACGCGGGTCATGCATTTTTTAGTCAGGCTGGCAGGCGGCAGGCGCTCACTGCTGTTGTTTTCCAAATGACCGTGCCCCTGCTTTTGGGCTCCATCAACACGTAGGAACTGCGGCACATCTGCCGGCGGCGCCGTTTACAGTACGGTCTGGGCCCAGAGCGTTTGCGGCGACGAACCCAGCAGTAAAGTGGTGTACAGCAAACAAAGCGGGAGCGGAAAAGAGATATGAAAGCCATGGTTTTTTTTTTCATTATTAGTCGTGGTATGGATAGGTTTACCGGCGACTCTTCAGCGTGGCTTCCTGCCTGGATCGCCAGCGCAAAATCGGTCAGCGAGCGTCCGTCAACGAGAGTCCGTCAACGAGAAGTCCGTCAGCAACCATCTGTTCATCTCATACGAAACCGGGTCTGCAGCAACTGTTGGGCTTACGCACAGAGCCACCCGCTCTGTTCATATGTCTGCAAGGGGCCAGCCACGGGGTGAAGGTACCCGGGTGTCGGCCACTTTAAAACCCGCAATGGGTGTCTCTGCACCTGGGTTTTTTGAACTTTTCGGATCATAGATTTTTCGGCCGCAAACGTTGCTGGAAAATGACGCCAACTGCAGAACACCCTGTGCGGCAGGCGCAACCTAACGTGTTGAGCTTTATCCCCGGAATGTTCTGGCGCGGACAGCTTCGCGCCTCAAAAACGCACATCGCCGCTAGGCTTTGGCTACTGCGCAGCATACTCGTACCCGTCGGCCTTTTGCGCAGCTAATACTTGTGCCCCAGCCGGCGCCAACCAACGTTTATTGCCAAAAACATGGCGCCCGTCCGGCGCTACCAACCCGTTATCCACAACGCCGCTACCTTTACCTGCGCAACAACCTGGCCCTGGTACCCAGTCGTTTTGGCTGCAGCGTAGGACAAATCATCTCATCAGCAATGGGGGATCCCGCTTCATTTACCGCACGAATCACTGGCGAGCGGCCGTTGGCAAGGTTGGTCACCCGCGCGTAACTGGGAATGCGCAGCGATTTGTGGGGGCGGGGTATTGGTCACAATATCGAACATAGGCTCCGCCATTAGGATTTTGTGGCCCGTGAAACTTCTCTCACCGTACCAGCTTGCCATGCACCTCAAGCCACGTAACCGTCGTTATCGTCCATCACGAGTATTTGTTTGCCCCACACGGTGTACGGCGATTTGTTGCCCCGGGAGGATATTCAGAGGGATGAGATATATATATCCCGGGCGTCAAAATTGCCGTCAGGCGCTCGATCCTGAGGATCGTATAACGGCCGGAAATGCGATTTTATTATATGGAGGCGCAGAAGCCACAGCCCGACCAGATGGCAGACCCCCGCCAACACACCACAGGGCAGACTGAATGATCACAATGGGATAATTCCCCCATAATTGGAAACCGCAAAGCGGGCAGGACCCATTCTAGCACGGCTGCCGCTGAGTAAACTTACATCCATTACCCGAGCAGCCATGGTTGCCGCTCTGGAACGCTACACCGAACAGAATCCATGAGCGGCGGTGGGTGTGAATCGACCATCAACACCGCCGAAGTGCAGCCATAAGGGTAACCACCGGAGGTTACCGCCGTACAGTGACCAGAAGGCAGCGGCCAGAACGCCACCACAGCAACATACGCTGACCATACAATGTGATTGACAAAAATATAGATGAAAAACGTTCATGGGTCAATGCACCTGCCAGCAAGCGACCTAAAAAGAATCCTGGCAGAAAACTGCGACTGTTGAGAAGGCAGCGCAGAATTCACCAAGCAACATACCAACGTCTCAGCAAAAAACCAGCAATCGCGAACAAAGCAAAAATATAAGCAACACCGCCACGATTGAAGTCAGTTGTGACTTTCCGGGCAGAAATTCCAAATGCGACCCTTTTGGAGTGCGTGCGCAACCCTTGCCGATCGTAGCCACCGGAACGATTAGCGGTTTAGAACTGATAATATTAAAGCCTGCCCCCCAGCGGATCGCTTTGCGGGTCCAGCTGGTCACACAACCCGCTGTTTTTGGTAATCGCCGCATGCCGATACATCCAATCACCGGCGCCGACCCGTAAACCACCAGGTGATGTGTATGATGGAGTACCCGGATAGCAACCAGTAGGGAGGTCCAATCCAGGCTGTTTGACGTCATTCGGCCAATAGGCACAACACAGATGGCCATACCCACCGCCGAGATGAACGCAAACGTGGCGTAAGATAGTGACCGCGACAGATACCAGGCGGCCATCATTGGCACCACCAGCTCAATGTTATTCCCGAAAGGCTGGAACCTGGGGAAGAGCCGAGCACGATAGAGAAGATTAGAAGACACACCAGCAAGTCATCGGCCAAGAAGCGCCACCAGGCCGAGGGTGTAAAACAGCCGCGCGCCTAAGGCGAAACACGGCGGGGTCCAAGCTTGGCACCGACTCTACAACGAAGGCAATTCCCAGACGAATTACCCTGAGCTTGAAGTATATATTAGCGGTCGGCCACCGCTGTAAAAGCACAAAAAAGGCCCGCCACCCTCAGTATCAACAGCAACACCCAGAGAAATGGGTCAATGCAACGTAGCCCAAACCGCGGGGTTTCCCCAAGGAAGCTACTGTCAGTGCCGTGTAATATATTCCCGAATTGGGCCATGCAGCCGAAGGCCCTCAACTTGGCGATGTCTGCGGCGGCGCTGCCCCCGTCTATCAACACACCCGACCTTCGACCGAATTCCAACAGCCAGGCGTCAAACATGGGTGCGGCGCGCCACCGGCGCAGCGGGTACGCTCAGATGCCGCCACCGCCGTTTTCAACAATCACCGCACAGCAATCTGCGGTTATCCTACGCGCAAACCAACAAACTATTGGTGATCACCGCAAGCCGCTCTTTCACTTCTCTTCATTGTACTTCATCTCAGCTAAGGAAAAACTGGGCCGTTCCCCGGTTTTACGAGATTCAGATAGCCTGGCGATTTGCGCAGAGGCACGAGGCGGTTCCGGCCGCGCACTCATGCAGTTACAATCGGCCATGGCCTTCAACTGACAAACTCCCCAGTCGTCCCGGATTTTTTTAGCGTTAAACGGCGCGTGGATTTGCTCCCGGCAAAAAACTTCGTGAGATCGTTTGTTGCCGTCAACACTTTTAGCAGTCGCTGGCTCTACCAATAACCACGGTTCGCAATAGCGTCCGTGGCCGTGCCGCTGCAGGGGCGTGCCCAACATAAACCTTGGCCGATACCGCAGTATTAACCGTGTCACCGGGTCCAGGGCTCTTGGCGGGCCGCCCTGCTTCCATTCCTTCGACGGCAGCAGACCCACTCAGCGCCCCCGCACGTCCAGCGCGGCGTCTTCAACCGAATCCAAAGCGAGAAGAGATAGTGGTGAACTAGATACATAGATACACGAGAACATTTCGTATACACATCGAGCGACATCGAGCACTAGGACAGGTTCACGGTCACCACCCATGTCCCGAACGTTTCAGTCGCCGATTAACGCCCGCCCAGACGATGTTGAACTGTGAAATAAGCCTGGGTCCCAAATGCTGGCGGGTTGCGGGTGGTGGCAACCGCATCCAACGCTGCAATCGCCAACATTGGTTTTTAGGTAAGATGCCAGGGGGTACTGCCACGAAAGAGCGCGGTTGAACAAAAGGTTTCGTCGCCGGCTTTCACTCAGTTCGCGATAGTCCTTCTAACCGCTGATGCCGGTCACAAACTGGTTGGCTAAACCCCCGGCATCACTGGCCAGCGCCAGAATGCCGCCTGTTGCCGGTTCAATCGCCACAATGGCTCGCGGCGACGTCAAGCAGTTTGTGGGCAGTTCTGTCAAGCCCGCAAATCCAGATGCAGCTTGAATATTTTCACCAGGCAACCGGATATTTGGCGCTCCAACCACCCTGAGGGTCGGGCCAACGAGCGTTAGTTTCAACATGCCTGTTGCCAACCTTGCCGTTGCAGCATGCTTTGCCGGTAGAAACGTTCAACTCCAAGAATTTTCCGACTATTCTGGTAGGCGTTTACCGGACTCATACGCTGCAACTCATTTGATAAATGCGCCCCACGAAGCCCAAGGCATGGGCGGTAAATATTCGCTGTGGGGGTAGTGCGCACCAGCCATCGGCCTGCACTTCTACGCCCGGTAATTCCATCACCCGCGCGCCACACGCCGCGAGCGACGACAATTCGTCTATGTTAGCGAGGCAATTCCTGAAACGGACGGCGGCGCTCTTTCCAGCGGCGCTGAAAGCGTTCAGGTCTCTCCATTCGGACCGCGACCGATGCTTAGAGGACGCTGGGTGGCTCATAGTTCAGCGTTAGAGGACAGAGGAATCGACAAGGAGCGATTTTCGCGCCAGCAGCAACAGCGGATTTGCGAATCGTATACATAGAGAGAGATAAGAGATAGGACCACCTGAACCCGATTTTTTGTCTGACAGCGTGGTGGTAGATCTCGTGTTCTACTACTTGCAACTGGTACAATGGCCGCAATCCACGTCCGTTGCAACATCACAAAATTTAGCATGACCAGTAGTGCGGCGCTGGCAAAGAGACAGTTTGCGCTATTTATATGAGATTACAAGGATGAGCACTCCAAATCAGTGCACCCTAACGCCATGTGGTAAGGATGATTGCGGGTAATGGACCAAGCTCGATACAGTGCTCGCTAACACAATGCGTACCAGCGGGTGAGGCAGCGTCCGCGACGACCTAGACCCATTGTTGGCCGCGCGACTGGGCGCAGCAGAGCGTCAGCAAGGCCCATTCTGGCCCGCCCACCACAAAAGAATTCACGTCGCGACCGTCTGTTGCAAAGTTTTCAAGTGTGCGGCGCAGACCAGTTTTTCGTCGACCAGGGCGCCCGCCCACTTCTAGCGCCACCACCGGTCCTTTCGGTTTGGGTAGCGGCAAGAATGGCATCGCTCCGCGCTGCAATGAGTCTGGGGATGTCCGGTTTTTTACCGGTGTGGCCATGGCGATTTCGACCTAGTTTCCGAATAGCTCCGGCTGCATGCGGCGAGCGTAGTCCAGATAACCCGCGCGCTCGACCCGTCCGGCATCTTTTTGCGCCCGCAGAATGCAGACGTAAACGCATGGTTATTCTCCGCCCGCGAGAACAAAGTCAGCCTTGCAGGGGCCCGTCACGCCAAAAATCGTTGACAATCGGTAAAACTCGCGGCCGCCGGCATCCATACAATGCACTACAGAACGCTCCCAATCCACCAGTATCGCAGTCCTACCGCCTGCGGCCTTCTATATGATCAACCGAACACCCTGCTTCTTTTCGCGTCAACGACGACCGAATTGGCCAACGCTTTCAGGTGTCGGTTGGACGTGCCAAGCGCCAAAAAATGAATCGGTGAAAGGAGAGATACCGCGACAATCATGCACTTAACATCTGGCTTTGAACCATCTTCAGCGCGTATAATATATAAGACCTGCATTATTACTCCCTGTTTGCCCGGGCCCTCCTGGCCAGAATGGCGCCGAAAAGTTCGCTATTAACCCAAGTTGTGCCTAAATTTCACCGGGGCGTGCACCATAGAGCCCCTGCCGGTGAATTTTCCTGCCAGCGCTTGCCAAGGCGCGGAGCGCGCCGGATGACCCTCCGCCAGACGCTGACGAATGGCGGTCGCGGAAATATCTCAGCAAGGGCGGAGCAAACATTACAATCGGCCACAAGGCGCCACTTTTAAGCCATTGCCGTGTTCGGAGGCGGCAATGCTTCGACAGCAAGAAAGGCAGGCAACGCCCTGTGGGTCTAACAACCGGCCCAAGGCGGCTGACTCACCACAATAAGCGCCATGCCCAGAATTTCCATGACACTGGCGCCAGCGATCAAACGGCAAAGCATCGGTAACCCCGCGCAGACAGTGGGCAATCCCGGGCCAATTCGGCGCGGCAGTTTGGGTAGGGTGTCGTGGCGGTAAAGGATTTGCCGCCGCGTCCAACTCCGCCGAGTCCCATCGCTAACGCCGGCTTCGCCCGCAATCGCAAAGTGCAAAAGCAGGAGTAGATGATTCGGACCCGCTCGACGCCTGTCGCGCCACGGTGCGGAGGAGTATAGCTGGCACCGTGACACCTGAGCCACTGCCAAAGTAACCTTAGCTCAAGGCTCAGTCCGCAGGTGGCCGTGGTGCACTGGGTCAAAGGTTCCACCGTAAGATTACGTGCATGCGCTAAACCCGATATGACCGTTCACCGGAACACCACGTACTTTTGCGACTCAGGCCCTCCAGCCCACTGGCCCCGCGGGCGTGGATTTTTGTCAGTGGAAATTTCCCCGATTTCCGCGCCCAGACCGTATCCGACACACACGACGCAGATAGCAGGCATCAACACATCCACGAGCCCTGGAATCCACTTCGGTAAGAAAGCGCCGCCGCGCGCTCATCGCGACTCGACATGCCTGTCAGTAATGGTCGGGAGCTGACCCTTGACTGACATTATGAGCAATAGCGCGTCCCAGAGTCCACGATCTTATTGCACCATCCGGGGCCAGGTATTCCTGCTTCCAGTCGGCTTCTGTCGCCGGCGTCATCTCGCTGACATTTTCCCGACTGCGTCGTCAGCCGCGCAGTTCTAACCCCTTTTTCTACGACACGACAGCGTTCAGCAGCGGCAAGCTAATATCGGCGGCAAATTTCCTCCATCCCCGTAGAGTTTTCCATGGTATTACAGGTTGCCGTAACGTTGGGTTTGGCGTTCACTGCACCGCAAGCGCCTTTTCAGGATCGGCGGTGACTGTCTATATAAACGTGACATACGCCATCAAAGGTGCTTGATCACCGGAAACCGGGCGCGCGGCTAAACCGCTCATCAAGCCTTTGCCACCCAGAGAGATAGCAACGTCACGTACTTCGGCATAGTGTCAGTTTCGCCCCAGTGCGCGCGTCGGCGGTGGCATAACCTGAACAGACGTTATCTGCAGAAGCTATGGGGCCAACCACTGGCATAAACAGGTGCAATCGCTGATGGAGTGATGGATTTCAGAGCCACCCGCGCAGTAACTGCGGCGTTACCAGACTTCAGACAAAGGTGGCGCTCAAGCCGTCACGTTCGGGCGTGACCATAGATAATCCTGATAACGCCACACGAAGAAAATTAACGACCTGAATGCCCGATGGCCTATAGGACCATGTCGTTATTGCGGCATCGGGTCTGCAGGCCCGGCACTGCAGAGCCTTCAATCATGGCGCCTCTACCCGCGCCGGCGTCAGTTCCAAGCGATCCAGCATAGCGCTATCGAGGCCGCGGCCTTGGCCGCAGAGAGGTCCTGTTGATTGCTTCTGCAATCGTCGCGGGCGGGCGTCCCAAGGCCTGAGCCCAATCGCGAGCAGCGCCTGATTACGTACCGCTGTGGTTGAGTCGGGCGGTGTTTTCGCTTGCTGCACGAGCCTGGGCACCCACTATCATTATAAATAACACGCCTCGCAGCCTCAATCCCAGATATAGATATATATATGATATATACGTTCGCAAGCGCCATAACTTTACCTGTTCTGCATTCAAGTAGCAACCCAAACAACGAGTATCTCGGCCCACTCCGAAAACCAGAATATAAAGGAAATGAACATGAACATGGCCAGATGGCCGGCTCTGTGCTGTTAAAACACCTTGCCCACGCGCCTTCATCGGTCTGGCAGTTTATGGCTCACTCTGTGTGCTGCAAGTGAGCCATTGTTAGCTGCCTGCGCTGGCCACGGTTTGGCGGCATTGTTGGTGTGCAAGCCGACGTATAAGAAACATACGCGAAGACAGCATTCGCGCTGCCTCGCGCGCGATTTTAATCATTCTGCATGCTATTGGTGCCACTGCCCAGCTTTACCCACAAGAGATAGATATATACTATGAGTTACTGGCTCTAACGGCCTCCCACTGGGTTGGCCTTATGTTGCAGTGACGGACAGAGAGATAGAAAATTAGCTTTTGCGGTTTGTTCGCCATCTGCCATGGCTTTACGGGTGTATAACCAAGCCAGCGGCTTGCCAGCAAACGACACAGACGATCGCGCTTTTTTTCTGACCCTGCTCCTCAGCCTGATACTGGTATTTCTGCTGGAGTTCAAACCGCCAGCTATGCCCCCTGCGCCGCACCGACGAGCTCAAACCAAACGCCGCCGCCACACATCCTGACCTAGATATAGAGATTCAAGCGCAGCGAGCGTGAAGGCTACTACCCTGTTCAGTCCCATCATGTTGGCGTTAAAACCCAGCAACGATTGCAGAGCCGGCAGGAAGATATGGGCGTCGATTCAGAGATAGATATACATTGCAAACAGCCACATCCGCGACTTTGACGCTTATTATCGCGTCGCAGATTTCATTCTGATCATTCTTCCCGGTATTACGCCCCCAGGCCCTCGCGGAGCCCAGGCTATCTGCAGCAGCGGCGTGCAACAACTACTACACAGTCACCCAGCTAACACGACATTCAGCACCGGCGCGCCGGGCTCAACATCGGCGATGACGCCAAACAGCCTGCAACACAGCGTACAGGCGCCGTTGCGCAGAGCCAGCAACACGCCCTAGTAACAAGCATCTCATCGCGCTAACCCAGGACACAGGGCATGATCGACACCCGGCTGCGCACCCGCACCCAATGGCATAGCGTACCTGCTAAACCGCCCCTATTCCTGCGATGCTGGCTTGCTAAATCTGCGTTACGGCTTTTATGGGCCCTGTTTTTATTGCTCTGGCTATGGCTGGTTATTGGCCGAGATATAATTATGAACAGGCGTCAGCAATTGACGCGCAAAGGTCATTTTTGGTTGTGCTGTGCACCCTCTGGGCGCCGTACTCGAGAGAAGAAGAAGTAGAGCACGTTGCCGGCCATGCGATAGATTATAGCAGAGCTGAACTGTGCTCATCCTGCCGGCGCGCGAAGGGCCCTGGGCTTAGTCGCTGTTTATGCGCTACTGATGAACTGTTGTTAAGCTGAAAGCGCACCACGAGAAGCTCTTGGCGGCTTTCGGTGGTATTGGGCCATGCTACTTGGACCGCGCCGCTAGAAGCGGTGCGGCACTAACAGTACCATGGCGCAATCTGCGAATGACTGAAACTTATGCGATCGTCGACCTGGGGCTCCCACGGCCGGTTTCTTGACGAGAAACTGCAACAGGAAATCAGCCGAGCGAGGCAAAGACCGGACACCCCCATGTCGTGATAAATAGATAGGATATAGAATCACGCTAGTGAAGTGGCGACCCTGCATGGCAACGACACCCTGACCTGGCCTTGCAGCGGCAAGTTATTCAGAAAAAGAGATATAGACAAGAGAGATACTCTTTATAACCCTGAGTCAATCGACTGCTGTTTCCTGAATATTGCGATTCACCCCAAGAGGAGAGCGCGAAGTAATCGCCGAGCGCATTCGTCGCACGATCGCCGAACGGCAATGGCTGCCGGTTGAAAGCAGCAGCGTATGGGCATGAAAATACATAGAAAGAGACTACATAACAGGATATCGGCGCCAGTCCGGTCCGTAAAACGGGAGAGCAGACAATCAGTAGCTTGTGCCCGTATGTTACTTTATAATGCCAGGGCTGGCTCAGAGATAGAGATTAGTGCTGCAAATCCGGGCTGGTTGGCGCCGCGCATAAGTTGCCACTGCCCTGGTGGAGTGCGGCGATTTGCGGTCTACACATGGATGGGTGCTACTCCTGTGCGTTACTGGCCTTGCCCCGGACAGAAACGTATGCACTGGGCGAGGCCCCTCTTCTGGGTATTTTTTGGCGCCATTGTCGGACACCTAAGCGTGCCCTAGGGCGCCTGCTGACCGAAAGGCTTAATAACGTTTGGCCATGAGCCGTTACCCGGCCATCGTGGCCCGCGGAAGAGGCCTTGTTTTTACCGGCACGTGCGCCTTTAGATATGGCGAGTAATATAGAGAGATAGATAATAGGTTGCGGGCGCTTTGGATGCCTTGGCACGTTTATTTGTCTTCAACATCAGCAATAGAGAAATAATATGCTAGGGGCACCGTTTATGTATGCGGGACTAGTGGCAGCGCGCTTACTTCAGAGTTACGGCGCACATATATACTTGGTAAGCGTGGGTTTCTGTTGCTGGTGTATTTTGGTGTTATTTCGGCGCACACCCTGGGCCTACGGCCCACGGCCGGGTATACCAGTAATCTGGGCAGCTTATGCAAAATTACCGTGCCAGCCATCGATTCCCTGGCAGCCTGTACAAGCAAGCCCAAGCCTCACTAACCAGGGCGAGTTTCGCTGCAAATCTCTATGCTGGGTCTGGGCAGCGCCAGTCTGTTTGTGTTTGGGGGCCAGCTTGCGATATTTTTACCGATGTACTGCGGCCTTTTGATCAGGCAGTACTAGAATGGTTTCGCCGGCTTGGCGCCCAACCGCTGCTAGACATACCCTGTTGCGATTACATCGTAAAGACACGAGACATATCATACTGATACGCCACCGCGCTTGCCTGCCTGGCCTTGGCGTTTCTGCGGTTTTTTACGCCGGGCACTGCATTGGCTGCCGCCGGCGTGCTGACCACTTGTTCTGGTGTGGGCTCTAAAAACGGTTTTGCCGCAATGCGCGACGAAATAGTGTTTTGCACCCGTCCGCAATCCGCTTCGTTCCCAGGGCCATACCCGCCGGCATTACCCGGTGCTGGTACCCTTGCCCACCCCCGGCAGTTTTATTGCAGCCGAAGCCGGCACCCGCAAACGCTGGCAGATAGTATACCTGCAATCGCTGCCTGCTGCTTCCGGTGGCGTTAAGTCGGCTTTAATCTGGGTGTAACACTGGTTTAGCATATTTGTGGTGGCTTGTTGCTGGGACTGCGTCAACTGGTTTAGTACGCGGCAAGTACAGTCGTTATGACCGCAATCGCACTCTATCCAGAACAGCACAACGGGCGGCTCACAGCTTGGTTAATATTTTGCGAGGCATCTTTAATTTGCGTTGGCTCAGGCGCTGGCCGACTACGCGCCGGCCATCAGCTGAATGAGCCTAACGAATTGCCAGCAGCTGTTTTTTATTTCAATCCACCGACTGGCGGGCACGCCCGGGTTTAACAAGTCCGGCTGCGCGACGCATTCAGCTCAAGCCGCCAGAACGCTGTAAAGCAGGCAACTGATCAAAACGTGCAACCCCCGCTCTCGCACAGAACAATCATGGCGTGCTTGCGCCACGTATCACTATGTCTACAGCTGTGGTTGCGGCTGATCGCTGAAGTCCCAATCTGAAGCGTGGCGGGTCGCTTCCTAAAAACGTGCAGGAAACCCAAGTTTTCCAGCACGTACCCGTATCTGCGCGCAGCTCTGCTATACTGCCAATAAGCGATCGTCGTTGTTAAACAAATGAGGATAAACTCGGCGTGCACCAATATTGGGCACCACGCCAATGTCGTGCAGCAACCCGGCCTAACATGGCCTCTTCCGGTTGATTTTGGTCGCCTCATCAGCCAGACCCAGCACGCGCTGCATTTCGCAAGAGTGCTGCCATAAAACGCTCCATGTTTTCTGCAGCAACGGCTTGACGCTCTTAAACACGTCACGCATGGCGAATACAGTCAACCAGCTGGCGGGTTTGTCTTCCGACCCAGGCCACCACTGTCCTCAGTACTGCGAACAATCGTAAAACCCGCATAAAGGGGCTATTGCGGCTTCGCACCAAGCTATGGCACACCTCGGCCGATCTGCCGATATACCATAGCACCTGACTACCCCAGCATCTCTCGTCCTACCGACGCCGCACTTTCACGTACATCCGGCACACTGGCCAGCCCGAACCTTATTGAACGCGAGCTCGAATAGATTCACTCAACAGTTGCTGCTGCCTCGCTGCTGACTTGGATCGCCATCACTGGCTTGCATTTCCACCTGTTTCATCGTGCCCGCCCCATGCATTGCGCAAGACATCTTGGCAATCACCAAAATCACCTGGGTTTACCGCCTTACATCATCATTCGCCGCTGCAGGCGGCGATGGGGTTCTGCGCAGCTCGCTGCCGGCGTAATGCGGATTTGACGGCCGTCTCGACGTTAGCCTACTTCGCGGCCCAACGAAAAAACCTTGCCGTCCAAAGCCCGCGTTGCATGTGCTGCCCCGCTTAAACACACAGCGTCGGCACGCTGGCCCAGCAGCACAAGCTCATCATCGGTAGCTTGTTCAAGAGGCTCAGGAAAGCATTTTTAAACTGCGAAGTGACAGGCTTTCCTGACCCCCATGAAGGTAACTCCTCTGGCGCATAATTTTATAAATAAGGGCCCGTGTTGACGCAAAGGTAGTCAGCGTGCCGAAACAACCATGTACAAACGTTAACCCGGCATTCATATGCGCAAAAATCGATTATTGCAGCCTGCCCTGAAAGCTTACGATGCCCACAGATAACGGAGCTTGGGCTATCCGTTTCTAAGGCGTACAGCCTTGCCTGAAATCTTTAGCCTCGCCGCCGCGCACCACGGCATCCCGGGCGTAATCGGCGACTCGCGACTGAACTCGCGAAAAAATACCCAAAAAGGCGTTAAACGCGCCGCACCCAGAGGGCCCATAAAAAGCCGTTGATACGCAAACAGGCGAGGCCGCCAAGGGTGGACAGCACACGAATGTATCTGGAGTTTTGAGTGTCGCGCCCAACCAAATCGGCGTAATACATTATCGGCAAGACCAATTACCACAACACGAAGGCGGTCTATATCACGCCCTGAACATCGCCTACCGCGGCAAGTAAATAGCGCAAGCACCCACCACCATGCCGCCCCCGCAGGTAACAACGACACAATGGCCATCACCACACCCCAAAGGAATCGCGCCTCATACCCAGTTATCACCAAAAATCAGGCCCGCCATAGCACCTGGATAAAGCAATCAACAGATTTCCTTTACCGTCGCTCGGGTAACTTCGCAAACTTGCAAACAGCAAGACGCCCGCCCCCCACACCCGTCTCCCACGGCAAGGCGCGGATCAGAAGGTCTACCAGGCTTACGCCATCGCGCAGTAGAAAGAACGCAGATACACATCACGGCCAGACCAAGAAAACACGAGACAAGCATATCTCTGAACAAAACTAACGCTGCTTACCCAAAACTGACTACCGCTACCATCCAGATTGAACGGTGCGATCACGCAGCTCAGCGAAAGCAATGTCAAACTGGCCAACAAAGACTGAATAAACCGGAAACGCTGATTTACCTGATCGAAATATTCGCACCGGGCGGCACGTCGCAGGCTTTGGATTTCTGAAAAGGCCGATGCCCTCTGCTACTAGGGAAGCCCCAAACAACACGGGGATGACCACATCACCTATGCCAGAAACAGGGTAATTCAAGGCGTTGGTGTTGGGCCGGTCCCAAAGGTCGGCCAGTTTCAACTGAACCGGATGAAAAATCAGGCAATGGCCACCGCCCCAGAAATATCGGCCCCGAAAAAAAAGGCTTCAATAGCATAAATTAAAGCACTGAGACCCCGACAGCATGGCCAGAAAGGCGCGTGTTTCAATTTTTGCGTGCATAGTAACCAACTCTCCTTGTTGCGGACCTAAGCCCTACCACGGCACCATAGGCAGGGATGCAGCAGTTGTCGTGATTTAATAAAAATTGTCATTATTTGCGAGCGAATCAGTGAAGTAGACACATTTACCGAAGACATCAGCGCTCGACGCCGCTGTTGAACTGCAGCGAGTGCTGGCCGCGCGCACACATCGCCGCAAAGTGCTGGGGCAAGAAATTATGTGCCCGGTCACTGGGTCCGCGCTTAAAACTACCTCGCATCGTTTAGCCGACTGCAAGCAGCAGACCGCCTCGTACGCAAGCCTGGAAGGATTTCCAGCAACTGCTTGGTTACCTTGTCGCTAACCAACACGTGAGAAAGTATTACGGGCTGTCGGCTGGTATCGACCACGGAATTGAGCTGGGGAGAAAACCGTCAAATCGTCACCCAGAGCTGATAAGGGTGCTTAGCGGCGCCTTAATTTGACATCGCGACAACTACCTACAGGCCACATTAATTTTTGGCAGTTTAAAGCAGCAACAAAACCGGTAAATAAATCCGTTCACATCACGCATGCACGTCAAGCTTTTACTTTCGAATTCGAGTACATCAATGTCGAATTGTCTTTTGCCGAACTGGGCTGATCCTGCCCGTTCCTTGAACGGTGACCGCCGTTGGCTATGAAACCCCCCACCAATACAGGCGCAAGCTATCCTGCGCTATTGTCCGGCGCCATTTACTGGGTGTAGCCCAGACCGGCACCGGTAAAACCGCCGCTTCGCTTTGCCATGCTTGAGCGGGTGGACCCAAAGGTCAACGCGCGCGCAGATTCTGGTTCTAGCACTACCCGCGAACGGCCATTCAGGTAAAAGCAGAGGCATTTTTCTACCTAATGCCAAGCAAGCTCCTAATTTTTCATGTGCTGCCATTATGGCGGTAAGACTTTTTCCCGCAGTAAAAGGCTTGCGCCGGGAGCCACTTATGTTGCACTCCTGGCCCGATGCTGGCCACCCTGCGCAAAGGACTTGAAGCTGGATAACCTGAAAGCCTTGGGCTGGACGAAGCCGACGAAATGCTACGCATCGGGGCTTATTGACGACGTTGAAAAGCGATTCTGTCGAAAACCGGACAACTGCAGCGCGCACTTTCTCGCCACTATCCGCCGCAATCAAGAAGGTCTCAGACTATCTGAAGAGCGGTTGGAAGTAAACGTTAATCGAAGGCAAAGCGCACGGTTTGACGCTATCTCCCAGTAACTGCTGCCGGTGTTAACGCTGAGCGCAGCTTTGAATGCCCGACCCGCTTCTGGAAGTGAAAACCCGTTTGACGCGTCAATTATCTTTGTGCGCAACCAAGGCGAAACATGTGTGGCGGAAAGCTTGGCGGCCTCGCGGCCACGCTGCAGCGCCCTTGAACGGCGATCTACCACGTCAGCGCGAGCAACAGTTGAAGATCTGAAAGCGCGGCAGAAAGCATCGTTGTAGCCCGACGTTGCTGCCGTGGTCTGGACGTGCCCGGTATTACACACG
>Ga0163217_1002838_pt1 | contig 17919 bp, 13 predicted proteins | sample SynspAceP_FD_185933 | JGI IMG/M metagenome (GOLD analysis project Ga0163217, IMG submission 185933) | Saline lake microbial communities from Ace Lake in Antarctica - Synechococcus sp. Ace-P (PacBio error correction) | ecosystem: Environmental > Aquatic > Non-marine Saline and Alkaline > Saline ...
CCAAACACACAAGGAGGGGAAAGAAGGAATTTTTTTAAAGAATTGTGGGGAGATTTCTTTCCATTTCCGCGATGAGAAAAATCTCAAACACTTGTTTTTTTTGGTTAAATATTAAAATCAATTATTTTTAAATAGGGAATAGCTGACTAATGTCATAGCAATCCGAATAATTGCCAAATTATCTTTTAATTTCTTCTACATCTTCTATTTTCAGAGAGTCTACAAGCAACGACAAACAGAACGTGATCAATTGAATCAAGAATAAAACGTTTTCTTTTGTCTAAGTAATTTCCTTAAACATGAAAGAAGGAAAATATAAAAAAATATTGTGTAACCTAGACAGTACACCAGAATGAAGCAAATAAACTAAGTTTGGGAACAAAGAATATTATTTTTAAATTAGCGATATAGGTTTTTAAAAATTGAAAATAACCCCAAAAGAAGGAATTAATTAAATAGTGATTGACAAGATAATGAATTTAACCCTCGTAATAGTACTATGAGTGCCAATAAGAAAATATAGGTATCTGATAAAATAAATAAAGTCGATATTGGTGTTTTGACTTGATTGTAGATATCATGATACAAAATGTGAGGCAATAAATCAGTTATTTTATTTAGTAAGATAAATAAAAATCCAAAAAATAAATTCAATTTTTGTTTGTTGACAAATTAAATAGACTTCTGCGTAATATTTAGAAGTTGTCAAAACGACAACCGCAAACAAATTTAAGACCTTGAAAACTGGAACAAAGTAAACAATAAACGTGTACGGCGGTTCGACCAAGGGTCGAACAAAAGAAACAAAGTGGAAAATAATTATTCGCTAGCCAAAGTCAATTTTAATGAGCTCCAAAGCATCGTAAAGCGAAGCAAATCCTACGGTTTGTTCAACTTTATGAGAGTTTTGATCCTGGCTCAGACGAAACGCTGGCGCATGTCTAATACCATGCAAGTCGTAACTCTTCTTTCCTATTGAGTGCTTGCACTGAACTTGGAAAGAAGGAATGCGGACGGTGAGTAACACGTGGTAACCGCCCATAAGTGGGGGGATAACATTCGGAACGGATGCTAATTACCGGCTATAATTCTGATTGCCGCCATGGCGACGATGAATAGGTGGCTTCGGCTGCCGCTCTTATGGATTGGACCGCGCGGTAAATTAGCTAGTTGTGAGGTAATGGTTTTCACCAGGCAATGATACGTAGCCGACTTGAAGTAGGGTGGATCGGCCACACTGGTACTGAACGCATCGTGCCCAACTCTACGGGAGGCAGCAGTAGGGAATCTTTCCGCAATGGAACAAAGCTGACGGAGCATGCCGCGTGAGTGAAAGAAAGGTTTTCGTGATCGAAACTCTGTTGTTAGAGAAGAACAAGGTATGAAGGAACTGCTGCTTCATCCCCCTGAACGGTACATCTAACCAGAAGCCCTGGGCTAACTAACGTGCAGCAGCCGCGGTAATACGTAGATGGCAACGTTGTCGGATTTATTGGCGTATAAGCGAGCGCAGGCGGTTCTTTAAGTCTGATTGAAAGACCCCAGCCTCAACTGGGAAGGTCAATTGAAACTGAGAACTTGAGTGCAGAAGAGAGAGAGGGGAATTTCCATGTGTAACGGTGAAATGGGTAGATATATGGAGGAACACCCCGTGCGAAGGCGACTCTCTGTCTGGTAACTGACGCTGAGGCTCGAAAGCGTGGGAGCAAACAGGATTAAGATACCCTGTAGTCCACGCCGAAACGATGAAGTGCAAGTGGTGGGGTTTCCGCCCCTCAGTGCTGCAGCCTAACGCATTAAGCACTCCGCCTGGGGAAGTACGTGCCGCAAGGCTGAAACTCAAAGGAATTGACGGGACCCGCACAAGCGGTGAGCACTGTGGTTTTAAATTCGAAGCAACGCGAAGAACTTACCAGGTCTTGACTCCTTGACCACTCTAGAGATAGAGCTTTCCTTCGGGACAAAGGACAGGGGTGCATGGTTGTCGTCAGCTACCCTCGTGTCGTGAGATGTTGGGTTAAGTCCCGAACCGAGCGCAACCCCTATTATAGTTGCCACATCAGTTGGGGCACTCTAGTGAAGACGCCGGTGATAAACCGGAGAAGGTGGGGATGACGTCCAAATCAATCATGCCCCGCCTTAGACTGGCTACACAACTGCTACAATGGATGGTACAACGAGTCCGCCAAGATCGCGAAGAGCCTACACCGTCTTGATCACGCCCATTGCCAGGTCCGTGCGAGTGAGCGCACGGGACTCACAACACGCCTCTTGACATGAGAACCGATCGGAAAAAATGCGCTAACTGAATCCGAGCAAAAGCACGGATCTAGAACGCCCGGTGTGCACACTACGTTTCCCGTCTTGTACCACCCGCCCCGTACACACGAAGAGTTTCACACACCGGAGTCGGTGAGTATAACCTCCTTGGGGAGCCCAGCCGCCTCAGGTGGGATACGGATACTAGGTGGCGGTGACACGTCCGTAACAACGTAGCCGAGCTAAAGGATAGGAGTGCGAGGCTGGATACACACTCCTTTCAAGCAGATATAGACGGAACCGTCCCGGCAGTAAAGATTTTCACATAGAGCTCAGCGATTTCTGGGACAGGTTCGTACACACTCTACCCATAACACACTCAAGCCCAATTAGCATAGACTATGTCCTCGGAATATTCGAGAACGGAATAGTGGTCTTACACATGTCAGACAAATATGACAAGCGAAAAGCCAAGAAAGACATCGCGTTGTTAATTTTGTTAATGGTGATTCTCTATCCCAGCAAAGAACCAAATATTGGAACAAATATCCACAGACGGTATTAATATAGCTTACACACACACAGCACAGTGACAATGACTTGAGAACTCCAGGAAACAAAGAGACGGCAGACATACCATAAGCCCCGAGATGATCGCAGCTGGAGCGGTAGAGGAAGCCTGCATAAGGAGCAAGATTTCCGAGAATTCGCGGAGAGGCGCCAACTCTTTACGCATACGAGTTGACCTGACACTACGAATAGGTCAAAATAGCAGACACGAACCCGAGAGCACGAATCTATACAGTAGCCGCCTCTCGACAGCTAGAAGAGAAAGAAACAATCAGAATTCCAGACGCGCGAGCGAAAACGGGATAGCCACAAACCAGAAAGCTTGACTTTCTGGGTTGTAGGACTCAACACATAGAGTCACAATGAGCGAAGTAGGTAGAAGCGACCTGGAAGGTCCGCAAAGAGGGTAGCCCCGTAACTGAAGAAACTTCCGTTACACTCTGATCAAGTATCACCTGAAGCTACTGCGGAAACACAGGCAAATATCGTCGGAATCCGGGAGGACATCATCGGCTCTCACCCAACAGGCGTACAACTACTCCCTATGCCGCGAGGGGAACACAGACCCACCCCACAACGTGAGGCGACACACGTAAAAGACCCGAAGGGATAGTGACCAACCGCACCAAACACGTATATGCTTCACAAGCTAGTTAGCAGTGCACACGCCGGATTTTTTTTTTTAATGGGTATAGCGTTTCTGCGCCCCCCCCGGTTCTAATCTAGACACAACCCGAGCCAGATGTACGAATCAAAACCACTGCCGAGAGAATTCAAGAACATTGACAATGAAAGACGCCGAGACCGTAGCGCGAGAAATACCAGATCGAATAGGCACGACGATATGAGTAATGCTGGTCCGCAACAGCCCGACACGAAGAATTCACCCACATCACCCACAACAGTCAGGCCTCTGCAACGTGGTGGCAGAGAAAACGAAGCACAAACCTAACCACGATATGTTCATGCCAGATGAAAAATGCGGGGAGTAGAGGTTGGCGGTAGGCGAAGAAAAATTCCAATCGACCTTGAGATAGCTGGTTCTCCCGAAATACTTTAGGGCTACCTCGGAATTAGAATCATGGAGGTAAGCAACTGTTTGACTAGGGCCCTTCCTCCGGGTTACCGGAATTCAAGGATAAACCTCCGAAATTTGGGGCCCAAATGGGGGAAAAATTTTTAAAAAATCCCCCGGGGAAAAAAAAAAAAAAAAGTTTTAGACTACGAGTGATAAACCGTAAGTCGAGAGGGGGAAACAGCCCAGACCACCAAGCTAAGGTCCCAAAGTTTTAATGTTAAGATGGAAAAGTGGGGTTGCTTAGACAACTAGGATGTTGGCCTCATAAGCAGCCATCATTTAAGAAGGGTAATAAGCTCACTAGCGTCGAGTACCTCTGCGCCGAAAATTTACCGGGTAACTAACACCGAAAAGCTGTGGATAGACACTTAGGTTCTATGGTAGGAAGCGTTCTAAGGGCGTCGAAGCTAGACGCGTGAGGCTTGGTGGAGCGCTTAGAAGTGAGAATGCCGGTTATGGTAGCGAAAGACGGGTGAGAATCCCGTCCACCCGAAAGACTAAGGTTTCCTGGGGAAGGCCGTCCTCCCAGGTTAGTCGGACCTATAAATCGAGGCGAAGCGTAGACATGGACAACCAGTTGAGATCCTGTACCAGTTTGTTTTGGTTTTGAACATGGAGGGACACAGTAGGCAAGATCGCACTGTTGGATATGTGGCCGTCCAAGCAACAATCCTTGAGTAGTCAAATCTTGCCTCTATTAAGGACAAGTTGTGATTGGGAGGGAAATAATTTAATCGAAGTTCCTGAACTGTCACACTGTCAAGAAAAGCTTCTAGTTAGAAAACAATCTGCCCGTACCGCAAACCGCACAGGGTATCGAGAAGAAATCTAAGGGTGTGCGAAGCGAACTCTCGTAAGGAACCGGCAAAATGACCCCGTAACCTTCGGGAGAAGGGGGCTGACCAATTGGTCAGCGCAGTGAATAGGCCAAGCACTTGTTTTTAGCAAAAACACAAGGTCTTTCTGCTTATAATCGAAAGATACGTATAGGGGCTGAACAGCCTGCCCGGTGCTGAGAAGTTAAGAAGATGGGTTTAGCTTTCGAGCGAAGCTCAGAATTGAAGCCCAGTAAACGGGCCGTAACTATACTACGGTCGCTAAGGTACCGAATCTTGTCGGGTAAGTTTCCGACCCGCACGAAAGCGTTAATGATTTGGCACTGTCTCAACGAGAGGAACCTCGGTGAAATATAGTAAATCCTGTGAAATGCAGGTTACCGCGACAGGACGGTAAAGACCCCATGGACCTTTACTGCAGTTTGATATTGAGTGTTTGTACAGCTTGTACAGGATAGGTAGAGCCTATGAAGCCAGGACGCAGTCTTGTGGATGGCAATGGTGGGGATACTACCTTGCTGTATGACCCCCCCGGCGCTACACTCTCAGACAGCGGCCGGAACAACACAGCATTCTGCACGATCAATGGGCTGCCCTGGAAGCACCCAGATCACCACTTGTAGGCGCCGAGAACAGCCTCCGCTCAAAAACGTGTCAAAAACACAATTTAAACGAGGGGGAGGCGCCCAAAGGACCCTCCAGATATGAGTTTTCGGACAATCATTCGATAAGAGTGTAGAGATGGCAGATCGACCCGGCGAGCTTGACTTTGCGCACGCGAAACCCCCCCTAAACACACGTCCACGAGAGCAGCGAACGAAAGTGCACGGAGCACATTTAGTGATCCCGGCATGGAGCAGGGAAAAAAGGGGAGGGAGGGGGGCCAGGTGTTCCGTTGTAAGGGCCAGTAGTGGCTAACACACGGAATAAAAGCGTACCCTGGGGATAACAGGATAGGGAGGCTTACTCCCCGGCAAGGGAGTGCGCAAAAATACGAAAAACCGGCGTGCAGGTCTGCACCCTGACCACTCGAATGTCCGCTCACTCAGCGCCGCCTCACTAGGCGCATTCAGTGCGAAGGCGGTCCGACTGCCCAAGTGCTTGTCGCGCAGGCACTTGTTCGCGCTGCCATTATTCTGAGCAACAAAGAACGTGATCGCGCAATCAAACAGAGATGATCGACACCCGAACACATCCAATCAGCCACCGCGAACAGACGTCACGATGAGACGCAAAGGAGCCAGACCCGGAGACGCAGAGGACCAGTAATCTACCGTTATAGCAGAATCCAGATCGCAAGACGACATCATGTACTTTACAGGCGATGCGCAACACTATCCGTCCGCGAGGCCAGGGAGAGAGTTGGGAAAGAAAAGAGCTGTCCCCTTATCACGAAAGAGGACCGGGAATGGACAAGTCACCCGCCGCGTGGTGATGCCAGCCTTTGAGTCATGGACAAGAGCCAATCGCTGGTACTCAAGTAGTGGACCGGGATCGAACTGCCTACAAAAGAGCGGAGCTATAATACACTACGACCGTAAGACAACGTACCCTCCCCACACCCACTATCCCGAAATCGAGTACGATCATTATCGAACATCCCAGAGACAGACACTACTACCGCGACGATGAAAAAATGAGTAAGACGCCCACACATGATCAAGGGTAGATAGGAGAGAGCAGCGAGAAGTGACAGCGATGTAATGGACCGGAGCAGCTCACTCACATTGCCACAACCTCCGGGGTCGTAGACCGCACATAAAATGCCGGGCGAGAGTTCTCAGAAACGCGCATGATAGATATACGCCTCTATTAGCTGAGACCCTATGAGGGCTGTATTCACACACCTATCGCCCAGGCCTTTTGAGACAGAAACAGCGTTGTGCGCACACCCCATTTCAATCTCAATGGGGTGTAAGTCCCATATGGTGGTCTGAACGGAGAGCGCAGAATCACGACCTGTTCCCCCGGAATCCAAGCAGCGCACACGAAAGTTAACGCGTCTCACGCGCCGCCCAGGATCGAGTAAAGACGCAAGGGGTTTACCCCTATTGCGAAGAGTAAGGTACCTGCCGCGCATCTATCCTCATCCCGCAACACAGCTCAGCTGGTAGCCACGGGCGCCAGCCTGAACACTGACTCAGCGTTATAAATAACGGTCGATAGGAATTTCGCAGGCTAGGAATCCTGCTTGCGGAGGTCTACACTAGTCTTTGGGGCTCGAGTGGATAAACACTAAATAAGGTGACGCGAGTTCTATGGAGAACTACTCTTGGAGAGTTTTGGTCCCGCCGGCGGTAATCAATTAGGAGCGCCCAGAATTTAGGAAAATACAGTAGGGGGGTTTGGCACGCTCTGGGATGGGGGATCCACGGAGCAGATACCGAAGGGTCCGCAAATCGGGTCCTGAACACTGTCTCCTCAGACGGGAATTTCGGCCAAGCACGCCTGATATCCCACACTTTACGCGTCTTTACGCCGAGTCAACCCGTTCGACGGGATACTTCAAAGTCTGGGGCCTTTCGGTGGCGGGTACCCGTGTGTGTCAACCAGACGCAAGTCTTGGATCTCATCGGCTGGGCCCTTCCACGTGTCGTGGTGGTGTCTGTGTAAGACAAGGACAGGCCAAGACATCGAGCCTTCGCGGCCAATTATCACGCAGCCCATCTGATAGTGCGCACGCAAATCGTGACACGGTTGATCTAAGCTATGTACTTGATTTACCTATGAACACAATTCTTCTGCGTGGGATCAATAACCCTTCGTCTTTAAGCATCGGGGGATATCCTTTATTCCGCGGCGGGCCGCGTTGCTCAGCATCTGAGTATTCTTCAAACACGGGGCGATCCACCCCAAGTCAAACCCCAAAGCCGACTACTCGTCAAATATAGCCCGTACTAACGAAAAAACGCAGAGATGTCCAATTTAAGCCCTGGCTGACTGGGCGAATAGGTACACAAACTTTGAGCGAGAGTCCAGTAGAGAGCTCGTCACAACGCTTTGGGGCGGCCGTCTTCGGCTCATCTTGCTTGCCCTCGGCGTCCCCGCGCATTATCACATGGAGCCCCGCGGAAACATTCGCATCTCGCAAAGGGCCGACGAAATTCAATATCCACCCGCCAAGCTCTCTGCACGCAAGCCTGACAGACTACACCAAACCTGGGGCCCGTGACCGGACGGCCGGGGCGTTGCGCCATGCGAACGAACCTGACCGCGTTCAAAGAGCGATCCATCCATGCCTGAATAAGATACTAGGCCTTTGCTCTAAGCATGATCCTGTGTCACCTAGCAAAGCAATGCCCAGTATGTGTCGATCCTGTCCGCGAGGGCCGCCCAGAGAGAACGCTGGGTGCTCGAGCTTCGTCCGCATACGCGAAGACCACCCCGCTATGGGTTTATATCCTAATTATAAATCCATCAGAAAAACAACTTATTTGAGCCCAACCGGGACCCGCCTCCGCAAACGCCTCGAACGGCTCCAGCGGTTTCGTAGAGCCAACGCAACATTCTTGCAAATTGAGTGAACCACGGCACGTACGCAGAGTTTATGGTCGAGCCAGAGGTTCTCAGAACACTCATGTCAGTTTTCTTCTAGACCCCCCCGCAGCCGGCGCGTTGCGCTCGAAAGGACCAGGGGTGCGGCGCACACCACCCCCCCCCCCCCCCCCATTTTTTTTTTTTTTTTTTTAACAAAAAATAAGCGGGGCGAAAACGGGGTAAACTCGCCCCCGCGCCCTCGCGAAGCTGGACTAATAACACCCCGGGCGGAAACAGAGCGGATTCTGAGGGTTAACTCCCTTGATCTCTCGGGTTCGGCCCCCGGCTGAAAGGTTCGGAGCGTAAGTAAAAGTCCTGCCCCAGAGCGGCTCCCCATGTTTTCAAGTCAATCGGAATGCGAACCCCTGTTTTTATCAGCTCAAGGGATTATAGAATGATTACCACAGACCATACAGATTAACCTGGAAATTAATGGGTCTCCAAAACCCCACCCTCGAGTGTCGGTATCGATATCTTCCTACTAGGCGCTGCCTCCCACCACAGGGGGCGCTGCGCCGCAGATGCATATAAGCATTTTCTACAAAAAAATAAACCACATTCACGGTGTCTGTATTATACTAGGCGCTTGATGGGACGAAGTTCGGGGTTCTGTAAGACAGCACAGCGAGCGCGTGCACTTGCGTCGGGGGGCTCTCTACGCGCAGCGCAGATATTGATGGTACTCGGTTCGATCCCCCATCAAGTCGCCTTTTTTTTATTGGCTATAGCCAAGCGGTAAGGCAGGACTTTGACTCCCTTTGCGTTGGTCCGAACTCGCGCTAGCCACGCCCGCAGATTTGATATTATCTTATCTTCTATAAAACACATCCAAAACGTAGAGGCATTTGCCGCACTGCCCCTCGAACTATACCGGGTCAACGCCAACCGGGACAGATCGGAACCGAACCACCACGCGCGTCATAGCCAAACAATAGCGTAGCGGCAGACGTCTGCGCAACAAAATCCCCCATCACCTGAGCGCTACAATAATAGAAAATCCGGTTCCGCACGATCCGCCTTTCACCGAATATCTTTAAATTGATTTGTTGTGGCCCTAACTCTTCTCGAATGATGATGCCCAAAAATCGGCGAATCGGCGGAACAAACACCCTGACGCCCGAGGAAACATCAGCGGAAACTTGAAACGCGACTGAAACGAAGAACGCAACCCGCAACCCAATACCTACGCCTAGTCCGGCGAGGACAGAACGCGGCGCAGTATCCTTAACCACCGGGGCTTACAGGTCACGCCGCAAACGCTGAGTACAAAACGCGACCGGGACCGCAGGAGCGTGGGATTGCGCAGAAGCACTACATCGCCAAACAACCTCATCTACTCCCGCCGCTGCTGGCATGTGGACACCGGACAAGCACAGGGGGAAGACAATATTACGCGCCACACTGCTCGCCCGCCGATCTCCCCTCCACCACACACAAACGCCAGAGCGGCAGGAGCCAACAGAGACGATCGCGCCGCACAGATTTTGAGTCACATCGCGTCTACCCAATTCCGCCACGCCGGCAAGAGGTACGGTATACAACAATCAATAAACAATACGAATATAACAGGCGCGTAACGCGGATCTCGAACCCCGATCGAGGTTTTGCAAGACCTCTTGCCTTCGAGCCGCGACCCGCAACCCCACTTCTCGGATACCCGCCAGCCTTCACATTTGATATGTTAAATAAAATAACAATAAAGAACTGGGCTACGATTCGATTTTCGAGAACCAAAGCTAAGGGAGTTTCAAAGTCCCCCCTTACCCATGAATCCTTGACCTATACGCCCAATAAAAAAGGCGACTGATGGGATGAACCCACGTATGCGGAACCACAATCGGTGCGTTAACCACTCTCGCCACAAACCGCCCCATACACACCAAGGAAAGGTTATAAGTTTACAAAAAAAAGCTCTAACAAGGATACTAGAGGAATTGTCGCGAACCACACTTCGCGATGGTTACGATGAGGAAGACCGATAATTTTCTAGGCCGCATGTGACTATACGCAACTGACTGATACTAAAAATAGACCCCGAAATATGCTCAAAAAAAGAGTGGTCGGAAGGGGGGTCAGGGATCAACTGCCCGAACAACTTAGGAAGAGCACGAGCACAGTTAGAGCGACGATGTCCAGGTCCAGCCTGCGTTTAGCCAACTTCGCATACCACTCCGCTAATTCATAGAATGGTCGCCAATGACAGAATCGACACTCTGGACCGTACAACACCTATTGCCATCTCAATCAATTGAATGCACTTCTATTTCCCGAACAAGCCTACAGCCAGGCCCTACATAGGCTTTCTACCACAAACCACAGAGCGGCGTCCTCGAGAGAGAGACGCAGAATACGCAACCCCGGCGATCGGTCCTGCGTCGCAGGCAGAACATGTTACACAGAAAACGGTTCTGACTGTCCAGAACCGACGAGCCTTTCATAAGACGTAAATCAGCGAAGGTTGACCGGACTCGAACGCGCGCACCGTCTGCTAATCGAGTAAGAGCAGACTGCTTCTACTCCAAGCTGCGAGCAAGGCCTGCCGCTAAAACAAATGACCCGTAAGCGGAGGAATCAGCAACGCTCGTGACCTACAGCATGGGGGCAAAGCCCGTAGAGCGCGATGGTCTCAGACACTCTGAACCCACGAATCGTGCAAGCCCCAAGGCCGCACAAAACTAGTTAAATAGCCGAGGTCGCGGAGACGCCTGAGTACAGGGATGTCGATACCCTCGAAGACAGAGTGCCAGCCAGACCTAAGAGCCTGATTCCCCAAAATCATGACTCTGCTTTTATACGCCGGGAGGCTTCGCCACAAGGGGCTGACAGTCGCTCGCAACACAACTCTACAAGGTAGATAGATTAGAAAACAATCTTAATAATCTTTTTTCCAATAGTAACTATGTACTCCGCAAGCAGACTGCGAAACCTGCGACAGCTGGGTATCATGATAATCAAGCTAAGTCATTAGTGCCGGCCTGTCTGTACCCCCGCCAGCCTCGACGCCTTAACTCGCAGGAGAATGCACTGAAGAGTGCGCCGAGGCACAGCTGCGTCCTACCTCACAAAGGGGAACCATTTTCCACCGGCGGCTCAAGAAGCGTTACAACCTGACTATGTTGTACGGGCATGACGAGAACGGAGAGTTCCCTGACCTCGTTCGTGCCACTCTGCCCGGAACCCACACATCTTACATATTAGAGAAGCTGTTCCTCGGTCAGAGCAACTGGACTAGTGGCTTTCAACTATAAGCTTAAAACCGATATCTTCTGCATACACGTTATTAAGAACTGGTCTAAATCTTCCTGAGACCCGATTCGCTTTCAACTAACGCGGCTGCTACCGGAAAAGGGCCGGGACAGGCCCCGCTGGCGCATTGGCGCCAGCGCCAGGGCCCGAAGCGATCCTCTCGGCCTCCAGCTAATTCGGGCATGATGATCGATCGCACTGCAATTCAACGCGCGAACGCCTTCTTAACCAGACCAATCTAAACACGCCTATTATCCGGCCCGTCTGATTGCAAATACAGCTGCACCTCCCTCGTTAATTCCCACGCGATAACGGTGGCCGCAGTCGTCTGCAGCCTTCCATGCCCAAGACCCCCAACTCGAATTACATCGGAAGCGGTGCCCCATAAACATCGGATTGAACTGCTACCTATGGCGATCCCACCTTACCCTGTGAAGTCGGCCGCCACAATCTCTCACAAGTGGCTTATCGAAGGAACGAACCGTGAGGCCGCCCGTGGACCTTCCTCCAAAGACCGACTCTTTATCAGCAGCTTGTGTCTGCTACACACAGTCGGCTGCTGTCTTCACGTCGACCACGCATCTTTCAATGCCGTCGGTGATACCTACGTCACACCGAACGCGCCTCCAGTAAGCTCTGAAGACCCCGACACCTGCCGCGCAGTATCACTTACAATCCTCGCGCCCCGCCGCAAAGCCAACCCCACCCTGGTACATCCGTCCCAGGTGAACCAGCCCCCTCGGCACACGGTCGTGATTTCCCGACGCCGCAATCGCTCGGCGCCTCTTTGGCGGGGCAGAACGGTATCGTCGCAGAAGACAACTGATTTCTTCTCAACGGTACTGGGAACCAGGTTTGGCGCGGTCTTTGAAAGCCCGTCTCAATGACGAAGTCCGCGAAAAAGCGCGGGCTACCTAATTGGCGTGTATCCCTGTTCAGCTATGGCACGTTGGTGCAGAGACCGCATCCATCAAGGCCCGTCAACTCGGGCCAACGAATCGAGTTCGGGCAGGCGATGACGTGATAAAACACCAAGTGGGTAACCAAGCGTCCGCCAGCGACGTGATAACCCAGCAAGTCACCGCGGATGATAACCTCAACACACCAATCACACAGGGTCCTACCCTCTGACCAACTGCCGATCCGCAACTCCAAAAATAAAATCACGCCAACCTTCCTGTGGGATCAAAATATGCACCTGCCCATCGGACTAAATCGCCACCACCCAACATACAAGGTCAAGCCGTACGCGGATATTTGAAACGCGTTGCAGGACATTGTGCTTGACTCCCGAAGTCGACTGGAATTGTCGTCGGTCGCTACGCCACTCAAGAGAGGTGTATTTATTTCTCTTTCGAAGGCAGACCTGTCCTCCGCACGATCTACGCGACTACGACTGCCTCCTCTAGCAAACACCTACCATACATAAAAAAACGGCGCCTGCCACTACCGCCCCGGTTTTCCCGTTGCGACAGCCAGGACAGCAAACCGTTGAATCGGTTCTAACGTAGGGGGACGCAACAAGAAAACTCTTGAGCCGAGGCCGCTAACGCGCTTGCAGCGAACGCTTTTTGTCCTGCGGCGCCGCAACGCCCTCCCCATGCGACCTGCAGCCACTAGCCCCGTGCCCCAGACTCAGTGCTGCGTTCAGTCGCCTGGCTAAGGCCCGTTCCTACCCCGTGTATCCCTCTGCGCGCGACAGAAGCTCCAGACCAAGAAACATTTAACATCCATCTCGCGCCAGCGGGTTCTGCCTTCCTTTCTGGGGCGGCCCGGTCACGCATATCACCACGCCCGCTCCGCAACATCAAGTGTCTAAGAACCCCGAACAAAATGGCCTCCTGTGCGGCAGCAGAAAGCGGTGAGACATGGACCGCATGCCCGCCAAGACCTGTTTAAAATTGACAACCGGTTCCCCCCCAGAGCGAATCGCTCAAGGGGCCATCTTTTACCCGTCTTAGGAAGACGCCCAACCCAAGCAATGCGCCCCTCTGCGTGGCAAAACGCCCGATAACGCCACAAGTTTTATCATCAGCAAGCGCGCAACGACCCAACCCGCGTGAATCGCACGTAACTAGGCCCCGACTTTCGTCCCTGCTCCGACTTGTAGGTCTCGCAGTCTACAAAGCTCCCTTCATGCCTTTCCACTCCTCTCCAAAACACCCGACCTGAGTTCCATCATTCAGATCCACCTGCTCGACAAGGGAGACCGGGTTCTGGGGGCGCCTCCGTTTAGGGCAGCTGTCAGGGGAGGTCGAAGGCGGGGGTGGGCGGCCCAGTCAACACTGCCCTGTCAGACGGCAGAAGGGGCACACCAGCCGTTGTGACGCGTCTGCCAGAGTGCGGACCGCGCTTTGGGCCGGGTCGGGGGGCACCCCAGCCAGATTATGGCTCGTGGAGTTAGAGTCGCAATCTTTCGAGCATCAGCGCGCTGCCGAACGAACTCACCCCAGCGCGGGTATCCATCAGATTTCAGCCGACTTTTTAATATAACATGGAGTGCGCGCGCCCAAATGCCGTGCCTTTGCCAAACCCACCCTGATTGAGCACAGAGTCCGCTGGCGCTCAAATAGCTACCTGCCTAGCCCTACAATCCTTGCGCGTCTGCCAGCACAAAGCTTCGACAAGAACACACAACTAATCCACACACACCAGTAGCGAAGGCTAAAGCGTCCAGGCCGTCTCTCCCGAGTCTGTTCGCGGTAACAAGTCCTGAACATAAGCCTCTGTCCAACGAGGACGCTTATCGCAAGCACCCGAATATTATCACTTAGGCGTTTCGCGCGAATCGAGGTTCCTCGCCTGCTCCCTCTAGCTGAGACAGTGCCCGGCCCGTAAAACCGCGTACTCTTACGTTCTTTCAAACGGCTCCTTTGGTCGTTGCGTTGCGCGCGAAGTCCGGGATGAGAGCTGTTCAAACGGGCCGCATCTTCCCAGACCGCCACAACGAGCTTCAACTAAGCCCGCCTTCCGCGCACCCCCGCCATATATGACCGGTAGCCCGGGCAGAACCACATGTTTACGGGCCCGTGCACCGTTTACTGCAGGCTTACAAATTCGGCCGAGCTCTGCGGCTCGAACCCTAACCCTATGGGCGCGCCTAACTTACCCTCTACGCCAGATTGGATCCATCGCCACCGCACGGGTCAGCACCAGTAACCTAGTCGGCTCACGCTCAGACGCACGTTATGAACGAGGGACCTTTGTTATTTTGGGATACCCAAGCAGATTTGCTTGGGCCTATGTGCCCATCGTGCGGCGGGCGGGAACTGAGTTCGACAATTGGCCTCAGCCAACGGGCCAAACCACTTCTTTTCTCGTCCTGCTCACACGCGAATAGCTTACGGGGGGCAAGTTCATTTGGGGCCCTGAGTGTGTCACTCTACCAGAGAGTGGTTGCGCGGGGATAAAACAGCCGGGTCGCACCGACACACTGTAGGATACCGCTCCTGCTGCCTACGACAAACACGTCGTTTGCGCGTACGGCGACAGGATTGTTCTTTTAAAACTAGCAGCTTTTCTTGACAGTGTGACAGTCAGGGGGGTGAACGTTTCGGTCTTACGGGTACTGTACCCTCATCCCATTCATCCACCCAACGTCTGTCTTGCATCCGGAACGGGATCCGACCACGCGCCCAATAACGTCAAACGATAAGGCAAAGTCCCATGCAGTTATCCAACTCAACCGACCAACATAGAGTATCCGCTCATCGCACGCGCAAGGCTTTGTCTAGAGAGCCACACGAGATACATACCTCCCACAGCAGTCATAACAGGTGCCGCTATCACTCATACATTCAAGCCGCACGCTACTGCATCGAGCAATTCTGACCCCTCTAATCATTGTTGAACACCAGAGAATTCGCGGCGACCAAGAACACACCAACGACTCGGGGCTACCAAGCACAGACTCCACGCCACTCGGGTTCGCAAACTACCCACAAATGGGCGCACCTTGCGGGCTCCCCAGATCCGAGCCGCCTAACACGCGGCCCCTCGCCGGCTGACTTGTCACGCTCGTCGAACAACTAACCCTGGGAGACGAGCCTTCGCGATACCTGCACCGGAGCACAACCCCAGGCTTTGATGTCATTACAATTACGGGTAGGCCATTTTTCCGACGAGATTCTCACTCACTGCACAATCTCTCCCGCTCCCTTCGCTTCCGCCTACCGATATTCCATCACAACGCCCCCAAACCAGCCCCCGCGGCGCTAACACCAGAAATCTATCTAGAAGCCGCATACAACGCCAGCTTGCCTGGCACTGCGTACTAGTCTTTCGACGCGGACCGTTAGAAACGTCCAATACCCTCCAGTTTTCAAATACCTCACCTAGGCATGTTACGCCACCACTACAAAAGTTGCCTCAAAAGTCACTCGAACTTTTCCACGCTATGCATCTAATCATCGGTAAGAAATTCTCATCGGAAGTCACCCCCGCGTCAACAACTACCTTCCCGAGAGAGGCGCACGGCCCTGTCGCCTACGCAATTCGACGACTCCCTATGCTAGTGAGCCAACTTCTGTAACAGTATAAAAATCCCTGTTCAAAGAGTCCCGAGAGGTGCGACACTGCCTTTTGCGCAGCGAGCGCCGGACACCATTCCGCCTGATGTCTCGTGTTATCCAGCACAGCGATACCCCCCACACACCAAACAATCTCGTGGCTTATCTCAGCATACATACCACACGGTCTGCGTAACTGCTGCGATAGGTCATGACTATATAACTCGCCCGCACATCCCGTCTCGACGTCCACGCAACCCACTCATCACTACTGCGCGACAGTCCCTTGCACTCAGCACCCGGATCATAGACATGCGATTCCACACTCGCTCTTGAGGCTAGTCGGGCTAGTTTCAGTCTCGCAACGTTCGCCCTAAACACCGAGAAGGGCCCCACTAGTCCAAACAGTGTTGCCATGGCTACCGCCTTTTCTCACTCGAAGAATTTCATACATGTCCCCGTGAACAGGCCCGTCACCTAGCCAAATAGCTATTCCCTGAGAGCGAGCATGGCACCCAGCTTAATCTCCAAGTTTGATCCGAACTCAGTCGGCAACCTTGCTCACGGCGTTCAGCGAGCGAATTTCACACGGGTTGCAATCGCCCACAGCCAGCATTCATGTTCCAGCATATCCGACACCTCATGGTCACATGGCCTTTTCGGTCAAATATCCAATCTCCCCAGTGCCGGTACCATAATCCGACTTTTGGTTTCATGGTTCACGCGCCACAATCCAAACGTCAAGGCGAACTGACGGCCGCAATTAACTGTGCCCCAGTCAACACCTAGGTTTCGGTCTACGAACCACCAATTAATTCGTTCATCTCGCCGCACGTAGGTCGTGCGATGTTTCCGGTCACCAAACCTCGCGACTTTACCGCTAAAGCGCCCACCGTCGCACTCCCACACGCTAAACTGACAACACAGCTCCAGGCATGGCAAAGAACCAGCGTAACCGGGCCGCCCAGATTTTCCCATCTTTTCATCCTATCAGAGACAAGAGATAGACCGCGCGTACTCCTACTTCTACGGCCCCACTGAGAGAATCCCGCCCGGGGCACGTTTACAGCTAACCGTAACGTCTGTGTAAAAGAGCCGCGCGCCCGGGAAAAGTCAGCAACCGAGGTTCGCGCTCAGGATTCTAGTCTACGACAAGGCGCACTGGCACTGGTTCCATTACGCTTCTCCGTTCGCCGTGTTCCAGCTCTGATGAATATCCCCCCCCGCCCCCACTGCAGTGAAACTGTTCACACCGTACTCGGCACTCCACTAGGAGTGAGTCCTTGAAGCGCCGCTGGGACAATCTTTGCCTCACACTCTCCGGCACCAGGAATTCCGCACGACCACGTATTTGTCCTCGATCTTCCGGGCGCCGTAGCGCAATCGGCGCGGAAGACACCATCACTCATAATCAAAGCAGCGCGATACCGAAGTCCTATCCAAGTACTACAACTTTTAACCCCATATCTTTTGCGGACCTTCCAGGTCGCTTGTCTCCTACTTCGTGTTCATCAATGCACTCTCATGTGTTCAGTGCCTACAACCCGAAAGCAAGCTTCTGGTGTTGGCTATTCCCGTTTGTCGCTCGCCGCTACTCAGGGAATCGATTTTTCTTTCTCTCCTGCAGGTACTTAGATGTTTCAGGTTCTCTGCGTCAACCTCTATTGACCTATGTATCAGTCAATAGTAACACCCTATAAAGAGTGCTGGGTTTCCCCATTCGGAAATCCTCTGGTAAAGCTTACTTACAGCCCAAAGGCATATCGCCGTTAGTCCCCCGTTCTTCTTCGGCCCTAGTGCCAAGGCATATCCACCGTGCGCCCTATTAACTTAACCTATGGTCCATGTAACACCTTCATCACCTCATGGTGAAGAAATACATTAA
>Ga0163217_1109647_pt1 | contig 17919 bp, 16 predicted proteins | sample SynspAceP_FD_185933 | JGI IMG/M metagenome (GOLD analysis project Ga0163217, IMG submission 185933) | Saline lake microbial communities from Ace Lake in Antarctica - Synechococcus sp. Ace-P (PacBio error correction) | ecosystem: Environmental > Aquatic > Non-marine Saline and Alkaline > Saline ...
AAGAGATATCACTATTCACTTAGAACACATAATATCGAGCATATCACACCGAGGAGCAAAGCTGGACGAACCGCCCCTACCAAGGAAAAAAAGTTCGGGTTTTTTTTTTTTTTCGGAAAAAAATAAAAATCAAAAAAAACTTTTTTTTTGGGGGAACCTAAATCCAACTTTCCGATAAAAGCCAGTCCGAAGGTAGTTAGCGGAAAACTGTCCAATCCTTCACCGAAAAATTTTCCCCGGGAAAAAGCTCCCGAGTTTTTTCCCCCGGATTGAATGGCCGAAATAACCCTGCTGCTGGGTTCATCCCAATGCCGCAAAGTTGGCCTTGCTCATCTGGTTCCACCGTGGAATGATTCTCGCCTCTTTCCTTTCCCATTGATAATCGACTAAGAAACACCTGGAAGTTTTGCTCGATTCGCTTTTCTTGAGCACATTTCTCTGCCAGCAAAGCTTACTTTCCACCTCGTCCACATCTTCCTTTGGCCACGACTTGAAACACGAGCCACGGGAAAATATCTGAAGTATTGATTCGGAATCACCTCCCGGTTCGCCGCAAGATCTTTCTGAAAGGGAAATTGGGTGAGTCGATCGATTTTTCCTCATTGACATCGAATGTAGGCCAGCTCCATCTGGGTGCTGTTAATCGAAAAGTCAAAGCGAATCGTACCCTACGCTCCGAACCTGCTTTGGAATCCATTCTTCGCAGAACCATTCAGCGTGAATCAGCCCTTCACGGATTGGGAACTGAGCACATTTGCTCCAATGGATTTCCCGGCGAGGCATTAAGGATAGCTGATTCTTGACTACGATCTGCGGTACATCGATCGAGGCCAGAAGTGAAATCGGCAGCGTACGCAAGAAACAATGAAGGGCAAAGACCATCAAAGCGCATAAAAAGTCAATGAAAACCGCAATCGGTCCGAGCCAGTTAAATCTCACCATGGTTTTAGTCTTTTAACGATTTTGAAACGGTGCCTGATGGCGCCAAGTTGCAGGTTTGTTTGTTGTGATGGACCGTACTTCCCGCCTCGATCCCGTCGAGGATTTTCCACTTTCCTCCCCGTTTGTCTTTTCCTACTTCGACTAGTTTCCACTTGGACTCATTATTTCTCAATGGGTAAAGACCACCGCCTTCCCTGAGGCGATAAGACCCAGAGCGGTCTTTTAGGGGACGACCTAAGCGAATTATTTTGGTGGTGCAACGGATGAAGCTCGAGCAATTCATTCCCGGTTAGCAAGGTTTTTTATTTCCTCCAGAGCAAATTGAAACTTGAACCAGGCCAATTTTCAATCCACCTTGGGTTGATTCCTGTCACCCGGCCAGATATAAGCAACTGTTGTCCGCTGTAATCGGATAGACCTTCAAGCGGATTGCCGAATAGAAATTCTGTGGGATATCTGACTTCCAACACTTTGACTCTTAGAATCAAATTGATTTCGTAAACTCAGATTTCGCAAAAAGTGGGCTTGGAATTACTGACCAAACTTCCAGAATTGAACTTTAAAGTCTGCTAATTTGTCCGGAAATAGGCGCCTTGCCTGGCAAGCGCTCGAAGTTCATCCTGCGCTTCCTTGATTCTAACTTCTGCCAGAAATACTCCAGATTTTTGGCTTTAAAGCTGATCAATCAATCAAGGCGATCCGCTCCTGATCTTTGGAAGAAAAAACGGCATCAATAGCCGAGAACTTCAATCCGACTCGTATCGGCTTTTGCGTTGCGGAGCGCAATCTGAGCTTTTTCCAATCGAACTGCGGCTTCCGCGGGATCGAGCTTGGCGATGAACGTCGCCCTTTTTTGACGTACTGACCTTCTTTTCACTTGACTTTCCAAGAGGTAGCCAGCCTGCTCGATAGCGCCATGACTTCCGAACCCGGCTCCAGGTTTTCCGGAAGCATTGAATCAGGTAATCGAAAGCTTTTGCGCTCGCAGCGGCTTGTTTTCTGACTTCCGTAGCGGCCACTTCCATTTTCGAAAAGGATTTCAAGTGGGTGCTTTGTCGACTTTATCGGTTTTCCCCCTCTTTGCAGAAAAGGTAAAAGCAGCAGGCATGCAAAAAGTATTCGAACAAGCGTTTTTCATGAGTTAATTAGTTTACAACCCTAAATAAAACTAAACTAATCTTTCAAATCAAAATGAAGTTTCGGAAAAGCTGTTAAAAAAAGGGTGAAAAATCAAAACTACTCTACTGAAACAAACTTCTCATATTTTCGCTTTGCTTGTCTAATAACCAAAAATAAATTGTTTCCATTTTTTAGTAAAATACAAAATCATCACCTAATTCCTTTTTTTGAAGGTGAATCCGCCTAAATCTCCTTCTCCAACTTTTTCTAAATTTTTATCAAGTTTATTACTATTAAATCTAAATTGGTCTAAAGCACCCCATAAATGATTCTACATCTATTCGTCTTAGGTTTGGTGCCATTTCGGGAAATAACTTATACTGTTCGAGAAAAATTCTAAATTCTGAACCAATACAAAAAACAAATGAAGAATATCTTCCCCTCAATTACTGAAGATAACATAATCACTTATTTTGATTTTCCCCTATTCCAGGATTTGAAAATAGATACAAACTCAGAATCGACTAGTGTTTTCTTATTAATTTACCGTCTAAATCGTAAGAAAAATATGCGCGGATTTTTCCATATTTTAAATAAATCGATTTTGATGGTCTACAATAGAAAACTCCCGACTCAAGAAAATTTAAAACTGTAAACATCATCATGGAAAATCTTTGGGGAAACCAAAATGAAGAATAACTTTGAAAGAATCTAGTGGTAAATCCCAAAATAGGGACAGTCTTGGTAATTTCTATAACTCCTATTACTCATGTAATAAGAGATAGGAAACCCAATCACTCCTCCATCAAAATATATAGAGTTTTGATGTGAAGTTTCTCCACCCCCCATTTCTTGAATCTTCAAAATTTTGAAAGTCTTTAGTTGTTTAGATCTCAGGTCAATTTAATTGAAATGAGGATAATCCCTTAAGATTTGAATAGCTAATGTGTCATTTATTAACACGAATATCAAATCTTTTTTAAGCCGCATTTTGGTCCAAATCGAAAATGAAAAAAATAAAACTTCCCAAAGTCCCCTTTTCGAAATTCATATTGATATCAATCCCAAAGAATCCTGTAAACCCATAGGTATCAGTAAAATGATTCCGAGAACTCCCCAAAAGAAACTCCGCTCAATTTGGGATAGGTATGATTATCAAAAATTAAAACGCGAATTGTAATCGTTTAATCCTCAAGAATAGGATAAACAGATAATTCCCCTTTTCTTTGCATGAGAAAAAAAGAAAGAGAATAGCATATAATAAGAAAATACAAAAACGCATAAGGTAATAAAAACAAAGGCTGACCATAATTAGCCAGCCTTTAAGTCAGAATTTAATTTTAACACAATCATCGCAAAATTGGGCTATATCACTCTATGAATTGAGGCCAGGCATATTGCCAATGCTGAACCCGGAAATGGAAGTTAACAAGTGTGACGATGAAAAATACCTCCAACTGTATAAGGACTACTATAATTCAATTTTCAATAACAAAAGTTTTGATTGGTCTGTTGTATTCCTGAAATCCAATAAACATGAAAATAATAAGGAAAAATAAAAAGAAGAGCTACTTTTTTCATTTTTTTTTGTATTGTTGTGCCCCGAGCTAAAAACTGGAGAGGCTGGGTTAGAAATAATAGAATTTAAAAAAAAATCTCCGACTGGCCAGTACCTGAATCTTTCCGGTTTCCAAATATACCCCCCCAACTATATTTGCAACTCTAGTTGAATATTTTTTTCTAAATTATAATTTAGTTGGATTTTTGATGAACTAAATTTTTTATTTAATGTAAAATAGATTTTGTTGTTTTTTAACTCTTTACCAAGTACGTTTACGAAATACTACTCTTCCCTAACTTCCCAAGTCCAAACTGGTTTTAGGATCGAGGAACTGAAAAAATGGCTCCCCCTTTTATTCGTAGACCCGACTCATTCATACCTAAATAATTCCAAGGTGTATTTAATCTAGGTTATCAGATAATATTCCAGTATAACTTCATTGCTTGACTTTAGCCTTCCAAAAATCCGGTTGCCGATAAGGCATATAGTACATTCCAAAGAATCCTGTTGATGGCAAGGATAAGTTCACTTCGCCTAATTTTTCGAATTGCTTATTAAATAACTCTATGTATATCAGCCCTCCCTTCAACTTCCAACTTCCCCCCCTTATAAATCGAAATATTTAGTATCACCAAAACTCATAATAGGGGCCAAATAAGACATCAATCCTGCAGTCACCAGAATTTAGAAATATTCTTTTAAATGAAATTCGGTTTAATATTTGTTCTGGTAAATCTTTTTTTCACTTTGAAAAAGAATTGGTTTTCGGAAATTTTGAAATACTGTTTCACCGGTTTTGAGTAGTAAATTTGGATCTGATTTAACAATGGGTAAGAAAACTATTCAACTTTATCACCGTCAAAAAAAGGGTTTGGATAAAATAGGGATTTGTGATGGCAAGCCCTTTTTCACTTGATTTGAGGAATTATATGATTACTCTAAGCTTTCTAGAAATATGAAGTTCCACAGATTTTATTTCTTTCTTCAAAATCAAGAACACTCAATTTCAATTCCGGGTTTATGAATATCTAAAAGAAAAAGTATCCAAGATTATCTTTCTTATTAAAGCGCGAACTAACTACTTTATTTTGAGAGTTCGCATTCACCTACTGAAAGGAGACCTTCTAATTGCGAGGAATTGAAATTCATATTATTTTTCATCGATTTACTTCATCACTTCCTGGTAAATAGATTTGTGGCTAATTATCAATAATGCCAAATTCCCCTTTATACTCTTGAAAGGATTAATGATTTTCGAAATTTCCAATTAGGCCCTTCGAAAAGGAATTGGATTCCCTTAATTGAAATTTTTTTCCCTAGAACCTGTTACCGAAACTCGAACGGGTATCTATTGACCGCAGAAAAAATTTTAAATTTAATATTAAAAAAATGGAGCCTAATCAAATTCAGAATAGAACTGACATAATCTTAGCTGGATGTATTTCCTGATTCCCCGATCTGGATTTTCAAACTTTGGGCTAATCAATTCATCAAAGAACTTGCTTCCGAAAGTCTTCAACCTCAGAGCAAGCATGATAGTTAATAAAAAACTTATAACTTAAATTTCATAAGATTTACCTCCACTACTATTTTGGACCTGCAAAAAACCCATAACAACTATGTATCGTTGATTATTATCACATATATCCACGATGGTATTGTTTCCTGGGCCGCAATTTTTGCATTATGGTCCTCCAATCTAGCAAACGACATCATCAGCATCCGCAGCATTCCAAGATGTACCCGCATGGGAATGCGGAAATACTTAATGCAAATAACCCTAAACTTAAAATTACTTTTTTCATCTTTTTAGTCGTTTGTGCCCTCAAGGCAAAAGTAGAGAGGCGAGTTAAGAATAAATTGAATTAAAAAAATCTCCGACTGGCCAAGTACCTTGATCTTTCGGTTTCAATATGCCTCCCCCCCCAACCTATATTTGCAACTCTAGTTTGAAATATTTTTTATACCTAAAATCGTAATAGACTGATTTTCAAATGACTAAAATTTTTACTAAATAAAATTAAACTATATCAAGATTCGCCTCATCTACAGTCAGTTTAGTAAATACTTATTCCCTGCCTACTTCCCATGTCCAAATCCGGTTCAAGAATGGGGCCTAGGGAAAAATGGTTTTTTAAGAAGATAGCTCTTTCTATCCAAATAGGAATTTTATCAAACCAGGAATCCTCGCTTCAAATAAAGTTTTCAATCAAATCCTCTGACCATCAAGCGTTAAGGGTATCTCCAATTTACTTCCGAAGAAGGAACGCAATTCCATTATAATGCCCAAAAAAACCTAATAATTCAGCTCTTTAATAGTGTTTTCTCCAAATCAATTTTCATTAACATAATCGGAAGGTTTCTGGCCTAAAATTTGGTCTCTTATTTCTGAAGTGAGTATATGCAAATAAAATATTCTTTCCTTTGAATTTGAGTCGCGTAGCCAAACTAAGAAATTGATCCAAACAAGAAGTGAGTCGAAAAGGAACTGCCTCAAAATAATATAAAAGTGGGATCAAAATATTGCCTCTCGAACTCATAAAAATTCAAAAGTTCTCCAAAAATCAAGATTAAATTCTTTTAAAAATAGACACAAACTACTGGGTTTACAATATAAAAGCTTAATCACCTTTTCTTACTACACATTTTGCACACCTTGACTAGTGCGAGTCCACCTTCTGGAATATTATCAGGAATAACTTCAAAAAGCTTTTTTTAAAAAGAACCAGTAAGATGAAAACTTAGGCTAGCATTTTCCCCCTGCTCTATAATTTTCTTGCATTGATTCGTCCAGCCGTCTACTAATGAAGAATGAAATCGTTAATTACCGCCTCGAAAAAAGGCAAAATAGTTTTTCATACAAAACTATTTTCCTTATTGGTAGCTTTATTTCATTTAAGTAATCTCCTTTCAAAATTAAATATCAAGATTTTGTTTTAAGCATCACATTTAGAAGAAAAATCGAAAAATCCCCCTGAATTAAGGCATTTGAAAAAGCCGGATGTAGGTAAAGGGTAATCTTTTGAAGTGCTTATTGGAGAAATAATGAATCCTTCTCACCTGTCAAGGTTTGTAAAGAATGCATTGCCGAAAAAAGACCCATCTCCAAAAACTAAGAAGCGTATCTTGATAAATTTAGGATTTAATACAAAAATTAAAAAGCAACTCCCATCTTCATCTAATCTTGGTTAGAATCTATAAAAATGATTTCACCAGGTTTAAGCTAAAATTTAATTTTGTTCTCCTGTTTATTTTGGCTACAACGCAAATACTATCAGGAGCAAAATTAGGATGGTTTGTTCATGGAATGTATAAGAAAATTTAATAAAGCCCACCCGAAAAGGTGGCTCAGTTCTTAGGCTTTTAATTTCAAAGCTCCCTCTCATTACTGTTACAGGTACCATCACAGTCATAAACCGCAAAAATGGGATTTTCAGTAACGTAACAAGAATCTAAAATCAGCAGCCTCAGCTTAAGGATATCCCACAAAAAACATTCCCACCAAAAAGCAAATAGCGCTACGCCTTGATTTCAAAAATTACTTTTTTCAATCTTTTTTAGTCGTTTGTGCCCTCATTGCAAAAAACTGAGAGCCGAGTTATAAATAATTGAATTAAAAAATCTCCGACGGGCCAGTACCTTGTTCTTTCGGTTTCAATATACCTCTTTCCGAACTATATTTGCAGCTCTAGTTTGAATATTTTTTTTTTTCTAACCTGCAATAGACTAATTTTTCATGACTAGATTTTTTTTTAAAAATTAAAAACATAATATCAGATTCTCATCTACAGTCAGTTAGTAATACTATTCCTGCCTACCCTTCCCATGTCCCAGCTTGTCAGGACGGGTAGGGAAAAATGGTTTTTTTCATAAAATTCGAAGTCGGAATCGTCCGGGAGCATCGCCAATCGAAATGTTCATACAAAGCGATTCATTTCAATCATTGTAAGCAACCCTTTCACACTCACTGTAGCAACTCCCTTATCGATCAAATCTTTATTGAGTGGCCGCACGTCCTCGGAGATTAGTCAATCCACTCGGCGGGAGTTTTTTTGGGAAGTCGGTCAATTGATTCCGTACCCAGACGGAGTCCTTTGTATCTACCCGAAGTGACTTTCACCCCAGGTGTCAAAAGCAAATATTTAAATGTGGCAGCAGTAAGACTATCCATGTGAAAAAATTCTCCATTGGAAGTCATTTTCAATGAAATTTCTTTCCATAAAAGCTTGCAGAGACTTTTTGGATCAAAAGACGGAGTACTTTTCGCCTGCCCAAAAGCAAATGAGCTCATCAACTTAGAAATAAAGAAAAAAGGCAAAAACAAGTACCGCATCACAAAAACTAGAAAGTTTAATCCGCATCTTTCCAACAAGCCTGCCAATAGCTGACAAGCATCTGTTAAAATTGTTCCCTACCGGGATAAAAATATAACTTAATAATACTAGTCGAAATAGAACACGTCAACTAGTTTACCAATCTCCAAGGATTTTATTTATTAAAAAAGACTTTTAAAACAGTGTTTTAAAATAGAAATCACACGGAAGATTTTTTAAACTTAGAAAATAGAACGGCTACTGAAAGGAATAAAGATTTTTCCTTCGGTTCTCCGTGAATCCTTCGCGTCCCCTCTGCGGTTTAAAAAAAGAAAAAAAATGATTAAAATCCTCCACAAGAACCGCCCGATTGGCACCTTGGAAAGCGACTTCAAGAATAACCCTCGAATCGAAGAGCCAAAAGCTCGTACCTCGATGAGATCTGTGAGATCGCAGATCGTGAAGACGTGGACTTGGTGCTACTCGCAGGCGATATTTTCGATTCCTTCAAATCCCAAGTCCATGAGCGGTGGAATTACTCTATAAGACACTTCGGAAACTGTCAAAGAAACGGTACCAGGCCTATAAGCAATCTCTGGAAATCATGAATAGCAGTCAAGTTTAAATCGACAAAGCCGCCGATCCACTAGCTCGGGAATTTTGGGAAATATTTTTTTCACAGCTTTCAGACAAATTCTTCCTCTTGGAAAACTTGGATCTGGAATAGAAATCACGGCTTCGGATCTGGATTCAATGGAACTCCACCTTCCAAAAAATTAACTTTTTCGCGATCCGAATTCTTTTTGGCCCTTATGCAATGAAGTTTCCCTTAAAACCTAACCTCGGTGCCGAAAATCGGGGAGGAAAGAGTTTCCGGAAAATAATTGGCGACAAATGGACTAGTCTTGCAGATGCTCAACTTGTGATGGAATCAGGTGTTAATTTATTCATTAGGACACTTTTACTTCACGAGGAAGGTTCAACACAATGGAAGCCGAACCTGAGTCGGAGCGACCGATCTGCATGTAGCGGTAAACGCAGGCACTGTTTAACCAGCAATATGCCCCCCACAAATCCAATATTTCCGCTTTGGGACATTTGCATCGGTTATCCCCCATGCGGTCAGCCCAAAAAAAAAAAAATTCCCTTCCCCCATCCCCAGTTTTTCGTCTATTCGAGCTCCCCTCTTGCCTATTCTTTTAAGCGAAAGCGATCAGCAAAACAGGTAGTGTGATTGAGGCTGAGCCCGGAAAAACCTGTGAATTATAAGCCTTTCCGCTCCAATCCGGCCGGCATTGTTTCGGGGAAATTTGACAACCTCCCTGAGACCTGAAAATGGCTGGAAGAAATCCTATTGCTTCGTAAGAACTGACGCCCTATGAAACCGACCTATGCCATTTGATTGCTGCGAACCGGAAAGCGATTTCAAAAAAAGCACAACGATGGCATCGTCAATTTGGATCCCCCCAAGTTAAAGGGAATTTCAACTACCGAAAACAATCGACTTCAGGTCGAGGGACGCTTGTTAAAAGTATGACTAGTCTCTTTCAGCTTTTCTACAAAAGCGAAAAGGCGCCAAAGAACCGAATGCCGAGATTTTAAGAATTATTTCAGGAAGTAAATCAGTCCAGGAGAATCAATCATGATACAATAACGTAATTAGAAATTCAGGGGCCTTTATCTATCGGGAAAAGCAAGTTATCGACTTTGAAAAGCTTGACGGCTGCTGGGGACTTTTTGGAAATTTTTTAGCAGTAGGTTTTCTGGAAATCCCTCTATTTTTGAAGCGGTACTTTTGGGCACTTTTATGGGAGCACTGAACGACTTTCTGATCGAGGTGAAAGAGGCAGTAAATGGCTTAATCTCCAAAAGTGACGCGCTCATTGATCATTTTTGAAATTTCGCCCGGAAAAAAACAATCAATCCCTTCTATCTGCGCGCTACTCTGCAAAACGAAAATAAAAAGGATCCGAAAAAGTTGATCCAGCAGAGCATATTTTCTACCTCCGTCAAGCAGGAGAATGGGAAACCGCTTAGAAGCTAGAGCAGAGCATATCATGGGATGAAAAAAGGAGCATTTTAAGCAGACGGTGATTATGTCCGCAGGGAAAATTCCGAGAATTTAATTGAATCTTACACCGGGAACCAGAGCAGAGATGAATGAACAGAGCTTTTTGGTTTGGAGCGCTTTTGATCTTTCGCAGAAGACAGGGGCTTTTGCCTGAAAGTCGAAAAAAAGGTAAAATAGAATTAGGCTGGAAACTCACTGGGCAGATTAGAAGAAATATTCAAAATCAATCCAAGAATCCGAAAGCCAGCTCGATGAGATCAGATTTAAGATCTCCCCAATTCATCTAAAAATCTGGATCAGCAAGGATTAGGCCCTGAGATCCCAAAACTCAAAGTCAAAAACACAGCGAATTGCTGAAATTCCGCTGGAGAAAACAAGGTTTAGAAAGCAAAAAACCTGAGATCGAACCGAAAACAGATTCCTTCCATAGGGAATATTCATCACTGCCAAACTTACCTAAACAGACTGGATAATCTGAAAGACCTGCATTTCCGAGCTCGAAAAGGCCCAATTATTAGCGCTACAGATTGTGGTTCCCGAATTCAAAAGAAAGATTTGAGCAGGATAGTGGCGCAGCTGAGCAGAGAACACTTGATCTGAAAGAGAAAAAATAAGGACCGCCAATCGGGAGCGAAGGGTCGAGATCTCAAAAAAGTCGCTGAATACAAGGCTTTAGCCCAAGACCTTTCTGAGGCGAGTAAAAAAGTGGAAACACTACGGCCTGAAAAATCGAATCCAAGGAAGTCAACCAAAAGTCCGATAGAAAAACAAATCAAGGAACTCGAGCAAAGCAATCCGAAACGCTAACCAATGTCGGACGCCAAGTCAACTATCCGAGCTAAAAAGCGCAGCTAAAGAGAATCGGAGCAAAATCGAACGAACAAAAAAGCCTACCCTCGAAAAACGGCTAGACAAATCAAAGCCGAAGAAACTAGAAGCCCCAAAGGGTTTTTAGAAAAGCCTGCTTGCCCACCCTTCCAAGTCAAGAAAAAATCTGCTCGGGAAAAATTGGCTAGAAGTAGAGAAAAAAAGTTGCTGAAGTCCTTAAGAAAACGATCGGGAAAAAACTGATGGTCAAACAAGGATTGACAGCTCATGTACACCTCCGTAACATGCAGGAGAGCCTGTCCACTTTGGCGTTCGATGGAGCATCCAATCTCCCCTGCAAGCTACATCAGACGAGGAGGAACTTCAGTTCACTCAGGCCACCGAATGCGAAATCGAGCGACAAAACAAATTTGGAGTCAGCTCCTGAAAGCCTAATTCAGAAGCAGCAGGAGATCGAAATCAAGAAAGAGAAGTCCCCAACAGAAATCCCAAATCCGAAAAAAGACACAGGAACTAGATCAGATTCTCAGTTCTCAATCAGACCTCTAAACGTTAAACTGAAGCATTTGGGATAGCCGATTCAAGTCTTCACCTTTTGAAACGAATTGAGAACTCTAGATCGGCTTCCGCAAATCAAAATCCAAGCATCGAAGCAGACACTCAAAGTCTTCGCCAATCTTGGAGTACGATCGGCAAATAGACCTTGAGGAATTGAAAAAAAACGTTCAACCCAAAGGCTCACTCTGCTCATGCAAACAACCGCGAATTCTCTATTAAGATGAAAGGAGATCAAAGACCCAACTTTTTTGTAAGACCATTTTTTCAAAAAGAGCTGAATGTCATCACAGCAACGAATTGAAGAATGTGGAAAATGAAATTTCAAAGAGCTATTGAGCTTCTTGATGAAGCAGAAGCATCTCCGCGAAAAACGAGCCGAGCAAAGCCAACTAATCTGGCTGATCTGAAGAATTTTTGAAGCTTCAGGAAAGTATCCCTCAGCGGGAACCAGAAAGAGGCTAACAGCATCGCTTTTTTCAAAAAACTGAAAATTGACTATAATTTTCCAGGATGAGGAGGCGCTGATTTTGGCTTTTTGAGCAATTTCGATTGGATGCCGAGAAAGTGGAATTTTCCCCTTTTGGGTTTTTTTTTGATCGTCAATTTGATCAAAAACTTGCGAACAGTCAGTAGTAGGATTTTAGAATTAAACAGTCCGAACGCTGGCGTGCCAGATTTTTGATCAAGACAAATTCCTTGGCAGTAAAGGCAGAATTTTCAAACTGCTGAATCACAGCACGAAATCCATGCAGCAAGATGCCCGCGTTGCTACAGCACGAATCAAAGGGAATCACAAAGCAAGCTGAGTGAAAAAAGCAACTCTAGAGAAAACGCTCGCACACTAGCTTCGAGAAAACCTAATCTTAAAGAACTGGATCGAACTTTTTCAAAGGAAGTGGCTTCGTTAAATTATGTGGAGCACCAATTTACCTTTCAGGAAGCTTCTGTAATACTGCCAATAGTCCCGATTTAATGAAACTGAGTAAAAATTAGCCTCAGTTCTGGAAATTGATTCCAGATAAATACCTTTTGGTGATCGATTTACTTGAATGGAGGAAAAGCGAAGGCCTCCCTCAAACACTATCCGGCGGTCAGACTTTCCAAAGCTTGTGTGTTTTAGCTTTAGGCCCTTGCCTGAAAAGGTAAAATCCCTCAAATCAAGCCGATCAAAGCTTTTCTCTTGATGAGGCTTTGGTGCTTAGATCGAAATGCACCTCCGTGTTGTTTTTGAAGACGCTAAAATCCTTCGTCATGAAAACCGAATAGTTAATCATCAGTGCATGTGGAAGAATTGAACAGGAAATCGGAGTATATGCTGCAAATCCGAAGCTAGAATCCTGAAAAAAGGTTTCTCAAGGTAAGCTATTCTTATTGAGAACAGATTCCAAGCGTTCCGTGGAGACACGAACGCTGGCAGAGCAGAAGCACTAAAAGTGCGAGATATAATCAAGCTATGGGTTTTTCAACCCATTGATTAGATATTCAAAGTTGTAACCCGAGTTTTTGGCAAAGGAGCGTGCCAAAATCGAAAAATAGAGGTTTTCGCCAAAAACCGGATAGCGGGTTAATATTTTTACCCTGGCATTTTGAAATTCATACCCGTTTTTCGTGAAGACGAACGAAAACGGTGGGCGAGGTGGAAATACTCAAACGAATAGCGGCTTTATAGAGATGGCTGAAATACGAGGCAACAAAAAGCGAGAGTAATTTTGACGCAAAGTATTTCAAACCTTCATTTTTTTCTCTTGCTTTATAGCAGGCCGCAAGAACCACAATTTGGGGATACTCCTTAGGCCATAAAATACCTCTATTTGATACTTCCATCTCAGCTAATGAACTTTTCAGTAACTTGGAGTAAAATATTAACGCAGCTCATTGAAGTAAACTCTAAAAATACGATTCTACAATTGATTTTCAGTAAGTAACAAAAATATTATTAAGAAAAGACAGCTAAAAAGCCTGTATCTTTTTAATGTATAGAACTCAACACGTCCAGCTGCAAGAACTCTTGCAGGAATGCCCATCAGTTCCAAATACCAAGGATTCTCAAGGCCGATATTGCTTGGCAAAGGCATTCAAGGCCTGCAAAGTCCACCAACTTTGGAAAGTCTTACCTTCAAGAGCGATAATTCGTTTTTTATACTCCACCACGAAAATCCACTTCCCTCATTACCTTCTCCTCCAGTTAGTTAGATAGTCCAGCTTTTTTTCTTTGAAAAGCTGATTCACCAGATGAGCTCCACTGCTGACTCTACCCATCGACCAAGCCCCGATGATCTGCCTGTAAAGTTTCGGACGTTTCATTCATATTCCGGACATGATTGCAGTATTGTGCACCATGATTTGGGGACTGGAAGGCGCTTCCGGACTAGATTTGGACCTGTATTTTCCAATCCTGGCTAAAGTCCCGCTTCATGAGCCAGCTCAAGTAAATTAAGCCAGAGTCGTAGTGTTCCGGCATCTGCCAGCTGTCCCCATGAACTTTTGGTGGAAGCTGAGAATCTGACCGGAATAAGCCGACCCCAATCTTCGACAGTCCCGTTTCATCAAAGAGCCGCTTATCCATCGAGTCCCAGCATCAAAGATATCTTTGGAATACTCGTCTCGAGCAATGCGTCCCACACGTAGTTTTTCCACCGATTCTTCAATCCTCCTTAAAGTGATGTGCACCCAGGATAACCCCAAAACCAAATATATTCCTCCGGAAGTAGTCCGAAGGCATCCTTCCAATCTCTTTATAAGACCAGTGACCAAGGGTAAATCGCTTTTTCAAATCTTCCGCCAGGGATTCTGTCAAACCTGCTGCAGCATCAACCTGGGATGAGCCTAGCAAAATCACTCGGATATCGCGCTCCTCTGCAGTTCCCGATCCCATTCCGCTTAACTTGCTCACTTCCATTGTCGATTTTTTTGTAACTTCATCGATAATCAGAAAAATGGGGAATCTCTGGGGTTTGATTTTTGGATTAAGGCGAGCAATTTTCCCAATTGTTGGCAATCCAAATTCGATCCCGCAGCGGAATAAGCATCGGGAGCGACGATGGTATTTGAAAAGCATTCATGTCTTTTTAATTACTTGGCGCACCCAGCCCGTAGTCTTGCCTACTTGTCCGGTGGCCCATAGATGACCTGAAATAAACCTTCGAGGCTCTTCTTGGAGACGCCTTTTGGATGATTGCTTTTTCTGCACGTTGAAATGACATATTATTTTCTCATTTCAATTGAAGTAAATTTACTCATCTATTGGTAAAATTCCTAATATGCGACATCATTTATTTTATTAATAGGTAGTTTACGAAAGTAATTTTTAGCAAATTTTTTTGATAAAAAAACCAAAGACTTAAAATCGGCAATTCATAACAAAACAAAAAGCCCTGACAATAGTCAGGGCCTTTTCTGAATTAAGAAAACTTATGATAAAAGTTACTATTGACCCAAACAATTTCATCCTTTCGAATTGTATGATCTGAGTCGTCAAAAAATAAACGTCTTCACATCCGCTGCCCATTCTAACCAGTAGTTTTTCCCTCAGAAAGTTTAATATCTTCTAGGAACATGAAAATCTGCTTGCTACTCCCAAATAAATATCGGTGTTTGCTCAAAAGACCCGAGTACTTCTCAGGTCTGAAATCTTTCTGGCCCTATCAGCCCCCAGTGAAGGCAATTACTCCGCCATATTTTTTTGCAAGCGCGCGAAAATTCAAGTGACAGGCAAGCTCCTTGAAGAGAAGCCAATCAAGTAAATCTGTTTCTGAAGTGAACCTTTAGCCAACAGCTTCGTCCACGAAGTCCTTTTAGCTGGTGGAATGGCCAGAGAATATTCAGGCCGTTTGCTCCAATCTGCGCCATAAAACTGTAAGGTAACCAAAGAATTACCGCCACCTCTGGTGGCGGAGAGAGCAAAATCATCTAAGTGAGAATGATCCTTTAAGTGCAAGAATCCCAGAGGCACTTGCTCCTCGCCCGTGAATCAACGGATCGCGACTTTTTGAAGCCTGCTCCAGTGGTAAAACCTCCTGATAGGAATCTTAGACATAATTTTTGCTGCATTTAAGGTGACTGGCAGCAAGTGCCGATTTCAATTTTATCTCTACTTGCTGCAAAGGCCAGTCTGGTAATTTTAAACAACTCCCCAATGGGCCTCTTCTTCAATCAAATTGCGAAAACCTGGCTCATCCGTTGCGATTTTCAATAAGGACCCCACCTGGCTCTCTAAGTAGATCGCATGAAATAATTCCGGTTCTTTCACTCTGTGACTTGGTAAACCATAGTAATAAAATTTCTTCTTGAATCTTCAATTGACTTGAGGATTTGCCAGTACGGATGCAATGTGGTGAACTGTACCGGACTTTGTTGACCTCGATTTCCAGTTGGATTGACAAGGATATCCACGAATATCACCAGCTTTGCCATCCGTACCGTATCGGAATCGTCCTTTCTCTTCGGCCAAATAAACCGGTTAATCCATATACTTGGTTAGGAGCTCCTTCCAGTCCTTCTTTGCTTCGAAGATTAAGTGTTTTGCCCCATAAAATCCACGATCGAATGTTTCAAAGGAATTTGACCATAAGTCCATACTTTCGGGTCCATCTGTATATTAGCTAAATCAATTCATCCCCATTCCCATCATGATCTTCAAATCGATAGTTATCCCAACCGAGTCAAGGTATCCACACATTGAAATCAAAACTTCCTCAGCTCGAGCAATCCAATAGTCCAATGATCAATCGAGATTGAAAAATGCGGTGTAAGTTAACTCTCCAGTTCCTTTGTCCCTCTCTAGCTCCAGTAAAAGGGAAGGTCGTAAATACCGTCCCCAGGCCTCCCAAATTCATCTCCAAAGTAGAAGTGATACACATCAGGCGAATCGAAATGGATCGTTTTCCTTGACCAAGTCTTAATCCTAAAATCCCAGTGTAAGAAATCAATATTGGCTTGCGGATTACCCTGCGATTGCAGTGATAGGTGAAATTCCTGTGATTAATGTTTGCATTGAGTTTCCTTTCTTTTAAAAGTAAAAAATAAGCTGCCTTTACGGCAGCTTAATAGATTAAGAATTCACTTCTGCTGTTTCTTCTACTTGCTGCTTTACTAGTTGTACGTTAAAGTGTAATTCGTACTTTGGTCGCTTAACTAACGATACTATCCGGCCTCAGTGATCGCTGACCAGGATAGACCAAACTCTTTACGAATTTACTTTTCCGTCTATTTCAAAAAAAAAAAATTCCCCGGGGCCCCCCCTTAGCTGTTTCCCATAAAGGATCACCTGCCACAACCGCCGAAGTCTACGTCTAATTATACTACTTTGGTAGTGCCTCTCATGGTCAGGCTCCACCAGCTTATATACGCCACTTTTATTCTTAATCCGCACCAAGAGAAATGTAAGATTTGGAATGTCCCACTGCATCAAAGAAATTGCTGATTTCAAGTGGTTGTCTCTGTCAGTCTGATTCGTGGTCGATGCTATCAAATTGCAGCAGAGAAAATTCACTCTTGGCTCCAAATCAAAAATCCCTCTGAATGTACTCTCCATGTGCCTTCAAATTTTTTGAATAGCCAGTCACTGGTCGAAATAACCAAATCTTCACTTATGAAAGATACTTCCTGGTGAGTAGGGTCCGATAATCCATTTAGTAGTGCTCATAATTAATTTGTTTTAGGTTTAAATTTTTTAATTGTTAGATACGTTTTATGTCTATACACTTATTTGAAGGAAAAAAATTATCCTCCGCATTTTATCTAGTAGTCATTAAGCCTGATTTACTTCCTCAAGTCCCTAAGTCACACCATCTGTTCGTTTGCCCTTTTCCACTTCCAACTGTACCAGATTAAGCAGATTTAATCCCGCCTTTGGTAATAAGTAATATCGACTTGTCTTCTATCATTTGGAACATTCTTCTCGCCTTTAACAATCCTTTTAAATTTCAGCTTCTTCCACCAGACACGATCTAAAGCATTAGACCATTTTATTCAACATCCGGTCCTGAAATAGAGGATACCTGTCGTTGGCACATTCGTTTTGGCCTCTCAAAAATCCGTAACAACATTATATGTTTCGGGTGATATTCCATGAAGGCTAAATAAGGACTTTTGAGAAATTGACCAAATAACTATTAGTGTAAAGAAGATTTAACCGAAACCAAATTTATTATACGGAATCCTTAAATGATTTCTGTTGAATGGCTTCTTCTATAGTCCCCATGTTAATTGTTGTAGTTTAAATGTATATACATTAAATGTACAAAAAAGTTTTCACACTTCTAAAATTTTCTAAAAATCAATTTCTAATTCTCCTTTTTTGTCGGCGTATTAATCTAAATCCCTTTCCTAAGGCAATTTAGGAAATCAGAAAAAAAGTCTATTATTTTCTAAAAAAACCATTCAGACTACGAAAAAAAAAATGAATTCGATTTCCCAGATTAACATGGTGGGTTTAGCGCTATTTACACAAATTAAAATTAACAAGAACAGAAAGCTTAAGGCCTATTTTTTTCAAGCCATTCCCCGATCAGTTCGATTACTTCCGG
>Ga0163217_1111593_pt1 | contig 17915 bp, 17 predicted proteins | sample SynspAceP_FD_185933 | JGI IMG/M metagenome (GOLD analysis project Ga0163217, IMG submission 185933) | Saline lake microbial communities from Ace Lake in Antarctica - Synechococcus sp. Ace-P (PacBio error correction) | ecosystem: Environmental > Aquatic > Non-marine Saline and Alkaline > Saline ...
AAAAGAGAAAGGAGATTCGAAAGCCTGGGGGGGCCCCGGACAGGGGGGCTTTTTTTTTTTTTTTTTTTTTTTTCCCCCCCTTTTTGAGGAAAAAATTTCCCGCAGGCCCCAGCCCCGGAAAAAGCCTGCCGGGGGCCCCTTTTTCCCGTAAAAAAAAAAACAAAAAAAATTGGCCCCCACCCGGCAAGGGGAAGTTTGGCCGCCAAAGATAAAGCGGAAAAACTGCACAACCCCTGTCCGCCTTTTCCCCTTGCGAAGTCAAAGTCCCATCCCAAAACTACGGTATTATGGCTTTTTGAAATGTACTGTGCCCGACTGAAAGGGGGGGGTTTTTTGGACGGTGTAAAAACGGCGGACCCGACGGGCCGCTGAAGCCCTGTTTCGGTTCACCTCTGCTGCCTCCGCATCATTCGGGCGCGACGGCCAGAAGCGGGGCTTATGAACACGGGAAGCGGGTTGGAAATGCCCTTTCCGGTGGCGTGGGTGCCCCGAAGCCAGGACTGGATTTTGAACGAATTCTACGAGCAAAGCCCGCTTGAACTGAAGCACTCCTTGACGCCGTTTTTGAAACGACCGCCTTCAACAACATTACTGGCACTAAAATTCTTCCATTCCAGTCCGGACCTTAACCATTGGCCCTTTTTTACCCGCTTCAAAGTGTGATTCCGGCCAAATTGACCCTGCTGCCATACGCGCAGATTTAAAGAGCGTGCCTTTCATTGTCGGCTTCCCGCGATGCTGCATCAGGCTTGGGCTTTGCTCACAACGGCACTTCGATTGAGGTTACGCGGGTAAATGCGTTGGAAACCAAAACAGATATTACAAAGACGCGGATCGATGCGTATGATTTCATCGATAACAGATCTTGTTAGAGCCGTTACGACGGGGCGTCGAATCCCCGTACCGCAGAATGCCCACCGCTGCGACTTCGTGGTGTAACGAAAGGCTCCCGCTTGAAAACGCTCATCTGCCCCGGTCAGGTAACGCACGGTGATATCGCGGCCGTGCCCGCGGGGTGTTTACACTCGGTGAAGTGAAAAACGCATTTCTCACTGGGCAATGGCGGTTAGAAGTGCGTTTCTTGATTGAAGAACATGCCAGTGCCGACCTTGCAAAGAGTATTCCATAGATTTAAGCTGCAATAAGAAAGATAACATTGAATGGGAACGCACCGGGGTTATCTGGATGGTAGTTGACTTAAAGCGACGCGTATTTCTTGAGCGACTGGCCGGGCAGTTTTACGCGTCCACTCGCTGTTTTTCTTCTTAAAACTAGTCGTGGTCAATCACGGTACATCCTGAGTGTGGGTTGGCTGTGGAGCCCTGCGGAACAGCACACGGTGCTTGTCTGGTGCCGGTGCAACCCTTGCAAGTGAGTCCTTTTTTCGAGTGGTGGCATTCGTTCGCTAACCGACGCTGTAAGCAGTGACCAGCGCGAGGCCGACCGCGAACTCGTTTGGTATCGGGAGATGCCTGCTGGGGGTTGCGCTCTCGGGGCTGACGTGGGGAACGCCGGCTACCTGTTTTATACGACTTCGATATATCATATCAAGTCTTGCACTGCTGTCTTCGTGTCTGCGGGCATGTGCGCGGGGCCATCGTTAGCCTGTCTGCCTTTTCTGAGGCTGCTATTCTCTTCTTGTGCTTGTCGTACTCCCCGTTTTTTGTCCGCTTGGTCATGGAGGGACTGGGGGAGACGGGCGTTTACTGGCGGTCCAATGGTCCGTAAGCTACCTGGGGATTGCTCATCGTCTTTTTGCACCCCCGTCGCCGCCACAGTCATCACCGGGCTGGGAAATTGACCTCCTGCGTTCTGAAACGCGGACAGACAATCGAGCGCCAGGCAACTTGTTTTGACGAGCTTGACTGGCCTGCCAATCGGCGCTTGCTCAAGACAGGCTGGGGCAAGCGCTTCGCTCAAGATGCCGCCGAAAAAATAGCCAGGCTTGCGCTGCTGTTTCTCGATCTTGATTTCTTCAAGCGCGTCAACGACTCCCTGGGGCACAGTGCAGGGGATGAGCTTTTGGTTTGAGGTCGCAAAGCGACTGCGGATTTTTTTGCGGGCCGAAAGATACCGCGCACGTCCTGGGCGGCGATGATTTGTAGGCTGCTGATTGGATATCGAGGGGGGCAACGGAGCATGTTGGTGTCGGCGGTACGCCCGGCGCGGCGAGGAACTGCGTCGGGCGATCGACTGCCTATCAATGTTCAGGGCAACGAAATTCATTATCACCGTCAGCATTGGCGTGAGTCTTTTGCCGGGTGACACCGATAATGTTTGGGAGCTTGCTCAAGCACGCCTTGACACCGCATGTTCGAGCCAAGGATGATGGACCAATACCTTGCGATTCTTTCGTAAGCTCGGAGAGCAGGCGACGCTGGCCCGACGCATTGAATATTGGACACCGCGCAGCTGAAGGGCGCGCTGGATACCGGCGAGGAACTTGAAACTGTATCTGCAGCCGCCAGTACAACCGCGATCGCGTCATTGTGGTGCAGAACTGCTGCTCGCGCTGGCGCCAATGAAGGAAATTATTCCGCAGACGTGTTTATTCCTATTGCCGAAGACTCGGGCTTTCTACCGATTGGGCGTTGGTGATTGTGCGAGCCTTTGAAATTGGCGCGCTGCTCAGGAGAGCCTCGCAGACAAGGAATTTTCGCTTGCGCTCAATGTGAGCCCCCGACAAGTTCCGGCAGAAGGAATTTTTTCGACAAAGTGCTCAAGGCCATTGATGATCACCACCTGCGGGGCCGGATTTTATCGAACTCGAGTTAACCGAAAGGGCTGGTTTGATCGACCGATGGTTGGGGTTGACACGGTGTCGAAGAAGGGCGGGCGTGCGTTTCTCGATTGATGACTTCGGTACGGGGTATCGTCCCTGTGCGTTTTAATCTCAAGTCCCTGCCCTTGATACCTTGAAGGTAGATGCAGTTCCTTTGGCGGGGATGTGCTGACCGGATCGCAGGGGACGCCAGTATTGTGCGGGGCCGAATTATCTCCATGGCCCGAACGCTGGAGCTGAAAGTGATAGCCGAAGGCGGTCGAAACGAAGGAAGTTCCGCGATTTCCTGAATTAGTGCTGACTGTCGGCGATTTCAGGCTACCTTTACTCCGCCACCCATTCCTTGGCGAAATTTTCCAGGAGCTTTTGGGCCCTAGCGAGCTATCCCGCTAGTTTCCTGGGGTATTGATTGGCCGCATTCAGGCACCACGAATCTGAAATGCTGGCACGACCGGCTCGTCTTTTCGCTGCCAAGCCACTTATAGACGATACCCGCAATGGATTCGCAACTACAATAGGCGCCAGCCAGAACAGCCATAGTTGATTAATCGCCCAGCCGCCCTCAAACAACGCCAACAGCCGTGCTGCGAAAAAAAAGGCCCCGGGGGGGTTTTACTGAAGTGTTGGTCCAGGGATGCTGATCAGGTGGATAAGGGTGAGGCCTAGGCTATGGCGAACCGGGAGCAGTTGCTGCCGGCGCGCGTTTTGTCCCGTGGCACCCATATAATGCTCAAAAACATAAATGTCATGACGCAGACTCGGCATACCAACGCGGCGGTAAAAGACTGTAGCCACTCGGAGAATGCTCGCCGAAACCATTGGACGCGAACGACCCGGCTGTTTTCCAAACCTGCCTGGTCCCACTGGCGATCACAAACAGCACTGCAGGCACCGCTATAACCGCCAAGAACCTGCGCCACAAACGTAGGCCCAATTAGACGCGGGAAAGCGACCACCTATCATCAATCCCCAGACACTGCCGTGGTGTCGACCCACTGTATCGCCTGGGATCGGGATGGCGTGAACCTCTTCGCTGCTTGAATGAGGACTTTGCTGGCCCGTCTTAGCGGGCAACCTCGAAAAGGAGTAGAGGCCTGCGCCAGCCGGGATCAGCTCGGCCCAGTGGCCAACTGGTGGCGGATCAATAACGGCCGTCTCGCCCTGCTGCGGGCAGACGGCGATCCGGCAGGAGGACAGAACTGGCCTTCAGGATCTGGAGCAGGCCTCCGCGTCCCGGTCGTTTGTTGCCCTCAATCATCGCCGGGTTTCGCCAGAAGGTGCATGCCACTCGCATCGGCCAATGCTTCGGCGAGGACGATCTGGGCCCTGGCCGCTGCCAAGCATCGCGCTCCTGTAGTACTGAGCCAGGTTGTTGTGCGCGACTGCGGAAGGCGCCCCGCCTTCACGGGCCCGGCGCAGGGCATTCTCTGCCGCTACCAGGTCGCCGTGCGTAGCGGGCGTTTGGCCAGAGCCTTTTTTGGGCCCCCTCCAAAAAGGGGCAAAGGCTTGTTCGGGCCAGCGCTCCGCCGCGGCGTCATAGGCCTGCAGAAGCTAGGTCAGGCCTGTTTTCAATCCCGAAGTCACCGGCCGCCCCGCAACGCAGTGGGTAAGCTTGCCGTGGCGGGGGGGTTGGCCGGTTGCACCGCACATTGCCCAATTGTCAGCCCCGCCAGCGCCCTCAAACGCACCCGGTTCATGCTCAGGCGCTCATCGGTGCCCCGACCCGCAGAAAGCAGGGAGTCGAAGCGGCGTCTAGCACAACTACCACTGGCGTAGTGCCATTGGGGCAGCACCTGAGGCCCAAGATTCTGCAATCACCAGCACCGGTGTGCCGCGGGACCTCTGACACAGGGTTTTTAAACTGGGCTGCAGGCACGAAGGGCATGCGCATAAACGACGAGTCGTGGCAATATATTTCCCGCCTGCAAGCTCCCCTGCCTGCCTGGGGAGATAGATCTGCGGCACAGTATTTGGGGTTACCCGCCAGGCCAAATCGGCTCCGAGAATGGTAGCCAAGTGCCGCCGGCCCGCACTGGTACTGGCTTTGGGGGGGAAAACGGCGTAATTGCCACGTTTCAATCGCTGATGTCGGTCACCCATACTCAAGCAGGAAAGGCCCCTGGCGCAGCCCGCGAGCATAGTACACCGAAGGCTATTTACCGCTAATCTCAAACCTTGCTGGAAACGCTTGGTAATTCCCGAAGGATTTCAAAGCAACAGAATGATCACCAGAACAGCGATCACAATTACCCAGGGCCACCGCTGCCGGCGGCCGCGTCTGAATATTGAAGGCAGTTTGGCTTGGAGTTGGGGCGTCAGTAAGAGATGCTACCCGCTCGTTTTGCATCACTCGGATCAACACCCATGGCCTCCATCCTGCAGCGTACCTCTTCGCGGCCAGATACGTCTCTACCACTTCCACCTGGGTGCTGCGCCTCTTTCGTTATCGAGCATCGTGGCATTGTCCCACCATCTCGGCAGCGAGCGTGATTGTGCGCAGGACGAGGCGGCGGACAACATGCAGTTCATCAACAGAACGATATTTTCATCGGTATTCCTCTTGGTCAAATTGACGTGCAGAAGCCGCTTGAACCTTTTTTCCCGCGATGCGACTCCAATCAAGATGCGCTCGAAACGCCAGCAAATCTCTGTTCGCTGGCACACATAGGGTGGAAATCAAAGGCGGCACGCTCACATCCCCGCTGGAGCCCGTTACCGCCATGTGGGCCGATTTCTCGAAAGTATTGGGGTGACCGAGGGCTTTTTCAATAACAAGATGGAAAATGGTGTGGAGACGAGCGTAAGGGATTCCAGAAACCTTGAGAATTAGACTGAGGGTCTTAACCCAGTGTGGGATTGGGCGGTGCGGCGTTCCGCTGGCATTAATTAACCGCGTTAGTGAACACGGGCCTTCCTCCGTTTAAGTGGGATATAGCCAGCCAAGGTGTGTGAGGTAAGTCCGGTAAAATCCGCACTGGTAGTACTTGAGCACCGAAAGACTGCGCGCGGTACCGCGCTAAGTTTTGATTTAAAACGGGGAAAAATGGTGGGCCGTGATGGATTTCAACCGGGGCGGTAGCCCCATCGACATTGGTTAAAAAGCCAAAAGCTTCTACCTCATGTATCTCTATGTTTTTATATGATTTTTCTGGACTGGATTCCCCACACTTCTTGTGAGGTTTTTCTATAGTTTCCACCTTTGAATCTATTGGTTTTTCCACGTGTTTTTGCATGGCATTTGCGGGGAAACTTTTTTCCGCTACATAATTACGAGGGGATTGCGAACCTAGAGCCTATGGTTTTTTCGCTCGCCATTGACTCCTAATGCTTGGTAAATCAGAGAATCAAAAAAATGAGCCCGGATTGGAGGGCCATCAACAAGGCGTGAGGGATGGCCCCATGCGTGGTCCATCAGACGCTATGGGCAGTCTGAGTCGATCACGCTTTTTTCACCGTTCGATTTGCACTGTCGAAAACGGCAACTGGTTAAGTTTCAGTGTTCAGACGCAAGCTGACAAAACTCACGCCAATGCGCGCATCAATCGATGGATTGTGTCCCACTGGGTTGCACCTTGCCATTGATCACCTTGTAAAAGACTTTCTCGGTTTAGCCCGGCGGCCTCTGCCACCCTGCGCGACCGCCCTTTGTGCTTGATGGCTATGTCCCAATGCCACAAACAACACGGCAGGGTCATCGTCTTCGTAGCATTGGTTAAGTATTGAGAACACTCGTCCTCGGTTTCAGCAAGTGATCAAGGGATTGTATTCCGGTCAGTATGGACATTGTTTTCCAAAACCTCCAATTCGCTTAGTATCCGTTTTCGCGCGGCAATATCGCGTGACTGACTGGATTTATTGCCACCGCAACAGTAATGTTAGCTTCGCCATTACGGATCGTAAAATACAGGCGATAGCCGGGCCGGCGAAAAATCCGCATTTCCTAACGCCATCGCCCACCGGCTTCACATGACACCAGATTCCAGCGACCAGTCCTGTCGAGCCCGCTGGTGCTATTTAGTTTAGCGCGCCTGCCGATCGCGGATACGGGCAAGCCAACGATTAAGACATCGGTGGTAACGACGTATAGTTCAATGCGGGGAACTGTAGCCTGCAGGCCACATAAAGGAAGAGGGTGTTTGATTTGCATACCTGTTGATTGCCACTTAAAACTAAACCCCCAAATCTTACTGAGCACGATCTCCGTGCGAGGTCTGGTGTGGTTTATTTGCGCTTACGTTGAAAGTGAGTCGCTGAGGAGTGCTTTCGAAGCTACTTAGGCATACCTCTACCAGGTTTACCCCAGAAAACACTATCGACCGTGGGTGTAGAGCTCATCTGAGCCAATTCTATTAGAACAATCCCGGATCTATTGGACAGACGCAAGTAAGTCTGCATACGAAGGACTTTTAAGTCTTTTGAATTAATTAGAAATGCGTGGGCCCTGATGGATTCGACCAATCGACCAATGGGTTAAAAATCGACCGGCCAATTTTCCAAGCGATTGAAATTTAAATAACTTTTATCGGTGACGCCCCGTTTGCAAGTTTGCAACCGAATGCACAATCCGCGCATGACTGATCCCGGCAAAGTCCGGGCAGTTGGACGACTATTGGGATGATTTGCCAAACCGGCAATTTGACCAGTGGTTGCGTTGGTAGATGCGGATCAGATCTGCTTTCGCATCTTCTGTCAGCAGCCTATACGATGCCAATTACGCCGCGCTTCTCCTTGCCTCCGCAAGATTTCGGCCCGTCCGAGAACCGTGAAACCAACTTTGCTACTGCCCGACCAATCTCGCACGTATCGCTTCGGATCTCTACCGAACTTTGCGGATTAGATCATTCACACCCATCGTTTTGCTCGTGGTATTCCTGGCTCTCGGACCTGAGCCTTGAAGCACTCCTCATTGGGCGGTTGGTAGAACGAAAATACTTTGTCTGGGCATAGTGCCTCCACTTAAGAATTGATCTGGTGCAATATTACACCAATAATGACCGACATCCACTCGCAGTGGCCTATTGAAATGGCTGCCGCAGCGCCGCTCCACGGCCCCCTACCATCGAAAAACACTGGTGGATCATGACACTATGTCGTGCACCGCGTCGCTCGCCAATCAAGTCCCCCACTGTTCCCATGACCGTGAAATCGCAGATTTTCCCTGCATCCAGAAGCCGGCAACGTCTCCCTCGTTGCGACAGTGCGTTTTTATATGCTGCTCGATAAAACTCCCGTTCACGGCCCGCAGGAAACTCTGGCGGAGCCGATTCCGCGGCCAAGCAGTAGGTGGGTTTGTTCCGCTCTCGACGTCCACGAATTCCCCGCGTTGGGGATCGTGGCGCGATATCGCGGCCAGTGAAACGGGGATGCGCCTGTCGCCCAGCGGAGTGATGGACCAGCGTGGGGTTCCCTGTAGCTCGCTTCAGCGGTGGCCGCACGTCTATATCGCGAAAGCCCGATAGAAAGCGTACGCGTTTTCGGGTGAGGTGGTCACGCCGCTGGAACTCGTTTGAACAATCCAGTTCCCTTCGGGCGTGGCGCTGGCATGAAGGTCGACGAAAAAGATTCTGCCGGTTAGGCTGGATTTGGTTCCCGCCCCAGCCCCTGGGTCGAAGTCAGCGTCATGGAAGCTTCGCGTTCGCGGGGTTCTCTTCCGGGCGTTTTTGCTTGATTCGCCAGCCCGCCGATATGCGCCGACAGGATCGGCACGATACCTTCTCGGGATGGAACAGCGTATGTCGATCGATACCGCCGCGCCCTGCGAAATACCCGAGCAGGCGAATCGATCGAGCGCTACGGCCCTCGATCACGGTTTTCCAGGTCAAGCACGAAGACTCAGAACTGATCTCTTGTAACATACCAGTCCGAAAGGCGTTCCCTCCGCTCGTCCATAGCGAATGATCCGGTGATCCTGGGCCCAGATTCCCGTAGCAAGTGGGCTCCCAGATCGGGGCGTCCAGTCCAGTTCCAGGTTGACTGAGCAGTTAGCAGCCCTTGGACGATCGGCGGGCCTCGCCAACGGTTGCATAGGCAATCCGGACTGAATCAGAAGGCCACCGTACAAGAATTTGCACTTCTGTCGCGCCTGGAGCTGACGGGCCGTCACGTGTCCTAGCGGGGCAGGCTCCCACAACAAGGCCGATCCATCTCCCCGGCGCCGCCCCGGGTGACCAGGCAATCCCGCACTCTTGAACCGGGTGCGAACTCCGTTTGCGGCGCGTGCCGCTTCGGCACTTCTGCCGAACTGGTCGAGGCGTGTCAACCAGCAGCGTGGCGCACCCGGTGTTGAAGGGTTCAATTTCGCTCCACTCGCCAAGACCGACAGCACGCGATCGTGGGACAGATCGGATGGCCCGCCAGGCGAACCAGCACGCGCCCGCGTAGCCGCTTTGACGTTCCTCACGTTCGCGGTAAGCCAGTCTGGAACAGGGGCTGATCCGGCAGGTCAGCGCCGTCGAGCAAGCGTTTTCATCCAGTTCGGGAAGCATGGCCATGCAGTCGGGCCAAGTCCGTGCCCGGGTGTTCCAGGGCATGCGAAAATTCTACGCAGATGATGAATCAGGTCCGCGGATGTGAGGGAAACACGTTCGCGGTCAGCCTTCAGTCGCTCCGTTTCGTCAATGGTTGAAACCAGCGACGAATCTTGGCTCAGGGACAGCGCAAACGCACCGCGCGGTCGTCAGGAATCTCCCAGAAGAGTTCGCACAGGCGTCAACGTCTGGTGCGGCCTCAGGTCAAGCAAACAGATAGCCGATCAGCGATCGATGCGTTTCGAGGGCGGCCAGTTTTCAGCAGCCCACGTTCTCGTCGATAGCCCGTTCACGCAGGACGCGAATTCTGATCTCAGCCATCAATTTCACGCCTGACTACAACGATCAGCACAATGATCTACCACGAGAATGCTCCTCGAACGGTCGCGGTCATCATGATTCCGCTGCCCCTGTGAATTGAAAACGCGAGGAAGATCAAATGACTACCGACTTGAACAACCTGTCCGCAGATTATAGCCCGGAAATGCTTTCGGGACAACTTCCGCTTTCCGAGCCGCGTTCGAGCTCGACGACAAAGCTATCTGACCGGCGGCGACTTGCATTTTATTGCGGGCCTATAGCCCTCTACGTCTGGAGCGCCTGCATCTGGAGGGCTCATCGACGTGGTGAGCGTGGCGGTTAGTGGGTGAGGCAAAATTGGGTGATCGTGCTGGATTGATCACAACAGCTTTGGGCTGTTGTGACCCTGCGGGCGCACATCCGCCTTCGCTGCAGCGTCCCAAAATGCTCCTGTGGGGTCGCATTTTGTCCGAACCAGCGCCAACTGGTTACAAGTTCGACCAGCCATTTCTAACTGATTGATTTAATGTTTAAACTTTATCGGTGACGCCCGTTTGCAAGTTGCACCGAAATGCAACAACACAGCAGGAATGATCCCGGCAAAAGTCCGGCAGTGACGACCATTTACATTGGACTACAATTCCGCAGCCCGAGCAGCATCCGTCACCGCTCAAGACCGCAGGCTAACGCTTGAGCCGCGTTGTTACCGAGATGAAACTGGCTTTCCAACGACGGGGGGTATTAGCGGCATCGTGCAAGCGGGCGAGCCCCCGACTTTTCAGACCCATTGAACTCTTGCATCAGGGGCTCCACGGTCAGCGTACCCCCGCCGCTCGCTAGGTTATCAAGTGGGGAGCACTTACTTTCCGTGCCTATAATCTTATCTTGGGTTGTGCAAGCACGACGTTTGACCAAATGCATTTTTCCGCGTGTTGTTCGCCTGCACAATTACTGCCGTGGTTAAGAGGGTTGGCTAATATCGTTAATTATCCGTGGATGCGGCCATCCTCGGCCTCGCCACAGAGTTCTACGATAGAGATGCGGGCCATCGTGGAACATTTGCAGCATGCCGCGCAATTCTGTGCTACCAGTGTAGTGCCGGATCAGAAAATCTCTTCGATCAAGTGTCTTGGAAGCTAATAGAAGATAGCGTTACGTTCATTGCAAGTAAAACGTTGGTGATCTTCAAGGCCTTGCCGTAGGCAAAAGATGTCGATTCGCCAGTATCCTCAACCGGCGCTTATCGTGGCCAGCGGGACAACTGTCACTCAGTACCATTCGACCACTGGCTAGTTCTTTAACTGATCTCTACGAATGGGTAATATCCGCCATGCCACGGGAATTGCCCTGCCCGGTTATGATAATTTGCAGTATCGGAACACAGCCACACTTACGGTATTGGCAATATCCGCGGAAAACCCAAAATTCCCAACCGTGCGTAGCCTCCTTCAATCTTGGACCACTTCGGCATATCTCGTCGAGACGTTTCAATAATGGCGTGTAAATACCGCCCGGACATATCGCATTTCATCTTATACCATTGCGGGCGTAGTCCAGCGCAACGCGATTTGGTAAGGCCAAATAACTTCCGTGCTTCGCCGCAACATAAGGTTGCCTATCCGGGGTTTTGCCAAGCCAACCCCATAAACCGAAGAAATATTTACGAATGGAACCCTTGCGACTGTTTTAAGCATCTGTGTGCATCATATCTTCATACACAACCAGACACCCTTTAAATGATACTTATAGTTTTGTCCCAGTCCTCTTCTGGCCTCGAGCGATAGCCCAGTAAGCGCCTCTCACCGCATTTTACAAGCGAAATCCACGCTGCTACCTGGCAACGGTTTTTTGAAACAAGGCTGATACATCATTGTCTGAATTAGAGACATCCGTACGGTGAAAAAAAAGCCTCCTCCACAATCTGCATGACTATTACAACGGCCTGCTCTCCTTGCTCAACATCCACAGATCGGCTATAACACCCCTGGCTCCATTCTCGCAAAAGCCTTGGCCGTTGCCCGACGCTATTCCCGATGCACCGCCTGTTTAACATCGCTACCCTTCCGCCAAACGTCATTAATGCATATTCCACTCCTCTTTTTGGCATAAGCGTTTCATAACATACTGAGAGATAACATTGTCGTATCTCACATCTCTTTGGTAGCACTAGCTTTAATACAAAGCCCGATACACTAGGGGCTGATCGGGCCTCGCTACAACACCAAGGGATAACGACAACTATCCACAGGGTAAACCATACGCCCTACCGTCGTTTAACGTATTAAAACTCATAACTAAATCACGCCGTAACTGCGTGGTTCGCGAATAGGTGACAGCGGCTAAATCCAGTGCACCCACTCGGTATCCAGTTCCGATAGTCCTTGGTCCAAAATATTGTTACCCACAGAGAATTTTTCCGAACCGTTACCCACCGATATATCCGGACAGGGTAAGACGCGTATTCACGCAGCGCTGCGAGAATTCAACCACCGCATCGCGGGCATTGCGCCCCGAGTTTAAGTTCCCATTCGCACCCACCATTTCAAACGCGGTAAGTCGGCTCCGAACCGGTAGCTTAAGCTCACGGGAATTTGAACGGAGTAATACTCGAAAGGACCTAATAGCGAGTGAGCGTGGAGAAAAAGCCGGCGTATAGAGATCAGCGACATTCTCACCCGGTGTTTGCGCCGCGGAATTCCTTGAATTTTGAGTCCAAGATTAGGCCTAGTTTTCCGGTCAGGCTTAAACGATCCGTAACTAATGCGGTAGCTTTCCACTTCCAGCCCGCTAATCCTCCGAACTTCCCGGCATTAATGATCGGACAGTACTTGAGATACGTCCTGTTACAATAGGGCCATTAACCTGCTGGTCGGTGTAGTCCGGTAAAAAAGGCGAACGTATTTTGACGAACGCAGATTATCCAGCAGTTAGAACTTGAATACCTATTTCCCAGGCTTCCGAGATGCTCTTCATCCCAAAAAAAAAAAAGGCCTTTTTAATCCCGGGATGCCAAGGACGCGGGTTGTGTCATCAATAAAAACCACCCGCGGCGCTGGTTAAAACCGCCGGAATTATACGACTCAGACCATTAAAAAAAGCCTACTGACGTTTTCAGTCCAGCGATATCCAGCGTGATCATCGATCCACACGTTCCAGGAACTCCGAAGCCTTGAGAGGCTAGCAGTGAGTACCTCTCCGCATGTAATGATCGAAGGATCATAAAAGTCCATGAATTTATCGTCATCACTCCAACGTAATCCAGCGTAATGTCCAGCTGGTCATTAAAGTATCGCGGCGTGGAAAGTAGTTTTGGCCGTAACCGCAACAGACTCGATATCCTGCTCTCTGCTGGTTTGTCTTGGCGTTTGCTGGATAAGTTTCGTCAAATCCTCCAGCGGGCACCAGGTGTATCCGCGTGGTAAAGCAACCTCTTTACTATCGGTATCTGCATTGTAAGTAAACAGAACCGCGATATAGGTCCAGCGATCGGCAACTGCCTGTCAACCGTGAAATCCTTGGGTAAATTGATCCAACTGGTTGCGCACATCACTTTTAGTAAAAAACGCGTGATCACCGAGCCATCCACTTTCATTGCCTGTACTAGGTATCGCTTCCCTCACAGCCGTGATGGATTTCAGGTTGCACTGCCAATAATACATTGACAGGGTCAGGCTGTGGCCCATGAACTTCGGTTATCAAAATTACGGCGTGCCGGGCGATGGTGTAGGCGCGAGTCACTGCTGGCGTTGATCACACCCCGAGAAGCGCGGATAAAAAAGGCGAGTTTGATCCAACGGCAAGCACTGGCCCAGGGTCTGGCGCCATTGTACATCGCCTTATAGATCATAACGTAACGCAGAAAATTGACTCTGTCGGTGTCCAGCCGCAACCGCTACACGGGCCGTTCGTTATCAAAACCTGCCTATTTCAATTTTGGCAACCTGGAATAGGAGAATTATATCTTACGTATTCATCTGTTCCTCATGTGCGTAACTGATGCGGACGGAAGACCATGTACGCACCTCCGGAGTTTCAACACCTGGTGATACTGCGCCATTCGCCAAATTGGCGAGCGTTAATTGTTGTTTAACACAAATTTACCAGTGGGCTTTTACTAATATAGTTTTCACCGCACCGCCCGTGTTGTTACGGCCTACAGTGTAACCTGTGGGCCGCGCACACTTACAACACGTCTCCCGGTCCTGAGGCCGTCATGCTACCCACCGGTACTGAACCGTAGTAAACGCCATCGAAATATGACCGACACGGCTTCTCAAAACCCGCGAGTATCTCGCCTCCGCCCAATGGATTGATTTTGCAAGTTGACGATAGTTCCAGCACCGATAGTGCGCACTGGTTGTCAGGCCAGGCAACCCACACTGCCAAGGCCCTGATCAGTGCGCCTCGCACGCCCAATTCCTTATTTCGTCGCCACTAATGGGAAATGGCGATGGTATATCCTGCAATCCTTCCGAACGCTTTTTGAGCTGTGATAAACCACCTCTTCAAGCATTCTTTCGGCTGAGAGGCGATTGGGGAAGCGCAGGCTACAGCGCCGCCAGCGGCTAGGCAGAGCATGAAGACTGGAATATAACTTTAGGCAGCATTTGACGGCTCTCCTGATTATCTTATGCACACATTGAATCGAAGATAATCGATATGTAATCTATCTCTGTCCCACCCAGCCAACCTTAGAGTACCTACCTGTGACTCTTATTTGGTTAAGGATACTGATAGTTTCTGTATTTGGTCAAACACTATTTTAAATGGGTTGATTTTTTCAAGAGTGCAAGAAAGGGCATTCCGCGGGAAAGCAGCCCCGATCGCAAGGCCTGGATAGGACAGTTTTTCTTGAATCATTGAAGGCGAATTATTTTCCCCCTGCAATTAATTGACACCTGAAAGCCGGACAAACAACCTCTCTATGTACATTTTAAACATCAACAGTGATTGTGAATGACGGCATACTTCTGTACTATGGGTCTGTAGTGACCAATTGAATTCCGGACAGTAGTTCAAGTTCTTTGTCAGATTCCTGCAGTGCCAAGCCACCGTTGGTGCTGATGAGGGCGGCTGCCACTCAAGTGCGTGTCACCTCGACCGGGAAAGACAAACACGCACAGACCAATTTTCAAAGGCCTTCGTGGCTCATTAACTGGTCTATCAGCGAGTACCGACCATCCCGTGCGACATCAGACAGAAGTAACACTTTTTGATTGGTATTTCCTGGTCGCAGTAACCAGCTGGCGGCTCTACATTTGTATTCTATTGAAAATGAACCGCACCCTTTTGCATTTGAACACCTCTCTTCGGGCGATTTTTTACCTCCTCTCTTGTCCGTTTGATTAGACCATTACAGTCCGGTTCTAACTGTTCAATTTCCACCTATCAAATTGTTACGCTAAAGCCGTCCGATAATAATCGCAGGAGCCATAACCACCACCGGGCGCACATGGTCACCAGGCCAAACTGCAATTCACGTCGCTCGAGTTCGTCAAGCAATGCTCCGACGAGTATGGCACCCCCGTTGAGCGATGGATGGCCCTAGCGCAATCGACCACCCGTTTGACATTAACAAGATCAGGTCCAGCTTCAGGTCTCGAATACAATTTCTTCCCCGTTACTACCTGCAAATGCTTCATTAATCTCAAACAGATCAATTTCGTCAAGTGCTCAGGCCGGTTTGGCCAGCGCCTTTTGATTCGCCGGTCCGGCGCATTGAGCATCAGGGTTGGGCAATCCCCTACATTGGACGTGGCGACAATTCTGGCCGGGTTTTAATTTGTGTCGAGCAGCATATTGCGGAAGAGACCAGCAACAACTGCTGCAGCACCGTCCACAACACCTCGAAGAATTACCCGCATGGGTGCACATGAATCGATCTCAAGACCAGGATACTTTGAGCGCATCAAAGCTGCACTACGTCCACACCGGTATCGTCCAGCAGAATAGTCGAGCCCTGGCAAAGGCGGCGCAACTTAGCAAGCCCCTCAAGAGTCGTTTGTTGCACGCGGGTGCTCGTCGCGGTCCAGAGCCAGGGAGCCCATCGCCCCTGTACATCACCGGCACCAGAACTGTTGGTGAAGTAGCCTTGCTGCGGGACCAGCGCGGCCCGCTGCCTGTGAACGAGCGCCAGCTGATCACCGCGGGTGCCGGTTCAATGGCCTTCAAGAGTGGCGATTGTGTCAGCAACACAAGCCCTGATGCGTCTGCGATGCAATGCCGCAGATGTAGATTACCCTGATCCATGGTGGACCAGACGACGCCCTGCCATTCGCGCCGGGTCCAGACATTTTTTCACTGCCGCCTGCGATCACGACATCTTCCATACCGCCATGATTGAGCGGCAGCCAGGTTGACAGGCTTGTCAGCCCTGAGCGCAAAAGCGATCCAGCGTAACTCCGCTGGAAACCTGACCTCATAGCCAGCATCCAGTGCTGCCATAACGACCACTATCCGCCAAGCCTGGGCGCCCCCTGAGCGCTGGTACCAGATAACATCATAACATCGCAGTATTTAAGGATTGCGATCCGCAAAGCGCCGCAGTTACTACACTGCCTATCCTGTGTGGATGCATATCCGACAGGGCGCTTTGCTTCTTTGGCCTATGCCCTTGGAGTGCGACAGCTTAATCGATGATGCCACGCTTCACCCATTTGTTTTTTCCTCTGGCGTTTACGCTAAAGCATAACTTACGGTATTTTTTACAGTACCTATAGTACTTATTAATACAGCATTGCTGTAATCAAATACTTCAGAGGACTCTGATGGCTGTACAACGCAGTAATAATCATGTACAGTTTCTGTATACATCTTGATGCTGCGCTTGCCGCAAGAGCAGACTGAACACATTTTAAGATATCCTTGACAAATAAATGGGCCGATATTATTATAAGTACTATTGGTACACTAATAAATATTCCAGGGCAGAACAGCGCAATGACCACTGACTCGACCCGTATTCCGACCGAGCATGCGCGATCACTACCGTTGTATGCGGCCTGCGCCCGCAGAGGGGAAAACCGCACTAATAGAAAAAAACAACGCTTGGGCCGCGGCTCGGTTTGAAGCGTCTGGAAGCAAGTACCCCGGCATGACAGGAGTCATTCACCGCAGGACAAACACCGCAGCTCCTGCTCGGTGACAAACCCATCCTGAAAGCCTTTACCACCATGGATGCCCCCGGAACTCGCAGATGGGCGGGCTGTAGTCGCGAAAAAGCTACAACGCGGAAGGTGTGGAAGCGCACCGCCAGCGCTTTAACCGAACTGGTCAGGACAGTGCGCAGCCACTTCTAGTTCGCGGCGAATTTCGATATCTACCGAGACTATGCCACAGGTTTTTTTGCCTGAATTCAGGTTTACAACCTTGGCTTGAGCCTTGAACGCAAAATCGATCGCCTGCCGGGCAATCGATTGATGACATGCTTACACCCGGAGCCCGGGCAGATTGGCGGCGGATCTGAGCGCAATCCAGAAAGCCGGAGCCGCGGTCTGATGAACGTTTTTTTGGCGGGCTTTTTTGGTGCAAAACTTCCGCGCCTCCAAAGCTTGCCGTCCGCCATACGGCGGCCTATCTCATGCGAATATCGACGGCAAAGACGCTTCAATTGACGAGAATGGCACTGTTGCTGAACAAACTTCCTGAATAGTGGGCTCTGGAAACAAACCCCCTAGGTGGTTGCCCGGTATGTTGTATCATTTGGCCCAAATACCACAAGTGACGGCGACGGTCCTTGCAAGGACCACAGCTGATTAAAATCTCTTATAGACGAAACTTGCCGCTAACGATCAGCCGACCAATAGCTGTGTCGCCGGGCGGTCAATGCCTTTGGAACTAAATGGGGCCAAGATCCAGCCAGGACAAACCCTCTTTATTCTATGCTCGGCCACCGAGTGAAGCGAATTTGAGCGAGCGTACCTTGATATTTTTTCGTAAACCCAGCGCGATCTCACCTATGGCGCCGCGAGGCCACAAATGTTTAGGCATGGCATATGGCCACCATGGAGCCGAGATTCTGGTCACAGAGTTATTCAAGAGCATTAGGTTGGATTACGAAATACTTCAGGATCATGGAGCGAGCCTATGGCGAATTTCTCAACGGGCCACCTGAAAGTTCAGATAAGAATTCTGCAAATGAGTAATTTCAACCCACAAAAACAATTAGCATTGATAACATTGCCGAGTTACACGACGTGCAATTGCCCGTTGAATTGGGGACCCTGGGGGCCGAAGCAGCCGTAGCCAGAAAATCATCGATGCTTTTGCAGAGCTGACCACAGATAGGCCAAAAAAAAATAAAAAAA
>Ga0163217_1054936_pt1 | contig 17912 bp, 9 predicted proteins | sample SynspAceP_FD_185933 | JGI IMG/M metagenome (GOLD analysis project Ga0163217, IMG submission 185933) | Saline lake microbial communities from Ace Lake in Antarctica - Synechococcus sp. Ace-P (PacBio error correction) | ecosystem: Environmental > Aquatic > Non-marine Saline and Alkaline > Saline ...
TTTTTCAAAGGCTTATGAAGCTTCAGAAAAAACATAGCTGCAAGTCAGACTATGAATTGGCATGAACTGCCATTGAATTTTAACTTCTAACGATTATTAAATACGAAGTGACTAGTCTCTTCTTTTTCGTCAACGATAATCTTCTATAAAAGGCAACCGCGATATTTAATAGCTGTTGCTCCTCTTCCTTGAAACTAAATGAGAACGATGAATGAAAAACTTCCGTTATGCCAAGGTTTTGTCATGGCCTTTATGGCATAAGAACTTCTAAACGAATTTTCAAATTGAACACTCGCCATCCTCATTTTAGGTAGAAGTCTGCTTTTAAAAAATTACCTTCTTTCGTCTAAAAGTTGCACTGTTGTATTTTTTATGCCTTTGCTGCGTTAGGGTTTTCAAACTAGTCCCTTTTACCACCAAGGTTTTAAGTTCCTGGCTTTTCGTTTACTTTGAAACCATAATTCATCTTGACGCTTTTCCTCTGCTCTATCGACGAAAAATACCTAAAACCCCTGCTGTATTTCTTTTAATAATAAACCCAAAATCGTGACCAGGGGGCTGTTTATTCCCGGCAACTAAGTTTACTGGAATGCTGTAACGGTATCATCCTCCTGCATTTTAGCTGTAATAAATATCCATATCGCCAAGAACCAAAAAAATATCTGAAGAAAAAAAATACAAACTGCCTTCAAAAAGATAAGGGGCTACCTCATTGCCCTGCGAATTTATTCTAGGCCCCAGTTTACGGGAGCAGACATAATCTCCCTTTATTTGTAGATACATAATAAATACCGTGCGCACCGTAACCCCCCTCAAAATCAGCAGCAAGTAAAGCTTTTCAGTACTTTGCCTCATAAAATGGATAATAAAATGAATGTGCTCAGTCCTCTTAAAAATATTGAAATTTCCATTCTTAGTAACAGAACCTATCGGCCAAGTATTTTTTTCATGGTTTTTTTTGTTTTTAAATAACAACTCACCGCCAGTCAGCATTTGAACAACATATAAATGAGTAGATCTAACTCTTCTACCACATAAAAATGGCGTTGCTTTATGGTAGTTCGAAAATGGAATTTTAAGCGAAGGCCTTAGGAACGGTAAGATCACCATCAAGGCTGAATTTACCGAATAAATATCTAAATAAGCTTCCCGTGGTTCGTAAATTTTTCTTTTTAGACTTGCTCTACTGCTTCTACCACTTGTAAAACAACACTTCATCTTTATAAAATGCCGGTGAAAATTCTGCTTGGAGCACTATTTTAAATTACAAATTGAAGAATAATCAAAAGCCTAAACTTTCATTTTTACTATTTGCAATAATTTCAAAATTAAATGCTGCCATTTTCCTATTAATTCTTTGCTAAAAATGATTTGAATTCTGTGACATAGCTCTTCAGCTTTTCAAGGAGTACTACTTTTAGCAACAGACAATAATAATTTTATTTAAATAGGTAATTTGCCAAAGGTTGCTTATCCCTTTCATAGCTTACTAATATAAAGTGTTGAAGCTTTTTCAAAATGCCCATTTTTAGATACGCATCCGCTAAAGTTTAAAGTACTGCTGAAAGGACTTAATTTTTTTTACTTTGTTCCTTGTTTTTATATTCTCTAATGGCATATTTAACGCATATTCGGTAAAAGTAGTAAATCACCATTTTGGATAATTCTTTTGTCCAAAGTTACTGTAAACCTAATCATTAAAAAAAACAATAGGATATTTTTTTTTAATTTCATTTTTTCTAAAGTATTAAAGAATCTCCGGCGGTATGCTATTTTGTTTTGGTTTCCCTTTTGCGTTTTTTACGCGATCTTTAGTCCTTGGGTTTCCTGCTATCTTTTCCAAGGTAAAACTTAAGAAACTATTTCGTAGAACCATCATTAAAGGTCGAAAAACCCGTTTAACGCTATAATCTCGAATAGCCCACAAAGGTGCTATTCGATAACTGTATGCCAGCCAACCACTAACCGCATTTCGACCGTATACGAAGCCCGCCAAAGTTACGCACGTACTTATCAAAAAGTTTGGTTGAGATATTTGCGTTGAGCGGAAGTCCTTCCTAAATAATATTTAAATAGAAAGCCTGGTTTAAACTTTAAGCCTTCCGATAGTTAAACACATAACCTCCTATTAAATTAAATTGAGGCTTATCTTCAATAAAATACAGAAACCTCATATTAAAATAATATCAGTTAGCAAATTAGGAACGGAAATACCGGTGATAATATAAAGCCAATTTCCCCATAAACAAACATCCGCTGCTTTTCCAATAGTAGGCGTAAAAATTATTGAAACGAATAGCACTTAAAAGTGCTCATTAATGATTTCAAATCGCCTTTCGAATAATCAACATTTTAACAAAGCACACCGCGCATCCACACCGAATGAAAGTTTTGTTGCAATCAGAATATTTCACTTGAAAAGAAATATGAAACATCAAAATAGGTCTGTGGTTTGAGGGCCAATTCATCATTAACCACATTAAAAACCTAATCACGTTTTTTTCGTTTGAAAAAAGGGTAAATTATTCATATACAGAATGGTTTTAGGGCTCGCGGGTCTCTTCCCACTGCGACCTGTAGGCTGCTGGTAATTTCGTATTTTTTCACAGAGGCCAAAACATAAGCTGGTTAAAACTCCCAATATTATACCATGTACTGTGTATAGTTGGGAGGTTCACGTTGCCCCCATGCTAAAGCTTAATGTTCCCTATAAAGAGTAGCAATACCCAGAAAAAAGTTCTTATTTAAAAAAGTTCATTTACAAATCGCTTTAAGCTTATTATCGTATAATTTGAATCATCCTCTTTGGTACGGGTGGTGCTTCGACCGGAGAATCTGAGCGCACCTAAATTTAAAACATAATAAAAGTGCCTTTAAGGTACCGCTCCATTTTTACCTGTATCCCCGTCCCCATAAATTATCGTAAATTAGCGGCCTTATACAACCTTGAATTTGCCATAGCGATCAAATATTTCTAAGGTATTTGTTGGATAGTTTTTCTATACAGTTCACTACTAAGAGTCATTGATCCCGTCGCCATTAGGGAAAATTGGATTATACATAATCCCACAATCTTGAATATTTCTTTACTAATAACATCAAAGGTAATAGATGAAGATGTTATTTTCTTCTACAGCATCGATCGGAAAAGATGAAGTAATTTCAGCCGGTAAATTCGTAAATCGCCAACTCTAATACTTTAGCTTTGTAATGGTAAGGTATGTATTTTCATTAGCTGCCATTTCTTTCAATGTTCCAAGTACCTAAACCACTGTTGTATTGTCCAATTTGGTTACGTGTGAGATACGTATTCAAAACCTAGCAGTAGTTTTAATAATTCATTGACAAAATACTAACTACCCCTGTTTGCACTTAGATTCGTCAGCTAATTGTAAATAGTATTTCATCATCAACAACAGGTCTTAAATTATCTTTACTGTTTTTTTCAATGATTTGTAAATCTATGGGGTCTTGGGGCATCAGTCAGGTGGTTAAATTTGGAATCAAAGGGATCCTAATGGGTCAGAGCCGTTCGCGATCTCAATGCCATCACTAAATACCATCTACTTCATCGGTAATCACACATTCCTACCGGTATTATCTGGAAATACATGGGTTAGTGTTTTTGCTGGATTCTAATTGATCTCAACACCATCCATATCTGTATCTAAAGTATTGAATCTAAGGCATCAATAATACAATCGCATCGCCATCTAGGTGTTAGCATATCATCCCCTACCTCAATCACCGTCTAAAATACAAATCATTTATCTGGTCCCTGATTATTTGGATTGGTGCGCAAAGAGATTTCAATATTCATCAACTTAACCCGTCACCATCACTATCAATAATACATTCTATGACACGTACGGTCACCAAAGCTTGAAGTTTCAGAAACAGGGAGCTACAGCAGTATTTGTAGTAAATGTAAAGGTGTAATTGCCCAATGGGCAAACCTTCAAAAGTCTACAAAACACTCGGTTGTAATGACCACGGATGTTGAAGGACCGGAAGCTAAGTACCCAAGTTCCTGAAAACGTCTGTGTAAGTCCTGAAAAGAGAATCAATAAAGATTAGTAACATCAAGCACCTACAATATTTACAAGGCTTCTATAGGAGTACTGGTAGCCTGAACAATTGGTCGTTGTTAATGGTCGCTATAACAGCTTGCCCTGATCGGAAGCAGCAACCATTTAAACAGCTTAACATAATACGTAGTTTGATGTTGTTAAATTTGGTGTTGTGGAAATTTGCTGAATTTTTTTCTAAGGGTGTGGTACTCGTAAGGCTACCCATAACCAGTTGATCGTGACAACTCCAGAACGTTGCCGTTGACTTAAGGTCAATAATCCTTCAATTTACCCACAGTGCATTTTCCGGTGAATTCTAGATTTTCTGGTTTGGTAATAAAATATTAAAATGGATACGCTAAGTATGGCTTGCACAAATTATTTTCTTCATCAAGAAAAAAGGCGTAATAGGTTGCTGTCTGTCCGAATGATTGTGCTGTCTAAATAGGCATCTGCTCTATTAAAAATCACTATTTCTACTCCAATAAGTGTCGTCAAGTTGCCGGCAGGTTTTGCTCGTATAAGTCCACTTAAAATCCGGACTGTATTGTTATTTCATCACACACACGGTTTTGTGGGTATTGCTGTGTTCCGTTCTGGCGGTCCTATTTCCCGCATCAACAAATTAAAGGGCACAATCTGTCACAAAAAACAACTACTTCTATACTTTCAGGAGTACAACTGGTGCAACAGTAGCATATTTGGCGTGTAGGTTATCATACTCGCCTGCGGCTCATTTTAAATAGCTCATCCTATTATCTCCCATCTTATACTTGTCGACCTCGCCGTTTGGCGCATCAATTAAATTCCAAAAATCCCCCACCCGCAGTTTTGTCACACCATCTAATGTATTGTCTAAAATCCAAGAAAAATTACCAGAGAGAAACCTATTACATGCCTGATTGTTATTGGTTTGGTGTTTTCCTAAAAGCGGCTTACGCGAAGTAATCGTGGGTATCCGCACACGGGAACAATACAATGGCGTACCGTTAAAGGTACGTAGTAAAAACCGTAGTAATCACCTCCCGTAGTAATGATGGAACTTTGTAAAAAAAGGAAGCTTTCATCATTTGATTTTGGATTGAATTTGAACTCTCACTCTAAGGTAGTGCCTATTGGTGTTGCAACTTGAAATAAAACTGACAAATCTACCTCAAAATCAGAACAATAGCGTGTTTCCTTCGGGCTAAATTAAAGAATGGGAGCTAGGTTTCCAGAGGAAAACCCATCATCATCGACCAGGATAATACTTGCATTGCTTACTCGCATTAACCTGCCACTGTGAAAGCAGGGTTACTTGACTCGGTTAATCGAAGAGCTATGCTTTCATTACCTTCAATAATCTGAATCGTTTATTGCTGTAACTACTATTTTGTGGCAGTCCTTGCTTCCATTGGCTATTACTACAGTATTTCCAAAATTTTTCATAATCGACAGCTGTTTGTTGCGGGTAGCCGCTGCATCAAAATTTACCGTAACACTGGTTCCTGTAAGTATTCAGGTTCCTAATCTATTTGCCAATAGGCCTGTATCGCTGGTTGGGATTCCCCTCAGCAAGCAAATGTTAATCAAAATAGGGAAACCACCATGTCGCTTGGTTAAAACCTAAAAAGGGAAGCAATAAAAACCAATAGCACACAACTCTTTTTAAATTTAAGAGGGCAGCTGGGCGAACTAAAAATAGTTTATTTGTTTTTTGATTTCCATGTTTTTAGTATAAAAGAAATGAAAGATTTTTATTTGATATTGACAGAGCCTATCAATATTAGTCAAAATATAATCAGACTATTAACTTAGAAGATAAAAATGCTGCCTTTAATCGATGTAAATTAAAATTGCCTAATCAAATACCTTACTCCAATTCTGCTGAGACAGCGTTTGCATTTCGTGTCAATTTTTTTTTAACTAGTCCCTGTTAAATACTTTAACCGGGTCCTAACTTCGGTAAAAAGTGGTTTGCACCATCTTTAATGCATATTTGAACACTTTTGTGTCCATTTTTACTGGTGCAGTCAATTGTGAAATTAGATTTTTTGTTTAATGGCAAATCAAGCATGGTGATGCACCAGTAGTACTCACGTTCTGAATAAATAGGGCACACAGGCGTATTAAATTTCGTAAACTCTCAGTGGCCGCCGCTAATTCCTTCTCGGCCAAGGCTCCATTTAGGGGTGAATGAAAAGCACCGCCTACAGGTAACACTAGCAACGGCGAGCCCCCAGCTTCTTTTTAAGCGTTTCGCAGGCCTATATTACGGCATCTACTTCTCCAGGAAATTGACGCAATTGACCTGGGGCAGTTGTAAATTTGCAGCTACGACATACCAGGTACTTGTGACATATATTTTCCAACACATCATCGGCCAAAGCCTAATAACGCTGCCATGGTACTTGGGCTTGTTAATTCACACGCTTTTGCAATCGGCTAAAGCTGCTTTTAGAAACTAAGTGTAAGGGCGTCTTCAAATTTAAAGTTCCATTAGCAACTAGCGCAGAGAATTCACCTAAAGAATGTCCTGCCACCAGTATTGGTTTAAACGACTCCCGCCCATTACCGTTACTCATGATAACAGAATGGAGAAGAAATAGCCGGTTGGGTAACTTTTGGTTTCTTTTAAAGTGCTCGCCGGTTCCCTTCACAAACATCAATCATCAGTGATACTGAAGCCCTAGAATAGACTATTTGCTTGTCCAAAAAGCTGTTGTGCTATGGGGTATTTCTCGTATAGTTCTAAACCCATCCCTACAAATTGTGCCCCTTGACCCGGAAAAATATATATGCCTTCATGTTTGTCTATTTTTAAATAAGGGCAAAAGTAATAAATTGAAATAGGAATAAGAATCAACTACAAATTAAAAACAACTGAAGTGTCAACGTAATTTCATGCCAACACTATTGGCGTAGAAAGTTGTATGATTTTCAAAATCATTATTTGACTAAGTATTGTGCAAAAGAAAAGCTGTATTCTTTAGGTGTCCTCATTTTTTTAACAAGAGTCAAGAAGGCTAAGTACTTTTTTATGTTCATGGCTCAAATAGATGTATTATTTAAACCATCCCGCATACATTACATAACTTTCTGCTATTCCCCTACTCTATTTCAACCTTTACTCAACCTCTGGAACTAATTCTTTTATTTTCTTGCTGGCATCCCTGCATAAATACTTCCTGATGCTACCATGGGTTCCTTTGGTAAACAACAAGCCCCTGCGGCAATAATGCTATTGCTCTCGCTATTTACACAGTCATCCATGACAATAACTCCCCCATCCAATTAAAACATTATTTTTTTAGTAGCAGGCGTTGAACTATGGCATTATGACCAATAGATACGTTATCCCCATAGTCCGTCGTGATTTTTTATAGGTAGCAATGGATGACGGCACCAATCCTGCACATTCACTTTGTCGTCCCATTTTTTAAAATGAACATCGCCGCGAAGCACGGCATTATAGCGCAAACGCTACATTGTTTTCCCATACTCACTTCGCCGCACTATGAAAGCATTTTTCTGGCTATAAAAGCAATCTTCACCAATTTCAGGCCGTTTTTCCGTTTGATAGTTTTTTTATAATGCATTTTTTTGTTCGGTTTAGGATTTTTAATTGGTTTCCGAATAGTTTAAGTAGGGTCTGCAAATAAATTTACAATAACCTGAACATTATTCTTAAAACTAGGACCTTTAATGTTTAGTATAACAAGACCTTGTTTACTCAAAATAACCAATAAATCTTTTTTCTTTGAGGAATGATACTAATAGTTCTTTCATTCGATACGTATGAACACTTCCTCCCTTACCTTTTACGTATTTAATGACTGCACTCGTTTACGTTTACTGAAATATGATTTATGGATTCCTGCAGAACGGAAATTCTGATAAGCTTCTTCAAAATATTTGAGGTGTTTTTTTACCAACTGCACAATCTTTTTATTTTCTAGATAAATTTTCCGTGTAATTATCATCGGCTCTTTGCATTAGATATATCGGCAAACGTTTAATACTTGAAATCCATTTTGCTGAGCAAGGTTATTTTACCTTCTACACTTTTTAGGTTCGTCTTTAAAATTTTATCCTGCCAGCGCATTTTCTTCCTGCCTAATTTTTTCCCTTCCACATAAGCTACCGCCTTTAGTTAATGTCATCGATACTGATCGTTTCATTAAATTAATAGGCTGCGTGATTGTTCAGTGCATCAAGCGCATTGATATATAGGCCGTCACACAACACCGTTTCAAACGTCCCGGTCTGTACTTGATCTAATAAATCAAAAGCGTTTCCGAAAGGCATTTCAACATTAAAAAAACCAAATCAAATGGTGTTTGTTTAATCAAAGCTAAACCCTCTTTTAATAGTGGGAAGCTCCCCGACTAAAGTAACTTCTGGGCAGTATTTAAGATATAATTACGTAGAATTTCTACTGCTTTTGCTTCGTCTTCTACAAGGATTGCGTTTTAACATTTACCTATTTTTTTTTAAACTAAAAATCACTTTGTTCCTGTTCCGTCCTCATATAAAGTCGGTTAAAAAAACACCATACGGTGTCTTTATACATGTCGTTCAAATAATCGATTTCTTTTCTTGATATTCCATCCCGCTTTGACTTTTCATTTTTGATGGGTAGTTTTTTAGAGCTGCCGATTTTTTTCTCCGCGACACCATTATCACTAATGCTAATTTCAATGACAAATCTTTTGCTTTTGCTTTTAAGTCTATTTTCCCAAAAAACCTTTCTCCTCTTTCTTTATACGCAACCCAATTGCCAATATGGGCATTTTCAATATAAGGTTGAAGTAGCATGGGCGGTATTTCATACGCCGCAACATCTAATATGTTCTTCTACGCTTTATGGTATACTCGAACTTATCTGCAAATCGAGAATGTTCTAATTTGGTATAGAGTTTCTATCAGTTTCTATTTCTTTACTTTAAGGAATAAAATCTTCCTTCTGAATTTTCTAAACGGTGCGCGCATGAAGCGTAGAATTCCACTTAAATAACCTGTTTGCACTTCGTTCATCGCTTTTTAGCAATATAATTATTTGTTACAGAATTTAGAGCATTAAAAATAAATGTGGGTTCATTTGCGAACGGAGCGATTTTAAAGCCATAAGTTTTTATTGGCCTAGCTTTTTTGTTGCCTATTCTTCGATAAAAAAATACCGTGGTTAAACCAAAAGCAAGATACGAGACTAAAGAAATAGATGAACCACTTTTGACGTTCTATCCAGTTGTCACTCGTCAAGGCTAAATTCGAACTCTTTGGTACAGTTCTTTCGCTCTTTCTAAACCTGAATTCCGGTTTTGGTTTTTGGCGCGGTAATTTCCTCGATTGAAACGAGGCAGCTCTCGAATTTCTTGTTCCTTTCTGATATAAAGTGTATCTACTAGGGCTAACATATTTTTGGGTAGGTTTCGTATGCTTTTGAAAAGTCGCCTTGTACTCAAAGACTTCTGATAATTTCCGTGTGGCAATCTTTTGAACAATTAAATCAATCATCTTCATATTGCCCTCTTTAATACTTTCCCCTTCTAAAAAAGGAATCGCTTCATCATACTTTTTTGTTGCAGCAAATAGGCGTTTTCGCCAATTTTGTATTTGATGCGTTGTGAAGAAATAGAATCTGAAATTTATGCCATCAGGACTATTTTTAGCTACTCTCTCCGTTGGTTGTTTTTAACCGCTTTTAATCTTCTAACTTTTTTTCGGCAACACCCCTCTTTTAATCAAAGACTGATTTTGTTGTTGTAAAAATCTGCCGACCTTGTTCCTCTTTCTTGAACCGGCTCTTTGAGGTGTTTTGTTGTTTTGGAAAGTTGCAAGGAGTTCCCATAATAGTGACTTGGGGCTTTTTTTTCTATATTGGTCATCAGCCACAAGTGCAGTGCCTATTTTTGAATTTAAATCTTGTTATTTTTTGATGAAATGCACTTCGTTTTAGCTAGATCCAAGCCTTTATTATAATTCTCAATGGCCACTTTTTATTGTTCTCAAGGCCTGAAAAGCATCTCCTAGACCTTCATAAGCTTGAATTTTTTTTCAACCAATTCGAAATTCCTTTTTTCTTAAACGGTGGCATAACTATTTTCTGCGTTGACAAACTCTTTCTGTAACAAAATTAATTAGTTTGGCCACAGAGTTTCGGTTTTTGTTGATTTTTCATTCGCAAATGCAGCTTGTAAGTGCCATCAATAGCCCCAATCGTAATTGTTTTGTAATATTGATATATTTCTCCCAAGTGGTATAGGCCTCTGGCTAGTGGCTTTTTGTCACCTCTTGGTCCAATTTCACCAATACCCTGGTTAAAAACAGAAGTCGATACTTTTATCAATATTTTATTTTTTTATAATACGTAGCAGAATCTGTAAAAGAGCATAGATTTCGAATAGCACTTTTTAGCCTCAAGGTTAACTATTGCCCTTTAAGCTTCTTGTGCATAGTCTTGCACAATACATCTACATCATCATCGCTTTGTATTCGTGACGAACGGTTTGAAAATCAGCACTCTCAAACCGGAGCTGAATCACCTATAAATGCTTTTAATTTTAAACTCGCCTAAACCGTTTGTAACGGTATAGGCCGCACTACTTGTAGTTACCCGAACCCGAATTGGTTCTCTATTTTTCTTTCCTTTAACAGAACCTTGATTTTCAAAACTATAGGTTTGCTGGAACCTGTTTTTGCGAAAAGGAGCTCGTAAAACAGCCTAAAGAAAATACTCAATACAATTACTGCTTTATAACATCACTGTTTCAATATAAGGATAAACCTAGTTGTTTTTAAATGATACTAAAAAATGAAAAACAAGAGTTTAAAAGACCTATTACGTGGTTTTAGCCCTTTACAAACTCAATCCTCCACCTTGACGCATTGGAAAAGGGAGGTTCCCTCATTGGTTCTATTTTTTCCAAAAAACCTTTAGGCATAGATTCATCCCATAAAATTTAAATCCTCTAAATATAGACGTATGAAAAATAGTAATAAAACTAGTAAGCTTTGGAATGATGGCCTTAACGAGGAGTACACGTATGGTTTCCGAGCTAATCCTTAAGGATAACATACCAGAAACTTTAATGGCACAAATGCGTGTTATCCCCATAAGCATACTACAAACCACGGTAAAAGTTTGTCTCCTATTCTAGATAACCAGCAACAGTACAATGGACGGACTTATAGCTCAAAGCAAAATCTATTGTGGGATATTGTAAAATAAATTTGCTTACGTAAAAGCAACGTTGTTGGAAATGCACATATACCAATTATATTCGTCCCTAATTTAAGAATTGCTTTGTAAAATTCAATATGCAATTGAATGATCTTTCTTCGGCAAAGAAGGAATATTCAACAAGTATTAAGGTTTTACAAGTGATTTAGAGCGAAATATCAGAAGCTAATTTTCCGTTAACCACTAATGGGTGTGAAGAAACTGTGGTACGGTCATACAAACATCACTTAGCAATTAGATTGGGGCAAAAAATGCAGATCATCTTAAATTAAATTTTCAATTGCCGGAAAACGAGCTTTTACACAAGGAAACTAAATTATAAAGATGCGGTAGCTAACGCCAAAGAAAAAAAATGTGTGCGTAAATTACCATATCTGGTGGTAATTACGACAGGGATTTCTAGCCAGTGGATAAAGACGCCGCAATTTTAACAGGAGGACGATTATATTGCCATTGACCCATAAACAAAAGAATAGCTTACATCATACGCCCTGATGATTGCCGATATTGTTCGGTTAAATTACAAATTGAACATACCTATAATTTTTCTTACGGTCCATTAGGCAGTGCTAAGCTAAAAAAACAATCCTTGCAAAGATGCGAATCCCATGGAAAGTTGAAGAAGGCAGTTTGCGTTAAAAGAGCAGTGAGCAATAAGCTCTAGACTGTTAATAATATTCGTTTGGGATTTAGTAGAAAGCCGCTGATGATCAGACTTTGATTGTTTCAAAAATTGACAAAAAACCTGCTACTTTAGCATTAAACAAAAATCAAATAAAGAAATTGAAGCCCTATATTGCCCGGATAAAAAAAAGCCGTCAAGAACAACATTCAAAACTGAAATTCAAAATCTGAATAAAAAACGTGAAAGCTTACCTATTTAAAAATCAAGAAAAGCGACAGGGGAACTTGAACGCCAATGGTTTTGTTTGCTATAAAAGGCAAGCAGAAAAAAGAATTACAAATTGGGATGAATAATGCTTAGAAAAATAAAAAATCCTGTGCTAAAGCCACAGGATTTTTTCGTTTTTTAGTATTGCGTGTGGCAAGTTTTTGTTATTCCGCCATATGTTGAATAACAAATTTCCGCTTTATGCCTATTAATAATTCACGGCCGGACATATTGCACCGTAACGTTTTTCCTTGATTGTAAAAAGTCGAACCCTAAGGTAATTTGAAATGAAAAACCACCATTATCAAATCGAATATCACCCATTTGATACGAGTAATTAATATGAAACCATAAAGTTTTTTTATAATTCAGACCCAACAACAATTGGGAGTTTTATTAATTGTTAAGCCTTTGTTGACCAGAATGTTGTTCCTGTAGCATACTGAGCGAGCCGTCAAAACTTCTTCGGTAAATACGCCACCCATACGGGTTTCCAAAATCATATTTCGAATAGACTTTTGCATTGATTATCTATTGTTTTTTTCTTGGGTAAAATCCTGTCATTTGAAACAAGGTGGATGGCTCAATTCCCAAACATCTCTTCCAAACACATACCGAACAGAAAATAAATACTCCTTAAATTATCAAATATTCCAAATATTAGGGTTATCGTTCTATCCTTGTTAATAAATATTTCTTTTACTACTCAAGGCATTAAGTCGGTGGCATGAGCGTATAAATTCCAGAATTATAAGACATGCCTAAATCTATATTAAAATAAGCATAACTTATTTTAGAACCAAACCAATGCGGGTCTGGCGTGACCGACCTAAACCTTCACTTTCGTCCTAAGCTACTTTGTAAAATCGTGGTAACTTAAACCAAAAGATAGTTTTGATTTAGCTCCGTATCTCCCCTCCGCAATCTCAAATGATGGCATAGGTGAGTTTTAGCCTGATTGTGAATGATACCCATTGGCATCGATTAATAAAATGGCCCCGATGCACTTCTATCACCCACTTCTGTAAAATGGGCAATTTTAGTTTGTAAGTTAGGCGCATCATCAACTATCAAACCACTTGGTTTCTGGCGGTGAGTCTTAAACTTTCGCACCTTCGCCCCATCCCTGCCATAGAAGGATGAACCAAGTATAAGTTTGTCCAGACAGGTAATCAAAATATACTGGAATTCTTCTGTGCCAGGTAAAAAGGCTAAAAGCGAAAGTTATTAAAAACGATAGCGTTTTTTGAGGGTCATGTTTTTGGAATGCAAATGTTGTATAGCTTCAAAATTATAAAATATAACGAGTTAAAATATAACAATATTATGTACAGTTATCCTTTATCCCTGAAAAACATGATGTTTTACGTTTTTAACCTGTTTATAGGCATCCTTAAACAACAGATTTCGCCAATAATTAGTTTATTCGGCTAGCCATCCTTTAAATGAAAAAAATAATTTTTTGCGCAATTAAAAAAAAACACGCTAATTCATTTCGTACTTTTGTAGAAATTGAAAGAGATGAAAGATTTCTATTACGATTAGTCGAAAACCCACCAACGCCGGCCATTCTTAAATTTGAATACCAATCATTTTATAACGAATAGAACTAATTACGAAATACCAAGGAATATCGACAGGCTAAAATTCTCCTTAGCACAACAATTATTTTATCTGCCGCTTTGTAAAAACCTATATATCGCCTCGACACTTTATAGCCTTAGAGCGGTTTTAGTATCGTAGCATGGGATGATGTAAAGAGAAGGTTGCCCAGCAGTTCTGGTAGAGTACTTGAATAGTGGGGAACCATTTGGTTTTTTACGAAAATAAAAGATCCAAAAAAAGTTTTCCTGCAACAGTTTTACGCCGAAAGCACACCCAACCCAGCAGTCATGAAATTTTGTTGGCAATAAACTATTGTACCTACCCGCTTTGAATTTAAGAATATCGATGAAGCGAAGATTCTACACTAGCTAAAAAATTATTTCACTTACCCTTTTGTAAAAGAAGTTTTTTTTTGATGAGATTATGTTTTCTGGTTTACTAAATATGATGTTGCAGATTGGAACGAAGTGACCTTTGATATTAGAGAATTGATTTCGCATTTTATTGCGGAAATGGACATGAAAAGTAGTTTACTGCTGAAGGTTGGTTGGTTATCAGACAAAAAGCGGAGCTCCTAAAACTCAAATTGCAAAGAATGCTAATTTAGCGATACCTAAAAAAAATTATCGATATATTAGAAAATATGTAAAGCTGCTGTAGCTAGTGATGGCGGTAATATTCTTTTTAAATCTAGGAACCCAGTAAAACAGTAAAATGTAATTTTGCAAGGTTGCTTGTTAGTGGATGCCCCTCGTCAACATTTTACGTTAAAAAATGGCATTGAAAACAATGCTTTAAAAAATATGATGGGAGATCAGTACAGCAGTCGTTGCTTTTGATGGCTAATTTTGGGCTTCTATTTTTTTTGATTTCGTGCTAAATTTCTTATCTCAGAGAAACCTATAAAACAACTATTATGGCTATTTTAAAAAGTATTGAAGTTTTTGGCAAATTCTGAAAAAGGATGGGAAGATGCGGCAAAAACGCGGTAATCTCAGGCCTGCAAAAAGTGTTAAAAAAATAAACGATCCGTGTATATTTAAACGAACAAAAGTGCAAAAGTTCAAAGACGGAAATTATAGATATCGGGTGAATGTAAAAATTACCTTGAGTCAATTAACACATAGAAAACCCAAAAGAAAAACTGTTGGGAAGAATTAATTCTAGAAGTAAAAGCGCAATTTGCGCTTTTTTTTTTGCAAATTTATGTCCGAAAAGCTTTAATACGTACCTTAAAATAATTCTAAGACAATAGTTTTAACGCTAGTCATAAATGAGGTTGTAATATTGCTATTCATTTTTACGTTTTTTGCACTTTAAAAAATTGTAGTATAAAATAAACTGAAAAATGAAAGACTTTAGCAAATTATCAAGAATATAATAGATAATGCATCAAGTTTGGCTGTGGGACGCCCTAACCACATTTAAATTTTAGCCATCATCCTATTTACTGTGGGTTTATGGTTCTATTAGAATTTATCAACAGAATGGTGAGAAGCTTTTTTTAAAAGGCATGAATACGAACCCTTCTCTAGAAACTTTTTTTACAAAGTTTAATCAGTATTGGTACTTAAAATTAATTCTTTTGGTTTTAGTCATACTCACTTGGCGTACAATCTTCATCTCTTGTCGCCATTATTGGGGCAGCTGTTAGCTATTGGCTTAGCTACAGGTTCGTTAGCTAACTTTGCAGGTGGTGTATTGATTTTTACTTTCCAAGCCTTTTAAAGTGGGTGACTTTATATCAGCTACAGCGTTGACGGGACCGTACAAGAAATATCAATTTTTACTACAAAATTAGCACCTTGGGAATCAAATAGCGATAGTGCCTAATGGCACTTTTCGAATAATAACATTAATTAATTACAATGCTAAAGTATACCCGCAGAGATAAAATTATTATTGGTATCGGGTATGGCTCTAATCTAAAAAGCCGAAAGATGTCCCTCTTGCAAATTTGGTGCCTCGAAAGGAGAGCATCTTAAAAGATCCAGACCCGTAGTTTAATGTAGAACGCCTTAGCAGACAGTTCTGTGAATTTTAAACCCTACGTTTTCCTGCTAAAAATGAAGATTTTTGGAAATGCACATTTTCATTCATAGAAGAACTAAAATGGCTTTTGATAAAGAAGGTATGAAATTCCCATTCCCCCCACAAGTCGTGCAATACAACAATAAGGTTAACAATGTTGAGTGCTTAAAGTGTTTGAAGTTTTTAAAATTTCATTGCACCTAGCGGAAAAGCGGGAACCTAAGCCTTTTTCTGAAGCGATAAAATTTTTTTAAATAGTAAGGTTCAAAAGTTAAGCAACGTTTTCACGTTGTTTTCTTGACTTTTTAAATGAGAGGCTTACCATAATCTTTTGCAGAAGGGATTAGGGCTGGTTTCTATAACTTGATGTTGGGTTTTTGGTTTTAAGGGGTTTCTTTACACTTTTCTGCGCCACTTCCAAGCAATAAAACCTTTTTACCTTGACTGCTATACGCCTCAAAGATGTTCGTCAATCAGCTTCAGCCTTGGTGGGTTCTAAGTTCATTTAGGTGGGTTATCAAAAACACAAAGAAAAAAAACTTCATTCTTCTTCGCATTCTAAAACGGGTTATGATAAAATCTATGGGTTCCCCTTTTGCTTGGGTAGGGCCATGCTTTTTAAGGTGAGATGGCAATTAATTGGAATATCCAAGGCAAGCAAAGCCTTTTGCCGCGAAACAACAATTCTTAGCCCCGTATAAGACCCTGGGCCTTTACTCACAGCAATCGCAGCTACATTTCTAAGCTTAAATTCGCGTACCTCTAAAGTGCCTCTCAATAAAAAGATGCAATTGGCTCAGGCATGAGAATATTCAGCCGCTGTTGTCTCTTTTTAGTGCGATTAGTTTGCCCCTTTTCCGCTATGCTAACAGAACAAATTAGTCCGTTTGCTGTTTCTAGGTTTTAAAATTAATTTGCCAATGGCAAAGATACTGCATCAAAGCAAAACAAAAAAACCATAATTGCTATGGGTTTCATTATGCTATACTTAAACGAGTAAGGTAGCTAATCTAAAGAATTGGCATCCCAAAATAGAACTTAATAACTTTTACCTAAAAATATAAATGCGTATTTAGTACGGATTATTGTGCTCTGCATCATCTACCCTGCCTGTGCCTGGCTAAAATCGGAAAGAGTTTCAATTAAGCCTACATCAAAACGTTCTTTTGAATATTCGTATGCAATCTAGCGTGCAGCTACTGTTTTTTCTGAAGCTTCATAAGCCTTTGAAAAACTTTTTACATTCAAACGTAGGCCTGGGTTAATTGTAGTTTCTAAAGCAAGTTTTTTCCTGTTCTAGTTGAACGGTTAGCTCTATAACTAATCAAAGAACCTGATGTTAATTTTTTACACGAAGCCATTAAAAATTGGAATAACTTAATTGGGCCCGTAAGAAAATACCGTCATTAATCCAAATTGATCTTAATAAAAATCTCCTTTGCTTTTGTTGGCCTGAATATCGCGTGTTATAATTAAAAAATGCGCCCTACGGTAGGTAATAACGCAACCTTTACTAATTTCTAAATCTTTCTCAGCCAAAACCCACATTCCATTTCGAAACCTTAAATAATCGTTTTCTAAAAGTTAAGGCTTTTTCATAGATTTGATTTTGGTGAATTTTGTTAAAATTTTCAGATGGAGGATATTCAAAGGCTTCTAGCAATATCAAATTTTCTATAATCCTTGTAATCTGTAATAATTGTGCTAAGTTAATTCTTGAAATCAAATTGAATTTTTCACTATTTACAAATTTTGCATGCTCTTGGTTGGCTGCTGTTGCTTCTACCTCCTAACAATCGCCTCGTGCAAAACACCGGCCTTCTACCAATATCTTTAGTCCGTTGTAAATCTTGTTAGCACTTCATATTGTGCATTAAAACACGTAAAGATTCTTTATAGAGAGAACTGATAAGGTAGGGCCATTGCAACATTTAATCGAATATCAATCTTTTAAATCATCCAATACGAATACTGACTTGCATAGCATTCCATTTTTTTGCTCTTATTAAGCGATGTCATTCGCAAACCATCAATGAAAAGTAAGTCCAGAGCCTAAATTCCACCTGTTGCCGTAAAAATAGTGGTCGTTTAC
>Ga0163217_1103541_pt1 | contig 17910 bp, 12 predicted proteins | sample SynspAceP_FD_185933 | JGI IMG/M metagenome (GOLD analysis project Ga0163217, IMG submission 185933) | Saline lake microbial communities from Ace Lake in Antarctica - Synechococcus sp. Ace-P (PacBio error correction) | ecosystem: Environmental > Aquatic > Non-marine Saline and Alkaline > Saline ...
AGGGGAGGGGGGAAAGGGAAAATGGGAAAAAAACCAATAAAAGCCAAAATTTTAACTGGAATCAAAAAAGTAAAAAATGATTTTTAAATATCCCAGAACCCATGGTGAAAATAGATGGCCATAACCAATAATGTTGCGGAATTGGGGTCCCGAGGAAATCCACTCAAAAGCGTCTTATACCTTGATTTGAAATAATATTTTGCCCCCCCCCTTTTTTTTAAGTTATCGAAAAGCAGATTCTGAAAAGCCAGATTTTAAACAGTTATTCTTTTAAATAGTCCTTCTAAAAAAAAATGTCCCTGACCGCTTCTCGAATCAAAAGTTTTTTTTTCCTTTTTTCACTTTTTGATTAACCTCACCTTTTCCATGGTCTGGAAATTAATTCGAGTTTTAAAAGTTAAAAGAATAATTTCTCCTAAAAATAGAAACCTTTCGACTAAGAGATCGATGCAAATAGTGGAGTTCAAATGGTTTTAATCAGCTATCCCAAAAACCGAAACCCTCTCCGGCAATCGCTTTGAAAGATTAAATCCCAATCTAGTTCTTTTATTCCAAGTCTTTCAAAAATTTTTTGCCTTTATCCCGTTCATTTTAAATAATATTTGAAGAGTCCCGATTTTTTTTAAAAGAACTGAAACGAAAAATAAATTAATCTAAATCATGAACCTGGAAGCTAAAGAAAAGAAGAAATCAAGCAAGAAGGTTTTTTGACCCTCTACGATGCATACGCGGCACAATCAAATTGGACCGCAGATCTTTTTGTAAGAAAAGCTTCCCACTAATGCCGTAGTGCATTAACCAGTGGCTTTCGCTTAATGAGTGCAATCGAATACCTGACTATGTCAGCACAAGGAACTATTTCCCGAAGGATGACGAGCGATTGAGTTCACTAATCGTGTGTATATTCTCCAAAAGGAGCGGAGAATAAGGGACTACTCTCCATACCTACCGGCAAGCAGGGAAAAGTCCCCTGGCAAAGTTGTAGTGGGTTCAATGAAAAAACAGAGGCTGAATCCTTATATCGAAGATGTGGAAGAAGAACTGCGTTTGCAAGGTTTTATTTCCATTGCTTCCCTGACATGCTTTGACACCACCTGGTGGAATATCCCAGGAAATGATGAATTGACGGCAAGAGCATGCAATCCAAAGCGAGATTGCGAGACGAAATGCTTCGGAAGACTTTTATCGCTGCCTACATGAGTATTATGAAAAACCATCCCGATTGCACAATGGTGAAATAGGTGTAGTTGGATTTTGCTTTGGAGGTTGGATTTCCAAAAACATGATGGCTGTTCGAATTCCTGAAGCTGGAGCTTCTGTTCCTTATTTATGGATGTCAGCCCACAGCCGAAGAAGCTGCCTAAAATCAGGCTCCATTAATGTTTAACAATATGCTGTTTAGACGAGCGGGTGAATGCCGGTTGGCCGCCTATGTAAGGCTGAACTTAAGGCTAATGGGCTGTAGAAAAACACTGCTTATTTCTCCAACCCTGAGACAATTCATGTTTTTCCATAACAATAACCACTTTCCCGTACGATGAAGCTTGCGGCAAATTTATCTTGGGAAAGGAAACTCATTAAATTCTTCCAACGAAAAAGCTAAAGGATAATGATATTCTTTTCAATAGTTCAACCAAACTTTCATAGAAAATCTACATGGATTTTATGACTATTACAATATCTCTGGGCTGGAGGAAACAGCCAGCCCTGAAGAATCAAAAAAAGCGTATCGAAAAGCTCTCCGGAAATATCACCCTGATTCAATCCAGATGACAGATGGAATCCGAGCGCAAAGTTCAGAAGAAATCAAACGAGGCTAATGAAGTCCTGAGCATATCCGAGAAACCCGTGCAAAGTATGATAAATATGGTAAGTGACTGGACCCAGCATGGGGAAGAATTAATGAGCGCCAGCAAAGCAAAGGAATGAAGTACTCAAAGCCAAGGGTGGGTAGATCGCAGGATCCTCAGTTCAAGGTTTTCTCTGACAGTGACTTCTTCTAGAATACTTCGAAATCAATGTCGGAGGGGGGATCAAGTTTCGTCAAGGAGGCAAGAGCGTAAATACAAAAGGCCAAGATCTCAATGCGGAATTGGCAGTAAAACTTGAAGGAGATGTCTATTGAAGACTTTCCCGCAATCTATGATGTCGGAGGCAATAAAATCCGAGTTTACCATAGCTGCCGGCAATAAGAGAATTGGACAATACAATCAAGATCTTCGAAAAGGCAGTCCAGGAGCTAATGGAGGACCAAATGGCGACCTTACAATAAATCCAAATTGAAGAACGAACCGATTTTTCAACATCGAATGGTGAAACAAACCTACATAAAAAAGTTGAGCTGGACTTATACACTGCGATACTAGGGGAGATGTTAATTGATCAGAATACTTTGAACAGCAAAGTAAAACTGAAAATCGCTCCTGCCGAAACTCAAAATGACCTCAAAGGTGAAGCTGAAAGGGAAAGGATTTCCTATCTATAAAAGAAAGGGGAAATCGGAGATTTGATTCTTACCTATTCAAATTAAACTTCCCCAAAAATCTAACTGAGAAAAGAGAAAAGGAATTATTCCAACAGAACTTAAAGGCCCTGAGATGGATAATGGAAAACAAAAAATTAGTCTGGTTGAAACCTTAGTATCCACTACGAACTCGAAAGCGTCTTTTTTTGAATCTGCTCGAAAGAAATAGGATTAATATTTCTTATTTTCGGGAAAATGAAAAAAAATCTAGTCCTCCCCGAAAGTCGGGTCACTGACTTAGAGACAAGTCCTTCGACTGCACAAGAGAACCTAGATGTCAACTTTAGAAGGGATTTGATGTGAATTTTATTTGCTCGGCTAAGGTAGAAATCGCTACAGATCGGAATTAACGCTACCAAACAACGGCTGGATTAATAGTAAGAGGGAGATTTAAATATTGAATCGAGCTATCTCAGAGGGAATATAAATCCCAATCATTTTTTCTGATGGTCCAGTCGTCATCTATCCTCCGTCAAAGGTTTGTGGAAAAAAAATAAAAATCTGATCATTTGTTTTGGAGAACCCTAATTTTTTCGGATTTGACCTCTTTCTTCGGCCAAAAACGCTGGAATTAAAATAAAGCTTTCCTACTCACGATATGAACTACGAAGACGTATGAATGATTTTTAAATGCGATTTGCAGGGAGAAAATACTCTTTGTGTCCCTTTGAGTCAACTTTGCGCAATTTTTGAGGTCAAAAATACTCTTTCACCTTTTTCTAATGATTGTGCCTCTTCAAGGGCATAAGGCCAGAATTCAGAGATTTTTAAAGCCGAGATTTCATTTCCGAGAAACATTTTAATTAGCGCCCTGTATCGTAACCTTTGCGCTCTTGTGGTTTAACACAAATTTAAAATTATTTCTTTGCTGCGCTTTTCAGCCACCTTTGATCTCTTTTGTGGTCAAAAACCTTCCACAAACCATTGTGGTTGAAAAAAAATCAAAAGAATCAGCAAAGCCCTGTCCCAGTAGAAATCTCCCAGACTTTCGGACTCATTGCAATTCCTTTCAAAATTCTCGCCCATAATCTGCCTCTACCACTCTCGGGATGGTTTGATTTGTTTTTTAAGTTTTGCTGATACGAAACTTCCTGAGTAATTTCAGAAAACCCATTCTGCAAATAACTCAGTTGGGAGTTCCCATCGCAAAATCCTCCTTTTTTTCAGAGAAAATTCAAATCTGAAAAACTATCCATTTTCACCTTCCAAAAGTTCCGGCTCCTCTCCTAATCCAAATAATCGTTTTTTGATCCTTGGTAGATAAGATTCTTCTTTTTTCTAATCCTTTAAAAATATAATCCTGGCCACAGTTGGGATCCGGCACTTTGAATCGACATTTCTTTCAGCGGAATTTCGAAACAACTCCATGCTAATGATCTGAATATGACTTACGAAGTCCCTTCGCCAAAAAAAGGTCATGAATCTCCACCTGTAGGTCTTCATGTTGAAGTTCATTTAATTGCAAAACTTCTTCCGTACTTACTGTTTTTACGGCAAAAGCCATTCGGATTTAATACCAACAGGACTATGGAACTTTGTCATCCGGGCAAATCGGTGCCAAAACCAGATTGCAATACGCCCATTTCGAATATATGCCGTTCCATTTCAGGTGAATCGATAAGTCTCTAGCGTCTGCGTAGGGAGCATACATTAATAGCTGAACCATGAATACCGAATTGGGGTAAAATCGGTTTGGTCACTGTGCCACTTGATGAACTTACAAGTTACTCCTTTTTGATCAGTTCTAAAAGCCGATCAGATGCCCACTTCCAACCCAATCCGAAGTATACAGCGAGCAACCTGATGCTCGAAGGCAGTCTACTAAGCTCTGCCGTTAAAGCTAACTTTCAAATCGAATTTCGCCACCAAACAACGGTCAGTCTCTTCTTAAAATTTCATTTGCAAATCCCGCATCAAAATGCAGGAGGAGCAAGCCCTATCGTCATAAATGAAAACCCATTTTTGGACCCTGTTTGTGTCATGATTTCTTCGAATCCGATCCACAGAGAATCTCCGCAAAATTAATAGGCCTCATATCTACCGATGTAATCCAATGAAATATCAACAAAAATACATTTAACCCAGTAAGCAGCATGAGCTAGCGTGAAGCTTATCCATCGACCATCCGAACCTGAAAGTTCGGTGCATGGGATGGCTATTTTCAAATCAAAACTGATAAATAATCCCGAAGCCTTAAATCAGAATAATCGGGAGTTCGCGGTATCTCGCTGGCAATGTCTTTGACTGCAGAATTTATTCAAAAAAACTTCACTTCCGAATCTATCCGAACCAAAAGTCCGCTTCAATTCATTGATTGTTTTTTCCCTTCCAAATGATCAAAAGTAATCGGATCGGAGCTTCTCCATCATCCCAAAACAATGTAATCACAATAATCCAAAAACCCGCGCTCTTGCGAGATCGGAGTTCGGTGGTTTGGTATCCTCCACCCATCCATGATCTTAATCTCCGGAAGTAATGCTTTTTTAAAGTATTGACCACATCGAAATGCGCCGTAAAGTTGCCCTGGAAAAAGCACTGAAAAAGCCACAGAGTTGGGGCCTGGAAAGTTTGAATTTTCTCCTTCCAATAAATCCAACATGGAATCTCAATCGATCATTCCGGCTGGATGCTTGTAGGGCTTTGCCTCCATCTCATCAAAAATTGCTAGCAGAGCAAACCTAATCGCTCAGCATAGCGGCTAACTCAAGTTGGGATCCACCACTTCCTTAATCAAATCCCCCAGTCCTCAGATAAAGGGTCGAGTCATACGCGCCTTATCTCGAATCCCCAAAAGTTCCAAATGCCCATTCTAAAATCTTCCCAGTTGCTCAAATTCGGGCTTGCCTCCGGGAAGATAGTCCACTTTGATAATAGGTATGCCCAGAGTAGGGTTTTTATCCTGAAGAAAAGCAACTTACAGTGATCTATTCGTTGGAGATATTTTTTTACGAAGGCGGTTAGATTCTAGCCGAATTTTCCGACATGCTGAATCCAACTCTTCAGAGACAATTTCAAAAAAACAGCCTTGAAGTCCTTTTTTAGGAAAATAGCTTCGCAAAATCATTTCATCCAAGATCTACCTGATAGAAACAACCCCTAAGGTATTGAGAATAGCCTTTTAAGTAAGCTGTCGCAGGATAGGGGTATCAGCCTGAGTCAGCGGTGGAGTGAAATGAAGAGTACTTTATTTGTCAAATCGATAATTGAAATTAGTAACTCAAATTCGGAAAGAATCCTAGATACCTAGTTCAAAACATTGAAATAAAACGTGACCAAAAGAAAAGCGGTTCAATAGCTGAAAGTTTAAAATTAATTTATTTACGTAATCAAAAAGTATTTAAAATGAAAGAGGAACAATTCAACATAGCCGTCCTTGATTGAGGAGACAATGCCCTCAACAAAACTAATCAAGAAATATTGGAGGAAAGTTTCCAAAATACGGAAAAGCAACCAATTCGAAGGAATCTAACGGTGATTGACATACTCCTCACATGAATAGTTTTGGAAAGAAGTCATCCATCAAATATTCTTTCAACCCGATTCAAAAAAATTCTCCTACACGACAGGCAAAAACTCGACTGACAGCTCATTTGATCATCGACGCAAATGGATATTTTGCACAGTGAATTTCTGGTGGACGGATTTGTGCATCGTATCCAGTGACTGCCCGATAATACCGGTTATGCAAGCGAATTCGAGAAGAAAGGAAATGTTTGTCATGGGAATTGGTAGATAGGTGATCTCCAAAAGCTTTTTGTCCAATCTTGTAGATTTTCAACTTGCGGAGAGACTTATTTTCTGAATCAAAAGAAAAGAAAAAAGAAGCCAAAGCGACAGAAAACCACTAAAACACCTCGAAAAAAGCAAGCCAAAAAATCAGAGGAAAGTTCTCGAATGAAGAAGCTTTTAAAAAGATCTCCAAGCGTAGATTTGGGAGTTATGATAAAGCTTTTGAAATCGCCTCAGACGAGGAAGGGAAAAGAAATCCACATTGCTAAAATCGGAGCTCACTAACGGAAAAATTGATCCGAGTTGAACCACAAGATCTTATGGCTACAAGAAAATCTGACTGAGTTTTATTTAAAAGTCTGGAGAAGTACTACCGTGATCCCCGCAATGAAGTCAATGACTGAATTACGCCCCATTGGTTAAGTTGAAATAACTTACCTGTTAACCCTTTCAAAAATCTAGAAAAAGTTCAACCATGCTTAAAAATAAAAAGGGTCGATTTCTCCAGACCCGTAATCAGGCTTTAAGAGGATGATTCCATAGTTACTTCTTTGATATAACCCCAGCCTGGCTGTTGCTTTCATGATAATTCTCTAGAAATCCCTCAGGAACTGATCCGACACCGGAATCACATTAGCAGAGTGAGCTTATGTCGATCTTAGACAATCTTGCAATACTTTAAAAGATACATTTTCCTTTTTAGCCAAGTCTTCCAGATCTTCGATACGGATGATTTTTCTTTTAGACCATATCTAAGGCACTGACTATAAACCACCATTTCCAAAATTCCCTGAATCAGGTATATATGGTTGGACAATCATAGTAATTATGTCCCATGCCAGATTGAATGAAACACTTAGCAACCGCTCCGGTTACATCAAAAACAATTTTGACTGTTGAGTCCTGGCGAAATCGCAAACGATAGATAGTGAACAATCCGAAAGAAGTAATACTGACTTTTTCATAATTTTAAGATTTTTATCCGCCCTGCAAATACCAATAAGCACACCCATCGCTTTTTGTGCTCTTTCTAAAGCCCAAACACCTGAAGGTAACTACTTGGAAAATTCCTGATGCACACCGCTCAGCATATCTTTGTAGACATCCTGCATTTCCATGTTTCATTTTACGCTGCGATAGCACCACTATAACTTGGTAGCGCTAAGTCACATAAACAGCAAAAACATAGCACCTCGCTCATTTAGAGCTTTACCCTGTATTTGAGGCATTGGAAAATCCCCTGGCTTTGGATCATAATACGGATTTCTCAATGAGGCCTCTCCAGTTGCAGAGATCCTTCAACACCAAATTGCTTCTCCCTAAGCTTATACTTCGACCACAGTCCTATCTTCCAACGCAAAAGGCCCAACACCACTGTGACGCAGAACTGGTCATTGGCAGTAATATCGGAACATGGATAATCGTCTGATTATTTGAAATAATAAAAAACCCAGTTCCAAATGATCGAAATCCGTCCATGAGGGGTGGAACCGTCGTAAACTAACAAACGATGAAACCTTTGACTTTCTCCAAACCATGTCATCGGCTCATGCAATAGGATTGTACCATTGTCTTCTAGTGATTTCCAATCGTCTTGGATTTATAACCAAAAACCAGCAGCCCACCTAGAGCTGAACCTAGCCGAAATTTTCCATAAAATTTCTTCGAGAATTACTAGTTGAATCTATCATTTTAAAAATATTAAGTTAAAAATATCCTTGATGTATTAAAAAATTGGCTTAAGTAACTACTCATTTAATCGATAAAAAAAATATTATCTCATTTGAAAATGGAAGTTGAATTAATAAATAATTCACTCATTTTTCAGAATTTTAACTCATGAAATTCCACAGAAAAAAATTCGGAAAAATCAAATCTTTAAATAAATACCGTAAAAAATGTTTCCCGGAACTTAAAAATAATCACAATTATTACCCACAGGGATTGGCTTACCTGATTCCCCTTATTTCCTGAAGTTACTTATTTTAAATTTTAGTTGAAAAAATGCCCTTCGAAATCTTTAAAAAAATGGTTTGAAGAAGGGGTGAATATTTCATATAGTTTCAAACTTATCCACATAAATTGATATGGCACTGAAAGTAATCCATCACAGACTACGGAATTGTCGCGAAAGCGTTCTATCTTCATTGCCTGCAAAAATCCTAGTTGAAAAAATACTTCATCAGCAGGAAACCACTGGGCCACTCACATCACAAACCGTGGAATGATCCATGCCGACTTTCTCAGATTGAGTTCAGTAAAAAAGTCATTGACGGGTTCGATGCCTGTTATTTTTGTGCAGGAATCTCCCTCATTAGGGATCTCCAAAGAAAGATATATGAGCGAATCACCTACCGGTTTGAACTTTGGCTTCGCTCCAAACATTGGTGAAGCTAAACCCCAATATGACCTTACTTACGTATCGGTCAAGACTGATGGAAACAGAAAAAAGGAAGTTCACACTGGGTCCCAGAACCAAAGTAAAAACTAAAATGACTACGAAAGCTTGCATTCAACAGTATTCCTATCGCCCCTGGCCATCATGAACCTGTCGCGAAAACTCCGCAGCACGTCCTTTCCTTTATATGATACGTTTGGAATGGATCTATCCGATCGGGAGAAATGCTTCCCCAATGGCTTACAATACGCTTAGCGGAAGTAGAGAGACTCCATGTCAACGTAACTTTGGAACCAGCTTTGAAAAAACTTGTCCTAAAATGGAAAAAGAATTACTTTCAAGACCGCCAAGCTCGATTAATCAAATGGTCAAAAATGAAATAGGCAGTTTTTGATGAAAGCGATTGTTCCAAATAACTGGCTGATCAGAAATTAAAATCCTTTTTTTTGTAGCTTACTATCCAACCTAGCCCTTTCAATTATTCGAGTGGCAAACTTGTATCGTCTATGAAATTTAAAAAAATCAGCCAGCTTCTTCTTATTCCTCATTTTTTTTCTTACTCAATGTCTCCAGCTTTGTCGAGTAATCATGAGTGAAAAAAAAAAGAAGACGGTTGGGATCTAAAAAAAGGCCCGCAGAAATTCAGGAGATTTCATACAACAATGAATCCGACTTCCTAAACGGATTGATTCAACGCACTTTTTCCATTGCCTGACAATGTCAGTTTGCTACGACTTCACTAAATTCCTGATGAAATGGCTCTCAACTGCTTCGTACAATCATGCCCGAGGCTCGATCACCTTAATGGCAAAACCTATGAAAGTGAGGACCCTAACCGTCAAAGAAAAAGGCTATCAAGAAAGAAGGCTAGCCTGAAGTGGAAAACCCCAATCTAATTTTCAAATATCAATCCTATGCCCATAGCTGAGATTCAGCCAAACAGTTTCCTATCCAAAATACAGTTTGGACAAGTGCAGAAAAAAAGCTTCCGGAGGGAGAAAACCTCTCTTCCCTATCTACATCCTGAATTTAAAGGATTGATTTTAAAATTCATTTACGAGCTTACGATGATCTCCCGTTGAATCGGAAAAAAGCCTCACGCTAGAAAATACCGGAAACAAGATCTAACAAATCGATCAGGTATTCATGAGATACTTGGGAATGGTGGAAGAAGAGTCCGCGTGGTCCGAAGTACTACCAAATGAAAAAACCCACATCAACTCTAATGTCGAAAATAATTTTCTCGCTTTTTCAATAACAGTATGGCAATGCTGAAATCTCAGAATCAGGCAACCTCACTGGAAAAAGCTGACCGTCGACCTACACTTCACAAGTTCAACCTATAAATCTAACCACTCCTAGCATTTGGGAGGTCTATCCCTTCAAAAGGTGTTGGATTGAGTTTAGCGTATCCCCGGTGGTAATTTCAATCTATCGAACCTACCGAACTGTACGGACAGCTATAAATCGGAGCGAAAATGGGCTTGCCTCGTAAGAAAAATGTACGTGCTTTGACTCATGGGCGAGCAAAATCCAATTTTTCATGCATCTGGTCATAAAAAATGATGAAGAGGTGAAAACCGCAATTGATCAATGCGTGGCGACCGTATATATGAGTGCACTGATTCTAAGTTTTGAGAGTCACAATCAACAATGGATAAACAATACCACTGCTCTGAATATTGCGCCGTGAAACTCTTGCTCAATATCCATGAACGATAATTAGAACAATGAGGGTATGTCATTATTTGGTGTCCCTCAGTTCAGCTACATTTTCTCCAGGAGAGACTAATACATGCCATCTGAAAAGGCCCAAGCTCTCATGGATGCGCGCGCATTTGCTTGGGAGAAGACGCAAAAGTCTCTTAGAAGATAGCGATATTTCGGGATTGGACTACTTGAAAAAACTTAAAACATTTTTCAGCCAGACAGGTTTCGACATCTTCGAAAAATTGATGGCCCCCTAGCCCCGGCGATGTTCTGTGCCTCCACTTCTCATCCTGGCACAATGGCTTGGCGATTCGCATGGACGCAATTCCAACTTCAAAAGAGCTTTACCAATGGAATGAATGGAAAAGGGATTTATATCAATGCGCCTGATGTATTTTCTGATGCACTCATAAATAAGCCATGGCTATCGAAAAAGTTAATTTGCTGCCAAAGAGAAACGGCAAAAAATCCTAAAAATCGACAGAAATATCTATGATGCAAACTGGGAAAAAACTCCTTCTTGGGTTGGGGCTTTGTGCTAAAAAAAAAAAAAAAAAAACCTTACCTGCTATCATGGGCGGAGTCCAGACGCTGTGCTGAAACCGAAATGAGCATCTGGACGCCATTATCCGCCAGTTGATGATGCAATATACGGAGCTGGTATTCAAGCTTGCGACCGTGGACCAAAGCTATATGACGGACGGGGACCAAAATGAATGTAACCGAGGTAATCGATTGTAACAAAACTAACCGAGATATCCTCAATGCGGACATCATTAGACTGAGCTGCCAGTGGCAAAGAAAGTGGGATGGCTTTGGATGCAATTGTTGGACCTGCGGGAAATGAAAAGGATTGGGATGCTTTCAATCCAACTTCCAAAAAGGTAACTGAAGCAAAAACCATTGCATTATATTATCAGGATTGAAAGATGAAGTGTGATCGTCAGAAAATCATCTCCCTAAAAACGTATCGATTAATCGCAACTTCAGGCGCAAGTTTCGGTAGAAATCCGCAAATGATGACCTTGGCTCGTCATCAAAAATGAAAATTGAAGATGAAACCACTGAATACCCTAAGTAGGATCCAAAACCAGTCCTTTGCACGAATGAGGTTGTCTTAAAAAGCGATTTGTTGATGCGATTTCGGAGAAATACTACTGACAACTTTGGATCGAAAAAGGAACTTTAGGGCCAAATAAGAATCTGCCACAGCAATCTACTAATGGTCTGTGCTGAGTTTGCAAGCCCGAAAACATCAAACTCCCCAAAACTGCTGCTGGATTGAGCAAATCCGGTTGATCTCTGGTGAATTCTTATTTCAGAACACAAACCCCAAAACTAGCAGACCAATAGTTGAGGACCGGATCTCCTTACAAAGAGTCCATTTGATTTAATTGATTTGGAATGCATTGGATGAAATCGATGATATTGGTCCACAGATCAAAATGCTGAGACAAGCAGCTGATAGCTCCATACTTCCTGTCAATGATGTACTGTATCGAATCCTACTAAACAAAATCTGAAAAAAAATGATGGAGTAAGGGATGTATAGATTGAGCTTATTGATAAAAGGACGAATGAATCTGAAGTCAAGAATTTACCGAAATTTCGGGCGGTTGAATTCTGGCTGAAAATGGCTTGTAACCTCAAGCGTTTGATTACCGATAGCAGGTAATGTTTGAGATTCCTAGTAGGGAAAATCGAAGAGCCTAGCCAATAAAAGTAAGAAAATTTTGTACTGCTTCTGGAGAAGACAAGATACTCGAAAATTTTTTTGCTCCTTTAATTCTTGTAATCTTTCACTTGCTTAAAATCCAAACCTTATTAAGCACCAAATTCAATCGAAGAAATTGACTTTTCCTACTCCTTAGCAGGCCCTGTTCGAAATGCTTTGCGCAGCAACCTAATCAGGCAAAAACGAAAGAACCACGAAATAAAAAGCTGGCCAGCATGGCTTTCCAATTTTTGACAGACATTGTGAGTATGCAAATGATGCCTTTATCCAGAACAGATTGAAAGGTCAATATGCTGGTGTGAAAATCAATTTGATCAGCGTGATATTCCTTACCGAGCGATTAAAACAGCCGGTAATTCCCACTCCTCCTCGGGAAAAAAGCACCTGGGAAAGCTACTAAAACTGCACTTTTCTATTTTCATGTGGATGGGGCAGGCGGTTGATCGTAGCAAATGGTCAGCCGGAGCCCTTATATTCCAGTTCTTAAAAACTTCAAAATACCAAAAAGGAGATTGGGAGATTAATTCCAATTGAAAAGTTGAAAACAGAATACAAATCCAGATGCGGAATCTATGCTCTATCTATTTCAGAATGACAAAGGACCCATCGCGAATGTTTTAACAGCTTGGGATGCTATGGCAGAAGGTGATTGGCTCCAAAAATTACAATGTGAAAATCACCTCGATTTCGAAGAAGAGCAAGGATCCCCCTCTTTTGCCGAAGCGGTAATTGACTATAAAGCCAAACTTGCAGCCGAATCTAATGCTGATTATGGATGGCCCCCACGACATACCAGCAAATGAGCCAACTCTCGCTACGGAGCTAGGGGAAATCTCCGGAAAAAAAAAAAATGGGACCAAACTTACTACTTATGGACCCGAAACTTCCACAGCATAGCCGGCGCACTAGGCCAACTATGCACCAAATCCAGGGATTCCCTTTGGCACAACTCTTTAGGCGTCCATGAAGGACGGCGAATGGCGGGTAATTATATCCTGGCTAATTATGAACTGGATCGAATAACAGCCTCTGAAAAGGCAATATTCGCGAGTGTTCCAAGGAATGATGAAGCTGCAATTAATAAGCGACTTGGATTGGCAGAAACAGATCAAAGTTGGGCCAGACCATCAAGAGAGTATTCGAAAAAAAAAAATACCCCTCTTTAAATATGCGAGAATGCGTTCGGCATGGTTATGGACCTGAGGCCGGAGAACGATAGTCCCTGATATAGCTTTTGGCCGAATTAGACAATTCGATTAGTTTCCAGAGTCTGAAATCCCAATCGACTGTTTGCTCTGATGCGAAAACATATTCCAAAGGTCTAAGGAATTCACACGTGCTAGATCATGAAATCCAAAGCGATGAGGAACGTGCTAAAATATCCCAAGATATCGTGAAGATGAACTAAATCTATTCTACCAAGCTTTTCCCGGAACTTCTATGGATTCAGAGGCTGGCTTGCTGTACGCACAGCCATGAATCGCGCTAACGGGAAAGATCCAGTTCAAATCCGTATTTCAGGTGGATCTATTCCTATCTCTCCCCTTTGTGGATGCACTTGAATCCCAGCAGTCACTATCCAACGGTTCAATTCAGATAATAATCAACAAGCCCAAAGAAACTTGGGATTACAAAGGCATCTATGCGGTAATGTGTCATTTTGACACAACCGCTAAAACTAATTTAAGAAAGCTCTTCTCTTTTTAAAACTGTATAAAAAAGGATCCTTGTGGAACCACCGGAAAATATAACTTCTCGTGTCCTCCAAATCCCTAACGCGAGCATTTTCCGTTGGAAATTTGCTCGGTTGATTTCACACAGAAATTGCTTCATAGACTCCTGTAAATCCTTTCCATGGTAAAAATTCCTGGCAGTAAATTAAAAACTCAAGATTTTTGATCAAGGGATCTTACGGAGATTCAAGGGCTTTCTCCACAATCTTGAATTGTGATCTTTGCATTAATACCGGTAGGGAGTCGAAATTTGTACCAACCACCGATAGTAATCAGAATAAGCGTCGGTTTGGTCGCTACCGTCCTCATAATGCGATCAAAGGCAAAATAGCCGAACTGAAATAAATCGACCAAAAAACGCCAATGATCTTCAGGACCATTTCCCTGTGCTTCAAAAAATTCGGCTCAAACCTCTTGATTGGGACCTATGACCGTGCGCCAAACGTAATTAAACTGCGTCCAAGTAAATTTTGATCAATTCCCGTCCGCTCTGAGAGTCCTCGTTTCACCACAATTATCCAAATCCTCGTCTTTTCGGATGAAGCACCAGGAAAGTTGCAAAAGTGGTCCCGTATTAATGGTCTCCAAAATCAGAATCTTTAGCTTTTCTCCGAAAAAACCAAAAATTACAGAATCCATAGAAAGATTTGGGATGTAGTCAATCTGATAGAAAAATCATAGACGAAGCTATAAAAAAGCAGTGAAAACCTAAGGTTTTTAAGGAGAAGGAAGTTAGTATTGTTTCACAAAGAAACATTGTTTTGCCGATAAATGAAAAATCCAGCTGAAATCCATCTTATCCTTCTTATTGACAAGCCTTTATTTTTATTCCCTTAACAAGCGCAGCAATTGAAATGGCAATTGTAAGTGAAAAATCGAAACCAAAAAATCGGCACTATTGCTGATACTAAAAACCAAGACACTAAAAACCAATATCAAAAAAGTTACTTGGTGTTCCTTTGCAAAAAGCCACCCGTAAATGAAATACGTATGGAAAGCGCCTCAGCCAAGGAAAATTGGAAGGTGTAAAAGAGACAAAGAAAATCGAAACGCCCGGGCGCCGTTCAACGCACCGATTTTTTGGAGATATGGATTTCAAGTCAGAGGAATGAGTGAGGACTGTTTATACTCAAGTGTCTGGACTCCAGCTTCACGAAATGAATAAAAAACTTACCTGTTTTGGTCTATTCTATGGCGGTGGGATCTCGGCCGGTGATGGCTCAGAAGCCGAGTATAATGGGGAGGCCAATGGCAACGCAAGGTAGTCGTTGTTAGGTCAACAGTAAACTATAGACTCAACCTATTTTGGCTTGCTAGCCCATCCTGATCTCAGTGCAGAAACAGCTCACAAAGGATTCCGGAATTATGGTTGATGACCAAATACGTCTCTCGCTCCCCATGGGTAAAAAAAGAATATCGAAGCATTTGAGGAGATCCTAATAAAGTAACGATTGCAGGGATCAGCGGTTTCGATTTCGTAAGCTATCAAATGGCTTCCTCCCTTTTTCCAAAGGTCTTATAGAAAGCTATTGGAGAATCCAGGAGCAGGAACAAATGCCACCAATTGGCTACCTGAGTAAAAATGGCAGATGCAGAGAAGATAGCCTCAGATTTTTCAGCAAAGCAGGTTATAGAATCAAATTCGGAAATGCAAATTGAGCACTGCAGCAGTTTAATGAAATCTTTTGGAGTCCAAACTTTTCGGTTTTTCCAGTCACAATACGATGGTATTTCTTCCCAAACCCTCCCCGAAATTTTTGAAGCTAAAGAGCAAGCTATGTTCCACTCTTGCGGATGGAATTTCTGCTGAGATACCAGGAAATGGCTTTTTAATGCAAGGACAGCCTTATTCTCCTGAAGGCAATTTACTCAAAGGTAAAGCAGACCTACCCAGCGCATTCTGATGAGGTTTTAGCACTTCATCCGCATTCTACTCCAAGGAAGTGGATGCGAATTCATCTACTTGATTGTGGCCAGCCGATCGATTTAAATAGCCTATATACTTTGGAAGTGGCTTGACCTCCATGCCAAAATTCCCTCGAAACCCGGTCTATCGCTATTATACAGCAAGCCTCGCCCGCCATTGAAGGATCGCCATTTGACTACATGGATTGGCCGCGGAAAAACAGTGGAAGGTGGACCAAAAATCCTGAAGCCTATCGAGCTCCACATGCCTGTTGAGATCGAATAATGCCAATGGAAAAATCTTTCCACTATTCACGTGTTTTGCTTGACGCTCGGAAGATTATAAAAAAGTTTCTATAGACTTTTATGAAGTTTCTTTGCCAACTTCATCAAAAAACTGGAAATCCAAATGGTGAAATCTTCCAGAATGGAGCATACTGAAGTGGAAATGACCGAAAATCCTCCCGTAATGGATAGCATATACTGAAGCAAAAATTTTTAGAGCGACGGAATTCTCTCGCTACCTATTCATGATCGCCTGCTACGGAACGATAAAAGATAGTGCCTGAATTAATCCTTAACACAACTAGTAAATAAAGGAAAGCTGAAAAGGCTTCCTTTTGTTTTTTGGATTTCACTCTTCATGAGGACCCAAGAGACCCCACGAATACCACAAAGCAAATGCTAAGAATTACTGGTCAAGCCCCAACTGACCGCAGTCCAGAAAGACAACCCAGATGAATGCATCACATATAATCACGTTCCTCACCGAATCCCTTGGTTGACCTTGTTTTCAATTCCTTTTTTAAATCAAAAGGTTCTGCTTTCTTTTTGATGACGAAAGCCCAGAATTTTTTTAAGGTTTAAGCTATATTGTAGCAGACCGCGAACTATAGCCCGCATGCATAAAATCATCAACCTCTCCCGAATCTTTATTATTTTGCTTCGCCTTTTTCTCCTGCGGGAAAAAAGGAAGTAAGAAGCCCCGAAAACCAAATATTTCTTTTTTGTATTCGTAGATGAACCACGCATTGCAGGACATTTCTCAAGTCCTATGATAGCCATTGAAAGACCTAGCTCCCACGTCCGAATATTCGACCGAATTGTCTAAATAATGGAATGCGCTTTTACCGAGCCTATGTCACCAATTCCATCTGCGCTCCTTCCCGACCTCAGTATTGACAGCGTTCATTCACATGCTTAATGGTCACTTAACGAAATCAACGACACCGTTCGACGGTAGCCAAACCTAAACCTTTCCCTAAAGCTTCTTCCAGGCCAATGGATACAGACACCGCAATTGGAATTGGCAAAATGGCATTTGAATTCTCTCCCGACAGGTTTCTTTTGCTACTGGGCATCCTTCCTGGCAAGGACATCTAACTATAATCCGGATTTCAATAACTGATCTGACACTATCTTATTGTAGAATGGCTATGTCAACTGAAATCATCACAGACAAATCATTGAATTGGCTGAAAGATCAACAGGCAATCGAAAAGCCGTTTATGCTCATTGATGCAATGCACAAAGCTCGCGACCGGGAATGGGAGAAGGGAACAAAATTCCACTCTCACTTTACGAGGATTGCACTTTTCCCTAACCTGACAATCTATTTGTACGACGTATGCCACCAGAACTTCCGCGCGAGAAGATCAGGAACATGACATTCGAGAAACAATGAACTGAAATACGAATCTCAAAATGTGGATTAAAGCAGATTCAGCTTCCGGAGTCTATCAAAAGAATGCTTACGGTAGAATGAATCCCGCTCAGCAAACTTGGGAACGCAGTTTACGAAATCCACTTCGGGAAGATTTCCGAAGGCCAACCTTAGTGTAAGGACTTGGTCAAGTGGACATATCAGCGTTACATGCGGGAACTATTTGGGTGATCAGAGCTGTGGTGAGAGTGTGAAACGGTGCCTTAATTACCTCAAAAGAAAATGGCTTGGAATAAGAAAACACCGCTAGTGGTTATAAACCTCAGATCAAGATTTTCTCGGGAGCATGGCTGGTTGAACAAGCGATTATGTACAAAGAAGCTTTCGTACTCCACTGTTGATGTCTTGGCCAGGATGTCATTCCCCGCTGGCAGCATCCTTCAGATGCCTTGGGTAATCCAATCTTGATTTTGCTCAGACTTTCTTAGATCACAAAAAAAAACTTACCGATCC
>Ga0163217_1083823_pt1 | contig 17904 bp, 10 predicted proteins | sample SynspAceP_FD_185933 | JGI IMG/M metagenome (GOLD analysis project Ga0163217, IMG submission 185933) | Saline lake microbial communities from Ace Lake in Antarctica - Synechococcus sp. Ace-P (PacBio error correction) | ecosystem: Environmental > Aquatic > Non-marine Saline and Alkaline > Saline ...
TCGCGTCGTGCAGCCCCTGGTGCATCGTCCGCGTTCGGCCTTTTGCCCTGCTGCTCGTTTCCTTCAGCCGTCCCGTTGTGTTCGCGCCTGTTCCTGCTGTTTGTCGTGTCGCCATTGGGCCGCATTGGCTGGTGGTATCCATGGCCGTTTTCTTCTCTCTGTTTCCTTTCGCTCACGTCCGCGGCGTGCTGCCGCTTCGTTGGGGTCGCAGCGCCTTGACTGCCTGTTTTATACGATGTCACGCGTTTGGTAGCACCTGTATCTCTCCCCGTCCTGAACTTCGGGCGGTTAAATTCCACTTTCGCCAGGCACCGCACAATGGCAATTTTTCTGTACAGTGGCCGTTTCGCCTTTCCTACAGCGGCTCCGGGTCTCCTTCCCTCCTGGTTGGTTTTGCTGGGACCGCTGCGTTCCTGACGGCCGTTGACCTTGGCCGGCGTCCGTGTTTTCTCTGCGGTGACCGGCCAGGTGCGTTCCCGCCGCGGATTACTTTCTACAGAAATCTGGTTGGGCTTGGGCGGCGCTGTTGAAAGCATCTGGCGGACAACTCCGACCGGTGAGGTGACGGTGACGACGAGCAAGTCAGATGAATCTGTCAAAAATCCGGCGGATGTAGAAAAAGCTGGTTTTCGTCGTGACGGATTCACGAAAGCTGAAAAGAAAAGTCAGAACTTTGGCAGGTACAATGCCCGTTTACTGCGCATTCTCAGTGCAGGACGGCGGCGCTGAACTTTGCGAAGTACGAACTCTCCGAAGACTACTCAACCGAGACGCTATGATCTTTTGGTGAGATCTATCGAATACGAGAAGTGGAAATGAAAGCAATTGGCGCGGCTTTGGGGCGGCCTAGGGCCATTGCCACGTGACACGTGTGAACAATCGGCCTAGTTCGGGGGCGGGTCCGCCATTTTGGGGTGGCCCGCACCGGTTATTAAGGAGTTCCGATGACTGGTTCTTGGGCCTGGGCACAACGCGCCCTTACTGAATGACTAACCCGGTTCTGACCGCATGGCACAATACCCTGGGTGCGGATATCGATGTGTCCCCGTTTTCTGGTCACTGCGTCAGGCAAAGTTGGTAAGATGGGGATACTGTGTTTCTACGGCAGCCATCGTTGCGGGGGCGCTTGTGGCTTTACTGGTCTGAAACGGCGATCTCGTTTTACTGTGGGCTTTGCCAAGTTTCAGCCGGGGTAGAAAAGGTGGGTGTTCACTGGCACGATTCACAGAGATCGAGCCTCTTTTCCCGAGTCTGAGATTACACTGGATGCGGGCGGAGTACGGGGTGCCATTCTGCGCGGGTATGACAGAGACGGCGCTTATTTTGGGCCGAGCTTTACCAGCGAAATGGAGCCTTGGAAATTCAGGTTGTTGGGCAGGGGTCAACGGTGGGCTCTCCGCGTTGGGAACACTTTGGCGTTGAGATTGCGAACCGGCGCCGTCTGCTTTCCTACCCGCGCCGCGCCTGCTTTCCGACACCCGCGCCTCCTCCAACCCCGGCGCTATCCCATCCCACTCCGCTCCGACCCCGGCTTCAAAGTCCCCAGGCCGACTCCGTTCCCCGCGTCAACAGAGTTCGGTCACTTTTCGAAAGTGAGTCTGACCAAGCAGAAACAACAACGGTTTCTTTGACGAAAGCGGGCGGTTCGCTTCGGAAAATGAGATCAACCTGAACTGGAATCAAAGCCAGACCCAGAAAGACGGTTTTCTCCAGAGGCTCAGTCCGCGAATCGGACTTGACCTGGGCGCGTTCGTAGAGACGCGAGAACGGAAGAAATGTATTCAGGCGCTTGGCAACGGTTTGGTGACTTCCAGCAGGCTCCCTTTGTGCGATTGTGCTCGGGATGAATCGTACTGGCTCCACTTCAGACGGAGAAGTGGTCTTGAGATCAATCGGGGACCTGTTGGCAGATATCAAGCGCGTTCTTGTTTTACGCAATTTATTTACGAAGGCGTCCCGAATTGGAAGGAAACGGACGGCATTGGTTCGAGTGTTGGTTCCGGGCAGCGAATCGAAATCCGGATGAACGAGTTCGTAACATAATCGGCAGCATGTGTGCTGTGGTTGATAGAAATCACAACGGTCAAGTGCGCGTTCCTCTCCGGCAGGTCACTTCTTCGTGGCATAAGGCTTTGGACAAACAATACATCTGGGGATTCGCTGGAACCGCCGGCCGTAAAATAATCGGGGCGTCTTCTTCAAATTTTCAGACGGCGGCGCGTAAAGTTTGAAGACGGCTGCGCTAGGACTGACCAGAACGCTCGCGCGCGCGCGCTGTATTTCCCGGTGACCACGGGCGCAGATTCGACTTGGTTCCGTCGATGGCAATCTAAGCAAAGGGCGGTAGGTTGACGTCTGTTGCCCAGTGATTCACTTCTCGCCGAGGCGCGGGTATTTACTTCATAGCCTTTGCGTTCGCCAGGTGCCTCGTTGTCTGTAGGTTCAAAAATGCTGTCATCCCCTGATTCTTCGCACAAATTGAGGAGTTCTTTCACGTAAGGTCATGAAGGGTCGTTGCGAGGTCCCGTTTAACCCCGCGTCACCGTTCCGAGTGGCGCTCTCATGCATGAGAAATCGAACGCTTCTTCTAGTCCCCTCTAGGAATGGCATCAGCATCACGGCTCGGGCCGGCGCAAGGGGCTGTATTGCCGGAAGCTACATTCCGGTAATTCCAGCGTTGATAGGACGGAATAGTGGGGCAGGCGGGCAGCTCGTCTGAAATTATCCGAAATCCGGCCCCGTAAATGCCAGACGCGGGCTTTTACGCACCGCGGGCCCGGGTGGATCTGGAAGAGTTCGCCTTCCCCGCGCAGAGTCCGTATTCTCTGCTCCTCAAAACGCCCTGAACGGAGTGACCGGAAGCTGGCAGCCGTCTCCATTGGGAAAGGAATGGTGGCTTTTCCTCTGAGAACCCATGCGTGTTCGATGTCTGAGGCGGTCAGTACCGGATCCCGCGCGCGGTGAACCAGTCCCGAACCCGGCCAGCTCCTCACGTCGCCGATAAGGTAGAACCAGTCCTGCCTCTCTGTAAAGCGCTACTGCAATAGCCAGTCGGCATAGGCGTCCGGCTCATCAGCCGGGTTTCGGCGGCTCAAGGCAAAGCTTGTCCGGCAGGGCGATCGGGGTGGTCCCGCGCCGCTCTAGTGGTTCGCGATAACGTGAGGTCTGGCCGGGCGCGTACGGCATCAGGTGCCTCAGGGTACGCGTTCAGTCACCAGAGATGTTTGTTGATTAAAGAGGGATTCGCAAGAGGGGTTGCCTATCTGTTGATTGATGCGGATCCAATATGTTGATACGTGACCCCGCCCAATTTCTGGCGGCATTTATCTAGGGGGCTGTGGCCTGCGTAAATGGCATAAGAATTTAGGCAATCATGCGCCTCGGCACTTCATGGGTCACGTTTGCGCGAGGGTTTGCAAACCTTCAAACTTTAAACTTTACACTATGAGAGTGAAGTATTAACTACAGCGATACGGTACGATTCTGGATCTGACCGCGGCTGATGGACGCGAAGTACATAGCCCTAAGGCTCAAGAGCTCATCAGGACTCGCCACTTTCCACAGAGATTAGCTTCAACTCGTCGCACATATGCAGACGCACGCACACACTTGGCTGTGCTACTCCCAGGGGCCTCTTTCCTGGCTGCAGCGTGCGGAGCAGGCTGAGCGAGGCAGGACAGCATTTGTACTGGAAGTCGACCGGTGGGGACTAATGCGTTGATATACTGAGCCGGCAAAGCACTGGAGGTGCGCGTCGTGAGTTGTTATTATTCCGCGATCATCGCGCACGTCGTGCAGACCGATACTTGAGCGCCACAACACGCGTGATCCAAGTCGGCCATGTTCGCCTGCCCGCAGGATCGCTATTGGCCGCCATGTGCGAGCAGATTAAGCAGGGCGAATTACGATGGACACGTCCTGCGTGACCGATATAAAGACCAATCTCGCACCCGGACAGTGGCGCCCTGAGCGGAAATCTATGGTCTGCGGACCTGGCGCCGTGTTAGTCAACCAAGCCGCATGTGAGCGACGTGAAAGAGATTACGGCTGGTCTGGGCTACACCACTATCGACGAGCTCACCGCCGGGCCGCTGCGGGGATCCTTGTGGCGCGCAGCGACTACTTGTGGTGGATTACGCACGCGTGACCACCCCTGGGTATCATTTCTTCATTGAATCGCTTGCCCCGTGCGGTTTATTGGCAGCCCTTGAGCTCACAGCTTATCATTCAAGTGGACATTTCTGTGTATATCTGATGCCAGCTGCGGCATATGCGAGCGAGCACCGATTCAACGGAGAGTCGGCACTTGTGTAGACCGGCGAGGGGTGGTGGGTTTCCGTTACCGGGGAGCGAGCGGAGGTGTCAGTGGGTGACCAGGTGATTTATTAGCGCATTGCATTGATACGGCGATTGTGGCTTTAATGGTTGGGGATCAAAGAATGTCTCCTATGACCGAGACTTTTATCAAGAGCGGGTTCACACGGCTAACTGGTGCAAGTACAAAAAGTTGGGATCGATGATCTTGTATTTCCATTGTCATTTTGAAAACGGTTTTCACTTGGGTTTTTGAAGCTACGCGCGCTACGCGGCCGAGGGCGAGCGAGAGGCGAGCTCTGATAGCGAGGTTTCGTATAGGCTCGAAGTTGCGTGTGCGAGAATCGCATTGCTGCTCAGTGGCCGAGCTTTGTGGAGTTTGTTTACATCATATGATCTCTTTCGATCTTGGGAATTAATCTTTGTGAGCGACAGTGATGCAGGGTGCCATTGTCAGAGGCTGGCGCTCGATTCACGTCACAGATGGTGATCAGCCCGGCCGACTGGTGGTGGCCGCCGAGACGTAGAAGCGCTGGTGGATTCCAGGCACGGTCTTCCACTATTGGCTAGCTGAGGTCATTTCACGATCGTTATTTCATCTAAGGCTGCAACTTGCGCTCTATGTGCAGACAGGTGAAATATCTGAGCGGCGCATGCCACACCAGAGCTGGTGTCGAGGGTAGAGTGCTTTGGCACTATGCGTCTCGCTCCTACGCGCACTCATATATTATATCGAGAGAGACACGAGTTGCCGCTTCCCCATTTTATATTCTACGCATTCGTATCAGCACTCGCTTGCCCAGTTTCACGCGAATTGACGGGCTTCGAGCGAGAGCATAGCGTGGTCTCCGAACCTGCGCGAGCAAGACTGACGCTTGTTAATTTATGTTTAATAGATTGGTTGGACCACGCCCCACCATAGTTGAGAGACCGTCGGGCTTTCTCTTGCTCTCTTCCACTGTGAAGGCTCGTGAAGAGGCAGTACAGTTTGAACTCTGGCCGCGGCATCATATATCGCGGACATCATATTCCGGTAGATTTTGTAGAGCGATATACATATTCACATCCGTTTCCGTTAATTGTCACATGAACACACTCAATTCCACCTTCCACATGAGAATTCGTTTACTCCTTGGGTCCTGAGCACCCGCTCTACCCTGATTACCCGTCGCATGTCGTTGCTGGACCTTCGCCTGTCTGTCGGCACGGCACTGAAGTGGTTTTCGGGCGCCTCCGACCACCTGCGCTGGCCCATGCGTGCGCGATTCATCTGCTCATGAATGCAAAATTGGGAACGCCCTGCTGTGTGCCTCACGTCTGAGCTGAGAGATATTTTATGCACAAGTACCATGCATGTAGGAGGAAGAGTTCAGATCTGACTCAGATCAAACTATCACGCGGGCGACACGGACGGAGAGACAACTGCTGAGTTGCTTGAGCTCATCCCGCGTGGTCACCGAGTCTGGTAGGCGGAAGAGTACGACACCTCTGCACTATTCTCACAGCGAGTTTTCCGCTTCTCCATGGGCCCCGCCGAAGTGGGCCAAGAGGACCAGGTGGACGTAGAGCGCCGCCTGCTGCGGCGCTAAGCTCCGGCGGATATCCCACAGTTCTTGATCCCCCTCCTCTCTAAGAGGGGGGGGGGGGATATCGATGTACACGTCTCCGCCTCTAGCCGCGGCAGTTTGTGGGGAGCCCTTCTTATCTGCCGCTGGCGTGGGGTAGTGCTCTGGCCACACGCTCGCGCGGACGGCATACGCAATCTCGGTCTGGGTGACTTAGTTCCTCCCGCTTCTGTTGCTGCGCCGGTCGGCCCGACTTTCTGCAATTCGCTTTTGGCCATCGGTTCCGTGGGTTGGTCGGGCGCCTGCCTGGCGGCTGTAGCCACTCCCGTGCTGTGAATATAGATTAGATCAGGCGCTCCGCACACCGCTGGACACGCGGCAGCTTCCACTCTCCGACCTGGCCTTTGAGACCATCTGTACGGCCCCCACTTGGTCTGCGAACGTTCGCGAGGCGCGTCGTGTGCTTTCCGCCACGCTTGCTGCGCGTACATGAGTACGTCGCCGAGGCACACAGTGTGAGTCATGTCATAATTTGGCACCGGTAAATAAGCGCACACAATGTATCTACTCCTATGGTCATGCGTGACTGGGCGCGGGAACGAGACATAGGGATGGATGCAATACACGTGCTGCCTCTCAAGCACCAGGAATAAACCTCGAGAGCGCGTGATATCGATCTCTCTGCTAATATGATCCGCCGCTGATTCCTATGGTCACTGACATGGAAAATTCCACTGGCGCTAATGGATAGTGCCGTCGATCTCTTACAGAGTCCCTGTCGGCCCCTGCAGTTGTTCGCCGGATATATGATGGTGAAGGGGACGGATAAGAGAGCGCAATTGGACGCTTAGCGTGAAACTCGTCCCCCGCGTGAGCTCAGTGGAGTTTGGCTTCGCGGTATGATTTGTCGTGACGTCAGTGACCATTTCCATTCCCACACACGGACGCAGCCATTCCGCTTACACTCGGCGCGCCTACCGGCTAGCTCCCTCTATCATTGGCTCCGCCCGAAGCCGCGCGGAAGCAGAGTAAATCGGGCGACCTTGAATGTCGCCGAAGGCGAAGCCACGAGATGTCATATTGTCGCACACGTTTTGCACGGCTACTCAGCGCAGATCTTCGCGAATGCGAGCACAGGGAGCCACCTCGAAGTGTTCTGGATGCTGGAGACCAAATTCAACTTAAAAATATCACGGTCCACTTCTTGAGTCACGACTGGTTCGGCGGAGACGACGAGCGAGTGCCCGGTGCCTGGCAGCCCACCGCTACCAGCTTTATAGACCGGACCGTTATGCCACCTGGCACGCGCCGCCCTGAGCGCACCAGCCTTGAGAGCGCGGTACGCCGCGGTTGGTTCCTGACCGCACCCGTCTTGGTTCCTGTTACATTGGTAACCCTGTCCGGGCCGCGAGGTTGCGGGAGCGGTTCACTGTGCCTTCGCCCAGCGCAACACGTGCAAGGGAATAGCCCGTCCGGGTGCACGCCACTTCGGTGTACGACGGCCAGCTCTGAGGTGGTCCGTTCCCACTTCCGCTCGCGCTCGTGCTGTTTCGCATCTCATTCTGTGCCACTATTCGTGGAGCACTCTGAGGGCCAGGTTGTGGGCTGTGGGGCTGGCGTTTCAAGGGTCGGCTCAACGCGACGCATGCCGCAGCAAGCTTGGTCCCGTTGGTACTGATGGCGACCTTGCTGGGTCGTGCGACTCACGCGTGCAAGGCGTTTTAGAGCACACCGGAGCCATGGCGCCGGTTCTATGGCGACGAAGCACGCTTGAACACACTGACTGGCGACAGAGCAGGCTATTAAGGTGCCAGACGTGCTGGGATTCTGTAACGAATGGAAAATTAATGCCGCTCAGCCAGATTTTAAGGCCATTGCGAAGAACCCGACATTTTCTTTCCGGGATTAATCAATTTTCTTGAAAGATGTGAATAGGGTGATTTTTTAATAAACTATGGGTCTATTTAATATGTGTCCAGATCGCAAAGAAATGGCTTGCACGTCCCAAAGACGAAATATGTGCAAATTCGCATAAAATACAGCCCGATTGCTTTGGCATAAAAAATACTCCAGATCTGTATTACTTAGGACCGCGCCAGAGAAAATCCATGTAGCTTTCTCCGCTAACGATTCCCAAATGGCTTTAATCAAAAACCTGAAAATCCAACCCTGGCTAGGTAAAGCCCGACCCGATAACAAATTTGTATTTACCCAAGCAAAGAAAAATTTTGAAGATCGATCCTGCCAGTTACAAAAGCCCAGAGGATACGCTAAGAATAGAATTGCTTTTTCCCCTTGGCAAACTGTTCTTATAAATCATCGGAGTATAGTGAGCCTGCGATCAGAAATAAATAGAAATTGATCTGCTTTTTTTGAAAAGTGTCCTGTCGGTGGCCGGGCTTGCAAGATGGTATAAGGTCGAACTCGAATAGACCATCAAAAATCCCGATTGAAAAGGCTAGGCAAGCCAATTTAAAAAAGCCTATCTCAAGCAAGTCATTTTGCCCGAATCCATAAAAATTGATATTCCAAATCAGGCCCAAAAAAATAACCGATGCCATGCGACCACGCTTGAAAATCTTCTTTAACTCAGTTTGGAGTACTTTTCAGCATTACATCTAGAAATCTGATCAAAGGTATAATTCATTTAAAAAGGAAAATACCCGAATCTAAGGACTCGGGTATTTTAAACACTTCTAATGTAAGACTTCTAATTTTTTAGAAAACTCCTTAAAGCCTTCATTTTCTGATTCTACTGAGGTATCGACCATCGAAAAGAGATTTACTCTTTTTTCCCAAGCCATAGTAACTTTGGCTACCTTATTAGTCTCGCAGAGGATGTGGATTGGAAAGACGACGTTCTGGTATTTCCGCGGCAGCGGGAGTTACTTTGAAAGAAACTCGCATCATCCTTAAGCTATCTCACGGACTCTTCGTCCGATTTTTCCATCTTTCATGTACAAAAATAAAGAAGGCAGCTTTCATATTTAAGTGAACCTGTCCAATCACCTGATTCCCATTGGAGTCCCAGAAGATCGAATACTTTTCCAAGCACGCAAGTTTTGCCGCCTCATTACTGAAGTTGAGAATTCGATGACCGTCTGTTATTGGCCTCCAAGCTCCTCCAAGTCCACCCCGTACTTTTCATTTCAACCTAAGATTTCCGGCCTTTTACTGCAGGAGAAGAGTAGTCCCAATCGTAATTTTGGAAAAATGCCTAACTAACTTGAGATACAAAAGCTGCTGGGCTCGGAGCCGGAGCTGTACAATTGGGCAAAAGCAGAAAATGTTGCTGCCTAAAAAAAAGGCCTAAAGCAAAGAATAGAGTTTTTGGTATTTTTCCATTGAGTTAAGTAATTAAAACCGAAAGCTAACCAAAAAATTGTTAGAGTGTTCTGCTTTTTAGGCAAGTAAAAGTATGTTCCTGAATTAATAAAGACCTATTTTTTTTCTGCGTAGTTCAATTCGCTCTTTCCGAAATAAACATGTCATTCTTTGAAAAAAAGAATGACATTTTATCCGCCAAATTGAAATCAGAAAAAGGCCAAAAGCTACTTAAGTAATATGGTAAACAACTGGCATTTAAACGGTACTTTTTCCGATAGCTATCTGAACGTCCAGCCTGCCTCGCCTCGGCGGGGCCGGCCTCGCCTTGGTGGGCCGCCTGCCCAGATAACAAAGAAAAAGAGGTTAATGCAAATCATTGAGGATAATCAGCGCAGAATAAGTTACTTCTTCAAAATCGAATTAATATAAGGCGAACACTCAGGGGATCCTGCTCCACTGATCTGCAACTCTCATCTTCGATAGTGAGGTATACAGTTCCTTGTTTTAGCTTCTTTGATGATCCCGGCGGATAATCAATATCACCAGTACCCCAGTACTAATTTGCTTCACGTCGCCGCGACCAAATCTTTGACCCATAAGTCCCTTTCGCCCGGTCTTTAGATGTAGGATGGGAATTTTCCTGGGTATGAATTTAAATATTTTCAGAGGATCGCCGCCGCCCATTTTGACTCCAAAAATACATCCAGTTGAAGGCAAAATTCTTTGCATTTTTCAGCATTAATTCATCGGTACTATTTTTCCTTCGTCTTGACAAATCATTGCCCGTGTGAATGATAGAGTAATAGGAGAATTCCTTCCGCTTCTGTAGTTCCGCATCCGGCTTTGTTAAATAAGTCCGTTGCTTTCTTTGTTTTTTTCAGAGAAATCGGCCAATCTGGTGGCTAATCCAATAACATGTAACGTATTTACAACCAAAAATTTTTTGCGTTGGCGATGATCAGTAAGTCCTTGCTACTGATCGTAGTCAGCACTACTCCGATTGCTTGATTTATAATAGAAGGATCTTCTCATACCACTTCGCTTGTCATATCATAAACCTCCGCCACCTTCTAGATGTAAATCCCATCTCTGGAAATCATTTTCCCAGAATTTAAACCGATCGATTTTCAATCTCATTTTCTAAGTGAATTACATCTGCAAGGGCAATCTCCTGGGCAGAGCTAGTAAATGGGGCAACTAAGACCTTTTGACCTCCGCGCACCGATACAGACATTTTAATACAAACCCACCACTACACCAACTAATATGATTTTGGGAAACTAATCTAGCCAAAAAAATTAACAATTTATCGAAAATGGTTCAGGGAAAGTTTTCCTTTTAAGAAGGTTAAACCTTCGTTATTCATCAGAAAAGTTATTGAAATCAAGCCCGCAATCAAAGACTTCAAGAAAAAAATTTATCCAAAACTCCTCACTAAAGTAGGATAGCTATGAGCATCAAACCTGACTTTTCTCTTTTTAAGCCCAAGACCAGATCTAGGTCATGGAGATTTCAAAATATAAAAATCGATCCGAGTTGGGGGAATTTAGAATCCAGCCAAAGTTTCCCGTAGTGGAAATGCCCATGAAATGGTCATGGATCCGAAAAGGTCGATGATAATGGTTTACCGATGAGCCAAAAATAACGTAATCACTAAGATCAACCGGGGAAACATTACGTGATACTGGACATTAGGATTGGATCGAGCACATGGTCCTTTGATCGTAAGATGAAAGGAGATGCAGAAATTACCTTTGGGTGTCATAATGGTGGCCGAAGTCGTGAAAACAAACACTGCGGAGTGATTGTTTCCTGATAAATTCCCATTGAAAGAAGGGATTACGAAGAGAAAATGCGTTGGACTCCTACCGAAACTGCCGTTGCTCCAAATGTGATTTATACTAGCTGATGGTATGGATCTCAATATTTTTTGCAACTACGATCAGGATGGGAACTTCAATCCGTAAATTTTGGTGGAGACGGGGCACGCGATGCCTCAATTAAAACTGCCCATGGATAGCCATCGATCAGCGGGGTGGAAAAGCTCCTACCTTGCTATTAACCTCAAGAGGTCAATAAATTCCTTCAAGAGATTTTTACTATGAAGGGGAAATATTCGAGACACTTTTCTTGCCTGTGGCATTTGTATGTCGGCCTGTGATTCCATAAAGAAAATCTTATGCTGGATGTATGCTGCGTCAGCCTGACGTAATTGAGCAATGATAATTCTGGGTTTCGTCCACCATTCTCAACAAACGAAAACAAGGTGGTGTCCCATCCAGGAAGGTACTGCTCCCGAATATCGGAATGGCGAACTGGCAAACTCATCGGTAACAGTCATAGCCAGTAATTCAAGCCACTGCCACCGACTATTATTGATCCACAGAATGAAAAATATCTATGTCTGGGTCCTGCTCAAATGGAATGCTGGAAAGACTTACCCAATCAAATGACAAGGTTTGATTCGTTTGAATTAAAGCTCAATAGAATCTATTTAATCATCCGCTTTTGATCAACAATAACAGACACTTTACTTACCTCCGACTTCGCTCGGGCCACCGCATGAGATTGACAAGTGGGGAGGAGAACAGGTAGGGAGAAGCCAACGTTTTTCCCTCCCCATTCAAGAAACAATCGACCCCTGCACTAAGGCGAAGTCGCAGATGCAAGAAAATTATTCTGACACTGATATTATTACAGATATCATCCGAATCTGAATTTCAAGGTGAAAAAAATACCTGACTTTGTCGCAGTTGAAATAGCTGTTTGACGAATTTTTCTATTTTTTAGTTTTAATTCGCACAGCAAATAAAAATTAGTACTGAATGAATATTCTTGGGACCCAGGGAAAAGAAAATACTTAGATCAATTGCAAAACAACATATCTCTAGTTTTTGCCATTTCTACTGGGATATTAATGGTTTTTTAGGGCTTTCTGACGTGATGGTTAGGTTTAGAACCCATTTATTATCTAAAACGAAATTCCTTTTGCACTTCCTTTTTAGCTGGGTACTTGAATATGCGGAAATATGGATACCATCAGCTCATTATCCAGTTTTTTGATCAATTTTATAGCTTGGATTGGCTTCTGTTAATTATTATTACATGACGGTTACCCAGGACCTACGTTATACCGTTTTTATTTTGTGTAGGGACTTGGCCATTTTAATCAAAAGGCTGGCCAAAATTTGTCTGGAATATTTTGCATTTATGCGTACCCCTTTATTTTTTACGCAGAGGTTTCGGACAGATCACCCACCTTCCAAATTATACAGCTCAGAGAAAATTTGTTTTTTTGGGATCACTTGGTAACTATTTGGTGGACGGGATTTTTTCATTCTGGGGATCCATATTTTTCTGAAGAATAAACCTAGCTCAAAAAGCTTCAAGGTCATTCACGGCGGAGAAGGAGCTTTGCGCTCGAGGATTGGCAGCTTCTAAACACCAAAAAGAATCAATTGAATCGCACTACTTTTCTCATGATCTGAAAAAACCCAATTGCATAATGCTTGGCCAGACCTTGGACTTGGTTGATAAAGGGCCTTTTGAAGAGGGAGAGTTTGAACTTATCCTCAAAAAATCTCAGGAAATCATGAGCTACCATCTCTCGGGAATGTTGAATAATACTTGGAACTGGGTGCTGGCAGAAATTTAGAAGACAAGAGCTGGAAAATGGAAAGTATAAGTCCCTCTATCGCTTACGGAATGAAAAAATGGGTGACGGATGATGATTCAGGCTTGTTTTTCCAAAAAACATACTATTGAATCGGACAAATGGAAAAGCATCAATTCTTGACAATTGAATGCTTCGGAATTCGAATTAATTTTAAAAAACCTTCTCGATAATCAATTAAATTTCACCTCCAGTTGGAGGTGAAATTGAACATTGATTTAAATCAGTTCTGAAAAAGAAATCACTGGAACATAAAAATGAAGGTAAACCGATCCCTTCAAACAGATAATATCAAAACTCTTGACCTTTAAAGACAAAGACCTACTGTTGGGCCACACCGAAAGAGACAGGGCCTTCGGCCCGCCACCGCGACAATGCGGTCCTTCCGAGCGGTAACAACTAGGGAGTAAGTTATGGGATATTGTGAATTGGGGCGATTGAAACTCTATGAGAGAGGACGGAAAAAAAAGACAGGCGTTTTTCCTTAACCAAGAGGCTGAATTAAATCAATACCCACCATCAACTTTTGCGCCAGTGAGCGCCAATAACTAAAGATTGCTCGATATCGCTGTCTTGAAGGAACCCGCAATAAATATGCCCAAAGCCCGAATGTTGATCACTGACCGAATCATATGCCTGATGCATGGTGCTACTAAGGAGTCTCGACTCACGACGATTACTAGTGCCGGTGAAAAGGCAATTGCCCGAAGTCTAGATCAGAATCATCCTAGCCAATAGCTCCGGTTTCTGCACGTCCCGCAATTGCCCTTTCAAGAATCGCCAAATCTAATTTTGCAAAGCCTGGTGCACATCTACCGAAAGCTTGATTTCGAAAAGTTTTCGAACGTGTCATCAGTTAAAAATATGCCGGATAGAATGCCTGAATTCTAATTTGTGATCAATTCCTCCGTAACTCAGAAACTTCTCCTTTATTCCCTTCAATAGAAGTGCAAAAATGCCCTGAATCCAAATCAGTGCCTCCTTGAAGTTCGGAATTTCAGGCAAAAGCTCTGATCTAGTTTTTAAAACTTCGGATTTTTTCCGATGATGCTGGTCTCTACTGCTCATCGCGATTTTTTTAATTCCATCTTTGAAGCTTTTTCATTCGGAACGGGGTAATATCACGTTTGCTTCCCCAAACATTCAGAGGATTGTAAATCAGTGATTTCGGAAGATTTTCAAAGCCATTCGCATGAAATTTTTTGCCTGAGTAAATAGCTTAAATGGACTTTTGAAAAAAATCCATTTCCAAGCTTCTGGAATAGTCCTTTTGATTGATGCACTTGGCGCTTGGGTGATTTCTGCGCCAAAGGATAGCTGCCTCATGAATATTGATTTTCACTGGAACTACGTCCGTACAGCTTCCCAAAGCGTGAAGGCAAAATGGCAGACTACTGTGCTTATTGTAAATCTAAATCCCGGAGAAAAGAATCGAACCGATTGGTCCAGGAACCGGTACTTTGTAGCTGAAATCCGCCGCTTCTGCGATTATCGGACAAGGTATCATACAGGCTCCGCAGCCGGAATACATTTAAGATGATCTCTGAAATTGTTCTCTACCAGTTGGTCTGTCCGGCCGTATCTACTACATGATTGGAATTTCCTTTTTAACAACTTCCGGACTTCTGAATGTGAGTTGTAATTCGTGATATTTGTCCTGTTGCAGATCGAGCAAAGCAAGCGGAGAAAGACCCCAAGAATGCTTTCGCTCGGGTATGATTTCCTCGATGTGCCCATGCATGCGAAAATATGCGTAATCTGCCAGATGACTCCCATATCCGCATTCCCTTCGTTGCGTGCAGACCTACAAAAAGTTCCCCGGTTTCCGTCTACTCCAAATTCACTCGGGAGCACTTTGGCAGCTAGAATTTTCCCCGAAGGTGATGTCCTGCAGCTGAAAGTGAGGTAAATACGGATCTTCATTTCCTTTTTTCGGTTTCCTATCCTTTCAATGAAAAGTTCCTGATATTTCCCTTTTCCAAGTGAATAGCTTGGCAAAAACGATATGAACTTTGGGGGGGGGGGGGCCCTTTTTGGGGGGGAAAAAACCCCCCCCGAGGGCGAAAAAAAAAAACTGAACCTTCGCTCTCCCAACGTCAGTAATCCACTACCTCGACGCCATTTTTTTCGCAGAAATGGATTCAGATGCATTCCTCGGTTAGGATAGAATACCTTTACGATGCGGTGGCAGTCCTTTTTTGATCAAGATCGAAAGGAACGATCTCGGTTATGCTCCCTCAGCATCTTTTGCCCAGTGAACATGGATACCATTTTTACTGGCCATTTCCGCTCAAACTCCTCAAGTAGTCAGCCAGAATTCCCAAGAACATTAATCTTTTTGATCGAGGAGGCTAATTCCACGCAAACACTCCATTCTGGGACGGTAATGGCTCATTTTATCGCCGTTTTGGTCTCGATAAACCAAAGCGTATCATCAATGCCATTTTGATTGGCTGAATCCTTAAAATTCGGCGGCTTCTTGCGGATGGCTCAATTCAATACTTCATTAAATTTCTGCGATATGTTTGATTGGATGGATTGCTTTTGGCGCTGGGGCATCCCTGCAAATGCATGGGATGGCAGAACAATATCTCCTCCGGTCAAAATCTGCTTGATGCGAAATATGAATCTTTCCAATCGATCCTTCCCATCTGTACCGAAGAGCTCCTCGGCTTACTGCGAAAGTCCCTCCAAATCCACAGCCATTCGTCGTCGTGTCAACTCCACCCAATTTCTATAACCTTCAGATTCTCCAATAGTTTTTTTTGCTTTGCTCAGGTTTTCTTTAATTCCGAAACTGGAACGAAAGGTCGAAACCCCCGCTGAACCATGGACAGGATGCGATGGATAACCAATAACGGTGCGGGAAAACTGCCTTGAATCTGAATCGATTTTTAATAATGTCGGGATGAAATTCCGTAATTCGAAATCTTTATCAATGAGTTTCAGCTTTGCTCTTTCTCCGCCCTTCGACCTGTGGAGAGTGCTCCTTGACATGGCCAACCACACCACTCCCCGAAGAGCCACGACCACTAGTCGTAGTCAGCAAATGTTTTCGATAAAAACATGCCCTGGTTGTCCCGATAGTATTCCTCTGGGGCATGCCAGCATTTTGCCATGCGGTTGTCGCAGCAGTTTGATCATCGGGATGTGACTGGCACGAGTTTTCCAGCACTTGCAAAAGTGGCAATGGCCCACACTTGGGGTTAAAACTGATCCACGTAGCAGGGGATTAAAGAAGGCGATATGGGGTCTTTGGCTTATTGCTCATGTTTGGAAAGTAAGTTAAGTAGTCCGTAGAAAGACTTACTATTTTATCCTCAGATACATTATTGGGTTAATTGATCTGGTGTCGAACCTCTGATAGCCGTGAAAGTTCACTTTTCTACCTTTGCTGTCGGGAGTACTAGTGGACATTTTTAAACAGCTAAGATTTATAATATTCACCGGAATGGAACATAGACTTTTAATCATCTATATTCCTTCAATCCAAAAGGTGATCAATAGCTCCGGTATGATAGTTATCCTAATCAAAGAATTAACCATAGTTAAATTTTTAGTTTCTTTTTTTCAAAAATCTCTTGCTACTAAGAAAAGAATTTAGCTTTTAGAAACTTTTAAACAAATTTTTTCATGAAAACAATCAACCAATCAACCAATCAAAACAAAATCAAACAATCAAACTCAGCTTTAAAAACTGCTTGGAGGGCTACTATTTTTTCCGTGCTATTTGGCTGCCATCCCTGAATCCGATTTTTTCGGATGCCCCGGTGGATGCTTTGACTGAAGTCGAAGGGTCTTTACCAAGTATCAGCAGAAACTAGCGAAGCAAATTGCACTGGATTTTTTCCACACTGACTCTAGTTATATCGCTGGAAGGAAGACGAAATAGATCCCTAAAATTCCGAGAAGTTTCTGCGAGTCGCCCTGTCCAGACACGCTGATTTTTGAAGCTTTTGTTATCACGATAGCTGAGGGTTTGTGATGATAGGGGGGTATTCGCGGGTGATCCGATTCTTGCATATGCCTCGGAGGGCGATTACCGCCAAAAATCTAGAAAGAAAGTAAATGGACTGAAAGTTCTGTATCAAGAAACGATGAAACAGATTGCAATCAGGAGCTTAAATGGAAAGATAAGTCCCACCCAATTGTATACAATGAATGGAAAGTAATGCTGAGCAATACGATCCTAAAGGAAGAACTGGGATAATACAGTAAGCTAATAATCCAAATTCCAAACTGTTATGAGTGGTATCAATATGACAATTTAAATGTGTAGCCCCCTATCTTGGTCTTATTCTAGGGCAACCCCCTTTTTGCGCAATAGAATATCGATGGACACAATCAGGTTATCAAATTATCTTTATGGGGAATTGATTCTGGCTGTACCTTTGCGGTAAAAATCTGCGGGGTGCGGACGCTGTGGCAATGGCTCAAATTTCTTTGGTACTGAGACCGTAAATCAATAGTTTTCTTGTGGGAATCAAAATGCCTAATTTAACTACTGAAGCTTGTTTTGCCAGTTAGTGCGGAACAATGAGTTTAGCAAGCCTTTCAGCAGGTTGTGATTGCTGCTGATACTTGGGTAAGGCTTTTACCAATGTGAATCCCTTACTTACCTGGAAAATTTTCTCCTGTTTAGTTCAATGGGTTTTAATACTTTCTGGTGGAAATGTTTCTAACTTTTAATCCTAATTTTGTTTTAATGGAATGAGCTTTAACCAGGTTTACTCCAAGCAATTTTTTTATGGTCATGACAATATTTCAAAATGAATGGCATATAATGGGCTTCCGATGGAATTTAATAAGAATTGAATTATCAAGTTTTTGATTGGACACCAACAAGGAATCGTATGAATGGTCCTATACCGTGGTTTTTTTATGAATTGGGATGGAGTGATCCGTCGTACATGAATCAAGAGCCCTTACAATACGAGTGGATCTATGGGGAGTAATAAATGGTTATTTATGCAAATCGGGTAACTTTTTCTTCCGAATAAAAAGTCTTTCAATTTTCAACATACA
>Ga0163217_1077695_pt1 | contig 17899 bp, 20 predicted proteins | sample SynspAceP_FD_185933 | JGI IMG/M metagenome (GOLD analysis project Ga0163217, IMG submission 185933) | Saline lake microbial communities from Ace Lake in Antarctica - Synechococcus sp. Ace-P (PacBio error correction) | ecosystem: Environmental > Aquatic > Non-marine Saline and Alkaline > Saline ...
CCTTACGCGGCTTTGAAGTAGCGCGCCTCCGCTCCGGCATTGTCAGCGCGGTCTGTGGATCGGCGAGTACCTCCGCTCCGGCTGCATGAGTATACGCCCCCTGCTCACGCAGATGATGCTGGTAGCCAGGCGCGCCACTTCGTTAAGCGAATGGCTGACATACAGAATGGGGTACCGGGCCTGATCGCGCAGGCGTTCGAAATACGGCAGGATTTCATCCTTGCGCGCCTGATCCAGTGCGGCAAGGGGCTCGGTCCGGCGAGAATCAGCCTTGTTGCGAGAGCAAGGCCCGGCCAATCGCCAACGCGCTGCTTCTCGCCACCGGACAGCGCGGCCGGGCGACGCTTGAAGCAGATCGCCGATTGCCAAGCATGGCCACTACGGCCCCAGCCCATCCTGATCGCCTGGTGCCGGCGGGCGCGCCTGGCCCATACAGCAAGTTCTCGCCGCACGCTCATATGCGGGAAACAGCCGGCTTCCTGAAACACATAGCCCAGCCCGCGCTGGTGGGCCGGCAAGCAGATATTCTGCGCGGTTAATCCAATAGCACCGATCATCCAGCACAATGCGCCCTGCGTCGGGCCGCAACACCCGGCCAGCCGCATTGAACGATGCTGGTCTTGCCCGATCCCGAGGGCCGAAGAGCACCGTCAGGCCCGGAGACCTGGGAAGTCACATCCAGTTTAAAGTCCGGAAAGTCGTGCCGAATGGCAACAGCAGCGTCATTGGCCGGCGGATCCTCTGGCGAACGCGCTGGCATCAGCTCGGAGAGCACCAGGGGGCCATCGCAATCACTATGAACACAAGTCACCAACCGCCGGCGGTGGACTCGCACCGGGCAACCTTGCAAAAAGGCATAAATCGTCAAAGAACGGAAATGTCGGGTCTGGCCGGGAATGTTGAGACGAAAGTGGATGGTCGCGCCAAATCTCGCCCATCGCCTTGGCGAAGGCCAGAAATGGATTCCAGCGATAATGCCGGGCATGACAGCGGCAGCGTAATGCTGACAAATACCCGTAGCGGCCTGCCACCCAAGGTGCTGGCAGCCCCCTGCTCCCAGCTTGCGGTCCACCGCTCAATGGCCAAGACGCATGGCCCGCACATCAACGGAAAGGCCATGATCGGCCGCCGCCAGCGCCGGCTACCGGTCAGTTGAAGGCGAACACATATGCCAAAGTGTTTTCCAGAAAGCGCCAACCCGGCCCGCGCCTGCCGAAGCTGGCCAACAACAGGTAAGCCCGTGACCACCGGCGGCAAGAATCAGCGGTAAAATGCACCACCTCCCGTGAGCAGCCACCTTGCCCGGGAACTGCCAAGCGCGCAAAGGGCATAGGCCACAAACAGACCCAGCGGCAGACTGGCCAGCGTCGCCCCAGAAAGGAACACGCGCAGGGAGAGCGCGACCGCCTGCCAACTCGGCCGGGGGGCCTACCAGTTGGCCCCAGTCGCCAATCAATCCAGCACCTTGAAGCCATCGGCGGCAAACAGCGCGCGCGCCCCTGTCCCCGCTCAGGTACTCAAGGAAAATCGGCAGCGATCGAGCTGACGGCTGCCGTTCAGAATAGCGACGGGATAGACAATAGGCGCATGGCTGGCCTCGCAAAGGGTCGCAGCGATACTGACCTTCGGTTCGCCTGGCATCTGTTCCGCGTAGAACAATGCCATAAGGCGTCTCACCCGAGGCAACCAGCTTCAGCGTTGAGCGCACATTTCGGCTGGGCGACATGCGCCTGTATACCAGGCCACAGACGCCAGGGACGGTTAGCGCTGCCTTGCCGTAAATGCCCCGCAGGCACCGCGGTCGACCATTGCCATACCGAGCCGCTCGCCTTGCAGCAGGCTGACAAGATCAATGCCGGCTCCAGCGTGACCGGCTTGGCTGCGCTGCCGTGCATCAGCACCAGGCCTATTGCCGAGCAGGTCGCGGCGGCTGCCTGGGCGTAGTTCGCCGGCTGTGTTCCAGTGCGTCCATACCACTCGCGCCTGGCGGCAATAAATACAATCCGCCGGTGCGCCTGCTGGATTTGCCGCGCCAGTGCAGAACTGCCGGCGTAGGAAGCGACAGCCCTGTGGATCCGGTGTCTGCTTCCCAGCGCTGAAGAACTTTTGCAAGTAATCGCCCAGGCTCGCCGCCGCAAACACCAAAGAGAATTCCTGTGCCGGATTGCCTGAAATTGCAGCCCAAGGATAATGGCGAACAGCAGTCCGCAAAGCAGGTCGGCCGGATCTGCGCAGCGGGCGCGTACAATCCGTGTAAGGGCGGTCGAAAGAGCTCAGCGGGCGAGTCCTGGGGCGGGTTAGCAGCAACATTCAATCACACAGGCGCCGGCAAGGACTCCACCCAAGCCAACTGCCGCTCGCCAGCCAGACGCACCAAAGCGGCTATTGCCACGCAAATCACAGCGCGAGCACATCCGCCGCCGCGAGTATCCTGGGCTTGCGTACCAGTGGTGGTTGGTTTGTGGCTCATGAATCATTGGGCCCAGCCAAATGCTCGACCGCCGTAGCCGGTAAACTCCAATCGCCAGCCATGCAGCGCCAAGCAGAAATAATAGATCAGCTCTTCATTCCAGCGATGCCAGCAACGAAGTTCGCTGCTCAGCGCACGCGGCAACCAGGTGGGCCAGCGGCCCGCTGAAAGGCAATGTCCGTCCGCTCGCCACCAGCCCGCTTGAGGGGCCTGAAAGCAAATAACCGATCAGCGGGCAAACCACCGAAAGCGCCGCCAGCGATTATGCCCAAGGCCCCTGCAGCGACCTGTGAAGTAGGCTCTGAGTTGCCCGGGGGTGGGCAACAAACTGGCCAGCGCGCATAAATGGTGGCCGATCAGTGCCCCCAGACCAGCCGAAAGCTCAGCAGCCCCCGCACCGCCAGACCCAACCGCGCATGCGCAGAGCATCCTAGTTACCGCCCAACTGCACGTAATCAATGCGTCCCACTACCCGCGACCGTCCAGCAGCCAGTGAAACACACGTAACAACGGAAGATCCCAACCAGCTACTCCGCATCGAACAATACCCCCTTGGCAAATGAGCCGCAGGCTAACCGCACAGGCCGAAGCCTGCGGCAAGGCGATTAGAGCTGGCCGTGCCAACTTTCGCGCAGCAGCTCCGGATTGTCGCCCGCAGCCTGTCCGCTCCGCCAGTTCCTTCGGCACATATCAGTGCAAGGTCTCGGACTGGGTAGGCCTGCACACCATCTTGGCCACCTCGATAGCTTCAATAACTGCGGCCGCGCCTTTATGGATGCCGCCGCCAGCAGCGCATCGTCCGGCATGCCGGTACGATCAGCCCGGCAAACACATCCGCCACGCGAAATGTCATGCCGGGCGAAACCGTTTTGGACAGCGCCTCGGTCAGCCCCTGGACCGCATGCTTGGTAGCGAATACACCGCAGATCAAACGGCATACCATGGTCGCCGATGACGAACGAGGTGGTGAACACAGCGCATTGGGCGTGGCCATTGAGCAGGGGCAGTGCGGTGTGAAATGCCGTTCAGCACCCCGACAAAATTCAACCTGCACGATGCGCATCTGTTCGTCAAGGATCTCGTCAAAGAACCCGCGCATGGCAAACCGGCCGTTTTGGTTGAACAGATATTATCCATGCGCCCGCCCGTGGCCTCAATCAAAGGCATTCAGCCTCGTTCAATAAGCTGCCTTGTCGCTCACATCCAGTTGCCCGATCAGCGCAGTTCTCCGCGCCGAGTTTCAGGCCTGCCAATGCCTCCAGCCCGGCCTGGTTCACGATCAAAAGCGCCAACGAACCAGGCCCTGCTGGTGAAACAGCGCGCCGTTTCCACGGCCCATGCGGACGCGGCACCATGTGTAAAGATCGATTGAACGAGCTGCTGCGATGACATTCGGGCTCCTTGTGGATTTGGGGGAAAAAAAAATTGGGGTTTTTTTTGGCGACATGAAAATAACGTTAAATCACCCGCGCCCGGCTTTGGAGCCAAGAGGTATGTGGATTGATTGGCGCGACAGTTGCCTTGGTGATGGATGGGAGATGCGTGGATTGATGGTCTCGGCGCAAGAATGCGTTGGTCAGAGGTCTGCAGTTTTGGTCAGGCAATTGCCCCATAACTGTGCTCCGTATGTGGTGCACCTAATCATTCTTGCTCGCTGAAATAATGTATTTGTACAGGGAGGTTTGCATAAAATGCTTAGTCATAGGGATCGGCTCATGACGTCGACAGGCCGCGTAGTCAATCGAAGGTAATGCCTGGATTGGAATTTGACGGTTCGGTCGCGAGTCCGTTGGCCACAAGGCAACCTGCCCAGCAAATGCAAACAAGGCGTAGGCAAAATTGTTTGCGGTAGGCGGCGTACCACGTTCTTGCCGGCCGGTCCTGCTGCAGAGCGGGCGATTATGTTGCCTGTGGTTGCCCTGCGGGCTCTAACACGCTACTTATGGCAAGGCACGAATAGACGTGGGGGCCATGCGTACGGTGTTGGCAGCAATAATTCAAGTTTTTGGGCGGAGTTTTACAGAGCGTTCCTGTCGATGCTTTTGTTAGCGCCGACGAGGCTACTGGCCGAAGGCCAGCTCCACTTCATGGAATGGAAGCCGGTGACATTTTGTCAATCCAGTGTGGACAGCCCCGCACCTTGGAATCGTCCGAGAACAACGCCGCTCATGTTATCATTGGAGTCTTTCCCGAGTTTAAATCTGCGACAAGTCGCTTTTTACCTGCGGAAGGCGTCGCGTAAACGGCACATTCTTCATCAAAGGCGCATTGAGTTGCAATGGACGGGAGCTATTTTGTTTCGGCAATGGGTTCACCGCAGCAAATCACATGGTACCGTACATTTCCAAGCTGCCGCAACAGGTGTTTGGTAGATGGGCGGCCAAATTTTTATCGGTTCCATTAGTGATGGATAGAAATGAGGCCGGCCTCTGGCCGAATGACGCAATACCGCCTATAGGGTCCTACCTTTCTCACATTACCGCTCCTGAGTGGTAAGCGCGTTCACATCGTCGTTTAGCGGTGGGCTACATTTACATGTGTTCCAGAAGAAGACAGTACCTATACCTCTAACCAGTGCGGGTGACGATTCCACTGCTCATAGTGAAAACCAAATGAAAAATTACTCAGTCCTTTCTTCTTCTCTGCCTTGTCGGTACTGGTTGCAACGGTGGAGCAGGACAAAACGAGAAGGGCAACAGCGAAAGGGTTCCTTCCAGCGCAAAACGAAACTTCACCGAAAGTCCCGCGAAGCCTCTGAGCTGAATGTCTCAAGTTAATGTTCATATTCGCAGAATCAGCAATACCTACAAGCGCTTTACTGATGCTGAAGCAAGCTTTAAGCACTAGCTCCCGATCACGCCGAAGAATCGCTTTTTATAGTTGCATGCTCCGAGAGCGTGCGGATGAGTCTTTTTCGCGATCTACGGAGTGCTATGCACGGGTGGGTCCAAAGAGCTATCCACACGCGGCGAACACTCGCTGCGAAGCAAATCTAAACTGCGTAGTGGCTTGACTTTATGGGCAGAGGGTGACATGCTTTGGAGGCGGAAGGAAGCATTTTCTGAGTTGCCTGCTTCTGATGTCGAGTCGAAGTGCACGACATTTTCCTATTGGGATGATTTTGAGCGAGGCCGGTATTGCGTACGAATCTTGCCCCTCAAAATCAAGGTTGCCACTTATCCGGTTTACTGATAAAATACACTGGTTACCCGCTAAAACTGTTTAAATACCAGGAGATGTGATCCGTGACCAAACCCCAGCATTGATCAGGTCAATGACGCTAGACGAGCTGGGCGTTGTAACCCTCAAAATCCCAAATCGACCTCTACAAGCGGTCCAGGAAAGGCCCGTGAATACCCGGCCAGAAGCCCTGGGCAAACAGTGGCGCTTTGGCAGGCGCGGCGATTGATCGTTGGCTGAGGGCCCGAACAGACGGCGGTGAGGGCGCAAAATGACCAGCTTCACCCCGCATCAAAGCGCCTATTTTGGCTCACTGGCTGACCCAGAGTGGCCGTATTCGAGAACCAGATCTCAACGGACGATGGCCCTCGGCACGGGTGGACATGAACCCGCATCAGATCGAGGAGCCTGCTTTGCGCTCAAGTCGCCACTGGCCAAGGGTGTGCCTGCTGGCTGACGAAATGTGGGTTTGGGTAAAACATGAGGCCAGTCTGGTCATTGCGCAGAAGTGGCCGAGCAGAAAAAACGCATTCTGCTGGTCACCCCTGCCTCCCTGCGCAACGCAATGGACTCAGGAGCTGGCCGACAAGTTCGAGGCTGCCCTCGATCATTATCGACAGCAAGATTGCCCGCGAAGCAGCGCAATGACTGGGGCTGAATAATCCTTTGACCAAATCCGAGCATATTGTTATTTGCTCCTACGAAATATGTAGGCCGCAGAAGGACAAGGTACGCCTGAATTGATGGCATCTTGTCGTGTTCGACGAAGCGCACAAAGCGAGGAATATCTACCACCCCAAGAGCAACAAAACGCGCCAGGGATGTGGTTGCAAAGGCGACCCGAGGGGCCGAGTTCGCGTGTACTGCTCTCTGCCCACGCCTATCCAGAACCTACCTGATGGATGCTTTAATGGGTGCTGGCCCAGTGTGGATCGACGAAACATTTTTTGGTGACGCCAATCATTCCGCACCTTGTACGTCAACGCCAGAAAAACAATGCGGGCACTGGATGACTGAAACAGCGCAATACAGCCCTGTTGCCACCGCAAGCTGGGCGCAAACAGGTGCAGCAGGAAGGCGGTTAAAACTTTACCAACCCGCTACGCCATCACCCAGGGACTTCACCCCGAACCGAGAGTGAATGGGAGCTGTACCAAAAGTTTTGATCCAGTTATCCTGCAGCGCCCGGACTTGCAGGCCATAATCGCATCAGGCCTGGCAACTTGGTCATATGGCGCTGCGCAAGATCCTGGCATCCTCCAGTTTTTGCTCATCGCCGACACCCTCAAAAGGCATGGTCAAGCGCCTGCGCGCCGAGCAGTTTTGTTAATCCGAAGAGAGTCTGATGATTCTGAAGAGGCCGACGACTGGCTGACTCAGCTTCGACGAGTCCGACGCGGACTCCAGCAGAGCTGGACCCCAAATCAAACATAGCCAGAACTGGCTGTGAAGAAATTGCCCTGCTTGTCCGAGTATCAGCAGCCTCGCGGCAAACATTACTGGACATGCCAGGGCAATGCCACTGTTGCGGTACTGATCGCGCCCTGAATATGACCGAAAGCCTGGCGGCCAGCGGCCAAGCCGTAGTCTTTACCGAGTCCTGCCGTAACCCAGCATACCCGACAAGTTATCTGCACGGACAATCGCTACAAAAGGCGGCCCGGCACTGTGTGCTTAACGGGCAGAATACCGACAGCCAGCTCAAGCAGATTTACGCCTGACTGGCTGCGCGCGCACCAAGGTAGCGGGCGGGTCAAGCGGGTCGCGCACGGCGATATGAAAGGCGCGTGGTAGACCACTTTAAAGCGACAAGGCGGATATTCTTAATCTTCTACCGAAGCCGGTGTGCAAGGGTATCAACCTGCAATTCTGCTCGGTACTGTCAATGTACGACCTACCCCTGGAACCCACAAAAGGTCGAGCAGCGTATTGGCCGCGTAACAGGACCGCTCTCACGTCAAAACGAGTGGTTGGGAGAGCGCGAGAGCGAAGAGAGCCCCTGCCGATCCAGCGGGTTTGTTTCAGCTGTTTGAGTGAAAAGCCTCAGCTGTTCGAAGGGGTATTTGGTGCTCGGATGACATACTGGGCTGCGGATAGGGAAGGCAATATAGATATGAGCGGCGCATCTACCGAGATTTTATCAAACCTGCTGGCCGAAGCGGAGCAGCGAAATTGAAAGCCCAGTTTCGACCAATTTACAGACACGAGATGGAAGAGCTGTGTCGTTCAGGAAGAAGCAAGGCCCGGCAGCATCTGTTCAGACAACTTTGAACGCGAACGTGGTCGCGGCGCTGAAACCCGTAGGACACGACGCCAGGATTTTCTTCAGCACCATGGAACAGGTATTGCTGGAACTGGCCGTGCCGAGGTTGGCCGGGTGGTGGTCGTCGAACGCCCAACCACTTCGTTTACCAGGACCAGCGCTCGACCTTGCTGGCCGCTGGTGCATGGAGCACGATTCGAGTTCTTTCGTCTGGCAAGCCACTGAGCAATTACTTGGCGTGGAATCTGGTGCACAGGGCCAAGCTTCGCGAATTTGTCCCGATGCCCATCTTCAATTTGACTACGGCGTGTTGGAGGGCGGTCATTATGCGGCCCCTGAAGGCCACTGATTCGGCCAAAGTGGCACGTTTGCCAACTGGCGCAGTTGACCTTTAACTACGCTAATACGCGTGCGCAGATTTACTCGTGTTGCCATTACCGACAATGAAAAGAGGGTGCTCAGTCAGGCCAATGCCGAGCAAATTTCTCCGCTCCGCGCCAAGGGTAACTGCAAGAACCCAATGTGCTGGATATCTACGCCGCTACAACCCTTGCTCGAGGAGGCGGGTAAGCTAACAAGGAAGCTGGAGACCGAACAGCAACTGGAGTCCTACCTTCGAGCAGGAAAAGCGAAAAGCTAAGAGCGCTGGGCACAGGATCGTCCGCCAGGCCCTTTTTATCACCGTCGAAGAACTGGTGAAGAGACAATGACCTGAAAAAAACAGGCTCGAAACACTGGCCTCAACCGCAGACAAATAGGCGGCAAAAAAGACCTCGCAAACTCCGAGCGTCAACGTGACGAATGCCCTGAGCGGAATATCACCAGGCAAAGACAAGGAGATTGAACAGCAAAGAAGATTGTCCTGCTCGATGAGATAAGCGCCAAGCTGGAGCTTGATACCCAGTTGCAAAACCCTGTTTCAGCATCCGCTGGACACTGATTTGGATTCCCTCGCAGGAGCTCCGCATGAACAGAGAAAAACCTCGCGGCAGGAGCTGCTGTTCCATATCGTCTGGGTGAAGACTCCCAGCATTGATTCAAGGCCGTGGTTTTTGCGCAGAACAGCGCGTTGCCCAACTTACCAGACAAAGACAAGATGGCCCATCGCACATGCTCGGCCTTTGCCACAGCCGGGCGGTCGCATTGTGCCGGGCGGTGAGGACCGTAACTCGCCACGTCCATAGGTATTATGCAGCATGAGATGGGGGCCACTGGATTGTTTACCATCGCCAGTCAAGGGCCGATCAACCGCCGTCAATTGGAAAACCCGCTGCCGTGCAATTGCCCCGATCAAGCCGGCAACCTGAAACCGTGGGTGTTGTGGAGATTCCGCGCAGCAATGCATGGTGCCCCCTGCCAGATAAAGGCCTCGTATTACCCAGCGCGTAGCGCTCCACCAAGCAGGACAATGAAAACCTTGCCAGTACGTTATGCGTCTGTCCAGCAGCGCAGCCAGTCCGCGGTTGATCGCCTTTGATGAACCCTGGTGCCCGGCCACTAACCTGCAGGATATCGACGTATGCCTGGTCAATACGCTTTCATGCGCCCAGCGACACACCCGAAAGCGACCAACTGCGCCAAGCTGCATCTCAGTGGCAACGGAGGACGCGAAACTGGCCTGTCGCTCTCCGACCTGCTATTACGCAACAACCCAACCAGTGGCTGGGCAATGCCTATATTCAATGCGTTCTATTACAGCGGCGCTGAAACGGGACGCCCAATGATCCAGCTGGACGCCGCCGACTTCACTGCCCGCTGGATCAGCAGATCAACGATGCGTTCGAGTTTGTGCGCAAGAACATGCGTAATCGGCGCGGTCAAAAAAGTCGGCAGGCAAGACCTACCGCAATTAAACATCTGGGCGCCGTGTTCGAGCGCCATTGTCAATGCCGTAGCGCATCCCCCCCGAGAACTACTCCAATGACTGGTCGCGCGCATTCGCCCTGCATATGTTTTTTGACGCGTTTGGAGCTAAATATGCAGCCCCGGCGCCCCCTGCCCCAACAGCCTGAGCCTGGACGGCCGAATGGAAAACACCGGTTACCCGTAACTGAAACCATCGTCAACGCTGGCTCAGCCGCTACTACAAACGCCGCGCGAAGAAGCCGGACGGGCCAGGCCCTGATAGAGCGCCGTGGTGAAGGCGTGCCCAAGATCATCAAAGCCAGCGAAAGCAACTTAGGCAGGCAAGCGGCCCAGAGTATGCGGTTGATAGATCGACCGATGAGCTACTGCTGACTATTTATGCCGCCAACAAGGAAGCGCTGGCAGCACACACACAACACGCTGCGCGGCTTGCCAAAACCAGCGGCTGATTGCCCTGATCGATGACCTGTAATGGCGCTATGGCGGATAATAGACGAGATCCATCGAGGAGTCATCTGAGCAGCAGAGCGAAGAACATGAGTCGGAGTCGGAGTCGCTACCGAATCTGCTGCCCCTAATTTGCCAAGGCAAGGTCAGTCAACTGGTCACCAGCCAGGCCCTATATTGATTACCGCCAGCGCCCAAGGCTTTTTCCGACGGCTTGGAGCACTGCTGGTGGATATCTGTGACCTTGCCGAAGCGGAAATGCCCGCCCAGGCCGCTGGCATTGCTTGAATCAGTTGCTTGCGCACCACGGCGATATGCTTTGGAGCGGGTCGATGATTCCGACGGATACCTTGGCGAATTGCGCTGGGCGCTGCGGTGAGCTCTGGCTAGCGGTTGCCAGCCCCTGCCGCTGCGAACAGCCGGAGGCCCGGACTGGTCCCGCCGATGCTGCGCGCTACATGGGACAACAATGAATATGGTGCTTTGATGACATCTGACCGTCCGCCACAGCCCTGCTGACTGTGCAGGAGCTGCGCACTATTGGCGGCAAAGCTTCCGCACTAGGCCGCCCGCAGTGCAATCGCCTACTCATAGCGGTGACGGCTAAACCACCAGGCCCGTCCGACGCTGCATCGGCTGCGCCGCGTGGGCTGAAGCCCTGAGTGATCTCGAACTCTATGGCAGTGCCACCCTGCTCACCAGCCCGGCAGCCCAACCGCGCTGCAACTGCAGCAGCTGATCGAGTACGCGCTTGCGCATCGACGCCCTGGAGCGGGCCGACTACTGGTTGCAACGCCGAGTGGCGGGGCTGACCAGCCGTCTCCATGCACACTGCACCAAACCAACTGCTCAAGCCCAGGTAATCTGGGCCAGCTCAGCACAACCTGTTGCCAGGCCTCAGCCCCCAGCCCGTTTAACGCCTTGAAGCCTATTGGGGAATATGCCTGACCCAAGGCGAGCGAGCAAGCCGTAAAGCCAGCATCAAGCCAGCAGTTCAACGCGTACAGCGACCCAGGTGAAGGCATTCAGCTACTGCTGTTTTCAATGCCGTGGACCAGTGCCGCCGAGTAATCTGATTGAGCACCATAAACCCGCCTGCAAGGCTCGCTGGTACGGCACCCCAGCTGCTCAACTGGCTGGAGCTACTTTGAGGCCGCCGGGCAGACCCTGGCCACATTTCCTCTGCTATCGCGCCTGCTGCTGCACGACCTGCCGAGCCGTGGCCTACAGCCGGGCCTACCACCGACGCGCGCTCGCTATTTCCACAAGCTTATTGCAAACTGGACGCAACGCAGCCAGACCTACCGTGGGCTGGATAACGCCCAGAAGGCTATATAGCCACCTACAACAAGCACGGCGCAAGCGGTCTTCTGACGACGCTGGATACTCCGAACAAAGCGTTTGCCGCCTGAGTGGAGCCCCAAAACAATGGAATACCACCAATTAACCTATGGACACAAGCACACCCCCAACACTCGACGGCGCCTCCCATGACTATCAGCGAGCAAAAACCAAGCAAGGAGTCAACAGCTGTTCCCCGGCCGTTTCACAGAAACCCGCATGACCGCTGGTGGAGGCTGGTAGAAACATCGCTTCGAGCGGCTGAAGGCGAGCTTGGGCAGTTCAATGAGACCTACGATAACGCCGCGAGCGCTACGGTATGGAATTGGCCGGGCAAGCGCGATAGCCTGCGTCTGAATCCAGCAGCCCAGACTGATTGCACCCTCAAAGCCGTGCCGCGAAGAGTCGTGGATTTGACACTACCGAAAACCTGTTTAATCGAAGGCGACAACCTGGAAGTTGCTTCAAGCTGCTTGCAAAAAAGCTACTACGGCCCAGGTGAAAATGATCTAATATCGACCCGCCTTACAACACCGGCAAAGGATTTATCTAACCGGATAAATTTTTGCCGAAAGCTGGATAACTTTTGCAGTATGCGGGTCTGAAAGATACGCCGGGCCGCACCTTTTCCACCAATCCCGCAACGAACGGCCGCTTTCAACAAGTTTGGTTGATATGATGTTTCCCCGCGCTCTATCTGGCGCGCAATCTGCTGCGTGAAGACGGTGTTGATTTTTATCTCCATAGATGACAATGAAGTGGGAGAACTGCGGCGTATGTGTGAATGAGATTTTCGGAGAGGATAATTTATTGGCCACTATTGTGTTGGCAAAACGAAACATTCCAGACTCTAGAGCAAATCTTAGTTCAGGGCATGACTACACTGCTGGTCTAATGGGAGAAACGGAGAGATTGGCTCGAAGCTTCATTAAATAAACTTCCATTGAAGGAGTCCCGGCGCGCAGCGTATAAAAACCAGATAACGATGCCTCGTGGAGTCCTGGGTCCTCGTGAAAATATCACAGGTCAAACGTGTCACCGCGACCGCTAGCCAGTTCTTTTTTTTAAAACGGAAAAAAGGTAGTTTTTTTTTTTACGCCACTCTGGGGAAAATATCTTCCACCGACGGCGTTGCTGGCTTTGGCTGAGCGGCAATTTCTAAGGCTTGTTCAGGAAATGGTTTGGGTTTGAGAACCACGGGGGGAATAGACCAAGGCTCAAACTTTTCCCTGGCAGAATCGACGGGTAATGATGCATGGACTTGGTGCCAAATAACGAGGTTGTCACATCAAGAGGGAACAAAAAGAAGTAAAAGAGGTTCTAGTTTCGGAGACATATTCAACAATCCTAAGCAACCAAACTTTTGACAGCGTCTTCTGCAGTGTTTGGTGGCAATGATAAAGAGATTGGGTTGAATTTCTTTGGAGGGTCGGGTTCTTTTGTCATGCGTTTACGAATACATAAGGACGCCATCAACCGATCATAAACTTCATTCTAGTCAGTGCCTGAAATGTTTGGCAGATAGCGGGCGGGCCAGAAGGCGGGCACAAAACTGTGGGCCGAAATATCTAAAAAAAGATTTGGAAGTGAGCTCAAAATACCGCTCTCAGACAGATAACGCAATGCAGTTTTTTCTGAGAAAGGTGATTTTGGATTCAAAGTCTTTAAATTGGATCAGAGCAATTTTAAAGCCTTGGCAATTACTGGACAATCAATTTCCCGAATGCCGAGCTGATTCCAGACAGTTGAAGCTATCGGTCGATCACCTCGACCCCAATGCCAGTTCAGGAAGACCTACTCTACTGAGCTGCTGCTGCAAGGCTGGAGTCAAACCGACGAGAAAAGATTGAGCTTGTCAGCCTGGCTGGCCAACAGCTGTTTGCGGTGGGAGAAGGCATTTGCTGGTACAACCTGGATAACCAGATTGGACCAGGGGGTTGGAAAATCCCGAATTTTTTGTTTTTTTTTTTGCCCAGTTTTTTCCCCTACAAAGCAAGCCCCCCAAGCCAGTTTTAATCTGCCTGGACAAAGCTTCCACGGTAACGATCACGAAAACCAATGCGGTGCGGACCCTTTGCCAACTTCAATGATGGGCAAGGTGGCATAGAATCGTATTGAATTTCACCAACGTTTAAACCGCCAGGCCGATACCGCCATGACGCTCAAGTACCCCCATCTGGATTACCAGCAGGATGCCATTGATCCACCCTGGGCGGTGTTTGAGTGGCCTGTCCAGGGATTTGGCGAAGCCTCCGCGAGAAAGGCAATTGCCAACACCCTGGAACCTGAATCCTCAGAGCTACTGGGCAACCTGCAGCAGGTGCAGGAAAACGCCAACTTTATCGAGAAGTCCGCCAGCCTTGTTTGCCGAGGACGACGCCCTACCTTTCCCCAATTTCTCGGTGAAATGGAAACCGTACCGGCAAGACCTATGTCTACCTCGCACGCATCTTTGAATTGGCACCGGCAATTGGGGCTGCGCAAGTTCGCATCGTTTGCCTTCGGTGGCTATCCCGTGAGGGCGTGGTGTCCCAGTCTGGGAAATGATGAAAGAGCACTAACAAAGGCTCTATAACAAATACGCCCTTTGACCATTACCTTGTACGACTCCAAGGATCTGTCGCGTACGGCAGTTTTGCTACCTGGCAATACCTTGCACATTGCATTATCAATAAATCCAGGCTTTTCCAGCGCGATGCGGTGATGTGAGACTATGCCGCGCCTGACGCCACAGGAGTTGAAAAAGCTCTCGGTCATTCACCTCTCCGGGCGGAACCGTATGTCCGGTGCCCGCGGGCCCGATTGAGTTTAATTCAAGGATGTGGCGGCCGGTGCTGATTCATCCGATGAACCGCAATCGGTGGACAATACACCGCAAGGCCCAGCGCGCCATCCAATCATCTTCAAGCCGCTGTTTGCCTGCGTTACTCGGGCAGCACAAGAACCCTACAACCTGATTTACCAGTTGGGCCGCGGTCAGGGCCTATGAAAGTTGAAAGCTGGTCAAACGCCTTTGGTTTGCGTCCATTCAGTCGCAAGCAAAGAATAATACAACTCCACTATATCAAACCTGGTGAAGACTCGGCTATGAAGGCAAACGAAAACCCCCGTCGGCCACGGTGACCATTTTTGAAGACACCGCCACATGGCACCAAAGAGCAAAACGTCAGCTCAAAGCAGGGGCTGGCACCCTGGCGGACCACACCAACCGCCTCGGGCTTAACAAGCGGCTATGTGGTGGATGAAATCTACTGCCGAGCCCAAGGCCCGAATATGGTGCGTTTTGCCCAACATGTGATGCATGGAGCCAGAGCAGGAACAGCGGGCATTCACGACGAGGTGGCTCAATGGAGCAGATCGCCGAACGGTGGAAGAACACTTCAAGAAGGAGCGCAAATCTGCTTAAGCAGGGTCTGCCGATCAAGGTGCTGTCGCTGTTCTTATCGACAAGGGGCCAACTACCGCTACTACGAACGAACAGGCACCGCCAGAACGGCAAGTGGCCCAGTGGTTTGAAGAGGCTTACCAGGAGTTTTCCCAGTCGCCGCTGTCAGCCAGTTGCCCAGGAGGCCGTAGATAATGCTGGTGCATAACGGTTACTTCGCCGAGGTGAAGAAAAGGGCAAGGTCACCGGAGCTGAAAGACAGCACGCAAAACAGCGTCCAGGCGATGCGGAAGTCTCGAGTTGCTCATGCCGCGACAAGGAACGGCTGCTGGAATGACGCGAGCCGCTGCGCTTTCACTGTTCAGTCACTCCGCTTTGAAAGAGGGCTGGGAAACAACGCCCAACGTGTTCCCATAGATTTCGCACCCTGCGCGAGTTTGGCCACCGATCGCCGACCGCGCCGCCAGACCCTAGGCCGTGGCTTGCGCCTGGCAGTCGATGCCAATGGTGAACCCGGGTCTTAATGGACCCAGCAGGTCAATCGTCTGACCGTGGTGGCAGCGAGTCCTTGAGGACTATGCGAAAAACCTGCAGAGCGAGATGGAAAGGACTTGGCGGCGGCTTCAGTTTGGCCGCGTAGCCCGCCATTTGCCCTTTGGCCCGCTAACCGTCACCGAGCGGGTGCAGAGCAGGCCTAGCCACTGGGGCAAGGAAGGCTCCGCGCCAGTTGTGGCAAGCGCTGAAAGCCGAGGCTATCCTGGATGGCCAAGGGCGAACATTACAGCCCGTTTCAGCCGGAGATCTGTACCTTTCAGTTTTGCAGGTACCAGTGGCATACCAACCGCTGGAAAACGAGATCATCGGACAAGCGTTGCGCAGCTTTATGTTTGCCGGGCGGATCAAGGATGCGCGCAACCGCGCCACGGGTGACTACACAGCGCGGTGGAGCTGAACCGACAACTTCCCTGACCCTGTGGGACATAATCAGTCAGAAAACCCGTTACCGGGCCAATCGCCTTTGATACGGCAAAAGCCTGATTGATCTGGCCAGTCACAAGCTGCAACCATGCCTTTGTTGGCAAGCCGGTGAGTCTGGTGTCGAACACAGACCAGGCCAGCCTGAACCAAGCCGGGTGTTGGGTTGAACGCAAAGATTCAGACGCCCAAGGCCCGTTATGTCACTACTCCTCGGAATTGCCGACTTGTTGGGTGCGCTAACAGGAGCAACCGAACTCGACCGTGCGACGTTGTTGGCGAAATCATCCAAGCTGCTGTGGCCTTTTGCAGAGTTCAAGAACACACCCGCAAGGTTTTATCAGCGGAAGCCTGCAACGGTATATCACAAGGCGCTGGATGAATTACTGGTTGAATGGCATCCGCTTACGAGAAGCTGGCGGAGAGCACTACGATGGCGCTGTTCGACGCAACCGACTGCAAACCTATCTGACCGGCTACCGGTGCAGCATGCAGAGCGTGACGAGCAATGTGCATGACGCCCCTATGACTTTATCCGAGTACGACTCGCACTTGACACAACGCCCGCCGCGCTGGATGGTGCCGAGAATGTGCGGTTTCTGCAACTACGCGCTGGTTTCACCATCCCCTACCCCCGTGGGGCCATATAAACCCGACCTGGGCGTGGTACTGGGAGAAGACCGCAAGGTCATCTGATTCCGCCGAAACCAAAATCCACCCACTGATGCCGACAAGCGTCGGCTTGGAAGAGAACCTGAAAATCCCTCTGTGGCCGAGGCGCAATTTCAAGGCGCTGGGCGAGTGGACTATCGAGTAGCGACCTCGTGGCGGGAAGTGGTGTCAATTAGGTCTAGGCCTGATTGTGGAAGTATAAGCTGAGTACAGCAAGCAGCAAATTCTGAGGAAATGCGCCAGCGAGAAGGAGGAGTCAGGACAACACAGAGCATGAGGCAGCAATTGGCACGCCTTGTTGGAGCAATGGATCCGATCCGCAGGAGCATTCTCGGAGCCGATGAGTTGGAATCGCTAGCCCTGCTCATAGAGGCAGTAATGAAAAACAGCAGTTTCCCATCGATCTGCCGGAAGAAAATTCATAAGGACAAACGTGAGCTTTCCAAGGCCTTGCCAAGCACATTCCGCCGTCTCCATGCTGACAGTTGCTGCATGGAAACCTGCTGCGGCGGATAAACGCCCCCTACATCTTGGGCTTAATTGCGATGTGTTTTGCCGACGAGGGCGAAATACCCTTCCCACCGTGCCCGCGTGCGACTGGATGCGGAAATTGAGCGGTTGCGGGTGAGCTGGGCATCTGGGAAAACCGAAACCATGGCTGGCACTTATCTGAACCAGTGGATCAGTGACCGGTTGGTTGCGTAAACTGGACGAACAAGCTGAGTAATAACAGATGGCCTGCGAGCGGGGCGCTGCGCTTCCTGTCGCGCGCTGGGGGAATGACAAGTTCCGGCACCACGGCGTCTACACTTGCGCATCGTGCAGGAAGCCGTGCGTGGGATCTGGCCGTGGCCATCAGCCCGAATGTGGATGAGCGCGTCCACCTTGCTGGAATACCGCAAGGCGAAGTTTTGCATGACGCCGAGAATTGACGAGCTCAAAGGCTGGGGTAAAGTCAGGGAGCTGGGGGAGCAGCAGCAACGCGAGCGATCCGCGAGATCTATCAGCTTGCCTCGGTGCTGACCGGAGACTTTCGACTGGGTGGAAAGATGAGATCGCCAGATTGACAAGGACCTGCGCGTGCAGCTGATCGAAGGCGGTACAACCGTGGAGAAGTACTCTTGTCGGTCATGCAGCGCGAGGCGAATTCTGGGCCTCAACGATGCGGGCAGCGCCTTTGAAGGCTTTTCCAGTTTGCTTGTGATCAAATCGCTATACGGACTGAGCGATCAGCTTGCGCAGTATCCCTAGTCCGCCCGCATCGCCAGCAACATGACGACCGCGCAGCATCCAAGTTTCT
>Ga0163217_1117891_pt1 | contig 17898 bp, 18 predicted proteins | sample SynspAceP_FD_185933 | JGI IMG/M metagenome (GOLD analysis project Ga0163217, IMG submission 185933) | Saline lake microbial communities from Ace Lake in Antarctica - Synechococcus sp. Ace-P (PacBio error correction) | ecosystem: Environmental > Aquatic > Non-marine Saline and Alkaline > Saline ...
AAAAGAAACGAAAAAAAAAAGAGAATAAAAATCCCAAAAGGAAAAATGGGCCCCAAATACCGGGCAGGCCCTTTTTTGGTCCAAAGTCCCCCTTGCCTCTTTGGCGGCGGCTTTTTGTTGAAAACATAAAATTGAAAGAGACCCGAAAACGACGCCGCCCACCAACGGGGGGGCACGCCCAAAAAGCCGACGACGACCGTTTTCCCCAGTCGAGCACCAAAAAAGCCCCACGGTGAACAGTCAAAGCACGAACGATTCCCCCTGACGATGCCCCGAACAGCGCTTACGACGACAAGTTTTTCCATTGTCCCCCGATCAAAATTCGCGAACAGAAAGAAAAGCGTGCCCATGTTTTTGTGATCAGCAGGAAAGAAAAATTCGGCAGATAGACATCGGCGTCTGGAAACCCGGCAATCGCCACGGAGTATCCCTGCCGGGAAAAAAAAACGTCCAGGTAGCCCCAAAGAAACAAGACCGCGGCAGACGAAATACCCGACGGCAACCAGGACTTCGTTTCGTGTCGAACAAACAACATCGCCTTGGTATAGAATGGCGGCGAGTAGAGAGAAGGCAAATTTAACTGTGCATAAACGAAATCCTCTGGTGGCGAAATTAGGCGCGCGGGCCTGTAACTGACATGGGTCCGGCCGCTCGCGCGGAACACAATTTGTTTTCCATTATTGGGAATGTAATCTTGCAAGAATAAAATTTCGTTTAACTCCGGCCAGGGGGTATTAATGATTAACGAAAAGCTAAATCCAGCGGCGGAAATGCTCCCGATCAGAATGTTCGCCCCCCTCCGAGCTGCGCTACCTTCTGGCCGTGAAGCTATAAATTCGTGCTGAGCACAATCAGGTCACCAGTCCGACATTATTGAAGCGTGAATATCAAAATGCCCGGTGCACGGATGGTCATGCGCTTTTATGCGATCACGTCCTTTCCCGGTCTGCGCAGCAAGGATAATCCAACACCTGTTTTTCCGCGCCCCAGAATTCGATCAGCCGCGTCCGTGCGTCTGCTTGTCGAATCGCCGGATCTTGTTCCCGCAGAAGAAAGGTTTTCGAAAAGCCGATCCGCCGCAAAGCGCTTTTAAATGGCGACGCCCAAAGGAACAGAGCTGGTTGGCGAAAATCAAGAGCAAGGTGCCTTTCCCCCGGCAGAAGAGATGCTGGCAGTCTCACTGATAGCCGAGCGGGAGGGACAATTTCTGAAACTGTGCCGCAAAAATCGCAGCTGACGCCCAGCCTGCCACCGTTCAGAAACGATGTAGCCCGCGTGGTTTGGTGGCGGTATTCATAGGATCGTGACTGCGAACCTTCGCCGTCGATCATACGCATCCGATGATTCCACGCCTTTTTTTTAACCTTCGCAACCAATATTGCAAAAGGTCAGCCTCGCGTCAAGCGGGGGGCAAACGCCGCCCATAGCCGCGCCAGCGGTTTGGGGATCGTGAAACAACGGGTCCTGCCCGCTCCCAGCGTCGGGCGTTTTTCGTATTATTTGGTTGAAAGAGCGACGAAATTGCACGGCCGCGCTCTGACAGGTTTCGCGCTCCGGCAATAAAGCAGGAAACCGCATCTCTGAGATTTCAGCAAGCTTAGATTGGGATGCCCGGCAGATTGCAGCGATATCCCCGCAAGGGCCAAAGCCGGTTTACATCGTCATGGATATGCGTGACGCAGGTGAAACGCTTGACGATCTTGCAGCTGCGTCATCTCGGCCAGGACCTGAGCAACATCCGCGCCCACTGGCCGACCCTCCATATTGTGCGGCCATTAAAAAGCCTGATCCAATGGGCCGGGTCAGCACAAGGACATCGCCCGCTGCGCGCCGGACAAAGAAGATCGGCGGGCGACGTGCAGAGCGCCAGTCACGGTAAAGCTCGTGGTGCATTTGGCGCCCATTGTTGTGTGTCCGCCTACGATCGTTGCCCTCCAGCACGAGAGAAATACATCGTTTGCCGCCGCGGTGATTTCAACACGCAAGGCGTCTGACTGTTAAGCGCGCCGGTGACATATGGGGGAGTTATGATGCTCGACAGGGCTGGCTGCAGGCTGCGCCCCCCATGGGCCCAGATGTCCGCCCAATAGCGGAGTTGGATTGCAGCGATTTGGCGTGCCCATTTTGAGCCGGAATCATGGGATCAGGGCGCGCAGTGGTCGGTGCTGATCACCTGAAAAGCCCACCACGTTTGTCTAGAAACGGCGGCATCAATCCCCCGGGTCGAACCAGAATGGTATCGTCGGTCGGAATGGTTGCAGCAGCGATACCGTCATTTAAGAACGGTGTTTGCCGATCCTTTTGCGACCAACAAGCCCCCACACAAATCCACAAGGGTTTCGATCCCAGCAACCTCGCCGTGGCACCGTTGCGAAAACAGATCAGGCACGTACGACAGGTCTGGTAGCGGTAGATCGTTCCAGTTTCTTCATAAAAGCGCGGAGCGGAATGCGGCCTCTTTCCAGCGCCAAAAAGCAAATCGGCCACGAAAAGCGCCAGCCCCAAATTTTTTCCGCCAAAGCCGATTTTTCTCCGAGGGAGATTAAGCTCTTTAGGTAACCTTTCCTGTGTTTGAAGGGCTTTGGCGGGGATCCTTGTCCAGGGCCGCGCGCAATTGTGAAACAGAACCGGGGCCGCGCGCACAGGCAAATACACCGGCTTTGGGGCGCGGCGCAAAGGGCATCGCGGCGCAGTCGCCAACGGCAAGACGCTTGGGGTCATCTCTGATCGACAGATTCAGGGTCGTTTCAATGAACCCGTCGCTCAGCGGTAGGTCCGTTAGGCTCAGCCAGCTGTGTGGGCACGGCCACCCGGCGGCACCCACGGTCCAAATCGCGGTAAGGGGGATCTTTTTCCCGTCTGCCAGGGCGACGTGTCTGCGGCGACCGTTTGTCACCCGGACGTCGGGTATAGATGTCGATATCCGCGCGACGGAAGCTTTGCTCGCTGCGCCCTGACGGGCAAAGAGATTGCAAGGCCGAAAGCGAGGGCCGGAATGAAGCAGGGTTCAAACGCCGCGGCTGGAAATGTTTTTTGGCGCGTAGCGCGGTGGGCATAGCAAGAGAGAGTTTTCAACAACCGGCCACCCGCCAACCGATCACGGCAAACTCGGGGGCGGGTGTCCACCCTGTTCGAAGAACGGCCGGACAGGAAATACGCCAGCGCGGGCGTAAAGCAGCAAGAGGCTTTGCCCAACCCAAAAGGTAGCGGAAACCCGGGATATCATCGTGGCGGTAATACCGATTCAAAGGAGGCCGACATCAATAGGCAACGGGCCGTCCGTCCGTCGACGTGATGAAAACGCCCTGCTCCCGGTCGATTTTGCGTCGCATGCGACAGATCAAGCCGCTGCCCCGGCAAAGCGGCATAGCCCGGACAAGATCAATTTCTAGTGTTTCACGTGAAATAATGCCTCGCCCCGCGATATGGCCGGGAAGCATGGCCAGTTTAGGGTGCTGTCGAGCCCGGATTTGATCACGGTCAGCCCGCGCACCGGGCAGCGGGTTCATCCCCCATTTGGCGGCACAGACCCAGCCGTGGGCGTGCCCTGCCACCGACTCATGACCAGATCTGGGTCAGGGGGATATCGCTGCGGTGCATGGGGTGGCCTTCCTTCCACGTCGTTGAAACAGTCTAAGCCCTGCTGACCTGAGCGGGGCAAGGCTGCAAGCAGGTTCAGCAGGCCCGTTGCAACGGAAATGTGAACTACGTGGACAAGACCAGTATCTGTTTCCCGATCAAGGTGGCTGACCATGAACCGCGTTCGTATTTGCACCCGGCCGACCTGCACCTGGATTCGCCGCTTCCAGTCCTCGCGAATGAAAAGAACGACCGTTTTGGCGGCGCAAGGTGCGCAGTGCAAAGCCGGCAAGCGCTTGAAACGATGGTGCCAGTATTGCATCGAACGAAAGATGTCGCGGCTTTTCTTGATCTCGGGCGCCTCTTGTACGACGGACAAGAGCGGAGCGCGAAAAAACCGCCGCCTATCTAGCTGCGCAGATGCACCGTTTGGCGCAGGCCGGGTGCAGTGTTCTAATCAAGGGCAAACTCACGGTTGCGGAAAAACCCCATCCGCCGGGCGAGATTGATCTACGCCGTCCCAAAACGTTCTGGTTTTCGAGGGGCGGGGTGAAAAGGTTGCCAAATTGGGGGGGCATCCTCCTTCTTTATCACGGGGTCAGTTTCGCGACCAGCCATGCGCCGGAAAGCTGCCTGCCGAAATACAACACCGCGCCCGGAACCCCCGGCGCGTCAATAATCAGCGATGATGCACATCCTCGCTTTGCCGGGGCAAGAGGGCACGAATCTGTATGCGCCTGTAATCGGTGGGGGAATTGGTCGGAGGCCGGGTTGATTATTGGGCGTTGGACAATATTATAACGCGCGGTGCACGTGAAACCCTTGGGTCGTCATGCGGCATGCCGCAAGGGCGCGAGTATCGGAGAGGAGGGCCAAAATCAGCGACCCTCTTGACGGTTGAGGCGCGGAGAATTTCGGTGTCGCGAAGTCGCAACGTCGGTGTAGAGTTTTTCGGCGGTGCGACTGTGATCTGACTGGTGTGGAAAACCGATTGAAGATATGCGCGCGCACTGCAGTCGGCGCTGCAGGCGCAGGCAGGAAGGGGCGCGCGAATTTTACGAATTGCGCTTGATGGGGCCCAAAACATCGCTGGCGTGGCAACTCAGGCAGCTGGCAGACGCATGGCGCGCCAAGCGGAATGAGATCGCGAGAGAATCGGCACAACGCTCTGGATCGAAAAGATGAACGCTGGACGTGGACGCCTTTATCGCAGGACGCCCGCAGACAGTGCTGTTTCCGAGGTGCAAACAATTGATGAACAGAGATCGCGGCAGAAACCGGCCACCCGTGACGGCTGCGGCAGGAATTGGCCAAATTCTTGGGGCTTTGCCGCAGAAAACAGCGCCGCCGCTTTGGCGCCCCGACCGCGAGGCACAAGAGGCACTGTTGCAGCAGCTCACCGACGATGCGGTGGCTGGCAAATGGCGGCGCAAGATAGCGGGGGGCGGGGACATGATTGCCGGCCGCCAACAGCTGACGCTTGAATCGCTTTCGGCACTTCAACCGACCGTGTGCTGGGAGTTTTGGGGCGCGCCCCTTCTGACGGGTCTGATTTCCCACATCGTTTTTGGCCGAAAACGAAGGCCGGCAAAACCAACATTGATGGGGGATATTTTAGGTTGCCTGTACGGGTTTTGCTGCCACGCGAGCCTAATGCCTTTAAACATCCGCGGCGCGAACCTTCGGGTGAGCGGCACCTTGATATCGACGGGCAGATCCACCAGCTGGCGCGTTTGCCCAAGCGGTCCCGGAAACCTGTGGATGGCGCGGGTCGCCGTTCCGATGCCCTATTGTCTGCCGCCCTGCGGCGGGGTGTCCGCAAAAAGGAATATCCAAGAGCCTCTTTGGTCTCGACGATGAAAACCATCGAGGCCGGCGGCGAAGGAGATTACTAAAAGCGACAGGCGATTATCGGCAAGCTTCTCTTTTCGCGGCGGCGGGCATCAGTGATTTGTCGCAGCTGCTGGACGGGGTAAAGCAGGCAATCGCGAGCTTTATCTAAAAGGCGGCACAAAATCCGATTTTCCGCGGCCCTTAAAGTTGGCCCATGCGGATCTGGTTCCCAGCAGATCAAAAGAGCAAACGACATCAGCCGCCTTGGCCTTTCCGCGATTTGCCTCTGGCGCGGACAAACGGCGCGCAAGAAGAGGACCCGTCTGCGCCAGAGCCAAGTCCGACTTTCACTTCGGAAAATTCGTCTGGAAACCATTCTGGAAGCGCATCCGTTGGCGACAGAGGGCAGGCACTTCAGGCCAGTTTGACTCCGATCTCGCATTATCCTGAGGCGCTGGAGCTTGATGGCGAAGACTTGATTAAAAATGAGCCAAACGGATCGCGCTTGTCGCCAAGACTCGAACGCTCTGCCCACCGAGGCCAGCACTTGCGTGCGCAATATGACGCAAATAACGGTGGGGATGAGCCGATCTTGACCCGAGGGGACGACCCAGGTGGATGCGCTCGCGTTTGCGAAAGAGTAAGGGGTAGAGGTCTGGGCAGTCCGAAATCTGCCGAAAACGCGAAGCCCGTTGTTGCACGATACGGCCCGATAATGCGCGGCAGCTGGGCACCTTGGGCCTCGGGCCGCCGACGGTGATTGGCGCAGTTCATCCTCGCCGAATCCGCCCTCGACAAAAACGCTCGAAGACGCGCGTGGTGCATGCTGAACGATGCGCACCATCACCTGCCAGGCCGCGGAGGCGAGGCACCCGCAGGCGACAGGCACGAAAGGATGCGACCCGTGCTTGAATGAAACAGAGCAAGAGAACCGCTGTGATCCGGAATATCGAGCGGCTGTTTTTCCTTCCAGGTCCGAAGCCGAGGATTTTTAATAGTAGATATAGTGACCGCCCTGCGTATCCTGGCAACGGCGGGGCAAGAGGCGGGCACGTCCCTGCGGCGTTTGACGCGGCAGGGTGTAACGTTTGATCGGTGCCGGTGCTCTGTCTCCCCAACGTCGGGCGCAAGCGCTGGCCGCAAAACCTCCTACACTGATGCGCAGCTTGCTCCGGCGTGCTGCCGAGCAGGCTGAAAAACGCCCGCGGCGCCGACATCCGGCTTTTGCAGAGGCCGAAAACACAGCGCAGCGTTGCCGCAACGTCTGACGTGTAAGCGATGATGCCCCGCCCGCCCGTGCCGCCAGAAGCGGGAATGCGCTTTGGGCGGTGCATAAAGAAGTGTTGGGACGGGACCTCGGCACGGCTTTTGAAGCCGCGAATGGCAGGCGAATGGACGCGCAAATCTCTTCTGCGTGCCGGCCAAAGTCAGTCGCTTGCGGGAAATGCGGCACGCGAACGCAGGGTGGATAAGAACCCGCGAAGGCCCATGCAGGTGCCAGCAGCAAAACGCGACGGCAGAGGCCCACGCCCAAGATCTGAGGGCCCGAGCTGAGCTTCTGGCATCTACAGTCAATCGGCTGCCTGAAACCCTCTCGGCTGAGGACTGTTAGACTGGCTGCGCGATGCTGAAAACGGCGCAAAGTGCAGCAGAAAAGTGCGAAGACGATTGCGCAACCCATGCCCGCGCTTTGCGCGAGGCCGAACAGCTGCCGCGACGAATCTTGCCGCCCGTCCTAACACGCGGGGGAGGCCTCCTTGCGGACTGTTGTTGCAAATGGCCCAAGGGCGCCAGATCACCGGCGCTGCAAGCCCTAAGAAACGCGCAAAAGCTGGGCCAAGCCACTGTGCAGCACCCAGCCACAGAAGTGGCGCGCCGCGTGGCTGCGTCTGAAAAAAAGCGCAAGCCGCGCTCCTGCCGCACCGCGGCTTGGACCACTGGGGCCAGCTGCGTCGCTGAATATCTGCCCGCGCTTGAATGCAAGATGTGGATTACAAGGAACGGCCTGAACCGGATTGCGCCAGCCTGCGGCGAGTCGACGCTCGGAGGGTGGGCATCCAGCGCAGATTGGGGCATCAAGCTGAATCGTCGCTTTTTTATTGAACGGCTGGATGCATTGGACGGCGGCGCCGACCGCGCAAAGAACAGCCGTTGATCCGCTATTGGCCGCATTGCAAACAGCGGTGACCGGGCGGCACGTCCCAGGCAGAAACCGATCGCCGTGATCTGGCCGCACGGAGAGCGGAATGGCGGAAGAAGGTCAGCGCAAGGAGGCACAGCGCGAGTCGCCGTGCTTGACGATCAGGCCCCATCTTTGCCCGCCGCCGTTTGATTAGCATGATCGACACCTCGACGCTGGATCTTGCGGCCGCGCGAACCCGCGACGCGCAGCAGCTATCGCATTGCGCACGCCAAAGCGCCGATGTCCCTGAGGCCGTTACGCGCCAGCGCTTAAATGTGCCAGCTGGGGGCAGGCGCAATGATAATATTAGCAAGCCACGCACGATAGAGCAGGCCAAGGCGAGTTTTTGCGAATTCTTGCCGACGATCTGTCGGCGCTCGAAACTGAGCTGGATGGTGCAATCGCAAACCCGGGCCCCGCGCGCAAGGCCGCATTGGACGCGGTGGGCGGGGAATGGCGTTAATTGCCAGCGCTGGACTCCCAAAAGCGTAGCAGTAAGAAAGAACAGATGCAGGCCGTACTGCTCTGGCGCTACGTCAACCGGACCGCTTTGGTCACACGCTGGCCGAGGAAGCGATCCGCCCGCTACCGAGACACCCATACGCAGTAGTAAATGCTAGCCGCCACCGATGTCAGGCATTCAGCGATCTTACGCACAAGGCGCAATATAGCACACTGTACGACGCCAGCTGGCCCGCAGGGCGGATGTCTTTGAATGGCGGTCCCAGGCAGCTGACGCGTATCACGAAAGAAGCGGCCCGCCCAATGGTCCCAAAGGGCACGCGTTTCCAGCTGTATCTTGCTTGCCGGGCAGCGGCATAACGAAGCAGATGGCGTCTACTGGAACGGTGCTTGCCGTTCTTACTGTGATGATGTGTTCGAAACTTGACGAGGAACCGTACCCGCGCTGCAATGCCGTTGATGCAGCCGGGTCGAAAACCAAGGCAGGCTATATACCTGAAACCCTCCACCCCAAGCATGTGGTCGAACCTCGCGAAAGAAGCGTGCGGAACGGATGTGACGGTTCACGCGTTAATAGGTCGCAAATTGGATTCGGACGTTTTGGCGACGAGTCGGCGATTCTTGGGCAAATCAACTTCAGGTGGTGTATTGACGGCGAAAGGCGCGTTTTTTGGCGTAAGCTTTGGAGCTCCCAGAACTTGTCGCCCCCGAAACAAATACCGCCCGGGGCCCGAAAAGGCCAATAAAACAGGCGTTTGTGAAGGTTTTTTGACGAAAAATACGAAAATCCTAAAAAAGGGGTTGCGGGTATTTGGAACAAAACCTTAGAAACGGCCCCTTTACCGGAGACGCAGACATTGCAGAACACGGGCGCTAGACGGGGAACCGACGAGCTAAAGGGTTCGGAGCTTACGTAGCGGAGAAAATTCAGCAGGTAATAAGAGGCGGGGCGCGCTGAAAGTTTTTACGGCGCAATCTTGGTTTCTTTGTCTCAAACGCTCTTTGAAAATTAAGATATCTGAAGAGATTATGTGGGGCGGTTTGGTTTTCATTCGATGGATCAACCTCCTACATATCCGCGCCGATAGCGGACGCAACTTAGGTGCTTAGCGATTATTCGGTGTCAGCTTCAACTGTTTGGGACGAGCTTTTTTTCGGTTACTTTTGGTAACTTTAAGCACTTCAAAACGGAGAAAAACGCCTGTATCTTCAGTAAGTGATGCAGGTTTGATGTGCAGAGGTTCACGTCAAGGATAAGCAGCGATGCTTTTCACCTTGAAGATTTGATCCTGGCTCAGAACGGAACGCTGGCGGCAGGCCTAACAACATGCAAGTCAGCGTCAGTCCTTCGGGACGCGAGCGGCGGACGGGTTAGTAACGGTGGAACATACCCCTTTCTACGGAATAGCCTCGGAAACTGAGAGTAATACCTGTATAAAGCCCTTCCGGGGAAAGATTTATCGGGAAGGGATTGGCCCGCGTTTAGATTAGATAAGTTTAGTGGGGTAATGGCCTACCAAGTCTACGAATCTTAGCTGGTTTTAGAGAATGATTCAGCAACACTGGGACCTGAGACACGGCCCAGACCTCCTACGGGAGGCAGCAGTGGGGAATCTTAGACAATGGGCGCAAGGCCTGATCTAGCCAATGCGCGTGTGTGATGAAAGGTCTTAGGAATCCGTAAAGTCACTTTCGCCAGGGATGATAATGCAGTACCCTGGTAAAGAACCCCGGCTACTCCGTGCCAGCAGCCGCGGTAAAATAACGGGAGGGGGGTTAGCGTTGTTGCGGAATTACTGGGCGTAAAAGCGTACGTGGCGGATCAGAAAGTTAGGGGTGAAATCCGAGGCTCAAACCTCGGAACTGCCTCTAAAACTCCTGGTCTGAGTTCGAGAGAGGTGAGTGGAATTCCAAAGTGTAAGAGGTGAAATTCGTAGATATTTGGAGAGGAACCACCCAGTGGCGAAAGGCGGCTCACTGGCTCGATAACTGCAACGCTGAGGTACGAAAGTGTGGGGAGCAAACAGGATTAGATACCCTGGTAGTCCACACCGTAAACATGAATGCAAAAGTCGTGCGGGCAGTAATACTGTTCGGTTGACACACCTAACGGAATTAAGCATCCGCCTGGGGAAGTACGGTCGCAAGTTAAACTTCAAAAGGAATTGACGGGGGCCCGCAAAGCCGGTGGAAGCATGGTGGTTAATTCGAAGCCAACGCGCCAGAACTAACCAACCGCTTGAACAATCCCTGTGCTAACTCGAGAGATCGAAAGCGTTCACTTCGTGACGCAGTGACAGGTGCTGCATGGCTGTCGTCAGCTTCGTTGTCGTGAGATGTTTCGTTAAGTCCGGCAACGAGCGCAACCCACTCCTTAAAGTTGCCAAAGCAGTTCGGCTGGGCAACTCTAAGGAAACTGCCCGTGATAAGCGGAAAGGAAGGTGTGATGAGTCCCAAGTCCTCATGGCCCTTAACGGGGTTGGGCTACACACGTGCTCAATGGCAAGTGACAATGGGTTAATCCCAAAAAGCCTGTCTCAGTTTCGGATTGGGGTTCTGCAACTCGAACCCCATGAAGTCGGAATCGCCTAGTAATCGCGTAAACAGCAATGACGCGTGAATAACGTTCCGGGCCTTGTACACACCGCCGTCACACCATGGGAGTTGGTTCTACCCGACCGACGCTGCGCTAACACTTCGGAGGCAAAGGCGGCCACGGTAAGGATCAGCGACTGGGTGAAGTCGTACAAGGTTAGCCGTAGGGGAACCTGCGGCTGGATTCACCTTCCTTTCTAAGGAATGTTCTAGCCCAGATTAGCCTATGCTAATCTCATGACACTTAGCAGGAACAGCAACAAAAGCTGTCCATATTCGGTTACATTTTAGGAATGTAACTCCGGACCGAGCCGTCCTCATATCTCTCCAGCAAGCGTAATCTACGCAGTAGATGTCGCGTCGCCCCCCGACAGGGTATCCGCGCAGCGGTGTCCGAAGGGTAGGGTTGGCCTAAAGCGCCTCAAGTAATACCTGACGCTGGCCCTTCTCGGAATCTTTTGAAGTCAACCCAGAGCCTGCCAGGGCGACGCCGCAGTTCCGCAAGGGAACTACGCTGGGTCGGTAGCTTCAAGGTGTTAGAGCGCACGCCTGATAAGCGTGAGGTTCGGGTTCAAAGTCTCCCTCGACCCACCAGTATCCCGAAAGGGTTTGATGGGGCCTTAGCTCAGCTGGAGAGCGCCTGATTTGCATTCAGGAGTCCAGGAGTTTCGATCCTCCTAGCCCACCATCACAGCGCAACTATGGCAGAACACATCTTTCAAGCATTCGTTTGGAATGTTTGAACGTCTGTTCTACAAAGACGCGCTGATGCTTCTCTTCGAAGTTCAGCAACATTGACATCGTAAAGAGAGATATCAGTTTTTACTTTTAGAGCCAATCTTAAAGTAAACAAACCAAACACGATCTGAAAATCGCACCGAGTAAGGTGTTGATCTCGGTTGCTGCTTCTTAGGAAGCCCGGCAATTTTTTTAGGACTGTTTCTCGGATCCTTTTAGATGTATCGCGACTGAAAGAGACGTGGTTGTCCCAAGTCCAAGTAACACTAACCAGAGTAGTGAAACGCCTACTTCCTGCACGGAGGTAGGCTAGATGCACTGCTCGCTGTCCAAATCTATAGTGATTGGGCGGGTAAAAAAAGTAATCGGCTTTGAATCTGGAATAAGAAAGGAACAGTTTCCTTAACCAGCTTTCTGTCCTTCCACGTTGGACTGACGTCTGCAATCTACCGGCCTTTTGAGGGTGTAATAGTCCTCAAGTAGCCGATAGGGGTAGGACATTAAATCAGTCCTTCCTTTTTCTGGATCAAATAAGCCGCGAAAAGGGCTTTGGTGAATGCTTGGCAGTAAGAAGGCGATGAAAGACGTGATACTCTGCGATAAGCCATGGGGGAGATGAGAATAAGCTTTGAACCATGGATTTCTGAATGGGGGCAAACCCCCCTGATACTTTGTTATTAAATTTGCTCGGCAAACGAGCATCTAATAACTTGGTAAACCAGGTATTTATAGACCTGAATACATAGGTTTATAAAAGCAAAACCCGGGGAACTGAAACAATCTAAGTACCCGAGGAAAGGAAATCAATTGATACTCCCCTAGTAGCGGCGAGCGGAAACGAGGGACCAGCCGAGCCTCAATTGTGGTTAAGAATGCGTTGGAATGCGCACAAAGTGGGGTGATAGTCCCCGTATAAGAAGCAATGAAGAGGACGTATTAAGTAGGGCGGAACACGGTGAAATTCTGTCCTGAAGATCGGAGGACCAACCTTCGAAAGGCTAAGTACTCCTTAACTGAACCGATAGTGAACCAAGTACCGTAGGGAAAGGTTGAAAAGCACCCCGACGAAGGGGAGTGAAAACAGTACCTGAAACCGAACGCCTACAATCAGTGTGGAGGACTTTACGTCCTGACAGCGTACCTTTTGTATAATGGGGTCATCGACTTGGTCTCACAAGCAGCTTAAGCGTTAGGTGTAGGCGCCAGCGCACAGCGAGTCCTTAATAAGGCGGCGTTGAGTTTGTTGGATAGACCGAAACCGAGTGATCTAGGCCATGGCCAGGTTTGAAGATTAAGGTAACACTTTTGGAGGACGAACCCACAATCCGTTGAAAAGGATCGGTGAGCTGTGCCTAAGGGGTGAAAGGCCAATCAAACTCGGACGATAGCTGGTTCTCTTGCGAAATCTATTAGGTAGAGCGTCATCCGAATACCCTCGGGGGTAGAGCACTGGATGGTAATGGGGCCCCACAGCTTACTGATCCTAAGCCCAAACTCGAAATACCGAAGAGTACTAGAATGAGGCAGACACACAAGCGGATGCTAAACGTCCGTTGTTGAAGAGGGAACCAACCCCTGCACTACAGCTAAGGCCCCCTAAATTCAATGGCTAAGTGGGAAAGCAGGTGAGAGAACCAAAACAACCGGAGGTTGGCTTAGAAGCAGCCATCCTTTAAAGAATAGCGTAAACAGCTCACTGGTCCTAAATAAGTTGTCCTTGCGGCCGAAGATGTACGGGGCTCAAGCCAATGAGCCGAAGCTTAGGATGCATTTATTGCATGTAAGGCAGATTCGTAAAGTGTGGACATAGTTCCAAATGTGTCCTTATCCTCCTTCGGTGAATTGGACACAGAGGAGCTTTCTGTGAAGCGGGCCTGTGAGGGAATCCGTGGAGGATCACTAGTGAGAATGAATGAACATGAAGTAAGCGACAAGAGTGTGAGAGACACTCTCGCCGAAATCCAAGGGTTTCCTGCTTAAAGCTAATCTGCCGCAAGGGTAAGCCGACCCCTAAGGGCGAGGCGAAAGCGTAGTCGATGGGAACTCAGGTTAATATTCCTGGGCCAGATGGAAGTGACGGAATTCTCGAAGGTAGTTTCATCCTTATCGGATGAATGGGCTGCTTAGAGGTTTTCCTGGAAATAGCTCCATCGTTAGATCGTACCCATAAAACCGACACAGGTGGATAGGTAGAGAATACCAAGGTCGCTTGAGAAGAACTTGTTGAAGGAACTCGCAAAAATACTCCGTAAGTTCGCGAGACACGGAAGGCCCGTCCTGGTAACGCAAGTACGGGCTGGGGGCCCACAAAACCCAGGGGGTGGCGACTGGTTTATTAAAAACACAGGGCTCTGCGAAGTCCGTAAGCGACGTATAACGGCTGACGCTGCCGGTGCCTAAAGGTTTAAAAGGAGGGGTGAGAGCTCCTGAATTGAAGCCCAGGTAAACGGCCGGCCGTTAACTATAAACGGTCCTAAGGTAGCCGAAATTCCTTGTCGGGTAAAGTTTTCCCGACCTGCACGAATGGCGTATACGACCTTCCCCCTGTCTCCACATAGACTCAGCGAAATTGGAATTACCGGTCAAGATGCCAGGGTTACCCGCGTTTAGACGGAAAGACCGCCCGTGCACCTTTACTACAAACTTCCCACACTGGCATTAGGCCGAACATGTGCAGGATAGGTGGGGTGGGCTTTGAAGCGTGAACGCCATGTGTTGCGTGAGCTCCCTGAATACCACCCCTTTTTCTGGCTGATGTCTAAGCCGCGGTCCGTTATCCGGATCCGGACCCTGTGTGGTGGGAGTTTGACTGGGGGCGGTACGCTCCTAAAGTCCTAACGAAGGCGCGCGAAGGTTGGCTCAGAGCGGTCGGAAATCGCTCGTTGAGTGCAATGGCAAAGAGCCAGCCTGAACTGCGAGACTGAGCAAGTCGAGCAGAGTCGAAAGACGGCCAATAGTGATCCGTTGGTCCCAAAGTGGAGGGCCATCGCTCAACGGATAAAAAGGTAACGCGGGGATAACAGCTTGATATGCCCAAGAGTACCATAAATCGAACGGCAAGTGTTTTGGGGCAACCTCGATGTCGGCTCATCTCATCTGGGGCTGGAAGCAGGTCAAGGGTACGGCTGTTCGCCGTTTAAAGAGGTACGTGAGCTGGGTTTAGAACGTCCGTGAGACAGTTCGGGTCCCTATCTTCCGTGGTGGTAGGATTACTTGAAGAGGAGTTGCCCCCTAGTACGAGAGACCGGGGTGAACGATCCAACTGGTGGACCAGTTGTTTTATGCAAAATAAGCAGTGCTGGGTAGGCTATGATCGGACAGGATAGACCGCTGAAAGGCATCTAAAGCGGGAAGCCCCCCTCAAAAACAGGTAATCCCTGAGAGCCGAGGTGACCACTCGTGATCGGCCAGAGATGTAAGCGTAGTAATACCGTTCAGTTGACTGGTACTAATTGCTCGATAGGTCTTGATTTTGATCCAGTAGAAGAAAGACTAATCTACTGAGACAAAAGCATACACATACAATCAGTTGATCTGACTTGGACATTTAGAGGTTTTACTCGGTTTGGTGGTCATAGCGTAAGCAAAAACACCCGATCCCATCCCGAAACTCGCAGTTAAGTGCTTACTGCGCCATGGTTAACTGCGTCTTAAGACGTGGGAGAGTAAGGTCACCGCAAACAGAAAACCTCTAAATAACTATCTCCTCTGCGATGAAAATAATAGCCAATAACATACTCATTGGCACCCGGCGCGGGGATGGAGCAGCCGGTAGCTCGTCAGGCTCATAAGCCTGAAAGGTCGTAGGTTAAATCCTACTCCCGCTAACCAAACTTTTAAACACACAAGCCGCACCCCAAATCAGGTCGCGGCTTTTTTTGGCTTCCCGCAAAGTCAACATCGCCAACAACTTAACCCTCCAGCAGCGCCGTGTGCCAGCCTCCGCAATCGTGACGGATTATAAATGCTGTCGATAATGCGAGCTGAAGGACTTCAAGCGCGCGATGCACAACATCCGGGTCGTTAAGGAATGTCGGAGATGTCCGTCCAATCGCCGCGCGGTGGAGTGCTGCTAAAGTCCCGGTGTGATCTCAATTAGGATCCTGAGCCTGAGTAGCCAGATCCAACCGCAATCTTTTTATAAAACGATGTCCAAAGAAACGCTCTACTATGAACGCCCCCTCTCGTGGGGACAAAATTTAAAAAACGGACCGCTGATGACGGATCTGGGAACGGCGACCAGGATCGAAGTTCCATCCTGTTTTTTTCAGGCCGATGACTCGCAAGGCGTGGTGCAAAGCTGCGAATGCCATACCTCAACTTCCCAGACTGGATCCGGAACCTATAAGCAAAACTCTGCCCGGGGTTCCATCACGGTGAGAACCAACGTGGAACCTTTGCAATATCCTGGAGGTTATCAACCCCAGATGCCGCAAGACACCGAAACAGGGAGCAAGCAGATCAAACTGCTACGCGGCCTAGTTGGGAGAAGAAATAACGATGAAAACGTCCTTGTTTAGCAAAATTTAACAATGGTATCTTCCCCTGGCGCTGGCCGCGCGTTCTGCCTGTTATCGGCGATGGCCTGATGGATGCAAGCGCCGCGCCGATTCTGAACATCCGCGCGGCCCTGCCAATAACTCACCATTCTGGGTGTTCATCCTCTGTGGCGAAGCAGCGACGCTCGACGGTGTGTTGCAGAAACCGGCACGTGGTGCAAAAGTCTCAATAAATGATGGCGTTTGGAGGGTTGGTTCCCTACGCGCCCTACTGACTGTTTCAGCCGAAGAAGAGGGCTTATGTGGCTTAACGGAAACGTCCTGCGGCAGTGGAAAGTCACCACAGTGGACGTACGAGACACCGGTGAGACTCTGAAAGATGAGCCGCCAAGGTGCGAACAGCTGGCGCAGTGTCGGTTCGCTCGCGCAATATGCTGCCGCGGTCCGTGGGCGGCATCACGGCAGGCCGGTATCCTCGGGGCGCGGCGGTTCGGCAGCAGTGAACCCACTGGGTAGAGACGGTGGACATATATCGAAAGCAAAACCCCGGTAGAAGACAGTGTTACCTTGAACGGGTGAATGTCGCGGTCGGTTGCGGCGTACCTCAGGACGTCGTCCTATACGAAATTCCTTCGCAGTCGAATACCGTTACGTTGACATCAATGGTCCCCCAGACGTCATCGTAATCCTCTGAAACCATGCGATCGGTAAGCGTTTACTCCGCTAATCTGGATCCTAGGACTTTAGGGGAGGCCCGGCAGTTTGCCCGGGCCTTTTTACGTTGCCAGCCAAGATGTCCCGAGGGGCGGTTGCCCTTTGTTAAAGCTAGGGTTGGTTCCGGTGGCAGAGCATTTGGTCACTATGTTGCCGCGTTAACGCGTGGTAGGCGCGCGCATATACAAGCTGGACTTGCTACGTTTCGCGCCGTCATTTACATTTAAGAGTCCCACCGTTCGACCAAGGCGACAAGGGTAAGCGCATCCCGAATTGGGCCGTTCCTGCTTGGACCTCTCGCGTGCGCACCATTCCAAAAAATCCAGAAAGCGCGTTCCATCCCATCTCCAAGCACAATGCGGCCCCCGCAAATGGCAGGCAGAAAATAAAGTAACGTAAAGAGGAGATCGGGGAATGAAAAACCGTAAATGAATTTTTTCTAGGTAACTTGCTTATCGGGATAGTGGTGCCCAGGAGAGGACTCGAACCTCCACACCGTTGCCCATAACTAAGCACTGAAAGCTAGCGCGTTACCATTCCGCCACCTGGGCAACAGGGGGGTTGGTGGGGAGCGTTTTATTGGCGGTGGGGCGGGGGTGTTCCAAATTGGATTCTCGCCAACAAAAACGAAAGTGACGAAGAATAATTGGCGAGGGGCGCGATTTGGGTTGCGCTGGATCGGCTTGGTGGGCGCACTTTGGCCGGAATTTGCTGCTTGTTTCCTCAAGGGGGGGGAATGTATCTGTTGCCCTAGATTTCTGGTCAGGGGTATCATCATGGCTAAAGCTGTCACGGTTTACGCGGTTTCCGGGTTTGTGGGGCGTATATCGTTCGCCGCTGGCATTGGCGGAATGGCGTGTGCGCGTTGCGGGCGTCGCCCGAACGAAGCGTTATTCGTGCGTACCTATGGCAACCGTTTGGGCATGTCGAACCGGCTTTTGCACATCCGCGATGAATGCATGCTGTGCGCGAATGTGTTGCGGGGCGCGTGCGTGGTGAACTGCGTTTGGGATCCTGGCCGAGGCTGGCAAGAACACCTTTGACTCGATTCAGGCTGACGGTGCTAGCGTATTGCGCGCCTGTCTGGCAGCCCGAAGGGGTGCAGCCGCTTGGTTCAGATCTCTGCCATCGTGCGAAATGCCGAGGCCCGATAGCGACTATGGCCAGACCAGGCGTGGAAGAGCCCGCGTGCTGAAATACATGACGATGCCGTTATTCGCTGCGCCCCTCGGATCGTGGTTCGGCCCGAGGATGACTTCTTCAACCGTTTTGCTGGTATGGACGCGATCAGCCCTG
>Ga0163217_1029565_pt1 | contig 17894 bp, 22 predicted proteins | sample SynspAceP_FD_185933 | JGI IMG/M metagenome (GOLD analysis project Ga0163217, IMG submission 185933) | Saline lake microbial communities from Ace Lake in Antarctica - Synechococcus sp. Ace-P (PacBio error correction) | ecosystem: Environmental > Aquatic > Non-marine Saline and Alkaline > Saline ...
AGAGAGAGATTCCCGACAAGATTGGGGTTCAAGGCCCCCCCTTCCTGGGGAATTGAAAAGTAAAAGCCCCCCCCAAATTCAAAAAAAAAAAAAATAAAGCGGCGGGCCAATAAAAAAATTTCCCCCCCATGGGGGGGATAGGGGAAAAAAGAAAGCCCCGCCTGGCAAAAAAAATTTGGAAAATGAAGGGGGCCAGCAAAAATCCGTTCCCGCCCATATTCCGATCAACGAGGAACCCGAATAAATTTGCCCCCGTTTTTCCGAACAGGCGGTAAGCCAATGGCAAACAAGCCCTGCCAGAACCGGCCACCCAACCAATTGACAACAATCTGCCCTTGATCAGTTAGGGGCGCCTCAACTGGACCCATGGCCCACATAGAACCAGATTTCAACTGTGTTGTAAATGCTCAATCGCCGCCTGGAATTCCTCTCGTCCGACAACCGGATTGGCCCCTTGACGGCCGCCCAAATAAGGGGCTTTTTCCACCGGCGGCGAGATTATTAAGTTGTTTGATCCAGCAGGAAATCCCGGCCCTCCAAACTTTCTGGAGGATGACCCGATTTGAGCTCCCGCGTCAGATCTTTGGTTGAACACGCGGCCCCGGAACAGGCCCGAACTCGGTGTCATTGCACGGCAAAGCTTTCGCTTTCTTCGCTGAAACTGAAGCACGGAACATGACCGGCCCGAAAAATCTTCCTCCGGGGCGATGCGGCAATATCGTCTGTAACAATGCGGCAAAAGAACGTTGGGTTCAATGTAAAATCCATTTTTGCCCCCATCGCACCGCTTTGCCCGCCGTTACCAGTCTTTGCACCTTCGGATTTTTGCAATCTCGATGTAACCCAGAACCTTGTCCCATCTGCGCTTTCGTGACCATCCGGTCCCCATCTTGCGTCCTCTTCATCCCATGGGGATCACGCCAGCCCCGTATCGCGTTTGGTACGTGCTGCCCAGTCCCGCATCCAGAAATGCAGGAAGAATGCCATCTTTGTACAAACACCCCGCGTGCCCGTTTGGAGCAGACCTGCGACCAGAGGAGTAGAAATTGCCCAGCATGCCCCACCGACCGCGTTCTCAATATCTTTGCAATCGTCGAAGACGAGAAAGGGGGTGATTTTGCCCGCCAAGCTCCATGGTTACATGTTTTTCACAACCGGCACCTGCAGCAAAGCATAAAACCTTTTGCCGGTGGGAACGCGATCCTGTAAGAGACACTTTATCGACGCGCCGATCAGACACAATGCTGACCCCACATCGCCAAGAACACTGCACTACATTGTAGAGCCGCCTGCTGGCAGGCCGCCTCCACCATAATTTCCAGCAATCTTCAAGGCGCAATAGCGGCGTCGTTTCAAGATGGTTTGAAACACCACGGCCAATTGCCCGCAGCAAGCGCAAGGAGCGCCTTCAGCAAGGCAATCTGCGTTGGGTAATTCCAGGCGCCGAATGCCGACGCAAACACCAAGTGGGTTCACGGATGTGTAGACAAATCCTCCCAAAGCGGGAATGTGTTCAACCTGTTATGTGGCTGCAAAGGCCACCGAAAATACTCCAAACGCAATCCGCCGCCCGAATGTGGCATCCGCCACGAGTTTCCTGCAATGGTTTGGCTCGGTGTCCAATGTTCCCCAGCGTGCTGAGGTCGCGGGTTTGGCGATCACGGATCATGTCGGCGGCCTCTGCGCAAATATTGCGGCCAGCGCCTCCTGTACCCACTCGTCCGTGCCCAGGATTTCTGAGCCGCTTTTTTGGCAGCGCTTAGCAGCTCCTGAATTCAATGATGGAAAGGCGTCGCCGGAATGCACCCGTCGATCAAGCTCTCCCACTGGGCCCGGATAAATGATAATCAATCGGTGTTCCTGCCGTATCCTTTCCGACATAGAACACATTGATAAAATGGCTGGGCTGTTTGGTTTGTGCTTTTCATAGGTCAAGTCTTTTGCGAAATTATGTCAAAAAATATTGGCTGGTCAACTGTGAAAATCCCAAAACCGCCTGTTTTGTTTTTCTGGCCGAGTTTGCAAATGCAGATACTCAGCCAACTGGTGCAATTGTATCCAGACGACTGGGGCCGCAATATCCTGCAGCGCTTTGGCGATGTAAGAATCCGTCAATCATGGCCCGCCAGTCCCTGTTGCAATGTGTTCTGCCCGACTGGGATCTGTGAGCTGCATCAGGCTGAATACAAGGTTTGGAATGCAAGCGTCGTGCAATAGACCCTGCAGCAGGCGCTGCGCTTGTTTTGAATTTTGTGCCTGAACATAAAGGAAAGCCATGCAGCAACCACTTCAGGTGCAAATTGCGCGGGTGGAAGCTGGCAGTGATGATGGCTTCCAATCGATCCAGCGAATCGTTTACCGAATGAATAATTCATGCGCACATGCTCGCCGAATATTTTCATCAGAATATGGCGCATGGCAGCCAGCAAAATCTGATCTTTTACCGGCCAAGATAAATGAATGCGCCAGGCACTTGAAACGCCCGCGCGCTTTGCAATGCGGCCCACAAGTGACGTCCAGCGAAACCGATTTCACCCGATTTTCCAGAATGGTTGGCATGATCAGGGGCCCTGTCGGCGAATGGGGCTCATTCCGACCTTGGGCAATTTCAAGTCCCTCGCTTGGTGGCTCTTTTACGGCAAAAAGAGCGGGGGCTTGCCTATGTTCAGGGAATTGTTTTTAAATTGACTCGTCATAAAAAAAATCGGAAACGTCATGCAAAAGGTGAGCTCAGACCAGACTCTGGTCCGTTCACCAGCTGAATCATCAATCGAATAATTCTAAGTCATAAGGGACCCACCATGAAAAGATTTTTTCAAAACCACAGCAAGCCAAGCAATTTTGGGTGCTTGGCACGCCTTTTTCCACAGCCGTACAGGCAATTGTGACGCGTTACTTTCTCCGATGGTGGGTTTGGCACAGATATCACCGCCACAACTGCTGCCAACGACCGTCCTGCTGGATGCTCTGGCTATGAGACAGATGTGAAATCTGGTCCGTGCCGGTGACATATAACCTCCCATGGCACGCGGCGAATTGATGTCTTCCTGGGCAACTGGATGCCAACCATGGGAAGCCATATTGCCCCTTACCGGTGAAGCCAAAAAACCGTTGATACGGTCCGCGAAACCTGGAAAGGCGCAAAAATATTACGCTTGCCACGAAGCCTGCAGCGCAAAGCTTGGCATTTACCGGACTTTTGCCAGCATCGGCTTACGCATGCAACATGGAATGCTCTGGAAGGAAAAAAATCTACGGCATCGAACCAGGCAATGATGGCAACCGGCTGATCATTGATTAAGATTGGAAGCGATGCTTTGGCCCTGAAGGACTTCCGAACGTTGCTGAAATCCTCCGAACAGGGCATGCTGGCGCAGGTTGGCCGGGCAGAACAAGCGCGACGAGCCTGTTGATTTCTCGGCTGGGAAAGCCTCACCGATGAAACGCGAAATTTTCGAACCTGGGACCCTATCTGGCAGCGGCCGATGGACCATTTTGGTCCGGATTTTGGTGGCGCAACAGTAATATCACCACACCCAGCGCTGGCTACGTGGCAGAATGCCCGAATGTGGGCAAATTGCCCTCTCCAACCTGAAATTCACGTTGGCCATGGAAAATGAAAATCAATGGGCGCATTCCTGAATGACAGTGAAGATCCTGAAGATGCAGCTACCTACATGGCTGAAAGCCAAATGCAGATGTGCTGCTGGCCTGGCTTGACGGCGTCACCCCCAAGATGGCAGTGATGCATGCTGCTGTAAAAGCAGAACTCGCCTTTAAGACCAGAGTCGAGGTTTAAGCTCTAAAAAATATGGCCTCCCAGTTCCTGATCAAGGGATCGGGAGGCTTTTTCATGTAATTCTTATTGGCGGGCTTAAAGACCTATGGAATGGCTGACGGCAAACAAGATTCCGGTCGGAAAAAGACCGCCCGATCCGTATTCGACTGGTTACAGGCCCAATGGTGCCTGGTTCCTTTGATGGGCCTGTGGCCGTGGGTCTGGAAACCCCTCATCGATGGTATCCTCCTTGGGTGTTGCAGACACCGCATCCGCTGATCATCATTGCAATTCCTTTGTCGGATTGACCTGGTATCTACGTTCCTTGAAAACCCTGTCTGCCCCTCATTTTCCCTCGTTTCTGGTTTATTCTCAATCAGGAATTAACTTGGAAGAAAACCAACAGAAAAGCCTGACGCTGGTTCTGTCTGCCTGTGTGGTCCCTGGGTATGGGCCTGTTGGCGTGGCCAATTGCATTGCGAGCCGCGCAATAGGGCCAAACCTTTATCGCTTCATGCGACCGGTCTGGATTTGAAATGCAAGACCTTGCCAACCTTCAGTTTATCTGATTCCGGCGATTGTCTTTTCGGCATCGGGAAATGGTGCCAGGGCCTTATGCAACGGTTTATTTTTTGTGTTGCCCGCGCCCATTCGACTGACCCATTTTGGGCGTCCTCTTTCACTCCGCAAGCCCATGCTGGAAGCCCGCCTGTGCTTTTGGCGCAACTGGTTGGAGAAAATTGGGTGAATGTTGGAATTCCCTATGCGGTGGCCCGCAAATCATGGCGGGGCTTAAACCAAACGATCATGCCTTGTCGCTATCGATGGTCGTTATTGCAGCGCTTTGTGGGCGCTGATGGTTTGGGCGTTCCCGGTGGTTCGGCGATAACCCAAGTGAACGCTGGCGCTCGCTTCGAAGTTGGGATTTGTCATTGTTATTGTCGCAATCATGCTGGATCGCATGCTGCCGAGTGGAGCGCCGGCAAATGAACAATGCTGTTGAATTCGATGCGGTTTCCAATTGTTTTTCCGGGTCAAACCCGAAAAGTGCTTCTGCCGGCCATGGATGAAGAATAAGACCCGACCGAGGTACAAGAAGCTGAAGGCCAGCAGGGTCCTTGGCGTACATGATTGCTCTTTGGACGTGAAAGCCGGCGAAATTCTTGTTTTGATGGGGCCTCTCGGGTTCCCGGCAAATCAAACCTTGCTGCGCGCCGTTAATGGCCTCATCCGGTGTGCGTGGAATCTGTCGCGTCAAATGAATGGTGATCAGAATGGTTCGACATCAACCTCTGCCGATAAAGAAGACACTGAGACCGGATGCGGTACCTGTCCCCAATGTTTGCCAAATGGTGTTTCCAGCAGTTCGTTTTGTTGCCCTGGCGCAAGTGTGCGGGAAAAATGTTGCCTGGGGCCTGGAACTCGGTGGCATTGAAAGTGGCCGGAACGCAACAGCGTTCGACCCCCAATTGGCGTTGTTGGGTCTTTCTGTTGGGCCTGAGCGCAAGGTTAGGGGAACATGTCCGGCGGGCAATTGCAGCAAGCGAGTCGGTCCTTGCCCGGGCATTTGTGACGGAAGCGCCAATCTTGTTGATGGACGAGCCATTCTCTGCGCTTGACCCTTTGATCCGACACGCCCCCAGGATGAATTGGCTGGAATCTGCAAAGCAGTTTGAAGCGCACGATTATCTTTTGTCAGCCATGAAAATCTGGATGAAAGCTTTCAAGATTGCGATCGCAAATTGCCATTATGGAAGGTGGTCGGATTATCCCAGTGCGGCACGGACGCAAGAGATTTTTTCAGCACCGGCTAATGACTATGTGGCGATTTTGTGGCCCATATGAACCCGCTCAAACGTGCTGCTGCAAGAACATATTATGCACCCTGTTTACAGGCAATGCACCGACGGTTGACGGTAACCGGTCAGGAAATGATTCCAGAACGTTATGGAGCTTGCTGAAAACAGGCGGCGATGCTGTCGGGGTGGAGAAAAAGATGGCGTGAATCGTTGGGGCAAATCACTTCGGAAAATATCCTGACGGCGTTGCTGGACCCGCGGTGGAGAAGTGGATAGATAGCAGCCTGGGGGCCTGAAGCCCGCAATTTCCCGTAACTTTGCTATTCGCGGGATTTGGCCTTTGTGCTGCCCTGTTTCCGTTCCATTGCGTCGTCGCGCCTGTATTCCTCCGGCCAGCGTGAAAAATTTGATAAGGATAATACAGCTGTTATCTCGGCGTCCGCTCAGACGTCTTGTAAGACAGGCATAGCGCTTTCGTAGCCGTCAAGCCCCGCAAAATTTCAGCCAGTCCGTTATTTGGTAATTCCGAAAAGCACGTCCATCAGTGTGTGCCCGTGTGCCCGGTTTCATCATGTGGGTGGCGCAGGCAAGAAGGCGTCTTCGCCCGGGAACTGCGCCAATTCGGTTGGCCTTCCAGGTTGTCACCATGGCAGGAACGACAATTGGAAGCAATAGACTGCGCCGCCAAAGCTGAACTGTGGCGTTATCTTCGGGACGAAAAGGCCGTTTGGAGGCCAAACATAAATGTTTCCGCCTCCCAAAACCAGTATTGTGGACCAACAAATTATATGTCCGGCTTTTACACCCGGCATTTTTAACCGCGACACAATCTCTGAATTGGAACCGCAACGCGCTGTAAAACAGATCAACACATCCTGATTTGATCATGCGCACGCAAAAGCCACTTGAAACCGATTTGCCGATTGTCCAGTAAAATTCCGGCGTGCCATGAAATGCGGTACAATGTGTCCTTTGTTTGCCCTCAAATATATACAAGCGCAGCGCGCACCAAAGCGGATTGTCCTAGTCCGGGCTGGCATCCCGCCATTTATGCAGCACTGTATTTGCTGAGCGCTCGGGGCGTCTTGGCAATCATCTCTTCAGGCGGCGTCCATTGTCGCCATGGTCGTTTTTCCAGGCAACCCTTTGCACGACCGCCCATGGCGAAACCTGCCTTTGCCCAAGCCCAACCCCGTACCGCATTGCTTTGCCGTCAGGTTCTACAAGATGAGAATAGTGCGACGACGTTATTTGACGATGATCGTCCCGACCTTTTCATCGGTGCGATAAACTAACGCGGCGAAAACGCCTAGATTGAGATGGTACCTTGTTCAGATCAATTTCCGGGAATAGGAAATTTTTCACTAGTAAGTGGCCCATACAATCGACCGCATAATTGCCGAAACCCGCCTCCTGTATCGCCCGCGCTATCATTTGTGGCTGTTTGTAGCAGCCCCGAACCGCAAGGCCCAAAAATACTGGCCTTCCCCGCCACCAAAGGCGTCGCCGGGATGGCGTGCGTGCTTGATTGGTCAATCAAAATTCCATATTGCAACTACCTTTTGCGCCGATCCCTGACGCGTTCATAAAGATCTTCTACATGCGCATTGATCATGCGCACGCATCCACGGATACGTTTTTTCCATGGACACGGCTCAGTTGTTTCGCATGTATCCCGAAACAGCGTATCACACGCCATTACAGATGGAGATATAAGGCCCTTTGCCCATAGCGGGTGTTGATAGCCGCCAGGCAAAGCCACCTTGCATATTTTTTGTAACGACGAAGGATCAACGCCGGATCATATTCGCCGTGGTGTCCAGCGCGGCCATTTGGCTTTTCGGGCCATCGTGCTGACCCGTTAAAGGCCAGGCAGCTTTTGGCCAAGCCCAACCCGTAAACGTCGCGCACGGCCACGTCCCGGTGACGAGGTACAAAGGGAAAATGTTTGCGCTGTCGAACCACAATTGTTCCACAACCGGATATCCCTTTGAAACCGCACATTACGTGGCTTGATTTAGAAGTTCCCAGTCGGAAAGTTTTTTCGTTTGGCAGCAAGAGCTGGCAGCGGTGCTGTCCGCAACAAGTGCCGAAAAGCGAGTATGAAGGTTACGTCTTGTTGTAAAGCATGTCATGCCCTCATGAATTGTCTAAGAAAAAAATGCATCTCATGGCAGAAAGCAAAAGATGCGCGTTTTAGCTTTTGAGACAATTCAGGCAATTGGAGGTCGAAAATACGCGGTGTCGAAAGGCTGGCATTGAGCTGGTCGCCGGCCTCAATAGGAAGGGATGGTTCCGCCCGAACAAAGAACTCTGGATTAAAGCCGCATTTGTAAAATGAACAGTCCTCGAACTGCAAGGCGCATTAACTGTTGGACGTTTTATAACCTGCATCGTCTTCGCCGCAACATTTCTTGCTTGCGTTCACAATGGCACCCGCTGCCCGAGACAATGGAAACGTCCCCTTGATCAGTATCTGCAATAGTTTCCTGAGATGTCCTGAGGGTTAAGTTTGCAACGCTGTTCCGCTGTCAGGCCAACCAATGGGTGCCCGACAAACAAAAGCCAACAGCAGAAAAACAAATCAATTTCCTCATAATTCTCTCATACAGAACCAGCAAAAAAATCCCAGTCCAGTTCCGATCACCATGCCGTGAGGTCAGTTTAAGGGCTAGGGTGGCGGAAACCTTATGGATGGTGGAAATAGTCGGATCGGTTTTGGTTTGAGACTAGGAAGCAAAAGAAGCAGGAAGTCCCTGAAGACTTTCAAGTCTTTGCGACGCGGGCTACGGGCAAGCAGGCCCGATCCTTGATGGACAGAAAAATGACTGCGACCTTTGCGGCGTCCCCAAAGCGGCTTGACCGGGCAGAAAGCCCGCTCTGCGCGCCATTTCCTTGCATCTCTTTGCCATTTGTTCTGATATTATCGGCCACCCTAAAGGGGTCCAGCACCTAAGCGCCAACCTCAAACCAGTGTTCATTCCGGCAGCCGCATGTTTCCAGCAATGTGAACAGTGGGCAACAAGCATTTGCCAGGATTGTCAGCCAACAAAGGCAATTTTAGGTGGGTCTGTTTGGGCCGATGAGAAGGTGTCGCGCCATGGCTTTCCCTTCATCCCGACGTCACTTCCGCTTGCGCTCCAGAACAACGGAAAATGATGCCCGTGATAATGCATGGCAATGAAAGAAAGGCTTGTGTTGTTAACCGTGTCCAGAATGATTGTGTCAATTTCGCTGGAAACTGAAAAGAAGGGCGCATCCGGCCAGACTTGGCGATACCGTTGAAAGCCCAAACCTGTCCTGTGCTCCTGAAATCCGCTCTTTCCAGCTTTTTGCCTTATAGGTGATGTCGCCGCATCCTCCATGGGCAAAAACCGCCAGTCATAATCCAGCTTTGAAAAACGCGTGCATTTTCAAGTCCGGTTCTTGCAGGTCGTTCAAAATCAGCGCAGGCATTTGTCCACTTCAGACATCCCCCAGTGCAGGTATTGGCGAAGTGTTGTCCGACCTTTTCCAGATATCGAAACTGGCAACCGAGATGCCCTGTCCAACGCTGAGACTCGTCCAGTTTCATTGGAATCCTGATTCTGGACCACCAAATAAATCGACCCCTTTGCGCGGGGCCAAAGCAACAAACGGCCTGATAAAAGGTACATTCGGTAACAGCTGGCAGGCTTTGACCATCATAGGCAAGAAATTTTTTGCAACAAAGTTTGCTTTGTATCAGTTCCGCACGCGGGGCATTGGATGTGTTATCAGCCCGTAATCTGTATGAAAATTCATTCGCGTTAGTGCGTAGTTTAGGTTGGCTCTTGCCATTGACGTGAGCCAATTGCCGAGGCGTCCACGCATGGCTTGCCAATCCATCATTGAGGCGCCAAGGCTGGCAAGTGGTCAAAATTTTTTGCGCTTTGGTCCAGCCGCCAATCATCCGCAGAACCAGTGTCCGGTTCGTGCCTCGCCGTCCCCCCGAAAATCGGAGGTGTCGCCCTCGACGATTCAGAGCCGCCAATAGAGAACCAACGAGCAACTGATTCCAGCTTCTGTGTTGCCGGCGTGATACCAATAGGTTTCCAAGCATCCGGCACAATGAAATATATTCAAAGGTGGCACGGGGCTCCCACGGCTTTTTCTGTGTCCAAGCCGAAACGCCATCCATGTTCGTTAGCAATGCGAATGCCAATCCATGGATTCGAATGTTGCCTTCTTCAAAAGCTTGTTAACAGCCCGGACTTTCACCCGATCCTCCAACGTTTGGACTCATTGATTTCAGGCCCCCGGGTTGTGGAAACATTTGGTAACTCCAAAAAATGAGTCAGGCGGCATCGCCTGAATAGAGTTTTGTTTGCGAAAGGGCCAGCAATTTTCGAGAAACCCATCGGATGCTACCGACCGCTTTGAAAAACTGGGGCCTGGGCGGAGGGCAAAGCCCAAAACTTCCAAGCCGCTGGATTGAAGAAAAGATCCGTCCTGTTGGGACATGATATCTACTCCTGGTTCCAATCCAATAACAAGAAAATTGGCAATGCGTTCAGGATCATCTTGCGAAAGGAAAGCGTGTTCCATCCCGCACACACTTTCGCCCATTGATCCGCCAAATGTATCTCCATCCGCAGACACCGGTCGCAAGGCATAGCCAGAGATTTTCCGTCCAGCCAATTTTCCATAAGCGCGGCGGTGGGTGATGGGTGGCGAATTTTCCGCCGCCGGAAGTTGGGGTTTCCGCCTTCCATGTAAATCTAAGTTCTTGCTGCCGTGCCGCCCAACGTAAATTTCGGGGCGTGTGGGCATGCCGCCACAATGTGCGGGACCTTCGACAATATATTTCCCCCGATTCCAGACATCATTTTGGCCCTTCGATTGGTCTGAACCCGTTTGGTCCAAAACAGACGCACGCCAACAAAATTTTCAACACCGCCCGCGAAAAAATTGAAACGGAAACACGAACATCCTGATCCCTCGAAGGCCATTGCCGCTGCGGCACCGTTTGAAAGGCCCAATCCAAAGGTCCTGCAACATCCTGATCGCTAAACTTTCTATAATAACGGATAGGGAAAGGCAAGGGTATAAGACTTCCATCGGGAGAAAACACCCTGCCCGCACAGCCTTCGCGGAAAGTCTCAAGGGGTCCAATCCCCGATACCGTGTGTCTTACAGTGGTTCAGATTGGGAGAGTAAAAAGTGGCCAAAATCCGTTTCACAAAGCGCAACCTACCGCCCCGCCATGGTGCACCACCATTTTCCTGAGTCAGTATGGCATGCAATGCAACCGGACATGCGCGAGATAGGCGCCCCGGTCTTGCGTTGCCAGTCATACCGGTTAAATTAGCGTTTCGCCGATGGGCCCAAGCCGTCAAGCCGCCACCAGCCGCCCGGTTAAACACCAGGGCGCAAATGCAAAAAACAATCGGTTTTTGCCATGCCGTCAAGTTTCTTTTCGAACGAAATTTTGTGTGCAAGGAAGCGCAAGGTCTGCGCAGCATATTAAACACACCATCGGCAGGCATCGATGCCAATTCGCTGCGTCTGGCAGAATCGCCGTGAACCAGCCATCATTTGAAACCAGTTCATCATATCGCCAGAAAAGACATCCATGTCAACCCGGACGAACATCAATGCTATCTGTGCCCCATCTCACCCGGCAAGCCGGAGCATTTCCGGATGCCATAAGTCCATGTCAGCGGAACGCTTGCCAGCCCCACGGCCAAGAGCCTCAGCCTCATGGCCAGGACCCTCAAATTCCTCCCAGTCCGACCAGATTTGTCGGACCGCGCCTCAGAACGGTTTTCATCAAAACTGTCCTCGGGAAAAAGCTTGTATGCTGTCCCTGCGTGCTTTTGGATTTGGGGGCGCATTCCCTTTCGCACAAGCTCGGCGTCAATAGCCGCGTCCTCCCCGCATGATTTCGTCCAGGGATTTTGTAACTTTGCCAGAGTGCCCATGGCATCCATGCGTTCTTTACAACGCCTGTCCGCGCCGTTATGCGCATACGCCGCCGCTGATAATAATCAATGCGGGCCCGCAACCGCCGAAACCAAAATAATCTTAGTTTTCAAATGTTTTAGTCCTCGTTTTTTTCCAAAAGTGCTTGGCCGGTCAGGCCGTTGTATTTGTGCTTTCTGGAATGAGAAGCGAGTGGGGGAGGGTTCCAGCATGGCCCAGAACCCATAATCTGGAAGAGAGGTCCGATGGGTTATGAAATTGCCTCTGTGGCAAAGCAAGCCGATTTTCGACCCGCCAATCCAGCGCAAGTATGTTGGAGCCGCAATGTAGCGTGCCAGCATTGAAATCTTCGTAAATCTTTGCATTGGTGAAAATGACTGTGGCCACTGGGATTCACCACAGTCTCGATTTGGTGTCCAAGGGACGTTGAGATGTGAATGCTGATGCGCGTCATCGGCAAAATTTGCCTGAATGCGAAAAAAGAAAACTTCGCCAGTAACCAATGAACAAGCTGCACACAAGCAACAAAACCCCTTGCAAAATGGTCAGTTTTAAATCCCGTTTTGCGCGCTGGTAAAAGAAGCGCGCACATAGGTTGTTATTTTTCCAACATCCGGTTTCAGTGACACTCCTCAACCGGTGGCAAAATCATCCAAAAAGCGCCAATGATGCGCCCTGACACCAAGCTTTGCAGCCCTTTTGAAATGCAAATATCTGCATGAGGGAAGGCTCGTACAGCAACATGGACCAGCGCGGTGCTATGCCATCCCCGCCCTGCGGGCATCCGCTCCGGAACTAGGCGCGCAACTCTTGTCGAAATAAACCACCGGCCCGCGTTTCTGCGGCCATTGACTGAAAGGAACTGTTTAACCTGTGGCCAATGGTGCACCGGATCCGCTCTTGGAAGACGGGGCCAGAAGCCACCAAGCGGACAATCGGCGATTTGCAAATCCCCGATCAGAACAATGATGGTTTGCTTGTTTCAAAAGTGCTTTTTCCTCCCCGGCTAGATCATCAATGAATCGGGCAGGCTGGCCGATAACATCTCCATGCAGTCGTTTAGCAAGCGCCCCGACAATGTCGCTTTCAAGTGATTCCAGTTATATAGAGCAATTTACGGTCCAATTTCGCCGATTTTTGTCGAGCGCCAGGCGTTTGAACATCAGCGGCCTGGCACGTTCTTCATCTTCGTACAGCGAGAGCAGCAATCGCAATTCTTCAATCGAAAAGCCAAGACTTCTGAGCGCTGCCAAAAATCGCAAGCCGATGCAAGTCGGTTTCCAGAATAGGTGCGATACCCGTTCTCAGCGCGGATCGGTTTGAAGGAAGTTCATTCCTCATAGTAGCGGATGGTTTTTGCTGGCCAATTGCCGATGCTGTGACGCCTCTCCGATGTTTTCATATGCAAACCACCTTCAAACCAAATTGGGTGTTAACCCTTGGGACTTTTCAAAGTTCTAGTCGGCGCAAGCCGCAGCGCGTTGGAAATCACGGATACCGAAGACAGGCTTCAATTGGAGCCTGGCAGCATGGGGAGAACAGCCAGGGTGGCCCGTCCAGAGGAATATCCAAGCAGCCTGGGTGCCGACACTGTTATAGGCCAACGCGAAAAAACAGATTTCTGCTTGATGTTGCTAATGGTTGAGAACCGCCAAATTCCGGGCTTGGCTATTCGGCAAGGTCTCCGCGCAAAAAACGTTGATACCGGCGGTTTCAATGGCAACATCTGTGCCCGTTCCCATGGCAATGCCACATCCCGCTGCCGCCAGGGCCGGGGCATCATTCACGGTGCCTGCCATAGCCACAATATGGCCCTTTGCCTGCAGGTCATGCCAATCTGCTGCCTTGTCTTGCGGCAGAAAACACCAGCCCACGAACTTTCGTCAATACCAAGTTCGTTTGCGAACGGACCGCAGCTGTGATTTCATTGTCGCCAGTTCCAATGATGGATGGTCCAATACCTGGCCGCATGAAGCGCCTTGATCGCATCATGCGTGCTCGGCCTTTATTGTATCAGAAAACCGCAAATCAAACCGGCAGGCGGTTATCGGAGAGACTCGCGTTGGTGACTCGCGAAGGTATCCGCCTGTTGCTCCACCAAATGGCCGCATCTGCACCGGTTTCCTGAAGCATCGCTTTGTTTTCCAAAGGGGTGGACGTTGACGTTCGACGATTTTGCCGACAACAACCTTTCCCTGTGACTGCCTGAAAAGTCCCTGTGCGTTTGCAGCGCGATATTCCCTGCTTGTGGCTCCTTCGATAATTGGATCGGCCAAGGATGTTCACGCTTTTTGTGATGGCGAGCCAGCACGGTGCTTCATCCGCAATCGGCAAAGTGGTACGCATCGGTCAAAAACCGGTGTTCCATTTGTCACGCGTACCGGTCTTTGTCCACGATGAACCGTGCGAACTTTGGCCAAGCGTTCCAAAGCGCCTGAGGCTTCCTTTGATCAGGACACCGGGCCTGGGCCCCCTGCGTCCCCCGTTGCGGTCATGAATCGACATGGGGGTTGCCAATCCCAAAGCGCAGGGGCCAAGGCGATGATCAATAACGGAATACGGCCGAAATGATGGCAAATACAAAAGGCCGGCTCAGGCCCCAGGATCATGCCACCGCGACAAAGCCCACAATCGCTATCAAGAACAACGGTCGGCACAAAGTAGGAAAGCACCTTGTCCCGGCCAAGCCCTTGAATAAGGGGCCTCGGGAGCGCTGTGCTTGAAGAGACCATCTGGCACGATTTTGGCCCGGGTGTCTCGACCGCCAACATGACTGGCTTCAATAATCCAGACCTGCCATTCTTGTTCAACCGTTCCCGCCGGACCCCTGTCCGATTGTTTATTGTTTTGCATCGGCAGTGGGTTCGCACGGAGATCATGCTTTCCATCAACCGCAAGAAGTGCCTTCAGACACAATGCCATCGACCAGGAATGCTTGAGCAGGTGTTACGCGCAGACGGTCAACCCTTTCCAGAAATGTTTTTGCCACGGAGCGTCATACTCTGATCCATCTGCATTGATCCGCCGGCCGTTTTGGGCGCAAGGTCCAGCAAGGCCTTGATGGCATCGCCGTGCGGTCCACGCGCACAGCAATTCCAAGACCTGACCAAACAAAAAATCAGGGCTAATGATGACAACGCTGCCTCAAAGAGACGGGTGCATGGCCCGGCCGTTTTTGTGATTTCCTGCGGGAACAGGCCGGGCGCAAGCACAGCAAAACAAGACTGTAAAGAAGCAGCCCCGACCCCAAGCATGATCAGGGGTCCAACATATTCAGATTCCAGGTGGAGTCCAGCGCGCTTTGGAAAAGGGGGGGGGACCACTGGCGTTGGGCCAAAGCCAGTTCCGGGCTTGTTTTTCTCTCCAAATCCAATGACGGATCGGCAGCCCAACCATCGCCCCATGGTCAAGAATCAACAACGGAATGGGCAGCCGCGAATGCTTCACCCAGAGGCGACGGTTAAAATCTTCCAAGTTCATGGTTCGAGACCAATCTGATACATCTGGAGCTCCAGAGCTGCCAACAGATCGGGCAGGTGCCAAGGGCCTTCCCTGGATCACCTTCCCGGGTTGGGCAGGTAAAGAGCGCAGTCTTTGGAACCGGCTTTCTGCTTTCGTTTTGTGGTTGCCCCGAAAGAATAGAAAACAGGGTCTGCCTCAAACCGGTCCCTTTGCAGGAAACTGGGGCTTGGCATGGTAAGTCTGTGCCAGCATGAGCAAAAAACTGGGCTTGCCGGCTGTTAGTGGTCTGCCGCCGGGTTAATCTCTATTCTGTGCTGTTCAGCTTCAGGTCATGCATGCCCGGCAAGTTGCGCTGTGTTGATGGTCCATTTTGTTCCTGAAGGTGCTATATCGCGGTGGCTTGGGGGGGAGGTCAGGCATTTGTCTCATATAAGAAGCCTATAAAGGCTTCCAGCTACAGGAAGGTCAAGCTCGGCCCGTCATTTGGTCCTGTTCAGAGAAATTTCTTTATTTTGTGATTGTTGTGGCGAAGCCGCTAGTCTTATTTCGGGCTCAGAACCCAGATAGGGTTTTGCCAGAATTGGTTCTGAAATGTACGGGTTAATGCAGACCAAAGAGATTAGAATCTTGTTATTTTTGATTGGCGATGGTGTTTTTGCGCGTTATCAGCTCGAAAATTTATGATCTCCACCAACTGTCAGATGTGGGAGTGTCGGTAAGAATTGAAAATACTTTCCAAGGCGCTTGGTTCTGGGGCGCAGCTTTTCCCAAGTGGTGAAATCTGTTTCGCAATACTTTTTGATGTCGTCCTGAGCCCGCTGATTTTTGAAAGCCTCTTACAGACGCAGAAATTGTTTAAAAAGGCTTTCAGCCTCGGAACTAAAGGCGACCGAAGGTGTGGCTGAGATTCCTTGGCAATCTGTCCCAAGCCAACTTGGTGTCGCCACAAGCAGCACACTCCTGAAAAGGGTGCGTAAATCATTGAATTGACTGGATTGGCGCAATTAACTCGGCAGGGATGTATTTTACCGCATCGGAAAGTAAAAATATGCAAAAGGCCGGCTCGAGTCCTTGTTTTTCCATCGAGCCACAAGGAATGTGGATCCCGAGAAATGTCTGGTAATCGAAGACAGTCTGCTGGCATGGACAGGGGTTGCAGCCCGGGTGGGCCATGAGTTGGCGTTTTACCGGCGCGTTTTGCGGGGGCTTTGCGCAAAGGACCATGACAATGGTTCCTGATTGCGGTTTTTTTGACAATTGGTCAAAAATTCTTTGAAATAGGCGCCACCACCTAAAACAACAAAAACACCAGTATGGGATATAAGTTGTCCGCTATCCGACAACGAAACCAGCCCGCCTTGACGAGGCAGCACGGGCAGGTGGTATAACTATCGCCGAAACACGCCAGGACGAGATTGGGCGCCGTAGCTGGGGCGTTTCCAGACAATCTGCACAAGCGGCTTGTTTTCACTGGGGCGGTTAGTGCGCCGTCTCACATAAAAGTTCGTGTGAAATACATCCGATTGCGAAATGGTATGGAGTTGGAGCGAAGCTTACCGAGCGGTCAAAATCCTTCTGGGATGTGAGGTGGTTTTCCCACGGACCCCCGATGCGCCCTGCATCCCATGGTGGTATCGCCCCAGGCCAGGAGGCTGGCTGAAATGGAGCGGCCCACCTGAAAATCCAATCATCCCAGATCATTGCAATTGGAACGGTCCGTGCGATTGCGTGCCTGTGTCGAGCCATTGCCCACCATAGGAATTGTCCAGCACCGAATCGTCTCGCTGCTTGGCAACATGATGTCTGACAGGTCCGCCAACGGCCTATAATGTGAGTCATTCCGCATGGCTTGATCGGGTCACGAGCCCAGATTTCCCCGATGCCATTGCCGGTTGTTTGCAAATTCGCATGAAAGAAAGACGCTTTTTGCAACACCCCAGGAGCCAGTTCAACAATATTTTGGATGTGTCACTTTTGGATAGGCCTTGGGCAAATGAACGAAAAATGCTTCAGCCTTGTAAGTAGATGGTTTTTTTGTTGGACAAGAAGAAGAAGGCAAGGTCCCTCTCAGTCGTAAAATTGGTGCGGTCGGGGAGATCAACAGTTTTTGACAAAGGAAGGCATAAGCTGATTGGACGGGCTTATTAATGACCGGGGTGGCAACGCTCCGCTTTTTCCCGATCAAGGAATCAACCCGGTTTTTGGGCATCGGCCGTGGGGGGAAGCCAAGGTTGATGCAAATCTGGGGGGCAATTGCGCGGGGCGGCCTGAATAAATTCCTTTATCACCATGAGGCTAGCGGCTGAGATATCTGCTTTTAGCAAATAGGAACAAACCCTGTGGGCGGCACCTTGATCCAAACCTCAATTCTTTTAAGATGTGCTCTGGCGGGTAAAGTTTTCGGCCTCCCTATTGACACGTTAGGGATATCATGAATATTGCCGTTCTATAACCAAATGCTCAAGCGGTCTGGGACTTATGAAACTTTCGAGTTGCGTATCTGCGCTGCCCTTGTTGGCGTCGCCGGCTCCCTGGGGGCCGAGACAAATCCAACAATTGAACCGTAAAACAACGATTCCGGTAAAAGCTGTCCGGCGAATTCACTGCACAAATCCTGACATTGACTTGAAGGTGGGTAACACTGGAAGAAAATATTCTTCGCCAGCGTGTCCCACCCACTGAATGTTGCCACCTAAAAGGGGTCATACGGGCGACGTAATGAACCATTGGACTTATACGAATTCCGAATCTGGGTAGCAGGCTGGCTCGTTACGATCTGCCCCGCTTTCCTACGAACCAATTCGGACGATAATTTCTCCCTGCGATCCGCGGTGTGGTATTGGACCTGTTGATGGTGAGCTGAGATGGCTACTACGGCGGAAAGCTCCATGGTTATGTAACGCCAAGACTGA
>Ga0163217_1116430_pt1 | contig 17888 bp, 9 predicted proteins | sample SynspAceP_FD_185933 | JGI IMG/M metagenome (GOLD analysis project Ga0163217, IMG submission 185933) | Saline lake microbial communities from Ace Lake in Antarctica - Synechococcus sp. Ace-P (PacBio error correction) | ecosystem: Environmental > Aquatic > Non-marine Saline and Alkaline > Saline ...
AACGCCCCCTCCTCTACTTCAGCTATCTCCCAAATCAAACCTTTAATAACCTTAATAATCTAGAACAATTTGGATTGTTTGGATGTATTCTTCAAAAATATTTCAAGTAGTCCCAAAAGGTTATATTTTCCAGATAATTCCGAAAGTCTATTATTAAAATTATCGGACGCACCAAAGGCCGCCTGCGGAAGTTTTTTGAATCCCTTAATAAGCTTTGGAACAATCAATGGCGGCATGATCCCCCGGTTAGAAAAAACAGTATACTCCCAGACCTACCTTTTTGATCTAATCTTAAACCTAAATAGCCTTGCCAAAGTCCTTATCGCCGAACGTAAAATAGGTGTCCTCAACCTCTTTAGAATTTACCCCCCATTTTATGCCCAACATAATTCCGTACCTTGAAAACGTTATAGCCAAATCGGTAATTACTAATCTGCCCCAGTAATTTCTTATCAAACTGCCTCTATGGCAAAAAGTCAGTGTTTAAACTATTCCCATAGGGGTACTTTTTTAAGGAATACTTACTCCATTATCATCCCACAAAGCTGCCAAATCAATGTTGGAAATGTTGGAGTGGACTGCCCTTTAAAAAAGCCCCATCCTAATGATTATTATCCGTACCACTTTCCAAAATAGGTAATTCATATCTTTCAAGGTGGTCCAGGCTTTTTGTATTGAATTTACAACTTTTTTGGCGCATTAAATTCAGTTACCCATTTAGGCAATCGTTCATATAATAGAACTAGTAATCCAGTTACCTGCTCTCTCCATCAAACCAATAAGCCCATTCGCAGCATGTCCACCAGGCCAAAACGCTCCTCTAATCCTTTATCGAATGGCAATTACTTTCCCCCCTCATCTGGTATGCAACTTTACTTGATCCTGTAATTGTTGGTTGTTTTGCTTCTATGTGGGGCATTTAACCGGCATTCGGAAGATGTTCCAACAGAATTCATCATTATTATCACCTGCTAACAATAAAACTTTCATCGGCAGAATATTATCAATACCAATCGTTGGCGATTATACATGTACAGATGGAGTTGTCCCCGTATAAACAGAAAGCGTGTCCAGCACCGGTTCCGTTGGCAGCATAAATTAAAATGATTATTCTTACAATTGAAGCCTCATTACCAAATCGCTTAAATCCGCCTTTCTCCCATAATGATCCACCAAAACGAGTTAAATAATCGTACCGCATCTGAATCTACTACAATTCCGACCACTATTTCGGTGTTGTACAATATTAGGCACAGCGATTACCATCCTTGTTCTTTAAGGACTCAACCATTTATCTTTTTTTTAGTTTTGCGTTTGCGCATTCACCTTTCCAGGATTAAATCCCACAAACAGCAATAAAAATAATAGCAGTAGACCTTTTATTTGCATTTTTAAATTTTTAAAAAACAAAATATAGAAATAAAAACCTTTACAAATTTTAAATGGAGTTAAATGATTCTTAATATTGGTTTATTTTTAACATTCCTAAGCAAATATCACATATTGATGAATTACCTTGCATCCATCGGCAGTTATTTTATTATGATCATAAGGGTTTTTTTAAAAAACCCACCAAATGTCAGTAATGAGAACTTTTAATTTTAAGGAATTGACGAATTGGTCTATGGTTCCATTGGCAATTATTAATTTCATTTCCTTTTTTTATAGGGGGACGTAGTTGCCATACAGACGGCATTGAACATAACCAACGCCGCTAATTCCTCGAAATTTATCGGCTTTGCCACTAGGCAATCCGTAATCCAGAATTTTGCACCTACATTCACCTCATTATATGGCTGGAAAAGTGGGGTCCTACATAACGTCTCAGTATTAGGTACAATGAGAGTAACGGAACAAATTGAATGCCCTAGAGATTATGGGGCGTAAACTCAATTGAATTATCTGGTTTTTTCCAAAAATAATAGCCATGTTGTTTTATCCCTTTGTGATTGCAATAAGCTATGTATGTGGGGTATATTTGGAGGATGGACAGCAGGTGTTTTCGGAGGCTTCAGTTCCCAGTGGCAGACTTCGTTGAAGGTCCTACAATTAGAACTTTATTCCCTTTCATATCACTTATTCCCTTTTGTTAAATCAATAGTATTTGCACTAATAATTGCGCACCATAACCGCCTTTCACGGATACTATATGAAGGGAGGGGCCTTAGAAGTTGGAAGGCAGTACTACCTCCTTTGTTTGGAACTGTGTTGTTATTATTATTGTAAAATTCATTTTAACGCAATTACTTTTGGGCCTAATGATAGAAGTAGCATATTCATAAATCGTTTGGAGACCGCGCAATAATTTTTAAAAGGTGTCAGTTCCAGCCTTTGAAAAAGGCAAGACCAATTTGATCATAGGGCAAAAGGGATCGGGAAAAACAGTTTTTTTTTAAAATGCCTTTTAGCCTTTCCACTCCTGAAAAGGGTTCTATCAGTTAACGATGGAAAAAATGGTCATGCCAACTATCGACTAGAAACAAAGGGATTTAAGACGGAAAAATGGGAATGGTTTTTCAGGGAAGTGCTCTTTTTGATTCCATGGAAGTCGCAAGCAAATGTAAATGTTCCCCTGGGCAATGTTTACCAAACAATCCAATCAGAAATGCAGGATTCGGGTAGATTTGGTAACAAAAGGGTCAATTCTGGTTGATGCCTCTCATAAATAATCCATCGGAAATTTACTGGAGGTATGCAAGATAAAGAGTTGTATTCGCAGAGGGCACATTGTAATGAATCCAAAATCATTTATTCTGTGATGAACCCATTCGGGACCTAGACCCCAAAACGGCTATCCTTCATCAGAACAAATTTAATTCACGAAACATAACCCTAGAGAATATCGACTTAAAACCACTGGTAATCAATACGCCCATGACATGAAATTCTGTTATGGAAATTGTGAAAAGATAATATTTCCTCTAAAATGGCCTAGGAACGGAAGTGGGGAAGGCAGTTAAACAAGGAAATTTTTTAAAACCGCATAACGAAAGCGTAACCGACTTCGTATATTCTCGAATTATTTAAAAAAAAGTACGGCACCGAATGTACCTTGAAGAACGGAATTAGTTTTGTTCCTCCCGACGCTGAACTTAGAGTTCTTACCTACACGCAACCATTTCCGTTAAGCTTTTGGGAATCCGTTTTTATTGCTTGCAAAGGCAATCCTGTTTTTTCCCACTGAACATTAAAAACAGGGATAGTATCCAGTTTTTATAAGTCTGTTGTATGGTATATGAAAAAACCCAAAACTGGTTAAATTTTCGTATTCGCCTTTGGCTTCCGCGCATAATTTCCTGCAAAGGGAATCTTGCTGATCAACAATTTTGCTCATTTTGGCCACTCCTCCTTAAAACCTGAATTTGTTGTTCCTTACTGAGTAGTTTCCGCTTTTTTTGGATTCGTACAATTTCGCTGACATACTTCATTTGATCTAAATTCCCCAAATTTTTAGATCCTGAACAAATCTTCAATTCCACATTTTTAAGCTTATTAAAAGTGTTTTTCCTGGGAGTTCCAAGTGGCATCACAATTATCTGGGAACGGTTTTTCGGTTCCCCATAAATACCAATTCCTATAATAACCATCCTCCATGATGTATTGGAATGTCGGTTTAAATTCTCTAAATACCGGCCCTCACGCGGGCATTTGTAGGGGTAACAACATTATTGGTCACAAACTGAATTGGCTTCTTTTAAATAGAGACTCCTGGGAACACATCGTACAATGGTAATCCGGCCAGGAATCAATTACTAAAATTGCACTTTGATGCCCATTCTGGCTTGAAACCTTCTAACGCGTTGTGAAATTGGCATAGCGCACCATAGGAAAACGCAATAATTTTTATGACCAAAGAAAGTGCCACCCATAAAAATTGGTATTTATGGTAAAGAAGATACAATGGCCCCAGTGCAATAACCAAATTACCTATTGCCAACCCAAAACAACAGTACATAAAGGCGGCATATGCTGTTGGCAATGGCCAGCACCAAAAATAACGCTAGCTATGGTCCTTTTTTGCACGGGCAAATAAACCAAGCCAATCCCCCAAAAAAGGCAATCAGAACATCTCGTATAATCTGGTTTCAGTACGTGCTAAAAGCTCTGAAGACTCATCTCTTAAAGGGAATAGGTAAAAGAAATAAAAAAGCAGTAATAAACACTTAGCGCTACCATCCACAGCGAAATTCTTTTAATGACCGCCTAAAGGTATCAATGTCATTGAATGGCCAATGACAGCCCCCATAACCTAAAATAGGACCATTAAGGGCGAAATTAACCTCGCACCTATGAACTACGCCGTGAATTGGCGGTTAAGCCTACCCAGAGGCAATAAAAAATTGGAACCAATTTAAAAATCCATGAGTATGTCCTTTAAAAGGAATATCCGCATAATAGATTCGCTTGTTTGCCTCTTGATCGTGTTCTGACGAATATCGAGCAAATCGCTGAGGAATTTTTTCGTGCTTCCAACAAGCCCTTTAAATCCTTCTTTAATGTCTTCACGCTACCTTCGACCACTACCTGATTTCTTATCCTTATTTCAATTTTTCCTCTAACTATTCCTAAATGGTGCCCCAAATTTATCCTTACCTTGGTAAGTATTTTTTTATGTCCTGCTTCCTTAGTTTTAGGGTATATCAGTAAAACCTCCCTCTTTGTCCCCACTCAATATAATCCTTTTAGGCCAATCATGACCTATTATTTTACCTTTTGGGGAGCGGATGATATTCCCTTGGGCATCCTCGCCAAAACTTGGCTAGTTCCACCAAAGCATTATTTTATCATCCTTATCCAACTTATCGTAGAGGGAACCCCAAGTACTAGGTCATTCCAATCGAAAGAAGCCCAGGTAGGACAAAAATTATTTTTTGGAGGTTTCCAAAATCGCATAATCAATGGATCACGTTTATTGCCCTTAGGAATAATTTTCATTGGATTAAAAACCCTTTTTCCTTGTTGGTATTGTAATATTCCAATCCCACTCTGGAATAAAGCAATATTGTTCTGGTTTGAAATTTTTTTAAAAGCATTAACTATGGTATTTTAACGCTCCAACATAATAAATACCGGCATTCCATAAAAAATTTCCTTGTTTTTATAAAATCCTTGGCGGTTTCATAATCTGGCTTTTCCCTAAATTGTCCGCACATTTTTTAAAGGTGCATCATTTGCCTTGTCAAATTCTAATCATACGCCCAAAACCAGTATTTGGGAAAAAGTTGCTTTATGCCTAAGGTGGCATAGGACATTTTTCTTCCCACATTTATCAAAACATAGGTATAAACATCCCATTGGTAAATGCCTTCTTCATCCTCATATCCAATGGTCGCTGGGAGCCACAATCATTACCGCATCAGAATTCATTTTCCTGAATTTTTTAGGGCAGCATACAGTAATACATGGAGCCGGTTGCCGCATTTGCCGCTCCCAGCACTATTTGTTCCTGTTTTATATTTGGCAATGCTCTTGACGAGTTCGTTATATCTTTTCATTGGTCAGATAATATATTTTTTCGACGCGGAAATTAATTTGGAACAACCTTTAAACGTCTTCTGGATCAAAGTATCCCCTGTTCCCAACATATCATAGAACTGCTTAGGGTAAGGCAGTTGGTGCTTATTGGCCAAAATCTTGACCCCACTCCACCTGCCATTAAAACGGCATAAATAATTTTTTATTCATGAACTTACTACTCTAATCCTTTATTAATTCTACCGTCGGCACATTGGGTTGAAAAAAAGATACACCCCTACCAGGTTAAGCCACCTCAAACACATTCCGTAATAAGCCGGCTTTTACCCTTTTATTTTTCCTTTTGAAATATTTAACCATTATATTTCTAAAGAACTGCATGCGGCAGCTCAAAAAATATAGGGATTTTTCTTATCTGAATTTCAATTGTTTTCAAGGCCAATGACAACTTAGCATCCGTTCACTACTCTACTCGCCTTTGGATTTCTAAAATGGCTGGCTAACATGGCAAAAGAATTTAGTAGGGAGACTTCTGGCCCTTAAAAAATTGGTAACATTAAATATTGAATGAACCTTTTCCCACTCCATGCCGTGGAGTTTTATTTCCCGACCATATTTCTCACTCCAAAAAGCAAACCAAAATGTGCTATCCATGGACCAAAGTAATTAAAATCGATATTTATTTAAGTAAAGCATTTGACATAAATCTGAAATGAGCCCCATTGGCATACCTCCTATAATATCTCCATGGACGGTACCCTCTGATTTACAATCTTTAAGGTGACACCGTTTTCCCTTATAAGTTCCATACTTAAACCTACCCGCCCTTTCAGGAAGAATAACTTTTCCAAAGGTGTCCTGCAATAGCAACAAAATTAGAAATTAAAAGATCTTAATCGAAATTACACAAAAGAATTATCCACAATTAGTTTAACCTTGGATGAAACAATCGATAATAGTCCAATATTTACATTTTAATTAACTACAAAGAAACTTCTTTCAACTAAATTTGTATTCCCACAACATTTGAAAAAAAATAACTAATTATATTATATATGAAAAACGATTTAAGAACCACCAATAAGGCTAACTCCTTATTATGTAGTGGGCCTCTAGTGGGTTTTATTTGCTAAAACTTCTTTTCGTTTATCTTTATCCCCTCATTTTCTCTATGTTTAACTCGCAAAACCTAATTGTTCCCTGCCGACAAATGCGTTTTGGCTAAACAAAAAGAAGGTATCCAACCCATCAGTATTTTTTAATGGTTATACTGATTTTTTATAGGAGCTTTGAAAAATTGGGCGGGGAAACCTAGTTCCACTTACCAGTAAGGAAATTCTTATCTGCCGACAATGCGTTTTTTTCCAAAAGCGGAACCAAACTAGAAGCCTTAATTAATAGGCCATGGAGGACTATCTAGGCCATACCCTATTCCAAGGAAGAAAAGTAATCATTAATAATATTATCCCCAAAGAAAGTATGATTGAAGAACTTTGGACAACATTGGACCCTTCAATTTTGGAAATACGCTTACCAGATTTTAATGACGGTATTCTTTTTTGTAAGTGCTAATGGCCTGGCAGAATCCATTACGTCCAAAAATTAAATGAAACAAACACCTTCTAAAACAAAAGCATACCTTCGTTTAAAACTTTGTTAAAGTTGGAAAAAGATATTATTAAATTCATTAAGGTGAAATTCTTGGTCATCTTTTTTTAACAGGAAATCGGAAATTGGCTGGGCAATGTGGTATTTTTGACGTTAAGTTTCCCTATTTTTTGGGGGATTATTCGCTTTTGCAATAAAATTTTTTTTCAAATGGTGGGGATCCATTCATTTTCTGTACGCCTTACCTAGCAATTATTTGCGTTCCGTTGAATTTGGAGCCTTTCAAGTAACCCTTTTATTCTTTGTGATTTCTATTAACCGGGTACAGTTTTTCGTTTGGACATATTGGAACCTTATTTATGGGCAAGTCCCTTTTCTATAAACATAATTAACCGTATTGGTAAATGTTGATGCCTTGGGGTTTAAATATCTGGGGGCGGTAAACCAAGGATTAATTAATGGCCCATCCCCATTACCGTTTTTATCAAGATTTATTCTGGAACAATTTCTCAAACAAAACAATAAGCCAGTTCCTTATCTCCGGAAAACAACCGAACTAAAAAACCTAACTAAAAAAGGCAGTGGAAACTACAGTTTTTAACAAAGGATATCAAATCCTTCAATTTGTTCGTAATGTTTTTTGGTAACTTTCCCTTTTCAAAAAATTGGTCTTTCATTGTGCAGACATAACCATACAACATCAAAAATCCCTCCAAGAGGTGGGCTGCAAAGCGCTCCCTTAGGATCTTCTAATTACCAGACATTCAATTGGGCAAAAAACCCAATCAGCTGCTGAGCATGTTAAATAAATTGCCGGATCGGGCTTCCATTTTCAATATCATAACAGCTGTAGATATTATCTTTAAAAAAGGACAATAGACCAGCAGTTAGCCCAAATCCTTTTTAAAATTTTTTTCCTGGGGGCCACTGGATTGCAACACCGAAACGGAACAGTCAATTTCTCCAGGGAACCGCCTAATAACCATCTACCGAGTTAAGATGCGTCGAAAATAATTTGGTTAGGTTGCTTATGGCGATATTCTCCTTTCAAAATCCACGGGCAATGATTTTTTAGGCATGATCGCCTCCACTTGTTTTTGATAGCTGTCCCATTAAAAACCACCTATTAAAATGGCTTTGCATGGCATTAGGAAAATATCTATCTCAGCCCATTTTCAATTGGCCAAATCACAAACACTGATTACCCTCAACACCATCGCTATCAACCAAAAACCCCATCCACCAATCGAAATATAATACACTTTGTATTCTTATCATTATCTTTCAGAATGATTTAAGGAGTGGAATTCGGAACCCTGTAAGCAATTTACCATTCGTAAATAGCTTATTCCATTAAGTTGAACTCCTTTATATAGTTTGCCATTTCAAAGCGGTGGTAAAGGTGCCAAAATAAGCCAGGGAAAGCTTTTCCTCTAAAAATTTCTGTCTGCACGGCTCCCAAGGGGCCAACGCAATTAAAATGATGGTCCGGATTCCTTTAAATCTTCCGCCCGATAATTCCTGTCCATTGTATTACGGCGCTTTACTGGGAACTGTAAAGGCCAGATAATCCGCGGGAAATTTCACACTCCCTGTACACTCCCATAGAACTTTATGGTTAAACCACATGTCCATCTTTGGGGCCAATCAAACGGGATTATTTTTTTTTAGGTAATGCTTGCCACTCCAAAAACATTGAACTTTGTACACCTCTCAATTCTTTTCATAGAGGGTTTTCCCCAAAAATGGCTTATTCAAATAATTTGGCCAGCATTATTTTAACAAGACATCTTCTACTTGTTTTCACAGTTTCCTTTTTTCAAGAAAATCATCCAACTGGTCAGTATCCCCGCCAAATTTGAACAAATCAAAAGGAAACTGGAGATATTTTGATGTTCCCCAATGCGCAATGGGCAAATTATTTTCTTGACAGGGCCAACACCTTGTGGACCTTCAATTGGCGAATAAACTGCGCCATTTGAAAACCGATTCCCCTACCTACCTTCCCTGTAAAATTATATATATTCCGGCCATTAATTTGTTATTCTATTTCCCTAGTAGGGGAGTTTATAATATTTTTAAATCGGAATAGTTTTGTTTAACCAATAAGGCCATATGATCAAAATCCATTTATGGTAGCCTCATCAACCTAACTTTATGGTAGTGGGTCAAAATTGGTAAAGTCAAAAAGGTACAAAAAGGTCTTGGGAAGGAAACTCCAACTCCTTGTGAAACGGATAATTTATCGGATCTTTTAAACAAATTTATATTCGCTGGCCCGTTGGAAGAAATTCCTATAATTTTTTTTCCTTGGCATAACGTTGCAAATATCCACGCCCAAATTAGACTCCTCAATAACCTGTAACATACATAAATAATCTTTCCCTACAAAGGGTGAAAACTCCCTACCTTTCAAAAGTTGAAAGCATAGCATAGAGGTTTTTAAAATTTGGATTTTTTAGAGTCTTTTGGCTAAAATGCTTGGATCCCCAAAAGCCCTTTTCTTCTGCAACTGAACAAGGCGAAAATTATACTGCGTTTATTCTTTCCAAATTTTCCCAAAATAACGAGCAAATTCCAAAACGGCCTGGTGGTTCCTGAAGCATTATCCCATTGGGCTCGTTTGGCAATAATATCAAACCGGAAACAGGGTCAGCTGCTCACAGCCTATATGGTCCATAGTGGGTGCAACCAAATTATTACAAAATTCATTTTTTCAAATTTTTTTGTCCGTACTTCAAATATACCCACCACATTATACGCTGGGCCTTCCTCAAAAATTGGGTCAAGGTATCCCTGTAAACTTTCAAAATAGGGCCTATCCATTTTTTCGAAAATTTCTTTTCTATGTATTAATTCAGCAGCCATTTCTAATCCGCCTCAGTACCGGCCTCCTTCCCTTTAAGCTCATCTGAAGCCAAATAGGTTATTATTCCACCTACCCTTTCACGGGTAGAAATTCCAATATAGAAGTCTTCTTTAGCCTGGTGTTTTGATAGCAGTAAAAATCATTTGCTAATTGCAACCAGAGATATTGGCCCGCATTCGTTTTAATCTTACGGTTCGTCCCTATCTGGACCCCACCAAACAAACCCAACAATAAGAAGGAAAGGACTGCCAAGCAAAATTAAGTTTTTTCAATATAATATTTTTTTAAAATGATTTTTGTATACCTTAATTAAAAAATATTCATTCTCATTCCAAGGCTAACGAGAGGCAATGTTAGATGCACCAAGCAAACCAATATAACGCAAGACAAAATGATACAGGTTTAAAGATAGAAAAAGCATCCTGAAAAAATCAGGAATGCCTTTTTCTATTATTGTTTTATGGACTTTATTCTTGAATGTTATTCGCCCTCTTTCAAATGGCTACAAACGCCTTAACCCAAAATTCAGAAGCAAGAAAAATACCTTTCCTTGGGACTATGGCCAGCAATGGTAACCGGATTCTTCCAAGTATGCCTTAGTGTTTGCAAGAACTGGGGCCCCTGTGGCTTCCCAACTGTTCTATGATCACATGCCAAAAGGTTAACCTTCATGGTAATTCCAACAACGATCTGTCCATTTTTAAACTACTGGCTTTTGACAATTTGTGCGCCGACAAAGATTAGTATGGCAGAAATTAGGTTTGGTTAATAAAATTGAGGTAACCACTTTCAGAAATACCCGAACATCCCTAAATTAAGAAAACGGTACAACCAAGTAAACTGCTTCCGCATTTCAGCTGACTAATTTTTTCTTAATTCCTTGGCCTTCACCTGCCACCATCCTTTACTGAAGACCTATTTGGAGTTGGCGTCCATTTGATTGGCTTTCATACTGGCACAAAAGACTTCATCAAACCGCCAACTGCAAACTCCTATATGCAACGTCGCGTGTTTATTCTTGTAGTATCATTGTTCCATGAGGTATTTCTTGTGGATCGCTTCTTTTTATCACGCCATAGCACAAGCCTTTACCACCATAATCGTTTATAAGAAACCTTGGTTATCTGGCCAAAAGCCTATTGATTTGTTCTCTTGAAATCTTGGCATACAGCCCACTCACCTCAACCTCTATGTCAAATGTAATGCGGTGGCGGAACTCCTAGACTTCTCCGCAGACGCTTGGCAATTAACCTTGCCGCTTTGAGAGTTTCTTCACTTCTTCAAGTTTCCCTCTTGCCCTACTGGCCAATTTAATAGGCGCCGCTAGCAGCAGCTTGTGAAGAAACACTGCCTTATCTTGAGACACCTGCTTTTTTTTCCCCCGGTTTTCTCCCCGTTTCTGAGGCAGGCTGAAATTTCGCTCACATCCTTTTTTTTATTATCTAAACCTTGATCTCCACTGCCCTTAACTTCCCTAAATTAATTCCCTTTATCTGGGAGCCCTATTTTTCTTTGGCCAATGGGCGATGCCCAAAAATTCTTTGACCATCATTAGTGGTAATAACCGCAGATTCCTTATTGTTTGGCAGAGCCAGCACTTTCAGACTTTTTAGTTTTCTTTCGGGAATTACTTTCTAACTTTTGGCCAGCAGAAACCTGCACTCATAGCAGCATCCAACATCCGTACCGCTTTGGTCCAATTACGCAAGTACAAGAATCTACGGGTCTGTTTTCCCCTTCCTTAATACCTACATACAGTCAGATACCTGAATAAAAGACTCAAATTCCATGGTAGCCTTATCGGTCTCTATTTCGCTAGAAAAATATCCCCTTCCTTTCAACTTCCGTCCCCAACTTTCTTCAACCAGCTGCAATGTTTTCCTCTTCCAATAGTATCACTAAGGCCGTGCATATTTACTATTTTCCACCCCCTCAGGGATTTTTAAGAGCAGCTTCAACTTTTTGCCTGTGGCACCTCCTTTTCACGGTCCTCAGGCGCAGGTTCCTCTTGTTTTTTCCTCCCTTGGGCCAAATCTGAAGGAAGAATTGGTTTCACAACAATCCTGAAAATATCCTCATGCCCTTTTTCCACATTAATGGCTTAAAAGGTAATCTACCGGTGGCTGAAAATCTCCCTCCTTTAATTCCAATTATATAATAAGTCCTTCATTAAAAGATTCGAATTCCATGGTTTGCTTTGTCGGTTTCATCAATCTCCCGCCAAAAATATCACCTTCTCCTTATCTTGTCCCCTACTTGTTTTTAGCCACTTAAGCAAACAGTCCTTTCTTCCATGGTATCGCTAAGTCTTGGCATATTTTATTACCTCCTTGTTGCCATTTACTTTATATTTTAATGTTGTAAACAATGGAATAATCTTTTTGATCGTATATACCATGTCATATAATTGACTTAACGGCGGATAAATCCGATTCGTTCCCGCAATTTTTTCGCATTCTTATTAACCACTTTTTTCACTTTGGCATCAATTTCCTTTTATCTGGGCATTCCCGAAGCATATTTATTGTCTTTTTTATACGTCAATACTTGGGGATATTGGGTCGATTTTCTTGGTAGCTCCCCTCAGACTCAATCTCTTTGTTCTATAATGTTGGGCAATCCGACATGGAATGACCCTCTATATCTATAGGTTTTTTCATTTCCAGAAAAGTTTGGACACCTCCAGCCCTTGGCGCGATCCATAGGCTTTTACTCCATTTCCCTTGGCCACTGTAACCGGAATCCATTCCGTCTACAGGTTCGCACAAGGCATTTCATAATCCGCAAAAACCTAATTTTTCCCAATTTCCGCGTTGATGTGGAAGTTCTTGCGGCTGAATGTTCCCATGGCATAGCCATTGTTCTCACAAACAAATACAACGGGTTTAAATTGTCCAAAGCATTGCCAAGTTAAAACCCTTTCGTGAAGTGAAACTTGTCTAACCGCACCTCACCCATATAACATAAGGTTTACGGGCATCTCTCTTGAAAATATTATCTGCAAAGCCAATCCAGGCCCCAAAAGGAAATTTGACAAGCTACGATGCCATGCCACCATAAACACGGTGTTCTTTGAAAAAATATGCATTAGACCCACCCATCCCTTGAAGTACCGGTAACTTTCCCGTAGAGTTCGGCATTACTTTTTTGGGATCAACACCCATCCTATTGGTTGAACATGGTTTCCTATGGCCGGTTAATCATCCTGTCTTGGTAGATCCTTGCGGTGCAATGCCTCCGCAAGAACACTTTTTCCTGTCCATTGTAAAGTATGTAAAAATTCCCACGAACTTTTTGTTGAATGTATACTGCGGCAAGTTTATCTTTCAAACTTTTTCTCCAGAACAGCTGTCGCTCATTAACCAATTTAAGGTAAGACCTCTTTGGGTTATTTTTTCCATTAATTGAATAATTTTTATGTAGTATTTTCCGCATTTATCAAAACAAGTTTTTAAGAACAAAAATGGAAGGAACAAAACATACATATATAAATCAATAAGGAAAAAAAAAATTAAAATCAAAAGCTTTCCATAATGCCATTATATGCACAAAATAGGGAATTAGTTGAGACCAATTTGCTGAAATTTAAAAACATAATGCCAGTAATTTTAAATCCTAACCACAGAAAAAGTAACTATTGAAATGCCAAAAAGGAAGAATATCAGAAACAGAGCTACACTTTAATATCTCTCCCGTCTCCCCGGACCATGATTATAGAGATAGGGCTAATTTTGTTATATTTGTAATTCAGATACGGACTGCCCTACAATTTCCCGCAAGGCGCCGCGGTTTTATTGAACCACAAAATTTTTTAGAGGTAGGGCGCTTACGGCAATGGCTCCTGAAAATAGCAATTCCCTGATTTTTGAAGAAGCATAAAATATTGCTACTCTTTCTGGCACATAAGCCTGATTGGATAGGCAACGCCATTTTCCCTTGTTGTTTACCGGTAACAATTTCGCCATTTTTCAATATACGGCTGCACCAACATTAAATTTTTCGAATAAGGGGAATAGGCTTTTTTTTCCTCGCTATCAACTGCTCTTTCAGTAGTAAATTGATCTGATCTTCAAGTTCACGGGCGTTTCATAAACCACAAGATCGAACGATTCCTTCTTATTTCATATTTTGATCAACGCTATACATTAGTCAAAAATAAGTAAAACCTGGCCTTGTGGGCAGGTTTTACTTAAAACTATAAACGATTTATTAAACCTTCAATCATTCAAAAATTCCTCCCCAAAATTAAATGTAAGGGAAAATCTAACGTAATTCTCTCCTAAGAGGGTTTTTCCACCTTTTGAAGAAGAGAATAAATAAGAAACAAGTTCCAACCTGGGCCGATTTAAATCTAAATGCCAGCTACCTAAGGTGAAAATTTTCCTTGAGCGCCCTTTTTAAATCACTTTCATTAAAATAACCTGTCCTTAACAATAAACGCAATTTTATAGGTGGTATTCCCGCCTCGCCAAGGCGCCCAAGTAAGTTTCCTTTTAACTCCTTCCTAAAACCTTCCGGTGCATCACCGGAATGACTTAAACACCTCCTTCAGCAAAAAAAGTAGTTTTGGCTGATATTGGTCAATTATCAGTTTCCATCTATGACCACCATCATTATTATAATCTTGTGGGTGGTTTGGGCAACCAACAATTTAATTAAATTCCGTAAGTTAGCCCCCACCAACCATTATCTGAATCAAAATAAAGTCCAAATCCAACACCAGCTTTCAAATTGGGTAGGATAGAAATTCTCTGGCCAGCATCATCATTATTTAATTTTACTTCAAGGTTTGAAACATTAAAAACCTGGCCCCTTCCATCCGCCATCAAAGCTTATTAATAAGCTATTTCGCCTTGCCCGATATAAACCCAGAAACATCAAGCTGCGAAAGATACTCGCCGGCTTTTAGAATCCTCGGCTGGCCGTTATCCGGCAATTTGAGAATTGGAGCTGTTATATATCGCCCTGAAAACGGCCAATGGAAAAGGTTTTCGCTAAGTTTTAAGGAATAGGAATCCCGTCAAAAGCAACTTCATTGGGCTTGGCCAATCTTGCCTGATCACCAGCAAATTGCCTAAGTTCAATTTCTCCTAAAGTTAAATATATCTAAATCCCAAACGCAAAAGGCACTTCCCTTTTCATGATCTTTAACTATGAAAACACTGGCACTTCAACAATTGCTATATCCCGTTTATTATACTTTCCAAATAAAAGGGTATAACTAAAGTCCGATTCCCATTTTTTCTTTCTGCAAGGCAAATTTCGCGGGAATTTCCACTGTTGGCGAGAAGGCGTCCTGTAGAAGTGGCAACCCCCATATCTCCCATACCTGATGCTCTCGCATCTTGCAGCAAAATAGTCAAAAAAAAGGCAGCAGCTGTTTTGTAATTTACCCTGTCTTCCTGTGCCAGAAACTTTAAACAACACTAATTAGGAGTAAGAAAAGTAGTGAAATTTTTTTTCAAATTTTAACTTATTATAATTATGATTTGGTTCTATCATAATTCCATAAAAACCTAAATTTATTCATTTGGGTTCATTAAATAGTCAAAACGCCCTTTTTCCAAATATCTTATATAAAGCTACAAAAAAATATAGCCCACTATACCCACTTGTAGGTCATGTTTAATAAATATTGAATAACTATTGTAGTAAACGGTTGCATCTTAAATTCATAAATAATTGATATTTTTTGAAGAATTATCATTGTCCATACTATAAAATAAATTTTAAAGTCCGTTTATTGATGTTAAGCGATGCCTTTGGGTTTTAAATAATTTTGATTATTTTTTTTTTCTATTACAAAATTATTAATGCCTTAATCAATCGGTTTTTATATGCCGAAAGCGACAACAATATTAAATAAAAATATGAAATCGCAACTCCTTTAAGAAGAAGTTTGGTCTTTTGGAAACTCAAGTCCCTTAATTATGAAAAAACCAATTCATCAAAAGTTGTACTCTCTTGCGCTTTTGTTAAAGCTGGTGTGGTTTTTTCAACAGTTGGGGGGGGGGGGGGGGGGGGGGGGTTTTTTTTTTTTAAAAAAAACTCATCCTCCTCAAAAAATGTTTTCAAGAAGCTTTACCGGGCTGGATATCAACGCCAAGGAAGGGTGGATTTCAGTACAATTCAGACTTTAAAAGAGCAAGAAACCTGCGCCTGGTCTTAGTCTTTGTAGAAGGTGGGGCCTTTTACAAAAGAACAAGGTTTCAAGATGAACGTAATTTTCACGAATGGAACACCCACTGCCACTTCGCAAGCACGTCAGTCTTTTCTTATGGGGTGAGACCGAGGTAAACCAATTGTAATGTGTAAAATTTGGAATATTTAGATTCCTAAGAGGTGGTATATCCCCACTGAAAACCCAAAAATATGTTACATATTTACACCTGGGGCTTTACAGATACCTGGTGTTGGAAAGAAACAGATTGGGTTTCCAATGAAAACTATGACCAATATTAACCTGCGTCCACCCAGCTTAAATGGCGGAATATCGCTGTTGTAGGTGTTAGCTGATTTCAGGCAACACATTTGCAGAAATGGAGAACGACCGAAGTTTATGAGGTAATGGTTTGGAAAGGGAAGGTTTTAATCTTTCAGTAAGAGGCTTAAAATACAAAGTAATTAATGGCGAAGGCTTGAAGGAAAGGTTTTAAGCACTGAGCCTATTTGATAGCCCGGATTCTGTGTATAACGGCCAAATAGAATTCTTTACAAAGGAAAAATGAAAGAAGGAATTCAGTTTCCGTATTTGCTTAAAAGAAAGTTCAGGAATAATTTTACCAGAATATAGATTACCTACGGAAACAGAAAATGGGAATACGCAGCCCAGGCAAAACAAATTGGAAAAGTAGGGAATACAAACTATAGAGGAAGAAAAAAAATATCGCTTGGGAAGGTGACTAATACAGAAGCGGTCAAAGAGTTTGGGCAGAGGAGATCAATTGGCCAACTTTAAGCAAGGCAAGGGTGATTAACGGCGGAATTGCCCGGAATGGTCAGATGAAAACGGTGCGGAAAATATAACAGCAGAAAGTAAAGTCTTACAAACCAAAATGATTTTGGATTATATGAACATGGCTGGAAACGTGGCCGAATGGGTGGGCAGATGTTTACCGACCCATAGTAGATGATGAGGTGAGCGACTTTTAACTATTTTAACCGAGGGAACGTTTATATGAAAACCGGCCATTGGAAAAGATGGAAAAGTAAAATGTAATTCGAGATTCCATAGTTTTTATGAATACCTTACCAAAAACGGAAAAAATTGTAGCAGTAAACTTTAACCAGGAGAAAATAAAAAATGGTGCTGTAGATGAAAAAGAAAACCTTTTTCAGAACTAATTTCTCAACAAGTGACAACCCCGTGGGTAAATAGAGATGGCAGAAGCCGGGGTCTACAAGAATTTTTACGACAGGTTTATTGATGGGAAGAAGAGATGGAAAACAGAAAAATGTCACGACTCCCCAGTGAAGCAAAGTACAGGTGGACTCGCACAGGAAATATCATAAGGGCTATGAACATCCAACAACGGAAACTCTTGATAAATGAACGAGGTCCCCAGTGGTTTTCAAAGGTGGTTCTCTTGGAAAGAATAGGGCCTATTTGGTTAGACCCAGCACAAAGTAGTATTTTACCTCAATAATAATGGCAAACGGATTATATCGGAATTTAGATGTGGGCCATGTCCCTAGAGTAGGTTCAAAATAACAAGACAAAAACAAAACCCGCAAGAGGCAAGAAAGCCAAATAGGTTTTACGCTCAAATAATATTAAGCAAGCCCTTTGTAAAAAGGGGCTTTTTTTTATATCTTAGATTTATGAACAATAGAGCAAAATACACAACTTTTTTTTAAAGTTTCCCACAAGGTTTTTTGTACCGCGACACCAGAAAAATTAGTGAGAAAATTGTTTTTATTTTCGCGCTGAAGGTTG